>JACCDR011824528.1_pt1 | contig 12487 bp, 15 predicted proteins | sample 7446431 | NCBI WGS metagenome assembly JACCDR01 (sample SAMN15323443, study PRJNA562643) | freshwater metagenome | isolation source: river surface water | place: USA:Blue River Watershed | collected 2017-08-17
AGGTTGCCAGGCGTGCTGTGCTTGCAGAGCGCGAGGCGTGCGCGAAGCTCGCAGAGCGAAACGGCATGTGCATGAAAGCCGGGTTAGGCCGAGACATTGCAGCACAGATCAGGGCGCGCTCTAACGCTAAATAGACCTCCTAAAACCAGAAAAAACCTCCTAAAAACTCGATAAAAACCTCATGCTCTGGACTGCTGAATGAAACCGCGAGTCGTCACAAAAAAAGAGATAGCCGAGAAACTACACGTTTCTGAGCGTTTCGTTATAGATACTCTTGCGCACGATCCGGACTTTCCTAGACCGTTGAGGTATGCGACTAGACCAAAGAAGTGGTTGGAATCTCGGATTGATGAATGGTTAGAAAGAGAGGGGATGAAATGACACGCGAGGAAGTCATCAGACTGGCGAAAGAGGCCGAAGAAGAATTAAAGTCGTTTGACGACTGGAGATTTGCAGACCGTGAGGCTCTATGGTTTTGGATGTTTGAGCGAGGGGTGCAGATAGGCGCTGCTGCTGAGCGTGAAGAGTGTGCGAAGGTGTGCGAGTCATTTCCTGATTGGAGTGACGGCGCAATGATGGCTGAAGCTATCCTCGCAAGGGGTGAGAAATGACATTTGATGAATGGATCAAAGAACAACCGGAAGGCGTTGCGGCTTGTGACCATGTGACGTTTGGTCGGATGGTTTGGGAAGCGGCAACTAAGGTTGAGCGTGAGGAATGCGCGAAGGTGTGCGAGTCGTTATTCGATATGGAAGACGACTCTTGCAACGAAGCAGATAAATGCGCCGCAGCTATACGCGCCCGTTCAATCTAACTTCTCCGCAATAGTCTTTGGATTCTCGGCATAGTAGGACATCAGCGATTTAAGGTCGCGGTGTCCTATCATCCTAGCCAGTTCAACCACCGAGAGTTTCCGCGCCAATCGGGTAATCGCTTCACTTCTGCTGTCGTGGAAGTGCAAGTCTTCTATTCCTGCTGCCTTCCTAGCCTTTCGGAACAGCGAATCTAGGCTTGAAGACGACACGGTGAATGCTTGAACCCTCCGGACAATCTCAACGGCCTGTAGAGACAACGGTACAGCCCTAGAATCGCCGTTCTTCGTTACCTGAAGCCTGGCTACTCTGCCGTCCAAGTCGTACTCCGCTTTGAGTATTTCCCCTGCTCGCATTCCTGTTTCTATGGCCAGAAGAAAAGCGGCGGCAACCTCCTGCGACAGAGAGTCTATTTTGCCGTCCTCTGTGTAGCCGAGTTCCTTTGTTATGGCGTCAATCTCGTCCTGAGTTACCCCGCGTCGTCTAGCTGGCGGGTTAGACGGTCTGCGGACATCGCGGAGAGGATTAGTAGTGATCCAGTGCCATTCTCTCCGGCAGGCTTCTAGGACGCTGGCTAGTAGATTGAACTCTCTACGGACAGATCCAGGCGCTAAAGTCTTTAGTTGCTCGTCACGCCACTCTGCCCACCGCATTGCAGTGATGGAGGACAACGGGTAATCCACGAACTTGATGGACGCGAGGAATTTATTGATCCTGACGACTTCCCACCGTTCCCCACGTTTGGTCGGTGAGATTTCATCACGGTACTTCTCTAGCGCCTCACGAAGAGACTTGCGGACAGGCTCGCCACGATACCCGGCGTCTATCTCCGCTTCCAACTTGGTAGCCCATGCCTGAGCTGCGGCTTTGGTCGTGAAAGCCCGAGACTTCCTGACTCCGCGCTTGCAGACTTCCGCTCGCCAACCCTTCGGAGTTTTCCGATACGTCGCCATCTTTTCTCTCTCAACTTACGTAATTTCAGCGTAACGCTGAACGTTTTATAGTGGTTCTGAGAGGATAGTAGCGGAAATAAGTCGTTGAAAGTAGGGGAAACGTGGGTAAATAGGGGTAATACGTGGTGCCGGGAGGGGGACTCCGACTTTCTGTTGATTGCGTAATTTTTGCGTAGATTTACGTAATTTCTACGTAACCGCGTTGCCTGTAACAGAATAATTGCTATACTGTTTGAAGCATCAACACGCATGGCGATTGGGCTAGAAACGGTTAGCGGCCAGAAATGGAACGGACGCGGAAGAAAACAGTTGCCAGCCGTGTTGGTGAATGCGCATTGCTGATGCGCCGATACGTTGGGATGCAGGCATGTCAGGTATGCCGGGGGCGGTCCCAGTGGCGTGAACGTACCTGAGAAAGTGTTCGCCGGATTCAGCACCGGCCACCAACTGACAGCCGGGAAAGACCGGCAACCTATTTCGCTTGCTTGATACGCTCAAGCGTCCGAAGACCACCAAGCCCAAGCAGACCGAAAAGAAGCGCCATAAGCGTTTCTATGTCTATCGCAGGTAAAGGCTGAACCACCTTTCCGAACACGGTGAAGATCCACGGCAAAAGCGGCATCAGGAGGAATTGATAGCCCAAGCCGAACACGCAGACCCACCCTGCACTTGGCCTCCATCCACCACGGAAGTTATCTTGCGCAGCTTCTACCTGATTTATCGCCATCTGACCTTTGGCAATCTCTACCGCAGCGTCTAGTTCTTTGAACTCCCCGCGTTGAGCCATTTCGATAGCCTTAAGCTTCGCGTCTGCGGCGGCTTGCGGGTCAGGAATGACTTTATCGAGGATTCCTGTAATCGCAGGGATTAGAAGTTGCCACATGTCAGTCCGTCCTTTCCTGATTGCCAAGCATCATCAATCCGAACAATCCACCTGGAATTGCCCAAGGCGCTACGCCTGCGAGAAGGTCTGATTCGTTACGTCGGAAGGGGTCAAAGGCGGCGAAGCGAGAGCGAACAACGGAAGGATTTAAAATCCCATAGTGGTCAGTCGGCCTCCCATTAAATCCGGCGTCATCGGATAGGTTTTTTAACTCAACAAAATCGTTTTTCTTCCGCTTGGCTTCTTTCAATAAGTTATTTACTCCTCCCTCCATATCGTAAAACTCAGCCCCTTGTGCATCCTTAGAGGTTTTCTTCCCGGCAAGAATTTTTAAAGGCATCACGTTTTGACCGTTTAATGGGTTTTCGCGTATTGCTGCCTCTAATTCATCTGCTTGTCTTACTAGGTCATCGTACTTGTTCCAATAGACATCAGGCGTTTTACTTCTATGCGCCATCTTTTCCATTGCGTCAGCTTGTTGCAGAAGGTTTCTAACAGGAGAACTATTTGCGGCATAGTGCGCATACCCCTCTGCTGTTGAAGGCGAAGCGGCAGCCCAAAAAGCATCTTTTGCGCTTTGTGCGCCAGTGGCTTCGCCAAGCCTAGATTTGTCGATATTTCTAATGTCGCTTGCGGTGCCGTGGTACGCATCAATCGCCCCCATCGCCTTAGCCCGATCCATCGCAGTATTGTTAGGCGGCAGTCCTAGCCCTCCTTGCTCAACCGGAAGCGCAGCGTTCCTCTGTGCTACCTCATGGCGGATTTCAAACTCTGTTTTTGGACGCACTAGGTCAGACAACATCCCTTTGTTTTTCATTATCCCACCAAGCGCAGGCACAAAAGGAAGCATTCCTACGCCGTTAAGTAACGCTCCAAGCGTGTCACCCTTGCGAATTGAATTTGCAGTCTCTCCCGCTGCTTGGAAATCACCGACAACAGGCGTTAAAGAGATAGCGGCATTCACTAGAGGGTTGTCGTACATCATCTCTGCAACTCTAGGAATGGCTGTCCTAAGGTCAGGCCCGAGCCTTGCCGAATCTCTGCGAATGTTCTGATTCAGCAAGTCGGCTAGTTTTTGTCCTTTGCTCATATCAGTCCTTCCAATCGTCCCACTTGTCGTTGTCTTCCCAAAGCGCAAAATAAACGATCGCCAGGACGCATACGGTTATCGCTATCCAAAAGAAAGCCCAAATGTAGTCCATCATTCAATTTCCTTTCGGAGTGAGTTCAGACGATTCAGCCAGCCCTTAAGGAATACTGCTTGTGTGTGATCGTGACCGACTATCTGTTGATAGAACTGTTCGCGCTCGTCAATCAGTCGTTTAGCGACTTCCTGCGGTGGGTAGATGCTGGTCTTTAGGCTGTTTTCAGTGACAGGCCCAAAAGACCCATCGTCTGGAATGTTCAACGCCCTTTGCAGGAACTTGACAGCTTGCCGAGGTCCGCAATTCACCGCCGAGTCAAATAGAACCAAATCGACAGGTTGATGGCATGTATGCGCATGGCTAGACTTCCAATAGCGGGCAAAGTAAATGCTGCGTACTTCGTCGTCTGAAATGCCGCTAACAGGGTTTCTGCACAGGCTTTGTCCAACTCGCCAATCGTCATACGCCTTCTGCGTGATTCCAAATGCAGTCGCGCCTCCTTTATCGAAACGACTTGCGCCAGTTTTTCCATCCGTGAAACCTCCTTCCCACTTCAGGACAAACTCTAGGCATTCGTTGAATCTCATTTCCCATCCCTCCGAATGTGATCTGTAAGGGCTTCGGAGAGCCGGTCAAGCTTTGATCCGATGTTTGCAAATCCATCGCGAAACGCAGCCTCTAACCGCTCGAAACGTCCGTCCAACTCAGTTTTTTGGTAATGCTTCTGAGCAATTGATAATTCGACTTCAACCAGTCGTTGTACGTCTTGGTCGTGCTTGTCGAAAAGCGTCTTAATCAATCCGCGTAACTTGTCGCATTCTTCAGAAGTCCGCTTTTCAAGATCGGAAATCTGCTTTTCTTGTGCCGCGTCCTTGTTTTTGAGAAGCCAACCAACTACGCCGACAACAATCCCGATAATGACGGAGGCTATTTGTGATTCGTTCACAACGCGCCCTTTCGTTGGTCTGCTGTTGCCATCAAGGTGTCTATCGGAATGGCATTTTCTTCATCCTGCGAAGTCACCTGTTTTTGAATGTTTCCAAACAGATTCACAGAAATTTTCAATGGCAATTCACTGAGCGCACCGAGGATCAATTGGACTTCTTGTTGTGATACTTCAAGCTTGTACATATTTCCTCCTTACGCGGTAGTCATGAGTTTGCGAGTCGTGCCTGCGTCGTCCTTGATGGTGATGTAGCCGTTACAGGCAACGTCGCCGCTTCCGGTGTGAGTGCCAAATCGGACGACCCCGGTGCCGTATGTGTTGATCCAGATATCGACTCCAGCATCCGCGCCGCTAGTCGTTGAAGCAAGCTGCACCGCGCTTCCGCTGATATTTGGCGTAGCGATGAGGTAGTTGACTGCGCTCGTCACGTTGGACACACCAAACAAAGGCTGTCCTGCGTCGCCAGTGAAAACAACCCCAACAGAATCGTTGAACAACATTCCAGCGGCTTTGGTAATGCACGAACTGTAAATGCTCGACATGGCAGTGCCGTCGGACTTGTGCCACTTGATAGCCTGATAGTTCGCCATCGCAACAGCGGTCGCAATTGACGACGTACCAGCCAAAGTGCCGTCAGTTCCTACCAAAGAGTCGGACATAAAGTTGATGCCGACCTTCCACTTCATTGGATTGGCAACGATCTGCGCCGCACATGACGCATCGTATTGACCAGTTGCGCTTAACCCTGCCCCCGCAGCAATTTGATGGCCAACCGCCGTTCCTTGTTGCCAAGGGTGCGGAGTCGTCGTTGCTTTCATTGCGCGGACGTTGTATTCCGTACCGTAAATAGCGGTCCCGGTCGAAGTCGCTTCCATGTGTGCTTCGCCATACCGCGCCCATGCGTTTGTCGCATAAGTCGTATTGTTGTTTAGCGCGAAGTCCATACCGCCGATACATGAAGCACCGGCAGACGTAAAATCAAGCGATTGAGAACCACTAATCCAACCAACAGCTGACCCTGCAACTGCATCGTTGAGTATCCCACCTACAGCCGCCATCATCGTGCCGCTTGAAAGACCCGCCGCAATCTGGTACTCCGTCATCCAGTCTTGAGACACGCACGGAAACTTGCCGTCATTCTCTGCTGCGCGTCCGATCAAAACACGGTCTGTAAAACGATGGACTCTTGCGCCGTTCTGGACGTAGTGCTGACCACTGAAAGCAGCAGTGATGTAATCAGCAATTGCGGTGTAATCAGATACGTTAGGGAACTCGCGGAGTTTGGCTTGCACCGTTCGAGTCGTGGCATTTGATCCAGACATGACATGCCCGACCAAAGTCGTTCCGGTCGAAAGCGCCAAAGTCGCAGTCTTGACGTTTGAAGCGTCAGCAGTGGCGATAGAGTCAAACTCAGCGCCTAACTCCGTGCCTTTGATAAGTTTTGACGGATTGCCTGTAAGAAGGGCGTCTTTAGCCGCGTAGTCAGTGATTTTTACGTAAGTGCTCATATCCGTCCGTCCTTCGTGTAAATGTCTATCTTTTGAATGCTGACTGCGTATCCATTGATTTCACACTCGAAACCAATCTGAACTAACTTCCCTGCGCCGCTGGCATTTATAGAGATTTCAGAGATTCCGCTGTTAGACGAAAACTCAGAAAGAGCGTATTCGCCTGTCCCGTATTCAGCAGGCACAAACCCGCTCAAAGCAGCGGTCTGTGACCTGGAAGCCTGTTCGTAATCAAATCCCCACTTAACAACTACGGACTGAGAAGTGGTCCCGATGACGGTCATGAGAATCTTTTTAAGAATCGACGTTTGAATCGGGTTCCCAAAATCAATCCAGGTCGAGTAGTAGGTCATTCGATAAGAAGACCCGTTATCCGTATAACCTCCGTAAGTCCCGATATATCCGGCTTGGCCTAGATAAAAAGTCCGAGAAACGGAGTAACAGAAAGACTTTGGATCAGTAGATCTCCACACAGTCACGCGAGAACTTCCGTCAGGAAGAACCGAGCGCATGTCAAAACACAGCGTGACTAGAGAAGTAGGGAACGTGATGAGGTAAAAAGCCTCAGTCGGTGAATACCCGGATTTAACCGTTCCGGTTTCGCTTGCGATATAGGTCTGGATGTCGTTATAGACGTTCTTTGAAAGCCCACGGAGCGGAGCGGACTTCTCTTGAATCGTCCGCGTCAAGCTTCTCACTCCGGAATCACTGAGGAATACAACATCATCCCCGGTGTTCTGGATTGAGTCTCTAGCAATACAACCGACGTTGTTCAGTGTGTCAGAAAGTGACATAGACGCCGGATCTTCAGCGCCTGAATAGATCAACGTCTGTTTGTACCCGAAGATAAACAGAAACCCGTTATGCGCAGCGAGTCCTACAATCTCATCAGCGCCATTCGGCCAAACACCTTGCAGGTTAAGACTTCCTGAAGTCCCGGCAGTCCATAACTGAGGCGCGATAATGTCCGACCACGTAACGGTGTTTTTATCCGTTGAGGTATCAGCACACCATATCCGCCCGTAAGCGGAGAGAGCGCAATTTGCCTGAGGAACAGACCCGGTATATCCGCCCTTCTCTGACAGTCTGCGGAAAGTCGTTGTACTAACAGCAGGGTCATAGATCAAAGGGTCGTAGCCACGCTGAAAGAAGATTCCGATTCCGTTCAACGTGACGAACTGCCAATTATTCGCGGAGATAGTTGGAGCTACGCCACCCCCGCCATAGGTCAAAGTGACGAGAGTCGAGCCAGAGAGCTTGAACAGATACCCGCCACCAGCAGCGACGATTGTCCTTGTCCCGTTGGTCTGTAGGACTTCCCCGATGCACTCAATGTTATTCGTAGAGAGGTCGGAGTTAGACGAATGCGCGTTATCCCAACCCTTGCGAGAACCTACCCGACCGAATTTATCAATTACGGTGTTGTAGGACTCGATAGAAAACTTGGTGTCCAGGTCTACCGGAGAGTCTTGGGTATTTACCCCAAGATACCCCGGAGCGACTAGCGAGTAAGGATGGATCTGTTGCGCCATCAGTTAGCCACCCAACAGTCATTTTCTACGAACCTTCCAGACTCGATAGAGATTTGGTCTGCAAGTATTCCTTTCGCAAGTCCGTAAGCCTCTGACGAAGCCAACCCGCCATCTTCCCCGCGTTCTGCCAAGGCTCTTGCGTAAGCGAACATCACCACTGCGTCAGGAAGAATAGAAATATCCGTTGAATCACTCGTCAATTTTGCCTGCATGACGTAGAGATTTACTTTGATTGTGTAAGCACCGTCAGGAGTTGGATATAACTCCATCTTTGCGTCGGTTCCGTCTGTTCCGTTCCACGCGAAATAACAAGGCTGTCCGTTCTGAACCTGTGAAAGCTGCTGCTGGTCCTGAATCCACTTGATAGGAACGTTCCGAATCTTTGCTTGATTGGTCGTGTCGTTTACGTCCGCGTCTTTGAATCTCAGCCCCGTTCCGGTCACGGTGTAATTCGACGTTCCCGAAACAGTGGCAAAAGTCAGAGTCGTAGATAGAGCGTCCCAATTGAACGCATCCTCTACTTGTCTTTTTGCGTCATTAACAAAGACCCCGATCAACGAGGAATAAGCTGTTTGTGTCACCGTCAAAACAGATGACTCACGAAGACGGGTTAGAACTTCATTGACTGCTTCTAGGTAGGTCATCGCGCACCCATAAAGTCTGTGAACATTCCGGCGCCAACAGCACCAGCGCGACCGGAAACATTGGCTTCTTTTCCACGTTGCCGATAAAACGCCTTCTGAGCCTCTAGCAAAGCTTTTTCCGCCTCAGGCGAATACCTTCCTAGAAGAATGTCGCCCATGACATTGCGAACAGGCTCCGGAGTAGTGGCGCGAGTCGATAGCCGCTTAACTGCGTCAAACATCCCGACCGGATTTCCGGTTTTTGCCGATACTCCAAGGCTTAAAGCATCCCGAGCGGTGTTGTCGGACATGTCTTCTGCGGCAAACTGTCTCCGCGCCGTTTGAGAGCCGCGCCCCGTTCCTTCAAGTTTCTTCAATGTTTCTTCAGTCTTCAGCATTCGTAGAACGTCTGAAAACTGCGCGTCATCCCCGAGCAGTTCTTTAAGTCTTTCCCGAACGTTCCGGTTTTTCCAAGCGTCAATAAATTGGTTTTGTGTTTTTGGGTCGCCAAACTTATCGCGCAATGCTTCAGCAGCACCGACACGGAAAGCCTCTTTTTCAGACAATGAAAGCCCGGCCATCATCTGTTTAACGCCTTCTGCGTTTTCCTTAAGGAAGTTCCTTCCTTGGTTCATTGCGTTTTCAAGCGCAGCAGGACCGGCGAACTTGTCCCTAGCGACTTTGTAAAGAGGCGAGGCATTATCAAGTTCAGAGACAAGGTTCTTTTTCAGGTCGATATACGCACGTCCGAGACTTGTTACTTTCCCTGTAACCGAGTCGGTTTCCTTTTCTATCAGCGCATCGACTCCGCGCTTTACATAGTCAAGGTCGCGCATTGACATAGGACCAGCGGCTTGCGCATCAAGAGAGAAAGGCACACGTTCAGCAGTGGCGATCTTCTTGGCTTGAGCGAAAGCGCCTAGTTTTCTAGCTGCGTCTAATGCTGAATCAAGGTCAGGCGTTGAATTAATAGACGACTGATGTACCTTTGCGTAAATCGGCCCTGCTTGTTTTTTAAGTCCGTCGAGATACGCTTGGAGAGAAGACATGCGACCTTGACCTTGATTCACTAGGTCAACAATCGCATCCATGCGGTCTGGTCTTCCGGCAATCCTTTGGCGGATAGCTTCTTCTACTTTCGCGGCGGTCTGCCCTGGGAAAGTTGCCGTCGTATCAAGAAGGTTCCGAGTGTTCGTCCCTACGTCTGCCAACCGACCTTCAGGGCCAAGTTCTTGAAGACGTTGGATGGCAGTTGCAGCGTCGATTTCATCCCTTTGAAGTGCTTCGATGATTCTGTTCTGAGCCAACCGAGTAGCAACGGGAGTTCCAACCGCAGGGGCTTTAGAAATCGCATTAACAACAGGGGTAACGGCTTTCATTGACCCCATGAGAGCAGGGCCAAAGATCGCCCCGACTACGCCTTGAGTCAGTGCGTCTTTAGGTGTCTCTTGAAGATTCGGCGCATCACCAGCGCCTTGAAGCGCACCAGCCGCACCACCAGCCAAAGACGTAGCAAGCCAAGGATTGATCTTTGCGAGTTGCGCACCACCACCGATAGGCAAAAGACCACCGGAGACTTTCCCTAAAAGCGCCGAACCGGGATATTCGTTTTCAAACTGCTTTAGAGTTTCTCGGTAACGTTCTTTATCAAACCCCGCAAGCCCTTCAATGCCAGGGATAACGGAAAGTCCTGGGAAAGCATCAAGACCTGCTTTACTAACCCGTCCTGCGAGTCCTGCAAGTTCATCACCAAACCCGAACGTGATCCCTTGCCCAATGTTCATCATCGAAGCCACGCCAGCAGGAACGTCGTAGGGCTTCGCAGTAGGCTGTGCAGGTTGTTCGCCTATTGCTTCCTTATATGCGGCCACTACTGTTTCGAACTCAGGCGTGCCTTTTTTGCCTTCATTGGCAACAATCCAAGCGGCGTAATCGTCTGCTGTCGCCATGATTACTTCTTCCTGATAATTGAATCTGCTTGTGCGCGGACGCTAGAAACGTTTGTTGGTGCTGTGGTAACTGGGTTTTTTGCGTAAAAGCCTGCCAATTCATCAATAAACGCGTCGTTTATTCTTCCGTTATTCCTATTGGCATAATCACGCGCAAGCTTAGACGCCTCAATGTCACGATTAAGCGCAGAGCGCATAGTTGCAATGATTTCTTTTCGGCCTGCCGCAGTCTTCGACAAGTCAGGAACACGCTTCATGAAATTCTCAAAATCTTTGTCAGTCATCGGGCCAGTGCCTGCTTGACGGAATGAGGCGGCAATTTCCCTAGCCAAAGACTCTGCTGCTTGTTTGTTGCCTAGTTTCGGGTCAATCTTTATTCCAATAGAATTGGCAGCAGAGGCAATCTCAGCGCCTAGCGGGGCTAGTTTTCCGCCTTCTACGCCTTCCAGAAGTTGTTCCATTCGCGCCAATTGAGCTAGCTTTGTTGGAGCGGCAAAAGCATTTGCTGCAAGGCTCCCGCGAATCTCTCCTAGTTGTTTTCCATACACCTTGTCTTGCTCAGTTTCGCCAGCATTAACCGCAACTTTTACAGACGCAGCAGGCTTAGTCTTTTCCGTGATCTGCGCGTCTAGGTACTCTTTCATCTTGGCTTGAAACTCAGGAGTTCCGGGCTTCAATCCAGAATCAACCAACTGCTGACCGTAAGCGGAAAGCTTTTCCTTCTCGCTCTTGGTCATTTCGTTAAACGCTTTTGCATAATCCAATTCAGCTTGAGCAGCAGCCTTACCCGCTTGCGCTTGCTCAAGAACCATCTTGGAATCTGCGGCTTGCTTTGCCTGTGCCGCCTGCATGTACATCGCCGCCATACGAGGATTTCCAGCAGCGTTGAACATCTGAGCGCCTTTCAAAAGCCCCTCTGCCGATGAATGGTCAATCTGTGACTGAAGACTTTGCGCCTGCCGAGCCTGTGTCACTTGCAGGTCTTCCATGCCAATCTGATTACCCAAGGCACGTCCTAGCATTCCGCCCGTCCTTGAGAAACCTGCCGTGGCTTGTTGGAGCGGAGACAGTTGGGCATAACGATCTGCGAAAGCGGAGTCGTCCTGATACTGTTTGGCTTGGAGTTGTTCAGGCGTAGCCCCGAACAGTCCTGCGAGCATTCCTTGATCCATCATTGCCCCCACTGAATCTGACGGCCCGTATTCGGGTCGTATTGAGGTCTGTTCATTTGCGCCAGAGAATTCCCCGCTCCGGTGAGCATTGCGCCCCAAGGCGAGTAAGCGTTTGCCGGTTGCATCGTCGATGCTGCGTTGTTCATGCCATTGGCTAAAAGCATTCCGCTTTGAGCGTTGCTCATGGTCTTGCCCATATTCACACCGAGGTCTAGTGCGTTTTGTCCTAGCCCTTCGATGGTCTGAGATCCACCTAGCGCAGTCTGGAACGGCGAATAAGATGCCGTCTGAGTGCCGTACATATTCTTGAGCATGTCGCCACCGGAACCTACCATTCCAGCGCCGAACTTGGCGTAATCCATCCCGCCTTGAGTGGCGTTAGCGGCCAACTGAAGGTCTTGCATCCTCTGCGCGTTGTAGAACGATTCCAGAGCAGGATTAGCCGCACTCATGGTGTCCGTTCCACCCGTAGCAAGTCCAAGCATTCCACGCGCACGGAGCCGGTTTTCTAGAGAGGCTAATTCACGATCCCGAGTAGGCTGAATTAGCGCCATTTGGTCTTGCATGTACTTCGCGGCCTGCTGTTGCGGAGTCGTCGCCAAGTAAGAATTCCCCAAACCAAACATCGTCTGCGCGGCCTGGCCCATCGGTTCAGTCGTCGTCCGCGAGTTGGCAAACTGCCCGATATTCCCGGAGGCGGTTTGCATGAGTTGATCTTGCAAAGCTTTCAACTCAGGGGAAATCGTGTAACCGGCTTGGGTAACGTTCCCGTTGGCGTCTTTAACAAAGTTGGAAGTCCCGAACCTAGTCGTTACTCCGACAGGCCGGAATTTCGCGGCATCAGCAGCAATCCGAGCGGCTTCTAGTTGGGCGTTTGCTGTCGTCTGCGCTGCGTTTTGCGCCGAGTTTCCAGTGAGGTAAGACCCAAGCCCTTGAAGACCCATTGCGAGCCAATTAGGCTGTC
>JACCDR010984203.1_pt1 | contig 12486 bp, 13 predicted proteins | sample 7446431 | NCBI WGS metagenome assembly JACCDR01 (sample SAMN15323443, study PRJNA562643) | freshwater metagenome | isolation source: river surface water | place: USA:Blue River Watershed | collected 2017-08-17
CCTGCAAGCCCCGCTGCCGCCTGAATTGAAGAACTTTGTCGACGGCATCCAGCCCCCCATCATCCAACCGCACCTCGACGTATGAGCACACGCCCGCGCCAGTTTGATTTGATTGCCTTCGATTGGGACGGCACGCTGTTTGATTCCACGCAAATCATCACCCGTTGTATTCAATTGGCGGTGGTGGATGTGGGTGGGGCCAAGCCCACGGATGAGGCGGCGTCGTATGTGATTGGTATGGCCCTCATGCCTGCGCTGGCGCATGCCGCGCCCGATGTGCCCAAAGACAAATACCCGCTGTTGGGCGAACGCTACCGCTTTCATTACATGAAGCATGCCAACGACATCGCCTTGTTTGAGGGGGTGCTGCCTTTGCTGGCCGCCTTGCGCGAACGCCACCACTGGCTGGCCGTGGCCACAGGCAAAAGTCGCCGTGGCTTGGACGATGCCCTGCACACGGCCGAGCTTCAAGGCGTGTTCGATGGCTCACGCACGGCAGATGAAACCGCTGGCAAACCCCACCCACGCATGCTGCACGAGTTGATGCGCGAGTTTGGCGTGGAGCCCGAGCGCACCTTGATGATTGGCGACACCACACACGACCTGCAAATGGCCGTGAATGCCGGCTGTGCCAGCGTGGGTGTGAGTTACGGTGCACACGACCACGGCCAGTTTGAACCCTTGAATCCCCGTTTTGTTGCGCACTCTGTGAAGGAGTTGCACGACTGGTTGTTAGCCAATGCTTGATCGCCATGTCTGACCCCACGACCCGACTCATTCCTTTGTGCAACAGCGCTGATTTGGCCGAAGGTGGCCGCGCAGTGCCGTTTGATGTGGTCTACGCCGGCCAAACTTGCCGTGCATTTGCCATCCGTTTTGAAGGCCAGCCGCATGCCTACCTCAACCGCTGCACCCATGTGGCGATGGAGATGGACTTTCAGCCTGACCAGTTTTTTGATGCCTCGGGCCGTTGGCTGATGTGTGCCACCCATGGGGCCGAGTACGCGCCTGACACGGGCGAGTGTGCTGGCGGGCCATGCCGAGGTGGTTTGGTAAAAATTGAGCTTTCTGAGGCTGATGGCGTTGTCCACTGGCATACTGCGTACAACTTGAAGCCTTTTGAATTTCTAGATTAATTTGCGAAAAACCACTGACATGTCTGAGCACCCCGAAAACCACGAAAAACCCAGCCATAAAACGGTGTGGGAGCGCGACACTTTGGAGCGCTTGGCCTTTGCCACGCTGGCTGAGCAACGAGCGACACGCCGTTGGCGCATCTTTTTCCGTTTTGCATGGTTGGCGTTGATCGTCGTTTTGATATGGACGGGCGCGCACAAAGGTGGCATGGGCGGGGCTAATCCGAGTCAGCCTCACACCGCGGTGGTGGCCATCAAAGGTGAAATCGCCGATGGGGCCGATGCCAGTGCCGAGTGGGTGGTGACGGCTTTGCGTGCAGCCTTTGAAGACGAAGGCTCGCAAGCCGTGGTGTTGCAGATTAACTCACCTGGCGGCAGCCCTGTGCAAGCAGGCATCATCAACGATGAGATTCGTCGCTTGAAAGAAAAACACAAGAAGCCGGTGTATGCCGTGGTGGAAGAGTCTTGTGCCTCAGCGGCCTATTACATTGCGGTGGCAGCGGACGAGATTTACGTCGACAAAGCCAGCATTGTGGGCAGCATTGGCGTGCTCATGGATGGTTTTGGCTTTACTGGTTTGATGGACAAGCTCGGCGTAGAGCGCCGCTTGATGACGGCTGGCGTGAACAAAGGCTTCTTAGATCCGTTCAGCCCACAAACCAAGCAACAACGTGCCCACGCGCAAACGTTGCTTGACCAAATTCACAAACAATTTATTCAAGTGGTGCGTGATGGTCGTGGCAAGCGTTTGAAAGAAACGCCAGAGTTGTTCAGTGGCTTGTTCTGGAGTGGTGAGCAAGCCGTGGAGCTCGGTTTAGCCGATGGTTTGGGCAACCTCGATTACGTGGCACGCGAAATCGTCAAAGCCGAAGACGTGATTGATTACACCCGTCACGAAAACGTGGCCGAGCGTTTGGCCAAGCGCTTTGGTGCCGCGATGGGTGAAGGTGCCGTGCGAGCACTGCAGGCCATGCCTGCTGTGCGTTAAAGCACAGCAAGCTTGTAAAGCTCTCTTCAGTGGGCCTGAATGGCGAAGCTCTTGGCGCTGGTCAGTGGCCAATCGCTGAACACGGCTGGCAATTCACTGACATCCTCTTTGAGCAAGGCATTGGCTTCGACGGTTTCCACCAACTCGGATAAATGCAAGGTTTGCGTTTCGCTCACACGTCGCATGATGTGGCGTGGTGTGAAGTCGTGCGGCGTTTGCAAGCCCGAAGCTTCCATCAATTCTTGTAACGCCTCAAGTGTGTGGGTGTGAAAGTTATGCACGCGTTCAGCTTTGCTAGGCACTACCAGCGCCAGTTGGCGCGTGGGATCTTGCGTTGTTACACCCGTGGGACAGTTGCCACTGTGGCACGTTTGGGCTTGGATGCAGCCCAAGGCAAACATAAAACCACGCGCACTGTTACACCAGTCAGCACCTAAAGCCAAAGCGCGTGCCATGTCAAACGCGCTCACAATTTTGCCGCTCGCACCTACACGGATCGACTCGCGTAATCCAGCACCCACTAATGTGTTGTGCACCAAGCGCAAGGCCTCTTGCAGAGGCATGCCCATGTGGTCAGAGAACTCAAGCGGTGCAGCACCCGTACCGCCTTCAGCGCCATCGACCACGATGAAATCGGGCAGGGTGCCTGTCTCTAACATGGCTTTGACAATGGCAAACCATTCCCATGGGTGGCCAATGCAAAGTTTGAAACCGACTGGCTTGCCTTCACTCAGTGTGCGAAGCTGCTGAATGAATGACATCAACTCCAGCGGTGTGCTAAAGCTGCTGTGGCTGGCTGGCGATACGCAGTCTTGGCCAACCATCACACCACGGGCTTCCGCAATTTCTTCGGTGACTTTGGGGCCAGGCAAGACACCACCGTGGCCAGGTTTAGCGCCTTGGCTGAGTTTGATTTCAACCATTTTCACTTGGGGGGAACGTACGTTTTCTACAAAACGTTCAGGGCAGAAATGGCCTTGTGCGTCGCGGCAACCAAAGTAGCCAGAGCCAATTTCCCAAATTAAATCACCCCCATGTGCGCGGTGGTGACGTGAAATAGACCCTTCACCCGTGTCGTGTGCAAAACCACCTAATTTGGCACCCAAGTTCAGTGCTTGAATGGCATTGGCGCTGAGTGCCCCAAAGCTCATGGCTGATATGTTGAACAAGCTGATGTCGTAGGGCTGTTTGCAATCTTTGCCCCCCACTTTGACACGGAAGTCATGACCTGCCAGTTTGGTGGGCGCGATGGAGTGGTTGATCCACTCGTAGCCAACGGCGCGTACATCCAGTTGCGTACCGAATGGGCGCTTGTCAGATTGACCTTTGGCGCGTGTGTAAACCAAAGTGCGCTGTGCGCGTGAAAAAGGCGAGGCCTCAGTTTCCGACTCTAAGAAGTACTGACGTATTTCTGGTCGAATGGTTTCCAGTATGAAGCGCAAATGCCCAATGATGGGGTAGTTGCGCAAAATCGCATGGTGTGTTTGTTGTAAGTCGTAAACACCTATGCCACACAGAACCAAAAAAATCATCGGCCACCAGCCGCTCAGACCCAGTGCACCCGCCCCCAGCAAAGAGAGAACGAGTAAGACCACCGATGCAATGAACGCTGTGTAGCGCACCGGATAAATCTGATTAAGTTTGTCCAGCATGCGCCGTGCTCCAGAAATAAAAAGTTGTGTTTATCGCTTACTTGCCAGCTTGGCTGATAGTTTCGTTTGAGCCAAGGCCGACACTTCTGCACGCAAGCGTGCAGAGGTCAGTTGCTGATCGGCTGCTTGTTGTACATCAGCCAAGTGCGTGAGAATCGTGCTGCGCAAATTGAGCAGCTCTTGGTCGAGTTTTTGCAAACGCTCTTGTAACTCGCGTTGCAAGGCCATGCGCTCTGTGAGTAAATTGACTTCGGCGGCAATCGTGCGCCAAGTTTGTGTCAGTTCATCACTGGGTGGTACGCGCAGTTGTTCAAACAACTCATTGATGAGTGGGTCAAACACAGCCGCACTTTCATGACCTGCATCAGGTGTTTCAGTCAATGTCGGCACGTTGTCAGGCACTGCTGGATGCTGAGCCTGGTAGTGTTGTTGTGTGGCCTGTGGTTGGCTCGGTTGTTGCACACCACTGTGCTGCGCGTGGGATTGCAAGATCGCGTTAACTTGCCCCCACCCTTCTTCAGGTGTGTATTGCTTGAGTCCTTTGAAGGACAAAAATTGCGGTTCGGTACTCATTTATTCATCACACCCATGGACATGCGTTTGAGGAACTGTGGAATCCCCATAGATGCAATCTGCGCATTCTGTGGCGCACCAGTGTGAGGTGCAGATTTGTTGGCCATGTCTTCAGGACGAACCTTCTGCATGCGATGACGACCCAATATTGAATACTGACTCGACAGAGTGGCTGTATTCACCAACACATTGTTGCGTTTCAGGCCTGCCGCCGCCGCACTAAGGACGCCCGCTGTGCGTGTGGCTGGTATGTTGACACGTGAATTCGTGGTTTGACGCATCCCTTGTGCTGACTCACGCATTTCGCGTGCGGCGCAAACTGATTTACCAAACTCGTTGAAGGACGTGCCGCAAGCATCTTGTAAGTCCATCAAATAGCCACGCTCAAACATTTCGCGGGCTGATTGCGCCTCGAGTACGGGCGGTGCCAGCATGAAGCTGACGGGGAAGCGCTGCTTGGAAAACACATCACTTTGTAGCTGCTCAGGTTGCACGCGAGTGGGGCAAACCAACAACGTGGGTGGGGTGTGGATGGCGGAGTCAAACACCCAGCGGTGACGGCTCAAGAAGCCCGCAGTGGCAGCCAGTTCGATTTCCGACACCGAGGTGGGCACGATCACCAAATCGTATTCAAACATCAGTTCACCAGCGATGGAGTCGGTCCAAGTCAAATCGCAAATGACAACTTCCGTGCTGCTCGCAGCTCGGCGCAGGTGTAGACGCGCGTCCAAAATGGGGCGGTTGCCCCCTTGGTCCAGTGGAAGGACGTGGTGCTGCACGACCACTCCGATATTTGGAGCACGTGTCAACCAAGTGCTGGAAGAACCATGGGTGTCAAAGTCAATCAATGTGACGGTTTGACCTTGGCGGCGCAGATAAGCTGCCAAGTTGGCGGAAACCGTACTTTTACCGACGCCACCTTTTTGACTGGTGACCAAAATTTTGAAAGTTGACATCTTTTTATTCCTCACACCCAGAAAAGGTGCTGCATGGTTGAAAACGACCGAAATGACTAACGGGGAATGGAATTTACCTGTCTACGAAGCCTTGTGCAATCAAGCATTTAGCGAATGATTCGTATGAAAAAACAAATTTAGACCGTATTTGAACACTTTTAAATTAAAAGACAACTTTCAAAAGAATTAAAATTAAGAAAATTACTTATGTTGTTGATTTATAAAAGAATTTAACAAAGTGTCAAAAAAAACAACACTAGCACTGTCGTTCGGGTGCGATTGGGCTATCCGCTAAAATATGAGGGTCATTTTTTACAACTTGAAAAACATCATGTCCAAACGCCTTTTTGCATTTATTTCTATCGCCTCAGTGGCTTTGCTGTCTGCTTGTAGCTCCACCAAACTTGATAACGTTTCAGATGCCAAGGCATCTTCAGCCGTAGCTGCTGTGGTGGCTGACCACTTGAACCCCAATAGCGCCATCTCTAAAGAGCGTAGCGTTTACTTTGGTTTTGACCAGTTCGACATCAAAACTGACCAAGCAGGTGTTGTGGAGCGTCAAGGTAAATACTTGGCTGCCAACGCTGCTTTGAAAGTGCGCGTGGAAGGTCACGCAGACGAGCGCGGTGGTCGTGAATACAACTTGGCTTTGGGTCAAAAGCGTGCTGAAGCAGTGGTGCGCGGCTTGAAAGCCTACGGTGTGAAAGAAGGTCAAGCTGAGCCAGTGAGCTTTGGCAGTGAACAACCAAAGGCCGCAGGTCATGACGAAGCTGCTTGGGCGCAAAACCGCCGTGCGGATGTGGCATACGGCGCCAAGTAATTTCTTGGCTCATCGCTGCGGTTGATGCAACTTAACAGCGAAATCATCACAACACCACCGCGGGCGTCGTCCACGGTGGTGTTGTTACGTGATGACCCGCAAAAAGGCTTACAGGTCTTTTTGCTGCGCCGTCACACAGCTTCGGCTGTGCTGGGCGGGGCTTTTGTTTTTCCAGGGGGCAAGTTAGACGAAGCCGACTGCTCGCCCGATCTGCACGCTTATTTAGATACCTCTTCACAAGAGTTGCATCGCGCCTTGGGCGAACCCGACTTATCGGAGCACACGGCGGCTGGCCTGTATGTGGCTGCAGTGCGAGAGGTATTAGAAGAGTGCGGCGTCTTGTACGCGCGCGCCAGTGACAGTCAAGCCTTGGCGCATGATGCAGGTCAGCGCCAACACTGGCAACAGGCCTTGCATGGTGGTCAACCTTTTGCCAATGTGTTGCAAAGTGCAGGTTTGCGTGTGGACACGCAGCACTTAGCGCCTTGGTCGCGCTGGGTTACTCCCATTCAACCCTCAGTCACCAACAAACGATTTGACACCCGATTCTTCGTGGCGGTCTTGCCTCAAGGGCAACACCCCATCCACGACAACGTTGAAGCGATTGACAGCGTATGGCTGACCCCCCTTGACGCTTTGACACGCTACTGGGCTGGTGATTTGCCGCTGGCACCTCCGCAAATCATGACCTTGGTGTCGCTGTTACCGCATCGCGACACGGGCAGTGTGCTAACAGCCGCCAAGGCAAACAAGCCGCCCATGGTATTGCCCGAAGCGTTTGATGAGGCAGGGGTGCGCATCTTGTGTTACCCCGGTGATCCGCGACATTCGGTGACGCAGCGTGCTTTACCTGGACCCACTCGATTACGTTTTGTGGCGGGACGCTTTGAGCCCACCACAGGCTTTGAGGAATTTTTATGAATCCGTTGTCTGCCTTTGATTTGCAAGGCAAAAAAGGACTGGTGCTGGGGCTTGCCAATGAGCACAGCATTGCGTGGGGTTGCGCCCGTCAAGCGCATGCCATGGGTGCCGAAGTGGTGGCATCGTGCTTGAATGACAAGGCGCGCGCGTATGTGCAGCCACTTACACAGCCACTCGGGATGGACTTGCAAACCTGCAACATCGAAACGCCCGAAGCGTTGGAGAAGTTGGTGGCCTACGCAGTGGCCAAACTGGGCCGACTCGACTTCGTCATTCATTCCATCGCATGGGCACCGTTGCAAGATTTGCATGGCCGTGTGATTGACAGCTCAAGCGTGGGCTTTGCGCGCGCCATGGAAGTGTCGTGCCACTCGTTTGCCACGCTCGCCAAACTGTGTGCGCCACACATGACGCATGGTGGCAGCATGGTCACCATGTCTTACCTAGGTGCAGATGAAGCCGTGCCGCACTACGGGCTGATGGGGCCTGTGAAGGCCGCACTTGAATCACTGGTGCGTTACATGGCTTTAGAACTCGGTCCGCAAGGCGTTCGCGTGCATGCGGTGTCGCCTGGCCCTATCCTGACCCGCGCGGCATCAGGCATTGAAGCATTTGATGCACTGATGCAAAACAACATTGCCAAAGCGCCGCTGGGTCGGTTGGTGACGTTGGAAGAAATTGCCAACCTCAGCACCTTTTTGTGCACCGATGCCGCCAGTGGCATGACAGGTCAAACCATTTATGTAGACGCCGGCAGTCACGCCGTGAATTGAAGAGCACCATGAACGACATCACAGACACCACCAACGACCCCAATAACGAGTGGCTTGAAAACTACCCCTACGACAGCATCGTGGTGGGGCAGGCCGCGCGTTTGGTGCGTACGCTCACCTTAGCCGATATTCAAGCATTCGCCGCCGTGTCGGGTGACACCAACCCTGCGCACTTGGATCCTGAGTATGCCAATGCCACGTTGTTTCATGGCGTGATTGGTCATGGCATGTGGGGTGGCTCACTCATCAGCAGTTTGTTGGGCACGGTCTTTCCAGGGCCAGGCACGATCTACCTTGAACAAAACCTGCACTTCAGCCGTCCTGTGCGCATTGGCGATACGCTGAATGTGACGGTCACTTGCATTAGCAAACAAGACGACAAAAAAACGGTTGAGCTGGACTGTTTGTTGGTCAACCAAAAGGGCGAGCGTGTGCTCTACGGTGTGGCCAAAGTCATGGCACCCACCGAGAAGCTGCGCATGCCGCGCATTCATGCGCCGCACATCAGCTTGTTTGATCCCGAGCAACGCCATGCCAATTTGCTGGCGCTAGGTGCGCACTTAGAACCTGTGCGCTGTGGCGTCGTGCACCCCTGCGATGCCGATTCTTTGCAAGGCGCGCTGGACGCACACCATGCTGGTTTGATTCAAGCCGTGCTGATTGCCCCCGAGAAAAAGCTGCGTGCGGTTGCTGCTGAGGCAGGTATTGATTTGACAGGCATCGAAGTGCTCGATGTCGCGCACAGTCACGAGGCGGCTGATTTGGCTGCGCAAATGGCAGCCGACAAAAAGCTAGAAGCTTTGATGAAAGGCAGCTTGCACACCGATGAACTGATTCATGCCGTGGTGTCGCAAAAGGGTTTGCGCACGGGCCGCCGCATGTCGCACGTGTTTCGCTTTGAAGCTCCGATGTACCCCAAACCGTTGTACATCACCGATGCTGCGCTCAACATTGCACCTACCTTGGCCGAGAAAGCCGACATCGTGCAAAACGCGATTTTGTTTGCGCAAATCATGGGTGTGGCGACACCTAAGGTCGCCATTCTCTCGGCTGTTGAAACTGTCAATCCCAACATTCCTTCCACCCTGGATGCGGCCGCTTTGTGCAAGATGGCCGACCGTGGACAGATCAAAGGCGGTTTGCTCGATGGCCCATTGGCGTTTGACAACGCGGTGTCGAGCCACGCAGCGGAGATCAAACACATTGCTTCCGCCGTCGCGGGTCAAGCCGATATCTTGGTGGCACCCGATTTGGAGTCGGGCAACATGATGGCCAAGCAGCTGGAGTATTTGGCAGGCGCTTCTGGCTCGGGTGTGGTGCTGGGTGCGCGTGTGCCAATTGCACTCACTAGCCGTGCTGACTCTGCCACCACGCGCAGTGCTTCTGCCTTGCTTGCGAAGCTCATTGCCCACCACTACCGCACACATCCCGCATGAGTATCCTGTCTGTCAATGCAGGCTCGTCGAGTCTGAAGTTTGCGCTGTACCCCATTCAGGGCACGGGCTCGCCCTCTTGCATTGGCGAAGCGGAGGTCACGGGCAACATCGAAGGCCTAGAGCCTTCGGGCCAGCCGCGTATCAGCTTTTGTGCCACAGGCCAAGCGAAAGAATCTGCCAATGTCGATGTGCAGCCTGCACAAGAGGTGTTTGACGCCGCGCTCAACACGCTCAAAGCTTTGCTGGCCTCGCGCTTTGCGCATTTGCGCTTGCAGGCCATCGCACATCGCGTGGTGCATGGTGGTTCGTATTACAGCAGCAGTGTGCGTGTCACGCCCGAGGTGATGACAAAGCTCGCCACGCTCAATGCATTGGCCCCACTGCATCAGCCACACAACTTGGCAGGCATCCGTGCTTTTGCTGACTCGTTTCCAGATGTGCCGCAAGTGGCGTGCTTTGACACGGCGTTTCATCGCACCCTCTCGCCACTGGAAACCACTTTCGCCATTGACAAAAAGCTCACCGACCAAGGCGTGCGCCGCTATGGTTTTCATGGCTTGTCGTACCAATACGTGAGTCAAGTGTTGCAGCGGCAGGTGCCGCGTTCGGCGGGTCGTGTGGTGATGGCCCACTTGGGCAACGGTGCCAGTGTGTGTGCCACCACTGGTCACCAAAGCCGCGCCACCACCATGGGCTTTTCGGCGTTGGATGGGTTGATGATGGGCACGCGCAGCGGTGCGCTAGACCCTGGCGTGCTGTTGTACTTGATGGAGCAGGGCTGGGGGCACGACCAAATTCAAAAGCTGCTTTACAAGCAAAGCGGCCTGTTGGGGGTGTCTGGTGAGAGTGCTGACATGCGCACCTTGCGTGCTTCCAAATCGGACGCCGCTCGCTTTGCCACCGATTTGTTTGCCCACCGCGTGGTGCGTGAGGTGGGCGCACTCAGTGCCTGCATTGGTGGGTTAGATGTGTTGGCCTTCACAGGAGGCATTGGCGAGCACGACGCTGTTTTACGCCAACAAGTGTGTGATGCACTGGCCTACCTTGGCGTACAGATTGACGCCACACGCAACGCAAAGGCCATGGGTGACAGCATGCTTTCGATTCACGCCGACAATAGTGCCATCGAGGTGTGGGTTGTCCCCACCGACGAAGGCCGTGTGGCCGCACAAGACGCATTTGCGTTTTTATAAAAACAAATTCTGAAAGCACGGCGTGAACATCAAAGATGCGATGAGCTGCTTCACCACGGGCGTGACCGTGGTGACCGCTCACACCCAAGGTCAAGACTGGGGTATGACTTGCAACTCCTTCAACACCGTTTCGTTGGAGCCCGCCATGGTGTTGTGGAGTGTGCGTAAAACTTCGCTCAGTCACGAAGCCTTTGTGAAGGCTGGTGGCTACATGGTCAACGTGTTGGGCGCGCAGCAGAAAGACTTGGCACTCAAGTTTGCGCAAGGCACACAAGCTGAACGCTTCACGGATCAGCCTTTGGTGCGTGGCATCAACCATCATCCGCGACTAGAAGGTGTGATTGCCTGGTTTGATTGCCGCATTGCACAAGTGGTGTCTGCTGGCGACCACGACATTTTGATTGGCGAAGTACTCGACTTTGGTCTGCATGCTGGTCACGGCTTGGCCTATGCGCAGCGTAGTTTTGGCGTGTTGGCACCGATGGAAGATTAAACAAATATGAGCAGCTACGTTGCTTGGGCGTTCATCCTTGGGGTGATGTGTTCGGTTTCTTTGTTGATCGGCGCGTTGCTGGGGATTTACTTCAAGATGCCTAAGCGCATTGTGGGCTTGATGGCAGCCTTTGGTGCTGGTGCTTTGTTGTCAGCCTTGGCCATTGAATTGGTTGCACCTTCTATCGACGCTTTCATGCGTGCCAGTTCGATGGAGGTACGTGAGCATGAAGTACGTAACTTTTTCCATTTGGTCGCTGGTGCTTGTGTCGGTGGCATTGTCTTTGTGATGCTGGATTGGGTGCTCATTGAGCATGGAGGTTACTTGCGCAAAACCGCTTACCTCATTTCAAAAATCATGCATGAACGCGCCCACTTACCACAGCACCACACGCAACCTTTGCCAACAGGGGATGAGCTGGCGAAAACACATGCTTCCCATGGCAATGCGGCCGTGGCCATTTGGTTAGGCAATTTGCTTGACGGGCTGCCTGAGAGTTTTGTGGTGGGCACGGTACTTATGACGACTGTGACAGCCAGTGTTCAAGCTGGCGCGCCCATCGTGTTTTGGGATGTGCTGCCCTACACCTTGTTGGCAGGTTTGTTTTTGTCGAACTTGCCAGAGGCCTTGTCCAGTTCAGCGCAAATGCGCATGCAGGGCATGAGCGTGCAGCGTATTCTCATCATGTGGCTCTCTTTGGTGTTGATGACGGGCATTGCTGCTGCGCTGGGTGCAGTCATGGGTGAGTGGGTGCCACACAGTGCCATGGTGTTCATTGAAGGACTGGCCGCAGGCGCCATGCTCACCATGATTTGTGCGGCCATGCTCCCCGAAGCCACACATTTGGCCCCGCCCAATTGGGTCGGTTTGGCGACTTTGAGCGGCTTCTTTTCAGCGCTGTTGTTCAAGGTACTAGAGTAAAACCACAGACAAAATGGTTTACAATCTTGCCCTGTTCGGTGGTATAGCTCAGTTGGTTAGAGCGCAGCATTCATAATGCTGATGTCGCAGGTTCAAATCCCGCTACCACCACCATTTTTTATGTGAGAAAACCACTCTCTCACTTTTTAAGAACCCCGCTGAGGCCCAGTCTCTGCGGGGTTTCGCCGTTTTTAGATGTTGTCTTCGTCCTAAAGCGCCCACCTGAAAAGCACCTTATGGGGCAATTTTTACTCTCCATTCTCCAAAAGTTGTGGACTTGATAGAGGCCAGTCTACAAGTCTGAATCCATATAAATCAACAACTTACGGGCTCTCCAAATGTGCCATTCTTTTTGATATCACGCCTAGGAAAGTTGAGCAATGAAAACAACTCTACACGGTTGTGTGCAGGCAGTTGCTAGCTTGGTAGGTGTTTAGGAGAGATTGACAAATTGGTAGTGAGGTCTATTCAATTTGACTCGGCCAATTCATAGCAGTAAGCCAACCTACTTGAGAATTTTTTGCTTGAGCCACTAACAAGTTGGTGTGACGCTCACGCATGTTGAATTAGAGGCCTAGCTTGGCCCAGGCTTCTTTCTTGGTCAGCTTACGTGCAGCAGCAATC
>JACCDR011499261.1_pt1 | contig 12485 bp, 15 predicted proteins | sample 7446431 | NCBI WGS metagenome assembly JACCDR01 (sample SAMN15323443, study PRJNA562643) | freshwater metagenome | isolation source: river surface water | place: USA:Blue River Watershed | collected 2017-08-17
ATCAATCGTGTGAGTTGTTTCCTTTTGCGCTTTTTCCCACAAGCCAATCGGCTACTTATCACGGAATTTGTAAGGAAATTTACTTTACATGAAAAAACACTGATTTGCAAGTGGTTAGCGGCCGAACCACACGTCGTGGATGGAGGAGCTGGGGGATAGCACCTTGGCCTGGGCTTTGGGGTACACGTAGTTGTCGACGGTGTCAGATAGGTGGGTGGCGTAGACCTGGTCGAGCTCTTCGTCTTTTTCGCTCTCTTTGTTTTTTTTGAAGTCGCCACGGATGGGACTGTTGCGCATACTCATCCATACCTCCTTTGCCTTTTCGGAATTGAAGCGCATGAACGGCAGCCCTTTGTCGTTTTCCCTCAGCACTGCATTCATCACTGTGTGCTTGATCTTGTGGTCAATATCGGAGCTGCTAAACTCCGCTTTTACCACAGTAGTCCAGCCACGAGACCGGAATTTGTTGGCAATCTGTTCGTAATAGGTAAAGCTGCTGTTGAGGATGCGGGTGGTGTGCCCGTCCTGTCCGCCATAAATGTAGGCCACTTTGGTTGGGTGCTGCTGGTAGTGGTTGCAAATGTCGTCCACCAGGGCGTCGATGGCCTTGAACTTGACGAAAAACCGATTGACGCAGCGCAGCTCCGGCGTGTGGTCCTGCCAGATGGATGCACTGGTAAAGGCAGCGTTGAAGTCGAAGGATGGCTCCAATGGCTTGGTGGGGTCGACGTCTGTCTCGCTGCGGATCTTGTACGTGCCGAGGTGATCCATGTCGTACTCGTATTGTGGATCGTAGAGGTGATCCTCGGAAAGGAACTCGTAGTAGGCATTTGGTAAACGGGTAGGCCGCTTGTTGAGAATCTCCACGCTGTACGTGATCGGGTCCATCATCTCCTCCATCATCTTGAAGTAGCTCTCGCCCAGCACGGCCACATTGTCACGGGCTGAGGCTTCCATGTAGAAGTAATCTTCCGGGTGGTTGGCTGCCAGCTTCTTCATGGTGTCTACTGTCCACATGCCCGACTGCAGCCAGGGCATGGATGTGTACACACGCAGGCTGAAGCGGCGGCGGCTTTTGAACGCAGACTGTTTGCCACGCAGCAAAGGCAGTATTGTTTTGGTGAACGTGGTGTAGTTGATCAGTGCAGCCTCATCCAAATCCCCTGCGTCGTAGGAGCCACCACGGCTGAGGTCTGGCCGGTCGAAGCTGAGCATCTCGATGATGTGGCCATTGAAAAAGCTGATGACGTTCTCGAACTTTTTGGGCTGGCGCATGGGCTTGTCGAACCATTGCGGTGGCTGCTTGCACACTACAAAGTGGCCAGGGTCTTTGCTCCCTCCGTGTTCCCTTAGTCCGTAGTCACGCAAGCGGCCAATGATCTCAGGTAGGGTTTTAGTGTATACCTGGCCGAAGGTTTTACCCAGCAGAAACGTTTTAGCGCAGGGCATTTCTGAAATGTCACGGTACTTTTCGTCGCCAATCATTGTCGACTTGCCAAAGCCACGGCCGCAAATGGCTGTTTTGATGCGCTGAGGCGCCTGGATAAACTCCGCTTGCTTGGGGTTGACGTAGATCATTCGACAACTTCTGCGTCTTCAGCGGGCAGCTCCAGGGCTTTGGGGTCGGTGGTGAGTACTGGCTGTGGTACCATGAGCTGCTTCACCAGCTCTTTTGGATCCACCACGTCGTCGTCGAACAGGCGGCGCAGCTTGTTGATTTCCGACTGGCATTCGATCACCAGCTTGTACTTGTCTTTTGCCTCAATCGTTAGGTCGTCTTTGAGCTCTTTGATGATTGACTCAAAGCGCTCGATCTGTATGTACCTGGCCGATACTTTGTCGAAACTTTCCACCAGGCCGAAGAGCTGCTTGGCATTGCTGATGTAGGTACGGGCATGCACGCTGGTAACGTTGTGCTGTTTCTCCAGTATTTTTCTGGCTTCCGACTCACTGTTGTCGATCAGCAGTGCAAAGGCTTGCTCAAGTATCTTCAGCATGCGTTCCTCATCCGGACTGAGCACAATGCGGTTGTCGTGTGCCAGCAAGGTCACTGAGTCCTGCAGAAGGTACTTGCGGAGCTTGTCGATCCTGTCTTCAGGTTTGCCGATGACGGCCTTGCGGGCGAAGCGTTCCAGTTCCTTTTTCATCCTACTGCTTTTAGTTTAGCATCTACCAGGTCGAGCTTGCGCACGTACCTGCTGTAGAGTTGTTTGTTGGGCAGGTGGTTGGGGTGACCCTCGGGGTACATGTCGAGCTTTTTGGCGTAGCGGCTGCGGTAGGTGCGCAGGTTTTGCTGCAGCTTCATGAGCTCCAGCGGGTTGTCGGGCAGGCGGTCGAGCTTTAGGTCGTCCTCTGTTTCTATGTGCTCAATTGGCTCGCCTTTCTTTAGCTGCTCGATCAGCTTCTTTTTGAACACGATCTGGTCCTGTATTTTTTCGCACTCGGCGTAGATCTCTGCCCGCTGCTCGTTGGTGGTGGCGTCGTGCTTGCGGTTGGCGGTGGTGGAGCGCAGCTTGTACAGGTTGCTCAGCTCTATGCTGAGCCGGGAGATGTCGGTGGCGTTAATCAGTGGCTCGTCGTCTTCCATTTCTACCCATTGCTTGCCAACGGGTTCCAGCTTAATTCCCAGTGCAGCTCTACGGTCTACCGGTGCAGGTGCAGGCGTGTCGAGCACCAGGGCTTTTTGCTCGGGCACAGCGTCGAGCATGAGCAGCTCCCTGAAGTGCTGCACAATGAGCGGAGTGAACACTGGCGTGCGCTGCATGCTCGCATTGTGGAAGAGCACCGGCGCAGTGCCTGCCACACCCAGGAGCGCAAGGCCTTGGTGCAGGGTGGGGCTATCCTCTAGCAGGTAGTCGATAATTGCTTCTTTGAGCTGCATAGTGCGGTGATGGCTTCAAATCTTTTCTTTGTTTCTGTCTCGAGGTTGTAGTTGTCCATTACATCGGCGTGAAGCCTTTCTCCTAATTCCTTGCGGAAGTCAGGGTCGACTATCAGTGCTTTGATGCCTCGCACCCACTGGGCTGGGGTTTCGTCTACAGCAATGCAGTTGACTCCCGAGTTGATCAAAAAACGGTACGGGTACACGTCGCTCACCACCACCGGCAGCTTTTTCATTCCCGCTTCCAGCATCTTTAGTTCGCTCTTGCAACTGTTGAAGTCATTGTCGGCGAGGGGGATTACCACAGCGTCGAGCGTGTCGTAGCCTTTGGCGTATTCGGTGGGTTTGGCTGCAATGTAGCGGCGGTAGTACTTGCTCCACTTGCCGTTAACGGTGAAGATGTTTTCGAAGCGTTCGCTCCAATTATCCCCGGGCACGTAGCCGTAGTAGTGCATGTCGAACCGCCGCTTGAAGTCTGTATTGCTGCGCAGGTAGTTGAGTGGCTCCCACAGCAGCGGTATGTCTTCTGAGTGGGCACGGCTGCCGCTCCATCCTATGCGCACCCGGTGGCCTGGCTTGGGGTCTATCTTCCACTGCGGATCCTCAGGGTCGAGGGCGTTTTTCATGATGCGCACATTGGCGTTCACTGTTTTTACCTTCTCGGCCAGTATGGGTGTAGTGGTCCACACCTCGTCGGCCAGCTCAAGGCAGCGCTTCATTGTTTCCCCTATCTTCTTTTCTTCCCACTCTTTGCGCAGTATGTGGCGGGGGCTTAGCTCCCAGCTGTCGTCGATGTCGACTACCAGCTTGCAACCGGCCTGCTTTATTTTTGCATACACTGCTTCGGTATCGCCTTTGCGGCTGAGGTAGCGGCTGGCTACTATCACGTCGTATGTTTCGAGTCGCTCAAGGGTTGCGTCGTCGATGTTGCCGAGCATGCTGACTTTGATCTGCTCGGGGTAGCGCTGGGCCAGTTTTCCGAGGGGCACAAAGAGGCGGTGATACTCTACGCCTCCGTTTTTGCCGAGGTTGGATAGTGCGATTTTGATCATGCAAGCAAGGTGCAAAGGTGCAATTGCAGTGGGTAGGACATGCTTCGATGCTTCGATAAACTCAGCACTCAGGGTGACAAAAAAAAAGCCTCCCAATATCCTGGGAGGCTTTCCAACCAACTTAAACTATCATGCTATGAATATATCACTTCTATGAGAGGGTGATGGTGCCGAGGTAGCGGTATGGCAGGTGGCTGTAGTCCATGCTGCCACGGATAGCGAAGCCTCTGCGGCTGCCTGCCTTTTTGCCGTCTTCGTAGTTGACCCGCAGCTTAATGCCACGGTCGAGTTCACCGGCGAGGTCGTAGTATCCTTCTTTGTCCTGGAGCAGAATCAAACACTGGATGCCGTTCAGCTTGTCGAGAGCTGCACGCTGTGCCGGTGTGTTGCCGCTTACAAAGAAGTCGGGGTTGTAGACATACCCTGTGCCGCCTTCGCTGTCTGGCTCTTCCACGTTTAGTGAGCCGTCTACTTCAGGTTCCAGCTCTGCCTCGATCCACTTTTTGCCGGCCTTCATCGCAATGTTTTCTGTGATCTCGAAGCTGCTGGATGCGCTCGGTATTGAGGACACATCCTCACACGCCACCAGGTAAACTTTCCGCCTACCTGCTGGGTTCTTCCCGTTTTTGCGGGGAATGGTGTTGAGATTGATGCTCATGGCTATACTACCTCACTGATTAGTGGCGACTTATTTGTGATCAGCGGCCCGTGCAAAGATCCGTCGGCAATGATGTCGGCGGCGGTAACAATGCGTCCGCCAATTTTGAGCGTAGTGATGTCGGCCAGCAAAAACTTCTTTCCGCCAAACGGTATCACCCTCTCCTCACGGGAGAGCTTTTTCAATTCTGGCGTAGTTGCCTCAGGTGCTGTTTTCTTCAGCGCCTTCAGTTCCTTACCCAGCTTTGCGTTCTCAGTTTTTAGTTCTGAGTTTTCGGTGGTCACAGAATCAATGTACCCTTTCAGAGCTTCCTGCTCTTCGGGCGTCAGTGCCTCTGCTTTGGTGAGGATGGCCGCTACATCTGCAGCGGCCACCTCTGTTGTTTTCTCTTTTGCCATGGGGTTACCTCCTTTTAGGCTTGATCGTTAGTCCATACCAGGGTAGGGTCTATGATGTTCACACCCATCTTCCAGTCCGCCATCACCTTCAGGTTACGCTCCTGCTTTTCAATGATGATATTCTCCATTGCCTGCATGCTGTTGGTACCCAGCACCAGGTTGTAGCGAGGGGTAAGGATCAGCCTGTCCGATCCCACAAGCCCTACCTCGTTGATCAACTCGGTGGTTGGCAGGCCGTCCAGCCTTGACTTCACGAAGTCGAGGTTGTAGTTGAGCGCACCAAATGAGCTGCGGTAGTTCTGTGCGTAAAAGTCCCAGTTTTCAGGGGCGGCGATAAACACCAAGTCCTCCTTGGCCAGGTCGGGGCGGGTGGCCATGAGTTTGTTTTTCACTCCCTCAAACTGAGCGAGCGCAGTGGAAGCCGAGATGGCTGCACCTGCAAACACGTTGGCTGCAGGAATGGCCGTGGCTGCTACCAACACGGTGATGTAAGCGAGGTAACCGTCGAACAGAGTGTCCGATGTGGTGCCAGTAGCGTTGAGCACCCCACCGTAGAGGGCTTCCTTGCGCACCTGGTCGGCCGACTTGGCAATGACCTGCATGAGCATGTACTCTTCGAAAGGCATAGAGTACACATCGCCAGCGTTATTGCCCTGGCCTACCATCTGAGCCATGCGGTTAACGTAGCTGCGACTCATCGCCTCTATTTCAGCCTGGTTGAACTTCAGGGAGATTTCGCAGTTCTTCACCTGCAAAATGCGGTCGGTGAAGTTGAGCACGTTATTCTTGGGGGCAAATGATCCCCTGTTGCCTGGCTGGTTGGGGTCGGTCACGTTCAGCTTCACGAGTGGAAGTTGATCCTGCACGTCTTCGTACACGTCGATATACGATCCGATGCCCATCATACTTACGTAGAGGTCCTGCCAGATCTTTGGGTTGTCCGCTACAAACTCCTGGAGTTTGGAGGAAAGGTTTGCTACTGTTACTGAGCTTGCCATTGTCTTTTTCTTTTTGGGGCCTTACGGCGTTATTTTAAAATTCCTGCTTTGCGGGCCCGTGCCAGCTTGGCTTCTTTTTCCTGAAACTTTGCGGCGGCTTCGGCTATCTCGTCGTCGAGCAGTCCTTTAGGCTGCTGACCGGCTTCCAATGCATCGCTTTTCTTCACCACAGTGGTGTGGTTGCTTGCGGGCTTTTTGCCCAGCTCTTCTACCCTTGCAGTAAGGGTAGCAATGGTGTCGGCGTCGGCTGCGGCCTGTGTGGCTGCTGCCTGCTGTGCTGCGGCCAGCTCGGCAGCGTGTGCGACGGCGGATGCTTCCAGCGCTTCCACATGTGCCTGCACGTCGGCCAGCTCCTGCTCTGCAGTGGCTATGGCCGCAATGCCTTCCTCGCTTGCCTCTACTACCAGCTCAGCGCCAGCAGCAGCACCCAATAGTGCCGCCATGCGAGTGGGCAGCACGTGTGCTTTTGTCTTTTTTCCGAATGAGAATAGTGCCATTTGTTGTATGGGGATTAAAATTTTGATTGCTAATTTTAAGTGGTGGCTGCCCGGCTTGCTCCCACTTCGGCCGCAAAGTCCACGGCCTCGGCCAGCGTCATGGCGTAGTCCACCATGCCTAGTTCTATTGCCTTGTCGAGTGAGTACATTTTGCCGGTGAAGATGTCTTCCTCGCCGGTCGATAGCCTGCTGCCACGGCCTGCTATTACCGTCGCTTTAAAGTCGGCGGCTATTTCGTTGAGCTGAAGCTGTAGTTCTGCCTTGGCTGCGTCGGGCCATTCTTCTATGGAGTTAAGCAGTGCCTTGTCTACGCTTTGCTCCGCCCGCATGATCTCGACTTTTAGCCCTTGCTTCACCAGCCATTCCTGTTGGCTTACAAGCATGGTAAGCACTCCAATGCTGCCTACTTCAGTGTAGTTTTGGCTATTGCCTACCAGGTAGGCCGTTTGGCTGGCCGTCCAGTAGTGTGCGCTTGCTGCCATGCCGTCTACAAAACCGATCACTGGCTTTTTACTGGCCGCAATGGCGTTGCCTAGTTCGGGCGTGCCGTCGACTGCGCCACCTGGCCCATCAAATACCATGAGAATGCTATTGATCTTGGGGCTGGCGTTGGCTTTTTCTATAAATGAAGCAATAGACTGCGAACCATAAGCGCTTAGGCTGCCACGTTTTGTCATGGTGCCTATCACTGGTATCCTGGCTACTTTGCCTCCATTGGATGCACTATAAAGGGGAAGGCCGCTGTATTCGTCTGCTTCAGAAATCAAAACGAGCTGATGGTCAGCGGCTTTGTTGCCCAGTACGCTCAGGTCGTGCCCCAAGCGGATGCGCTCAAGCGCTACAGGTACTATCCTGTTGAAAAAGTTGGCCTCAAGTGCCCATGCTTTGGTGGTGAAGAGCTCTTCCATAGGTGGTGCGTCGGGTGAGGTGTCAGTTGGTGAGGCCAGCGTGGCCGGTGCGGTTGCGAACAGGCAGAGCATAAGCAGCCCCGTTAACAGTAGGTTTTTCATAAGCGGTTTTTTGGTTGTGCATCGTGTGCATCGTTGAATGAACACAAAGTGAAATATTAGCCGCTTATGTAATTAGGACGCTTTTTCGCTTACCACTGGCTGATAGTGCCTGTGTAGTAGGCCGGTAGCTCGGTGGCTGTGCAGACTATTACCAGGCGGGCACCGTTGCTGCCGCTGGCCAGTGCACCGGTTTTGCTGCGTATAACCGTGAGCCGTGCTCCCTCGGTGGGCGTACCGACTACCCGTACCACATCCTGGTGGTCTTTTACCAGGGCGATGATCATCTTGTTTTTGTAGAGCTGCAGCTGCTGCTCGGCGGCCTGCACGTCGGCGGGGTGGGTGCACTCTACACGGCTGCTATATATAGTGCCGTGGGTGCTTTCGCTTTCCTCTGTTTGGTAGCTGCCGGAGTTTTGCAGGAAGTTGACCCGGGCAAAGTTGGCGGTGATGGCGGCGGTGTACACGTCGTCAACCCGGGCGGGAAACTCCGCCGTGGCAGCCAGTGCCAGGTAGAGTTCTTTGATGCCTCCCCCGTTTTTACCCTCGCTGTAGTCGATGTGGTCAAAGTACATGCGGTAAAGGTGTGATTGTCGACGGTCTGTTGTTAGGACACGGCCTGTCACCCTGAGCTTGTCGAAGGGTCGATGGGTGACAACGGAGGTATTTGTCGGGCTGAAAAATTCCTGCTGACTACGCCGTTTTACCCTGTTTTTGGCGGGTTGTTGGCGTTTTTTGCGACAAAGTTTCTATTATTTTCTTAACTGTTTCTTTGTCGATACCATAGAAACGCCCGATGGAGCGGTAGCTCATGCCCTTGCGGTGTAGGCCTGGGATCTTGCGGGCTTCCCTGTTTGGTATTTTGTTGCAAATCCTGGGCTCGTTGTCGTTGCTCACTGGGCGTATGCCCTTGAGCACTGGCAGGCCGTGGCTGCTGCGGGTGATCTGGCGGCGGAAGGTATCGGAGCTGTAGATGTCTTCAGTGTAGTGGTACTTCTGGTAAAACTTTACGATGGCCTGGCTCATGGTCAGGTCGTCGTTGAGCATAATCATGCAGAGTTGCAGCTTGGCCATGGTCCAGTACCAGCCCTCGAGGTCACGCAGCAGGTCGGGGGTTTTGCTGGCCTGCAGAAAAAGTTTGTTGATGCGCTCGGGTAGAAGTACATCGAAAAATGTACAGCCCTGGGGCGGTGTGGTGATGCGGTGCTGAAAGCTGCTGGTGAGCGACTGCTCTATAATGCGCAGAAGCTGTGAGGGAGGTATGTAGATAACTGCTTTCCCTTCCGCTACATTCTTAGCATACTCTTCCCTGATGAAGTAGAAGATGTGAGGCTTGGCTGTGATGCGGGTTAGGTTCAAGGGATTGCGAATGGTGGATTTTTGATTGCGGATTACCTAGTCACTGTTTACTGTTACTGATTACTGTTTACTGATTACTGTTTACTGTTTACTATTTACTGATTACTCACCTTTCTGATACACCCTATTATGCACCACGTTGAACAGGAACTGGTAGCCGTGCTGCTCGGGTTTGTAGTCGAGCAGGGCACGGGTTACGTCGGCAATGCCGTGGAAGTAGCCCGATGGCATGTGCATGTCGTTGCAGGCGTCGTCTACTATCATGTAGCCACCCGGGCGCACGAGCGGGGAAAAGTGGGTGAGGTCGCTGAGCACAGTGGCGTAGTCGTGGCCTCCGTCGACGTAGAGGATGTCGATGCCGTCGTACATATTGCCCTTCGACAAGCTCAGGTTGATAATCGAAGCGTCGGTGCTTAACGCCTGAGTGATCACACACGAATACGGAATATTGAGTGCTTCATGATGTTTGCGAACGTCAGCCCAATAGTCGCTTTCCCAGTGGCCACCTGCGCTGCTCATCGGACTGATGCCGTAGATGCGGGCGTCTTTACCTTCACGGTCGGCCAGTAGACGGTAAAGGCTGAGGATGGCCCCACGGAATACCCCTATTTCTAAGAAACGAAACTGCCCAGGCATAGCATCCACCAGCAGCTTGTGCAGCCACAGGAATGAGCGCTCGCCAAAGCCGAAGATGTTGGCCTCGGTGAAGTCACGGTGGGCTTTGATGGCTTGGTCGGCGTTTACCTTTTCAATGAAGGCTTCGTTGATCTGCTTGTGCATTTCCGGCGTATCCTTCCATGCGGCAATTACCGACTGCAGCGAGTCAACCGATAACTGATTACCGTTTACTTCTTTCATAACATCCTCCATATTTTGTCCATCGGTGTGCGGCCGTTGCCGTGGGCGAATACCGGCGTGGTGTTCCAGTAGCTGTTGTGCAGGCGCACGCCGTAGTTGAAGTCGTCGGGGCCTTCGAAGCCGATGGTCTGGAACAGCTCGCAGCGGTAGTCGAGTTTGATGTAGCCCTTGATGAGCATGTCGGTGAAGTAAGCCTGGTCGTTGACTGTGTGCGATGGGGTGTCGGCTTCCACCATCCGGCAAAACGCCTCGTTGGTGGCCATCCAGTTGCCGCCGTTGAGGTAGCGCCAGGGGCTTTCCTTGTGGTCGTTGGGGTACTTGGTGGCTTTTTCGGGGTGAGGGTAGCAGGCTTTTTCGGCACTGAAGATGATTTTGTCCCACTTTTCCTTCCTCACTTTGCTCATTACCTCCGTGGGGCCAGCCATGGCCATGGTGTCCCATGCGTCGGTGTAGAGGAATAGCTCAATCTCCGGATGGGCTTTGAGGTACTCGTAGGTTTTGAGCACCTTGTCGCCGAAGCCACGCCAGGGGTGCACAATTACGTGGTGCTTGTAGCCGTGCTTCTGCAGGCTCTTTACCAGTACCTCGTGGCCGGGCTTGCTGGTGTCGTTGGTGGTGGTGAGGACGGTGAACATAGGTTTATTTGTTAAATCGGTTAGCGTTTTGGTCCTTCGACAAGCTCAGGATGACAGCTGCACATGTTTTTCTCCATCATAATACAGGGGGCGGGTGCCGGTTTGGTATTCCTGGATGGTGCGGCGGTACTCGTCCCACTTTTCGCCTGCCTTTTTTTGCTTCCAGGCCAAGTACTCAGCGCCCTCGCCGGTATCGATGTGGCTGATGGGCATGTGCGGCAGGAAGCAGTTGGTGAAGCCTGCCAGGCGACTGCGCCAGGCGTAGTCGGCGTCGTCAAATCCGTAGGGGCCGTTGCACTGGTACATGTAGCCGATGGCGTCCATGAGGGCGGGGTTGAAAAGGGTGCAGGTGCCCGTAATGTCGGCGCTTTCTTCCACCACCAGCCAGCTGTCGCCTTTTTTGCGGGGCAGCATGCGGAGCTTGGTTTTGAAGTGGCCGGCCGTGTGGTCGGGGTGCTGCTCCAGGTCTACCCGCTTCAAGCCTACGATGCCCAGCTTGGGGTCACGGCGGATGGCTTCCTCCATTTGCTCTACCCAGTCGTGCTGGTGTACCACGCAGTCGTTGTCGATTTTGATTACTGCTTCGCCCGGGAGACGGCTGCGCATGCCCATATTGATCGCACGGGCGGTGCCGATGTTTTCGGAGTTGAAAATCAATTGAAGCTTTTCCCCTACTACATTTTCCTGCATCTCTATTTTCAACGACTCATAGAAGTCATGAGTGAGCTTGCAGCTGTTGTTGTCCACTATGATCAGGCGGTGCTGTCTGAAGTTCACTGTGTTCATGAACATGTCCAGCACCTGGTTGGTGTACTTACTTCTCCCATTTTCGACGGTGTCGTGTACCGCCATCACTATTAATGCCATGTAGTAAATGTAGTGAAAAATCAGGTGCAATTGTAGTGATTACAACTACTTTATGTCGTATACGCTACGGTTGTGCAACCTGAAAACGTCGCAGTTGTGTAAGGCCCCGACGGTAGGGGTGAAATTTTCACTCAACTTGTAAGGAGTTGGAGTGGGGAAAAAAGTGTAAGAGTGTAAGGATATTGTAACGTGCTGAATGTGAGAGCGTTGCAAGAAATAAAAAGTGTAAGGTTCTTACAGGCAAAGTGTAAGGTGTAAGGATTTGCCCCGATCCTTACAAAAAAAGTGTAAGGGCCTTACAAAAGTGTAAGGTTGCAACTCGCTGAAAATCAGCCCTTTTGCTTATTCTTACAGTCTTACACTTTTTTTCCCACTTTTGAGAGAGAGAAGATGTAAAGAATATAATAGTGTAGAAGGCGGGGGGTGGTGGTGCCGACGCCTTACAGTTTTCGGGGCTGGTCCTTTGGTTTTGGGGGGTGGGGGGTGCTGCTGCAGTGGGTGGATGAGGGGTTCACGCAGAGAGCGCAGAGGGAGGACGCAAAGAGCGCAGAGAAGGTATAAGGTGCCCCGACTCGGCGGGGCTCTTATGCGCTGATCAGATTTGGCCTGGAGCCAAACCTGATCGTGCGCCGCTACGTGTCACCCTGAGTGCTGAGTTTATCGAAGCATCGAAGGGCGACACGTAGCGCTTACCCCAGCTGCTCTGTCCTTGCCAGCGTATCGAGGAAGGCTAGCAGCTGCAGCACCATGGCCAGCTCCTTGTCGTACACCTGGTGGCGTGGTACGCTGCCCAGCCAGGTGATGAAGTGGCTGTTGACCAGTGCGCTGAGTCGGTCACGATCTGCCAGCATACAGAGCCACACGAGCGCCTGCACATCGGCCAGGGCAAGGCCCGTGGTGGGGTGGAGCGCTACGCAGAGGTGCTGCGGGTAGTCGGCATGGTTGATGGTGGTGATGAGCGTGATAGCTCCGGTGCCAGGGTTAAGGTCGGCGGCCTTGTTGTTCTGTTGTTCGTGCATGATAACAGGTATTAAAATGGTTTTGAAAATGGGCATACCGGTGCACGAACAACAGAGCCTCAGGGAGGAACCTTTGATCTTCCAGGACAGAACGCCTAAGCGCCCTTACCTGCGGTATGCCTTTATTTTGATGTCGGGAGTAGTCCGTATGACTGCTCTGTAATTCGTGCGATACAAACCTCGACAATAAAAGCAAGTGGTGGTGCAACATAAATACTACATTAAGCGTGCCAAGTGTAGCGAAAGTGTGGCGGTA
>JACCDR010577917.1_pt1 | contig 12484 bp, 13 predicted proteins | sample 7446431 | NCBI WGS metagenome assembly JACCDR01 (sample SAMN15323443, study PRJNA562643) | freshwater metagenome | isolation source: river surface water | place: USA:Blue River Watershed | collected 2017-08-17
AGTGATGAAGAAATACAGGAAATACTTTCCTTCATCAATGACCGACCGAGGGAGTGTATTGGATTTAAGAGTCCAACGAGTTATTATTATGAGTTAACGTCTGTCCTACTTGAGGGGTAGCGGGAGGATTGCCCTCCTAATATCAAAATACAACTTTTTACAATTATGTCAAAGCCTCAACACCAGGAAGAGTCCCGTTTGCAAGAAAGTCGAGCATTGCCCCACCAGAAAGTGATGTAAAATAGAAAGGATGTTTAAAATGAATACCAGAAAGCACAGTTTCAGTATCCCCTCCTCCTAATATAACCTTAGCATCAGAATCGCCCAACAATTTTGCCAATTTTTGAGTGCCTTCTACATATCCATCTTCATATTTACCCAGTGGACCATTCCAGAGTATGTATTTGGCGTTATTTATTTTTGGAGCAAGCATTTCGAGTGTTTCTGTATTTATATCAAGTGCTTTTATATCACCTAAAGGTAAAATCACTTTAGGATTTTGCGAAATTGGTAAAAGAGATGCACTGTAAGCATTCATTCCACCTATAAAAATAGAATCAGCAATATACAAAAACTTTTCCACAAGAGGTAATTTTGTCTCAAATTTTGCTCCGCCTAATATAAAAAGAAAAGGATGTTCAGGATTAAACATTTCACTTAATTTTTTGTATTCCTGTTCAAATCTAAAACCAGCAACACCTTTTATATATCTTGGTATTCCCACAATAGAAGCGTGCTTTCTGTGTGAAGAAGAAAAAGCATCATTAACATAAAGAGTAGCGAGTGATGCAAGCTTTTGAGCAAAAGCGTCGTCGTTTTTCTCTTCTTCTTCCCATAGTCTAATATTTTCTATTACAACCACGTCTCCCGGCACCAAAGAATTGATAATTTCTAACCCTTCATTTGAGAAAGGATCTTTTACGAGATAAATATTAGAAAAAAGACCAACATAATTAGACTTGAAAAAATCAAAGGCTGGAGATATCGACTCTCCATCTCTCCCAAAATGACTTAGAACAATACTTATTCCTCCTTTATCTTTTATATAGATAAGCGTTTCTAATGAAACTTCTATCCTGGAAGACCCTGTTACTTTTGTTTCTGTGTGAGGAACATTCCAATCTGTTCTTACAATCACTCTGTCTCCAGAGTTTATCGACGTATCTCTCAAGTATTCCATTTATTTTTTCTTTATATCTACAACTTTTAATATTGGTTCAAAGGTAGAAACAGACAAAGAAGCATGTCCAACCAAAAATCCGGCAACATTACCGATTCTTATTATTTCAGGGGCATTTTCTGGCTCAACTGAGCCACCATACAATATAACCCAAGAACTTGCTATTACTTCACCAAACAATTCTGTTGCTACTTTTTTGATAAACAAAGTCATTTCATGCACATCAGTCGGGTGCATTGATTCTTTGTAAGACTTTCCTATCGCCCACACTGGTTCATAAGCCAAAATCAAACCAAAAAGATTTTTCTTTTCTATACTACCTAGACATTCTTTTATTTGATTTTTTATAAATTCTAGATAAAGACCATCTTTATCTCTTTCTTGTTCACCTACACATACAATCGGTACAATACCTGTAGCGACGGCTCTTTGTATTTTTTGTTCTATATCTTTGTTTGATTCGCCATTTTTTCTACATTCAGAGTGTCCTAATATAGAATATTTCACCCCTGCATCTTTAACCATAAGAGCACTTATACTTCCCGTATGAGCACCCTTTTCTTCTTTTGAAAAATTTTGAGATGCAAGGTGAAGGTTTTTTGGTTTGTCTAATTTTGAAATAGAATGAAGATATATATAAGGAGTAGCGACTATAACAGTAGTGTTTTTTAGTTTTTGGGCTACTTTTTTGGTGTCAGAAAATATTTTTTTTGCCTCAGCCAATGTGGTTGGATTCATCTTCCAATTCGCAATTACAAAATTTTGTTTTTTCATACGATTTAGCTAATTTAGCGAAATTACTTCTAATTCTCCAGAATCATGTCGCGCAATTGTCGATTGAAGCGCGACGACTGTCCTTTGGAGGACGAAGCATTGTTATTATTTTAATTCATCCATAATCACCCGATACGTCGACTGGAGGACGGCTTTTTATTTATAAATGGATATAGATTATTTAAGTACAATTAAATAATCTATCACTAATAATACCACACTCTAATACACCTCTTCCCAAGAGAGTATTTCGTATTGATCTGAAGTAAGAGGAAAAGATGGAGGTGGTCCATAGAGAAGATTGGCATCATAAGTAATATTTCTAGTACCGTACCCAGTTCCATCGGTATAAGCGAAACCATATCTTATATTCGTAGCTATCATACCATAAAGAGATAGAGTGCTTCTATTGTGGTATGGACTACATCCATTGGGATAATAATATCTACCAACTCTTCCATTTTGAGAAACAAGAGCGGCATCAATCTCTAGATTTGTATCAGAAACCATTCCAACATTAACATTTCCTTGAGAAATAAGAGCAATCACATCGGTACCATCATTATTTGTATACATCAAATCATTATTTACAGTAAGCTGAGGACGAGTGGCTGGATTGTCTGGAAACCTTCCGTTTGCAATAGAAACACGAGCGGAGTTTATTATACCTTCTACCCAAACATTATCCTCTACAAAGATAAGACCATTTGCGGGTATTGCGTGATTTGCCAAAAATGTCCTACCGTTAACACTCCAACTGCCCCACCCAGTCTGGGAAGCACTATTATTACAACCACCATTTGTATTAACCTGACTATTAACCCTATAAATGTCAAAAGTATCGTCTGTCTTTAATATTATTTGATAACCTTGAGCACCAGAACTTGCAAAATATCTACCGGAAGACTGGGCATTTGTTTTTATAGTCGAAAGATTATTTGTAAGTCCAGTAAAATCAACAGCAGGAACAGGAAACTGTCTTCCGACTTCAAACACATCTGGTCTTGCAGGTACAGGATTTGGCGGGGCCTCCAGTGGACGAAAAGAATTATTAACCCCAGAACCAGGAGGTTCCGTTACGTGAGTATGAACCCCAAATTCTACGGCTCCAGTGTGATCTGGGTCATCATAAGAAGCCACTGCACTTGTAATCAAATTATGTGTGAGGCCATCAAACCGAATACCTCTATTTGAATGCATAGGACCAAACACTTCCGTACCTTCTCCAAACCTCATAACATCATTTGCAGCAACAGCATATTTTGCAAGCGATGGTATTGCCATCTCGACTCTTATGGTTCTTGATACGGTCGATCCAGCCGGAGTACCGGTAGACTCTATCCTGACTTTAGTAGAACCAACTATTGGAGGAGTTATTGATAGACTATACTGTCCTATTACATTACCATCTTTATCTTCCACTGTATGTATATAAGGACCAGGAGCACCTGTACCATCTTGATAATCATCCTGATCATGTGCAAGATGCCATCTATAATAATCTATTCCCGATTCAGCTAATTGTATTGCCCTTTCTCTTACAAGAAGGTCTCTGTTTACTTGCATTGTTGTTTTTGCCCAATTCAATATTCCACCCATTACGACGAAAGCTATCGAGGAGAAAATTATTATCGGAATCAGCAATTCTCCTTTAGAAAAAAATTTAGTTTTGTTAAATAATTTAGACATAATTATAAGTTATCTTTGAGATTACGGAGCAATACTTGATTTGTAACTTCAAAAGAAGCTGGCGCTTTATTTGGATCGTTTTCTAATAGAAGATATATTTTAACAAATCTTACAGATGTAGGTGAGACCGGCTGAACAAGAGGTGTGGAAGTACCAGCATAATTAGAATCAAAATAAGTAAAAATAGGAGTAGCACCATTTCTTATATCTTTGATTAAGTCAGTCACAACTTCACTGCCAGCACTATACACAAGAGGATTTCCTGTTGGATTTATCACTCCTCTTTTTAATGTGGTGCCTTGTAAAAAATATCTCACTTGTTCTTTTTGTATATCAGAATCAATATTGCTAAAAAAAGTTATTGCAGTTGAGCTTGCAAGTGAAATTGGATATGCGCCAAGACTAGAAGGCGAAGTACTTCTCAATTCTTTAACTATATTCTTTAAAACTTTTCTAGCGCCAGTCTGAACGCCAAGAGTCTGTCCGGCTACAGTATTAAAAGAAAATATACTCTGACCAAAATACATTACAGAGGTCAATATAATACTTGATATAGCAACAACTATAACAACTTCAGTTAGAGTAAAACCTTTTTTATAATTAAATTTCATATTATGGTGACAATAATACTTCATAAGATTTCCAATTAGAATTTATCGGTACTTGTACACTCTGACTTGAATATCCTGTAGCACTTACATCTAATGTGTAAGTATCTAGAGGAAGAGAACCAAACGAAACCTGACCAGGAGGAATACAGGATGATGCAAAAGATATTGATACGTCCGAAATATTTGGTGTCACAGTATTATTTGCAGTTGTTAAAAATATTTTATACCTAATGTATCTATCATTATCATGTATACTATTTATCGTATTATTTGTGATTGTATAAAATGTAGAAGGAGTTCCGTCTGGACCAAGAAAATTCCAAGTTGTTGTGGCTGTATTATCGTCTGATGTAGCTATCTGAAATTTAACAGGATCAACACCTGCAAGAATAGGTTGATTGCTTGGTTGTATGTCTACCCTACTCCAATTAGATGATGTACCGGTATCAAATATAGAAGATGTAAGCTCTCCAGATGACACATAAGAACCAAGGGAGTTTAATAATTTAATCTCACCACTTGGTAAAGTTATTTCTATATTTCCATCACTACTAGCAAATCTGGAGAGATCAGACGCATCAAGTTGACCGGATCCTCCAGACCAATCCGTTTGTGATATGAATCCCTGATCTGTCACCTTTGTCTCATCATAAGAACCCTCATACAATCTTACAGTTGCACCAGATATCGGTAATCTTGAAGACGAATCACGGACGGCAACAAGCAATATTGGAGGAGTGTCTTCAGAAATAACTAAATCAATATTTTGTTCTGAGCCAGGTAATACAGATATAGGAGAAATGGGATTAGTACCAGAGAGATAAGCACCTCCAGAAATACTAAAAGAAAATACGTCCCACTCGATATCGGTGACCGACTTAAGACCAGAACCATTTGTGTTTGTATTTAAACTCCATTTAAACACATCCGGACTTGTGCCTATTAATTTAGTTCCATTTATAGAAAAATCAGTATTGGGCACAGGAGAACACATGCTATTTATAGTTCTTATATTCATATCACTCGTCTGATCTATCACAAATGAAACCTGAGTTAGTTGTTGTAATAGCACTGTAGCATCGAGTTTTATTGGATTAGGATTAGAGGTAGAAGTTGCATAAGTTCTGTCGGTAGTGAATCCTGATTTTGTAGCTATTATTCGATAAGAATTAGAAGCTGGTGGAGTATCAACTATAGCCAATAGCCCATCATTGTTAGTGGTATCATTTATATTTACACCAAGAGCAGAATTAGTAACTGAAACATTTGCTTGCGGAACGGCGACCCCGTTTGCATCAAATACTCTAATAAAAAGTGCACCATTAGTAGATGTTGTTTCTAAATTCTTTGGGGCAATATGAGCATTGGCACTAAATTCTAATTCTTTTTGACATGAAGTACACGAGACTTTTAGCTCTACCATTTTATAATCAGCAGGAGAAAGATCGTTTGTAGTACTACCTATTTGTCCATCAAACGGGTCGTCTATATTTCTAATTGTCCTTGTTATTAAAAAATTTCTTCCATCACGGACTGTTGTAGAAGTGGCATTAAATACACCAAGAGGTATACCAGTTGTTAATCCAACATTCGCATATGGAACATTTCTTATAAGTTCAAATTCACTATTTAACAAATCTATTGCTATCAATTTTTCTTTTGAAGCATTAACGAGAGAAGTGACCCCAGAAAAACCTTGAAACATAGCGAGTACTACAATTGCAAAAATGCTTGTAGCAAAGACTACTTCTATCATAGAAAAACCTCTTTTGTAATTATTGTATTGCATCTACCAAAGAATATGTTGGTAACATCATGGCTATGGCAAAGACACCGACAGCAAGACCTATCAGGATCATAAGGAATGGTTCAATTATTGTAGAGAGATCTTTTGTTTTTTGATCTACTTCTGATTCATAATAAGTAGCGATATTGTTTAACATATCGGTCACCTTTCCTGTCTCTTCACCCACAGAGAGCATCTCGGAAACAAACACAGGATAAAGTTCCATTTTGGAACTAGACATAGAAACAGAGAGTAGCTCTCCCACCTCTACTTTTTTTGCAGTCTGATCTAGTAAATCTTTAAAATAATGATTTTGAATAACAGAACTCGTGATACCAATCGCTATCACAATATCAACACCAGAAGATATGAGGGATGAGAGTGTGCGTGCTGTACGAGCAGCATTTATTTCTCTTGCCATCGTTTTTATCATAGGAAAATGTAGAGTCACAAAATCAAGGATATGCTGACCTTTTATTGTCTTCATACCTTGGAAAATACCGACAAACAAACCAATCAAAGATATAATGACCAATATTAAATTCGCTCTCAAAAAATCACTGATAGCAATAATGACTCTAGTTGGCCAAGGGAGAGTAATGTTTAAACCACGAAAAGTGGACGTGAGTGTAGGTACCATATAGACCATCAGCAATATACCTATCACAAGCATCACGGACATAATAACCATCGGATACACCATCGCTCCTTTTATTTTTTTTGAAAGATTATAAGATTTTTCCAACTGATCGGCGACTATACGCAAAGAATTGGCGAGTTTACCAGATTCTTCACCGGCTTTTACCATTGATATAAAAAGGTTTGAAAATATATCGGGATATAATTCGAGTGATTTTGACAAAGTCTCTCCACTATTTACAGAAGCATTAATACGATCAATCACAGACACAAGAGTTTTATTTTTAGATTGTTTTTGGAGGATTGCAAGAGCCCGAGATACAGCAAGACCAGCATCAATCATAACTGCCAAATTTCGAGCAAATGTTATTTGCTCTTGAGGTTTAACTTTTTTTCTAAATGAAAAAGAAAAAGAGATTTTTGATCCACTTTTAATTTCTTCGGTAGACACAACAGAGCCACCCTCTGCTCTTATTGCATTATAAAGAGCTATTTTATTTTCAAACTCTTTTGTTTCTTCTAGAGTCTCCCCTGCTTTTATATATTTGTATTTATAAATAGGCACAGTAGAAAAAATAATTAAAAAGTATTTTCAAAGACACTTTTGATACATAAATTATACATCACGCATGCAAAAATGAAAAAGAACATCTAACTAATAACAAAAATAAAGAAGAACATGTAACTACTAACAAAAACAAAGAAGAACATGTAACTAATAACAATTAACGAAAAAAGGAAAAGAACATTTAACTAATAACAATTAACAGGGACTGGAAAAAAATTAAAGATTTAAGATAGAAAAATAGAATACAAAAAGAAATCCCTCCCGCGCTAGCAACACGGGAGGGACGTGCTCCACTCTAAACGATCAGAAGTTCAGAGTGAAGCGTTCCGAGCCAATCGAAATGCTACCAACATCTCGAGTTTCGTTCACAAAGTGCTTCGCCGGCACAATATGAACTAGTAAGCGCCGGGATGGGGCGCCACCGCTCAGAAGTCAAAAAAGACCGAGTCTTAACTTAAGTTCCGCTCGATAATCATCGACTTTGGAATGGTCAATTCTACCTGAAGTATATGCTCCTGGAGGAACAAAATTTTTCATCATAAGATCTACAAGATTATTCAGATCCTGCTGGGAAGCCGGATGAAACAAACCATCTTCGACATTACGGATGAAAGATCTTCTTCCAAAGAATTTAGAGCCAATGCTCCAAGCTTCAAGAGGCCCGACTTCTCTGAGGGATTTTATCTCGGGCCTGAGACGCTTTAAAACTTCAAGCACCTCTTGTGGTGTACGAGCGATATTCATTTTGTCTCCCAAAGAACTGTCCTATTTCTGCAACTCGTTTGGTATCCACCAAACAAATGTCAGAAAAGGGAGGGGACCGAAGTCCCCAGACCTAAAGAACACTAGATGTCGTACTCAATGTCCTGGAATGGGACACAGAAGAACTGACCGTCTTCGCCTACGGTCACAGTGACCAGTAACCGTCCACAGTAAGAGATCACATCTCCAGCCGAAATATCTTCTTCGTCCCCGAACGGAAGTGCCCTTACCCCATCGAAGTTATATTGTAATGAGCAACTAGCGTCGTGATACAACACAATGGTATCGAGCTCAAAGGCCTTGTGAATACCAAAGGCAGAGATCGTTTCGGTTTCAACTTCTTCAATCTCTTTTGAAGTTGCGTTAGTGAATCCTCCCCGCGCCTCAAGCATCATCCTTGAAGCTGTCTTAAGAGATGACAACTTGACAGGAATTTCCTTTGGAAGCTTGGTGAACAAGCGTCCAAGAATTTCCATCTGTTCCTTATCGAGTCTGATATCGGGCTCGATATTATATTCAAACTTAACATCGACAGGTTTGTCGATGTAGAAATATTTAACCGACTTCGACATAACACCTTACCTTTCTACACAAAATCATACACCCATTTTTGTTAAATGTCAATATATATTATACTATTTATATTACTTTATTGATTTTTTGTTTTATATTATATATAATAATGATATAAGTCTTTATGACAAATAAAAAAGATTACAAAACATGGCATACAAATAAAGAAAGTTTGAATGATCGTAAAGATTTATCTAGTATTTATTTCTATGAAAGAGAGGTTTGGTGGGTAGCGCTTGGTTTAAATATAGGATTTGAACAAGACGGAAAGGGTGAGGAATTCAGAAGACCCGTAATAATCATTAAGAAATTTAACCAATATGTATTTTGGGCAATACCACTTACGACAAAAGTAAAGAAAAACAAATATTATATAAAATGTAAGATAGGAGATGAGGTAGAGAGAATGGCTATAATTTCACAGATTAGGCTTATAGATTCAAAGAGATTGATAAGTAAAATAGGGATTTTATCAGAAAAAGAATTCTTGAAAATCAAAAAACCAATCAAAGATTTACTTTGATTGGTTTTTCCCAGTTTTAAAAACTGAAGCATTTGTCTGATCCCTTGCGGGACCGAGCCTTACGGCCATTTGTAACAAAAGTATAAAAAAATAAACCAAAATGTCAAACATATTCAAACAACTAAAAGAAATAGGATTAAAGAAAAATGAAGCAGAAATATATCTATTTTTGCTTCAAAACGGCATATCCACTCCCCCGATTATTGCAAAAGGCACCAACATTGCACGTACCAATTGCTACAATATTCTTAACTCCCTTATTGAAAAAGATGTGGTGGATAGAATACAAAAAGGTAAAAGAGAAGCCTTTGTAGCAAGAGATCCAGAAACATTAAAGTTAAATATTCAAAAAAGATTAGAAAATATAGACCGGATACTCCCCGACCTCCGCGCTTCTTATATAATCCAGAAAAACAAACCAAATTTTAGTTTTTTTGAAGGATGGGAAGAAGTAAAACAAATGTACAACAAAAGTTTGGATTCAAAAGAAATATACGCGGTCGGTTCTGCAGAACGTATAGTGCAGATAGATCAAGATTTTTTTGAAAATTATATAAAAAAAGTAAAAGAAAAAGGCATAAAATTCAATGACATACTCTCTGCTGATTCAAAAAATATGTCGGCACCAAAAATCCAAGCCATAAATGAAGTGATGCACTCTATAAAATTTCTGCCAGAAAAATATGAAGAACAACTGACCGATATCCTTATTTGGGAAGATAATATAGCTCTTATTGTGCTAGACGAACCAATATTTGGCACAATTATAAAAAGTAAGCCACTAGCCGACACTTTCAGACTTATAATAAGAGCACTTAGAGATTTGCTTTAAAACAAAGAAGAAGATAGCTTACTTAACTAAATAAGTTATCTCGAAACAATACCCTTATTATCTTGAGAGATGTGCATATGAGAGACAAGGCCTATTGCTGTCGCTATGATGACCAAGTTTTTTATTATGTATTGACCTTCAAGAGTAGGTACAAGAAACGCTTGCCATGTGATACTTGTCATAAGTACAAGTGGCATAAAAGTAGTGACCATATGAAAGCCTAGCATCGCTATAGAAACTCTCACTAATCTTGGAAACAAAAACGAAAGACCTATCACAACCTCAAACACTCCGAAAAGCAGGATAAACAAATCAAAACCCATAAAAGGCATAGTCTTCTGGAGGAGCTCTGAGACCAGGGGGTTGGCAGGACTAAAACCTATTATCTTGAGTGCTCCAAACCAAAAGAAAACAACAAATAGAGCAAACCTTGCAAAAGGTATCTCGCAAACTCTGGCAAAATGTATAAAAACTCTATCAAAAAAATGAAGTATAGATTTCATATTGTTTTATTCAAATTAAAATAGGTTGGCTTAAATAATATTTTTATTGTATCATGCTTTGGTACAACGGAGTGTAGTATAGTGGTAGTATAAATGCTTTGGGAGCATTAGGTCCGAGTTCGATTCTCGGCACTCCGAACGAAGTGAGGTGTGAAAAAAGCCAACTACTTGGCTTTTTGACCGAGAATCGAAAAGCGGAGCAATGTTTCGTTAGCAAACGAAACTGCGAGCTGGGGCCGAGAGATTTTGCGAGTGACGACGAGCAAAATACTCGTGGCCGATTCTTGCTTGTCCCGTCGTAGCTTTAGCGTAGAGGGAGCACTCCAACACCCCCTAATTGACTTCTGTAACACATATGTAATACAATAGTTACATGAGATCAATAATAAATATTTCTTTACCAAAAGAAACGGCTCGTATAGCTAAGATGCGAGCAGAAAAAGCTGGCTTCGCTTCTATGAGCGAATATGTCCGGACTCTTTTAGACATGGAAAATGACCTAATTTCCGCGGAAGAACTCCTAAAAATAGCCAGTCGTGCAGAAAGAGAATACAAAAATGGCAAAATTAAAAAACACAATTCCCTTGCCGATCTTCTAAAAGAATAAGCAGATGATTATAAAAAACATCTCTTATGGTTCTGATTTCGTAAAGCAATTCAAAAAATTGCCTTCTACTATTCAAAAATTAGCCATAAAAAAGGAAATCATTTTTAAGAAAAACCCAATTCACCCTTCTTTGCGTCTCCATTCTCTAAAAGGAAAACTGGATGGTCTATATTCCCTATCAATAACTCTTAATTATCGAATAATATTCAAACGAGCAGACAATGGAGATATTTTATTTATCTCTATCGGAACTCACGATTTGTATAAATATATGTGATTTTTAATTTATTAGATATGTAACCATGTTATTATTTAATCATGAAATTTTTTAAAGGATTAGAGTCACAAATAAAGAGTGAAGACGGTATCGAAATTGAAATACCAGATAAATCAAATATAGAAATGGTGGGTAAGGGTGGCTATTCCAAAGTTTATACAGTTGAAGATGTAAGAACTAATCCAAATGGTAAATTTGAGCATCATACTAAATTCGCTCTAAAAGACTACGATTTATTCCCAAACATTTCTGAAACTCTAAAAGGAGTTGTTACTCTGACCACTGAGGCCATGTTGAAATATGAATATTTGAAAAATTGTGGGGTGAGAGTTTTTCCAACATGTAGGATATCAGAAGATAAAACAAAATTATTAATAACTTTCGCAAATCAAAAAGGGTGGACTTTGTACGATACAAAAATGTTTATGAATGAAAATTTAGAAAAATTTTCAGGTATTAAAAATTTTGGTGAATTTTTAAATAAAGTAGATGAAAATTTAAAAATAATAAATAGAAGTAGGATTCGTTTAGCGTTTGATGTATATTATTTTTTTACTAGACCAACTGATGATAATTTTGTTGAGATAGATTTTGTAATTGCCGATTTAGACGAAATAGATATCGATAGACCAGAAAAACGAGATATGTATTTTAGAGATGATTTTGAGAGGCATAATCAAGTAGTCACAAAATCAGCAATAGAAAACCTTTTAAAAGCACATAAACTACGTGGTAACTTAAGTGAAGATTTATATAAAGAATATATGACCGAACTTAACAATAAATTTCCAATTTAATTTATATTTTGCGCCCCAACCCACGCCAATTCAAAAATCTTTTTCATAGCATCGGCAATTTCACTACTCTCAATAGTAATTCCAAGTTTTTCTCTCCAAGAAGCAATCATAACCTTATTATTGTATATATTTATCTCTGGGTGAAAACTAAAACTTTCTTTTGAAACTAAAATAGATTTTCTTTTTTCTTCTTTATCCATTGTTTGAAGTTTTCTTGCCTCTTCAGAATCAGGAAAAATAGCTCGTATATGTATATCTTTTTTAGCTCTTCTTTTATAGTACTGTGGAAAATAGTTTGGGAGTGTCTCGTGCACATCATCGACGCTTGCAAAGCCAAGTATCTCCCCTTTCGAAGTAAGAGTA
>JACCDR011356274.1_pt1 | contig 12484 bp, 19 predicted proteins | sample 7446431 | NCBI WGS metagenome assembly JACCDR01 (sample SAMN15323443, study PRJNA562643) | freshwater metagenome | isolation source: river surface water | place: USA:Blue River Watershed | collected 2017-08-17
GCCACCATCGCCACCACCTCCGGGACCGGGACCATCTACTACTCCCGAGACGGTTCCAACTGGATCCAGCTCGCCACCGGGGCTCCGCTGGCGGGCTCGATCAACGCTTCCGGCACCGACTACACCCTCGGCCAGAGCGCTGCCGGGCTGGCCCAGTTCGGCGGCGACATCAACTACGTCGAGATCCGCAACGGCATCAACGGCACGTCCGTCGTCCCCGGCAGCCCCACCGCCTGGACCACGAGCGGCGCCTCGGTCTTCGACTTCGCCGCAGTCGCCCCACCGCCGGTCGGGGCCCGGCTCAAGCTGGCGCTCCAGCAGGACTCCACCGGTTCCAGGTTCGCGTACTGGCCCGGCGGGATCACCTGGCCCGGCAGCGCCCCGCCGAAGCTGTCGACGGTGCCCGGCGGGCTCGACTACGTCGAGCTGGACTTCGTCGATGGACTCGGCTGGTACGGGCGAGCGCTGACACAGGACACCCCGGCGGCGGTCGCCCGGGTGGACATCCAGCGGTTCACCAGCAGCGGGACCTGGTACAAGCCCGCGTGGGCGACGCAGGTCGACATCGACGGGTTCGGCAGCGGCGGGCCCGGCGGCTCCGGACGTCGAGGCGCTCCCGGCACCGTTCGCGTCGGCGGCGGGGGAGGCGCCGGGGCCAACCGGTTCCGGCAGACCTACGACGCGGCCGACCTCCCGAACGTGCTGGCCGTGACGGTCGGCGCCAGCGTCCCCGGGGCAGCCGCGCCCACCACCGACGACACCAACGGCAGCACCGGCAGCTCCGGCAACAACAGCCAGGTCGGCAGCCTCTGTCTGATCGCCGGTGGTGGACCCGGGGTCGGCGGTGGGCAGGCCACCGGCGGCACCGCTGGGTCCTTCCAGCCCGGCCAGATGACCGGCGGCACGGGCGTGGCAGCCAACCAGGCCGGGACCGCCGCGACCAACAACCCGACCTACCACCCCCAGGGGGGCGCTCCCGGTGGCGGCGCGGGCGGCGGCATCGACGCGGCCAACACCGGCTACGCCGGCGGCGGCGCCTACAGCACCAGCGACAACCCCAACTACAACCTGTTCGCCGGTGGCGGTGTCGGGTCCACCCCGGGCAACCCTGCCGACCGCACCCCGGCCAACACGGTCCTGCCCGGCGTCGGCGGTCCCGGCGGCGGCGGCAACCCCACAGGGCCAGGCGGCAGCGGGGCCAAGGGCTCCAAGTTCGGCGCGGGCGGCGGAGGTGGAGGTGCCGCCGCCAACGGCAATCTCCCCGGCGCGGGCGGGGACAGCGCCCAAGGAATCGTCTGGATCATCTCGCGAGGCTGAGGAGGAACCATGATCGAGCGCTGGTGCATGGTCAGGGACGGCACGATCCGCAACACCTGCGTGGTCGACCCCGAGGAGCAGGAGGGCCAGGACTACCTCCAGATGATGGCCGACGACGGCTGGCTGATGCTGCCGGAGCAGGAGGCCAAGGAGCAGTACCCCTACTGGACCCCGCCCACCTGAGCGGCACGGTTGCCGAGGCGCGTTCGCCGAAGACAACCGCATGCCCCAGAGTCCGGGCGCGATCCGCGCCTCCGTGCTGGTCACCCTGGCCGCGCTGTCCACCCTGGCGGTCGGGGTGGCCATCCTGGTCGGAGGCGAGGCCCGCTTCTCCGGCCCCTCCTTCGCCACCTCCCGGCATCTGGCCCCCTGGTGGGCCTGGGGCAGCGCCATGGTCGCCTCCGGCGGCCTGGCCACCACCGGCGCCTTCGCGCACCTGATGTGGCTGGCCCGGATCGGCCACACCATGTCGAGCTTCGTCTACCTGTTCCTCGTGGTGACGTTCATCGACGGCGCGATCAAGGCGCCGACCGCCGCGCTGACCGGGATCGGGATCTACTCCGGCTTCGCCCTCATCCACGCCTGGACCGCCGCCAGCGCCGACCTGGAGAAGACCACCCGCAACGCGAACAAGACCACGAAGGAAGTGCATGACCGCTACGACGCCGCGATGAGGGACGAGTAGATGGACAGCGGCGCGATCATCACCCTGCTCGTCGCGGTCATCTCCTCCGGGGTGCTGACCACGGCCTTCACGCAGTTCTGGGCCCGCAAGCGCAACAAGGCCGACACCGCCGCCGTGCTCAACGAGACCGCCCTGGATCTGGTGGTCCCCCTGCGGGAGCAGATCAAGGAGATGCGCGGGGAGCAGGAGTTCTCCCGGCAGCGCATCGCCAGCCTGGAACGACGCGAGCGGGAGATCCTCGAAGCCCTCTCCAGCCACGCCGCCTGGGACATGATCGCCCGCGCCACCATGCAGGCCGCGCAGGTCGAGATCCCCGAGATGCCGCCCCTGTACCCCTCCAGCCTCTCCCGGCGCGAGGAGTTCACGCGCGTCGATGACATCCCCGGCCGGGACGACCGGCGCCGAGAGGACAAGCCGTGAGCCCGATGCCCCAGGTCGACCGCCTCAAGGTCCGGCAGTGGTGGTTCGCCAGCCTCCCCTTCATCGGCGCCGTCGCCGCGCTGGCGCTGGTCTGCGCCCTGCTGTGGCTGGCCGCGCACATCAAGGCCCAGGACGACGCCGTGGCCGCCCTGGCGACCGCCCTGCGGGCCGAGCAGGACCGCGCCCGCGCCGAGGGCCTGCGCCCCCTGGCCCCGGCCGCCGAGCAGATCATCGACGACCCCGGCGCCGCCCCCGGCCCGGTCGGACCGGCCGGACCCAAGGGTGAGCGTGGCGAGCGGGGCCCGGCCGGGCTCGACGGGGACGACGGGACCGACGGGACCGACGGTGCCGTCGTCACCGGTCCCCCGGGACCGTCCGGGCCGCCCGGACCGACCGGCGAGCCCGGTACCGACGGCCAGGACGGCGACGGCATCAAGGGCGACCCCGGCGAGGCCGGACCAGCCGGACCGGCCGGACCAGCCGGTCCGGCTGGTCCGGACGGGTCGCCCGGGGCGGACGGAGCCCCCGGCAAGGACGGCGCCGAAGGAGCACCCGGCCCGCTGTGCCCCGGCGGCTACGACCCGGTGAGGGTGCCCCTGGGCCCCGGTGTCGCCGTCGTGTGCATCTCGGCCACGCCCAGCCCCAGCGAGACCACCAGCGCCTCGCCCAAGCCCTCCCCCAGCGTTGAGCCCAGCGACACACCGACACCAACGGAGACCGAATCCCCGTCGTAGGGAGTCTCCGTGTCCGACCTGCTCATGTGGTCGGCGATCGTCGGCTTCGTCGCCCCGCCCGTGGTGGCGCTCGTCCAGCAGCCGAGCTGGACCCGGCCCGTGCGCGCGATCGTCACCCTGATCTTCTGCCTGATCCTGGGCGCCGGCACCGCCTACTTCAACGGCGCCCTGAACGGGCGCAACTGGATCTCCTGCGTCCTGGTCGTGTTCGTCGCGGCCATCGCCGCGTACGGCGGCTTCTGGAAGCCCACCCGCATCGCGACCAGCATCGAGACCGCCACCTCCCCCAACACCCCGCCCGCGCCCGACGCGGTCGCCTCCGGGGGGATCTGATGGGCTGGCGCGTCGCGAGGTCGGTCTCGGGGATCATCGCCGAGGTCAACGCCGCCGCCCCCAAGCGGTCGAGGAAGTCCGACGGCACCAAGGGTGACCCCGCTCACGCCACCCGGGAGTCCGACCACAACCCCAACGCCAAGGGCGTCGTCTGCGCCGTCGACCTCACCCACGACCCCGAGCACGGCGCCGACATGGCCAAGCTGTCGGAGCTCCTCGTGGCCATCCCCCACCCCGCGCTCAAGTACGTGATCTTCCACGGGCGCATCGCCAGCCGGACCAAGGGCTGGAAGTGGCTGCCCTACAAGGGCACCAACCCCCACAACCACCACATGCACGTCTCCGTGGGGCCGATGGTGTACGACGACACCAGCTACTGGGGTGCCGGCCTGGCCTGGCGCCCGCCGACCCAGCTCGCCACCGGCACCAGGGGCGACCAGGTCAAGCTGCTCCAGCGGCTCCTGCACACCCCGCAGACCGGCGTCGTGGACGCCCGGACCCTGTCCGTGATCCACCACTTCCAGAACAAGTCCGGGCTCAAGGTCGACGGCGTCGTCGGCCCCAAGACCTGGAGCAAGCTCCTCAAGTAGCCAACTCGATCCGCCGACGGCCGTCCGCGACGACAGGTGAACAGGTCCCGTCAAGATTCTTTGGCCGAGATCATCAGCACCTGACCAGGGACCTTCCTCCAGGTCGCGACGCGGACGGCCGTCGGTGACAGCAGTTCGGCCTCCCAGGGGTGACACGACCCTTGACGCCGTCGCATCACGTAGTCGTAACGTCACTCTCCGAAGGGGGTGACGGCATGACGTTCCAGTCGGCCCAGCCAATCAAGATCCGTCAGTCGCAGCTCGCGAGCTTCTCCCGCTGCGCGATGCAGGTCAGCCTGGAACGCCTTGCGGCGCAACAGGGCCGCCGGGAACTCGTGCTGTCCGCGACCGCCTTCGGCACCGTCATCCACCACGCCGCGCAGGTCCTGGAGGAGCTGCACCACGAGGGCCGCACCGACGCCGGCGACGTGGCCGTGGCCACCTTCGAGCACTACTGGGACCCCGCACACATCGAGCAGCTGGTCCCCGGCGGCATCGACGAGTGGCTGCCCCGCCAGAACTACGGCGGCCTGCTCATCCGGGGCCGCAACAACCTGCGCACCTACTACGCAGCGCTGCAAGCAGACCCGGGCCACCTGCTGGCCCTGGAGCACACCTTCACCGTGCCGATCATCCCCACGGTCCCCCAGTCGGACACCTACCCGCTCGGGGAGTACCACGAGCTGACCGGCACCGTCGACCGGCTGGCGCTGCGCATCAACCGCAAGCGCCCGTACCTGTCGATCGAGGACTTCAAGTCCGGCCAGAAGCCGACGTACCTGCGCCACGCAATCCAGTTCACGGCCTACTCCTGGGCCAGCCTCGCCCCGGAGTTCTGGGCGGCCTGGCCGACCGACCAGCTCCAGCTCATCCAGGAACCCCTGCACCGCAGGGGATTCGCGCTCTACCACGACGGATCGGGACTCCCGATCATCCCCCGCCGGGGCCGGTGGATCTCCCTGCGCGAGACCTTCGGCGTGCACGACGCCGGGTGGCGCAACCCCCAGGACTTCACCCGCCTGCACGACGCCGTGGGCCAGTACATCGCCGCGCTGCGCGCCGATGTCTATCCCCTGACCGTCTCCGGCCAGACCTGCACCTACTGCCCGTTCGCCTACTCCGGCGAGTGCGGCGCCGTCCCCGTTCACAACACGGAGGACGGCGAGCCGTACCCGGGGTAGCCCTGCACCCGGAGGACCACCCATGCCGCTCGTCGTCAGGACGACCGGGCTCGAGGAGTACCTCGACCAGGCCGGACAGGCTCACATCAAGGCCCTGATCCTGGGAGAGCCCTCGGCAGGCAAGACCCGCTCCGCCAGCTTCTGGCCCAACCCGATCTTCTTCGACTGCGAGAAGGGACGCATGTCCCTGGCGGACCGCCAGGTCCCCTACGTCGAGATCACCAGCTCCGGCGACATGGACGCCGCGCTGCGCATGCTGGAGATCGAGTGCGCCACAACGGCTCCGGCCGAGCGCAAGTACAAGACGCTGGTCATCGACACCTTCGACGCCTACCAGCGCATCGTCATGCAGGAGATCCTCCGGCAGCTCAAGAAGGAATCCTTCACCGACTACCGGGAATGGGGCCAGCTCGACTCCAAGATGCAGAACCTCGTCGCGAGGCTGCACAAGCTCTCCATGAACATCGTCGTGAACGTCCACACCAAGTCCACCAAGGACGGCGACGACGGCCCCATCGTGAAAGAGCCGAAGCTCAAGGGCGACCTGCGCGAGCAGATCTCCGCCGAGTTCGACCTCGTCGGCTACATGGCCACCTACTGGGAGGCCGTCAACGGCGAACGCACCCTTTCCCGCGCCGTGAAGTGGTTCCCCGAACCGAACATGCCCATTCTCAAGGACCGCTCCGGGCAGCTCCCCCGCTACACCCCGGTCACCTTCACCGAGGACGACTACCTGTCCCTGTTCAACGCCATCTACGGCGGTGACCACTACGACTCCCTGGCCGCCGGCGAGCAGGTCGACTCCATCGAGACCGAGGAGGGCCCCGAGCCCGTCGCGCCCCACGCCGGCGGCCCCGTCCAGCAGAAGGGCTCCGCCAAGGTCGCCCCCGAGGACAAGGTCGCACCCAGGGCCGAGCCCGCCGCCAAGAAGGCAGCCAAGGCAGCCGTCCCGCCCAGCCGGCGGGCCACCCCGCCGGTCCCCCCGGCCAAGAAGACCGCCCCTCCGGCCACGGCACCAGCGGCTCCTCCGGCCCAGGCAGCGGCTCCGGCGGCCGAGACCGTCACCGAGGAGCCCCCGGCCAGGCGCAGCCCCCCCCAGGCCGCGTTCGTGGCCCCCGAGGAGCCGGTCGCCGCCGCCCTGGAGGACCCCGAGCAGACGATGGAGGGCGCGGTCGCGGCTGTCGAGGAGGGCCTGGGCGGCGAGGTCGTATCCACCGAGCGCGACGTCGAACCCGAGCAGGTGCAGCCCCCCGAGCCCGAGGCCCAGCCGGAACCGGCCGCCCCGGAGCCGACCGCCCCGGCCAGCGGCGGCGTGCCCTGCGGGACGCCGGTCAACGCCAACGTCACCAAGAAGGTCCCCGGCTGCGGCAAGGACACCTCCGCCCTGGAGGGCCCGGAGCAGGACCTGGTGAACATCGCGCTCATCAAGACGCGGCACTACCTGTGCCCGCAGTGCCTCGGGAAGTGGAAGAACGCCCAGGCCGCCGAGAAGGCCGCCGCGAAGTAGTCGTCCGACTGGAACAGGAGACCCGTCATGCCCAAGGCCCAGAAGGTCGAACGAACCGAGTACAAGTTCCCGGACGACGAGTACTACCCGTGCGTACTGGATTCGGTCACAGAGAAGGAGGTCACGTTTTTCAAGAAGGACAAGGCGACCGGCCAGAAGACGAACGAGCAGGATTCGTTCCTCAAGTGGGTCTGGAAGTTCGAGATCACCGGCGGCCCGTTCATGGGCGACAACCTCTACGCCGAGACCTCCGCCGAGTACAGCACCCGCGAGGACAACAAGATCCGGCAGTTCGCCGAGGCCCTCCTCGGACGGGAGCAGGAGGTCGGCGAGGAGATCGACACCGACCTGATGGTCGGCCTGCCCTGCATCGTCACCGTGCGGCACGACGAGCCCCGGCCCAAGGCCGACGGCACCAACTTCTACCCCTGCGCGGTCGACGAGGTCTTCCCCAAGGGCGGTGCGGCCTCGGCCCCGGTCGCGGGCCGGGGCGGGCAGGCCGCGTTCAACGACGAGCCCCCCTTCTGAGGCCGGGCCGTGACGGGCGTCCGAACCGCCGATGCCGTCGGCGCGCTCGGCATCATCGCCGCCCTGCTGATCGGCGCGGTGGTCATCGTCTACCTGGTCACCCAGCGGGGCGACTACTACGCCGACTGCCGGGCCCTCGGCGGGCACGTCGTGGAGCAGGGGCACTCCTACCGAGCGTCCCGGCTCTGCGTCTCCCCTGACGGCCGGATCGTGGAGGTCCCGTGATGGAGACGCTCCAGAACTACATGTCCGCCAAGGGGATCCGCACCTTCCCCGCCGCCGGGCACGAGGTCACCACCCACTGCTTCTTCCTCTGCTCCGGCAAGCCCCCCAAGGGCAAGGGCAAGCTCTACCTCAACACCGAGTCCTGGCTGTTCGACTGCAAGGTCTGCGGCACCCAGGGCGGACGGCACCGGCTGCTGGAGCACTTCGGCGACGAGGACACCGAGACCTGGATCCCCGGCGCCAACCCCACCACCCGCATGGCACTGCTGAGCGACTACGCCGACATGGCCGCCAAGATGCTGGAGGTCAACGACGCCAAGGTGATCTGGCTGCTGCGCCGGGGCCTGTCACCCCAGACGATCCTCGACGCCAAGCTCGGCTACGTCCCCAAGGGCTACAGCATCTGCGCCTCCCTGGACGGCTACTCCCGCAAGGACTTCGAGACCGCCGGGATGATCTCCCACGGCTCGGAGTTCCACGGCGGCCGGGTCACCATCCCCTACCTCCAGCGCGACCGGGTCATCCAGATCCGGGGCAAGGACATCGAGGGCCGCTACTACACCCCGCCCGGGGAAGCCGTCCGCCTCTACAACGCCGACTCCCTGTGCGACGCCGAGACCGTCCTGCTCGTCGAGGGCGAGTTCGACTGCCTCATCGCCGCCCAGGCCCTCAACAGCGACGGCGAGCGGATCGCCGTGGTCGGGCTGCCCGGGGCCGGCGCATGGCCCGGCGGCAAGGACAACTTCCCGGACTACTTCCGAGCCGCCAAGCGCGTCTACCTCGGCCTGGACCCCGACGAGGTCGGCGACCGGGAGACCGACAAGCTGCGGGAGGCCCTCGGCACCAAGGCCCGGGTCGTCCAGCTCCCCCGCGACGAGTCGGTGGTGGACACCGCAGGCAGGACCGTCAAGTGCGACTGGACGGAGTACCTGCGCCCGGCCGACGAGGACCACCCCTGGGGTGGGCACCACCGCGACGACGTGATGGACCTGATCTCGGTCGCGGAGTCGGCCGGGCGCCGGGTCTTCGCCGTCGGTGACGTCCACAAGCGCTGGCGCAGGTCCCGCACCGAGACCCCCGGCCTCAACCTCGGCTGGCCCAGCCTCGACGCCCAGATGGCCAACGGCTGGCTGCGGCCGGGCAACCTGTGCATCCCCCTGTCCAAGACCGGCGTCGGCAAGACCGTGTTCCTGTCCAACGTCGACTACATGCTGCGCAGCAAGCGGGTCCTGCACATCACCCTGGAGAACACCCAGGAGGAGCTGTTCGAGCTGCTGCGTCGCATCCACCGGTTCCACAACCCCATGCACGAGGACGTCCACGTCGAGTCCGCGTTCCCCCTGCTCGGCATCGCCGACGAGAACCGGGTCACCGGCGAGGACATCGTGGAGCTGGTCGGGGAGTACACCGAGGCCGTCTCCGGCCCGCCGGAGCTGGTCATGCTCGACTACCTCGGCTACTTCGCCCGCACCCAGCGCGGCGGGTCGGAGTACGAGAAGACCACCGCCGCCGTCATGACCATGAAGGCCCTCGCCAAGAAGCTGCGGGTGCCGGTCATCACACCCCACCAGGCCGGGCGCAAGATCGACGACGGCGAGTCGTTCAAGGGCGACGAGGCCCGCGACTCCGGAGCCGTGGAGGAGACCGCCGACTTCGAGTTCGGCATGTACCGCCCGGCCGAAGCCGTTCAGACACAACGACTCTCCGCAGGCCAGGCCAGCTACGAGTTCAACATCCAGATCATGAAGTCCCGCCGGGGCGGCAAGGGCCGCATCGCCCAGCTCGCACTGTCCCCGGCATCGCTGGCCATCGTCGACCTCAACGACCGGATCGCCTTCCACCGGGTGCAGCAGGAGTGCGCCCAGTACAACCAGGGCCTCTCCTACGAGGAGATCGCCAGCAACGCCCGCGCCGTCGCGCTGCACAAGGCGCAGGGGGTTCTGGTATGAGGCCGCTGCCGCCGGACACCCCCGGCACCGAGGGCGGCCTGTTCGACCGGCTCAGCGAGATGTTCGGCATCGGGGTCTGGGACGAGACCACCGCCGCCATGCCGTACTGGAAGTGGCGGGCCCGGGAGATCGCCAAGGTCAAGGCCGTCCTGCGCAAGCACGACCGGGCCGTGGCCGACCTCTACGTCGCGGCCCTGTACGCCAAGGCCGAGGGCCGCGACATCCGGGCCGTGTCCTGGCTGCCCAGGGATGTCCCCAGGGCCTGGCGCTGGTGGGAGGACCGGGTCGCCGAGACCCAGCTCCTGGGCGCCGACGAGGGCTTCGCCGAGGCGCTCGTCATCGAGATGGAGCGGTCCAACACCGGCGACGACGCCTGGTTCGGCCGCCTCGTGCGCTGCCCGCCGGCGAACCGGGAGGAGGTGTACCAGCAGTGGCTCAGCGAGCGTTCGAGCCCGACTACGCCCAGTCCTGCTGGGACTGCGCGCACCTCCTGACCAGTGGCGACCAGATGTACTGCCCCGTCTTCGGCCAGGCGATCCTGCTGCCCAGTCGGGACGGCGCCGATTGCCCTGAGCACCAACGGGATCCCCTCATCGGCTGAACCCCTTGCGGAGGTTCACATGCCCCGCCGCAACGCAACCCGCAAGCACGTCGTCAAGCAGCTCGCACCCGGCGTCGTCACCGGCATCAAGCCGCCGACCGGCAAGGGCCCATTCGACGGAGACCTGCACTACCACGGCTGCGCCGTCTGCTCCCACCTCTACGAGGACTGCTGCACCGAGTCCGGCCTGGACTCCATCTGCAAGGACTGCATGCCGCACCACTTCGGGCGCCCGTCCTGGGAGCGCGACCGCGACCCCCAGCCCTGCTGCCACCACGACTCCCGACCGGCCCTGCCCAGGGAGATCCGCAGCTACCGACTGGCGGGCCTGTCCACCTGGTGGATCTGCGACACCTGCTGCCGAACGCACCCCTACAACCCGATCATCCGGAGGAGTTCATGAGCCAGCCAGTCCCCGACGAGCCCGTCGCGGCCCCGCCGGTCCCCCGCTTCGAGGGCCACGACGTCCGCTCGGTCGCCATCAAGATCGCCGGGCTCAACACCCTCACGGACCCCAAGTTCCCGGTGTTCCGGGTCGACGACGCCTTCCGCCTGGTCGGGGAGTTCCGCTGCACCGGGGTGCGCCACTACGTCGGCAAGGACGGCGAGATGGTCCGCGAGCAGGTCATCACGCCCATCGCGATCGACCCCTGCCCCTGGAACCCCGAGGACCCCCTCGACGACGGCGTCATCCGGAAGAACGTGTGAACGGCCGGGTGCTCAACCCCGAGCAGCGCAACAAGCGCAACCGGGGCCGGTCCGGGCCCTGCCTGCGGTGCGGCGTCCACTCCTTCTGGGCCTACGGCGCCACCCAGGGCCGGTGGGTCCACCTGGAGAACCCCGACGAGGCGCACGAGGCCGAGGTCGACGAGAGCGGGTATCGCTGATGAACCCCCGCGAGATGGCCGCGTTCCACGACTACGTCGGCTTCTGCGTCTACTGCCAGCGCCACTTCAAGGCCCCGGCCAACTGGAAGCAGCACATCAAGACCCAGCACCCGGCCGTGTGGATCAACATCGCCGAGACGTTCGGGTTCGCGCCGCAGATCATGGAGGCATTCGGATGAGTACGCCGCTGACGCCCGTCGGCGGCATCGAGAACGGCAAGTGCGTCGAAGCCCAGGGCGAGTACCTCCTGGTCGACGACCTCCAGCGCCTCCTCGATGTCGTCCCCGGCGGAGCCCGGGTCATGAGCGACGGCCGCCCCGTCAAGGTCGCCGGCGCCATCGGCGGGCAGATCATGCTCGACACCGGCCACGACCTGCCCGCGCCCTGCCCCGGCTGCCGCAGCTACTTCTGCGACGGGGCGTGCCGGGAGCCATGAGCCAGCCAGCGGGTGAGCAGCTCGTCGAGACGGCGGTCGTGAACTCCATCGAGTTCACCGAGGAGGGCTGCACGATCTCCTTCGCGGTCGCCCAGGATCTGCGGACCGTCGCCGGGGTCCCGGTGCTGCTGACCCGCACCGTCACCATCCCGGCCGGTCACCCCAGCTACGGCGAGATCGACGAGCTGTACGAGGCCGCCCAGGACATCGTCCGCGACGTCCTGGAGGACTGGCAGCAGGCCGAACCCTGGACCGAACAGCACGACGACGACGAGGACCCCGATGACGACGGCGACTGACCGCATCAACCAGGCCGCTGCCACCTACGACCACGGCGTCGATGCCAGCCACGTCCTTGCCCGCACCCGCTGCTACGAGGAGTGGGACGGCTTCTTCACCGCCGCCTGCCCCCGGTGCGGGCGGGACGTGGCCTGGCACGCACACCCCGGGCGCCAGGCGCCCAAGCCCATCTGTTCCTGCGGCACCCGGAGGAGGAAGCGATGAGCAAGCCGTCCGACATGAACGTCAAGTTCGAGGGTCTAACCCCGGACTTCTGCGACTACGTCGCCCGCGAATGGCTGCGCATCAAGGCCCGCCGCATGAAGCTGGATGGTGACACTCGGCCGGTCAATCACGAAGCGGCGCAGGGCTAGCATCAGGTTCGCTCGTCGCTCGGACAGCGGCGCATCACCCTCGACGCAGTCGATGAAGAACTCCCGCACCGCTGCGGGGACCTCCTGCGTCAGTTCGATCCCATCCGGCTGAGCATCCAGTACGGCGATCTCTGCCAGCAGGCGCTCCTTCTCGGCCTGCGCCTCGGCCTTCTTCCTGCGGCCTCGAACCTTGTCGATGTCGCCCTCGATCAGCAGATCCTCGATGCGCTCGATGGTCTCGTCCTGAGTCCGGACCTTCTTGCGCAGGTTCTCGATCTGCTTCTCCTTCCCGAGTCCGTCGTCACCTTCGCGGAACCGCACGACCGTGCGGCGGGCCGGAGCGCTGTTGGGCAGGTTGCCGGTGAGGTACCCCATCAGCCAGGTCTCAGGGATCCAGTGGTTCACCGTGCAGGCTGAATACTGGTTGTACTTGCCGCC
>JACCDR010222269.1_pt1 | contig 12482 bp, 14 predicted proteins | sample 7446431 | NCBI WGS metagenome assembly JACCDR01 (sample SAMN15323443, study PRJNA562643) | freshwater metagenome | isolation source: river surface water | place: USA:Blue River Watershed | collected 2017-08-17
CTCAACAGACAACAGGGTTGCGCGGGTACCGTCGGTATAAATAACAGTAAGCACCATTAGAGTAGTGGTACCATCTTTATATGTTAGTATAACGGTGTCGTCAGCAATGGTTGTGGTAGCAATTGCTTGCTCGATTTTATGACCAACTTTACCAGCTACGAATCCGCCTACCGATAGAGTAGCTGTATCTGCATTGTGAACTGAACGCAGGACGTTTTCGTGGCTCGAGGTAGAGGTGGGTTTGGAAGTTGAGTTCATTACAATACTCCTAAAATAACAGCTATAATGCAAAGTGCTATGCAAACATTTTGAATTTTAGTGACTTTTGATTTAAGTTCTTCATTTTCAATCTGCAGGGCACGTACGCGTTGAATGTCTTCGACTCGAATTTCTACGGGAACTTCTACTGGCTTAAGTACTTCTACAATCTCAATTTCTGTAATAACTACAGGTTCGGATTGTACAATACGATCTACGTAGACAATTTTTTCTACTTCTACAGGAACTTCAACAATTTTTTCAACGTTAACATACTCAGTAACAATTTTCTCAACAGGCACTTCTTTAGTGACTTCGATATAAATAGGCAACGGAGCAGCCTCAATCTGAGGTGCCCTCTTATTTTGCCTTGCGGAGCCAGAGCCCATTGTTACTTTACCCATTAGCTACGCACCACTACGTGGACAACAGCACCGTTGTCAATAACTTTAATCCGTTTGGCACAAAAAGGAACTACGGCACTCTTTGCAGGATCAGTGATGCTTCCAGTCACAGTGACCAGGTCATACCAGACAGCTCCTGTATCGACAGGAGATACCTGGATCTTAGCGTCTGCAGCAAACCCAGCTTCAACATAAAGCACAACATCCTTAAAGCCTTCTACATCATATTCGCCAGCTCCAGTATGAGTAACTTGCCCGGCAAATGCGGCGATAGAGTCCCCGTCCGCGTGATCCAACTCAATCTCAAAAGCAGTGGCTGCTCCCGGAACAGTCCGAAAAGATAGCGTTGATTCATCCCACGCTTGTCGTAATGCTAATTCGCCCGTAATACCTGACATAGTTATATCCTTGTTTATTGATAGTATTCAGTTACTTCAATGTAACCAGCTGCACCGGGTCCCCCGGCAAAGCCAGACGTACCAGCCGCACCTGCCGATCCCGCTGCGCCGACTGCATAGCTGTATGTCGCCGATGGAGATGGGATGATGGCATCAATAAACGCGCCCGCCCCACCGCCACCGCCGCCTGTATGCGATGCAATATTGTTTCCACTGCCGCCGCCGCCGCCAGCGCCCGTGTTCGTAGTCGCAGCTGAGGCCGCAGATGCAACGCCACCCGACCCTTGCCCGCCAAACGCCGATGCTCCGCCATTACCGCCAACGGCGTAAGAGACCGCTGTGGAATTTGCGCCGCCAGCACCGCCGCGACCACCACCCAAAGCTGTTCCATATGCTGGTGAGTTTAGTGTCGATGTTCCACCTGCTGCCCCGCCGCCACCTGCGCCGCCGCTCGCTCCGCCCGTCGCAGTTAATAGACTTGATCCGAAGGTAGTCGAGCCGCCTGCGCCGCCAACAGGTTGGGTAGCTCCGCCGCCTGCGCCACCGCTACCGCCACCTACCATGCGAACGCGCAAATAAACTGGCGCACGAACCTGAGTGAATGTCAGAGTAGTATCACCTGTACCCGTGGCCTTCGTAAGCGTACCTGATGCGAGAGGTGCAGCAGATCCCCACGCGATTAACTGAGTCCCGCTCGCAACCGTTTGATGAACAGTGTAAGTGACAGAGTTGTGTGTATAAGTCGCACCAGCTGTAGCGCTACCGGATGCAATTTTAAATGTGTAATTGAGATTGTATGTGCCTGATCCAGAAGTGAACCGCTGAACCGAAGGCGGAAGAAATGAAGTCCATTCTAGACCAAGAGCATTAGCTGAGTTTGCAAGCAAAAGTTGACCATCTGTCCCAACAGGAACTCGATCAGGTAATGTAGAGTATCCAGAGAGATCACCCTTTGTTGTAGCGGCGTTTGCATTGGAGGGAGCCCATCGCACACCAACGGATTCTGCAGAATCAGCAGTTAGAACATGAGTATCTGTTCCAATTGGTAGTCGGACCACCGTTGCTGCCGCAGTAGCAACATATATATCACCTTTTGTAGTCAGAGTAGTTCGATCCTGTCTACTATTGATATCTGTTTGTAGTTCATTAAGAGCGGTTTGAACGTCAGTTGCCGCTAAGTCCCCTGTAGGAACGTTACTAATAGCAGAAGCAGCATGCGCTCCTGTAGTATCAGAAATGTGATTAGCTAGATCACTAGCTAAGGCTCGGGTATCAATGTCGCTTTGTAGTTCGTTAACTGCGGCTTGAATATCAGTAGCAGCCAGGTTCCCACTAGGAATGTTACTAATAGCTGATGCATCGTGAGCATCCACACCATCAGTTACGTGATTGTTCAGATCACTAGATAATGCTCTAGTGTCAATATCGCTTTGCAACTCGTCTAGTGCAGTTTGCACATCTGTGGCAGCTAAGTTACCTGCCGGAGTAGAAGAGATGGCCGAGGCCGCATGTGCGCCTGTAGTATCTGCGATGTGGTTAGACAGATCCGTTGCTACAGTACCCAAGCTAGCAGTGGTAGCCAAGGTAGATGTGGTAGAAGGAAGAGTTACTGTAATATCAGAAGTTTGAGAAGATGTAATTGTCGTGCGGGTATTGGACGTACCTGCAGGAAAAATCTCAATGCCAGCCGGAGAATCGCTGTTCTCGGTTTGCACAATTAAGGACTTAACAAATTTCCAAGGATTAATCATTATGTTTATACCTTAATAATTTTATTTAAGATGATTGTGGGCTGGACGTTGGTATGCGCAGCAGATGCCGCAGCAGCCGTGTTTGCATTGGTTCCCGTAATACCTGTAGAAGCAGGATTAGTTGCGGCTGCAGAAAAAGCCGCAGGAGATCCGGCGCCATCAAACCAAGAACCACCTCCAGGACTTGCAACGACAAAAAAATCAGCAGCAGATCCGGTAGGTTCGTGACTGTGAGTGGGATCTGTAATGCTGTGGGTATGCGCTGGTACACCTGATTGAGCAGCAGTAAGAGTAACGTTTTGAACCCCACCACTAGCGCCAACGCTTATGCCTGAAATTCCAGAACCCGCACTAGTAATGCGAAGCGCAGGAACTCCGCCCATGTCATCTCTACCAGCAGCAACGCGACCTCTTAAATCAGGCACGTTAAAAGTAGTGCTACCATCTCCAACCCCATGGGTAGTGCCAATAGCGGCAAACAATCTAGAGTAGGTAGTTCTAGAAACTGCTTGACCAAAAGCAAACAAAAATCCTAAAGGAGCGGATGCATCATTACCAGCAAAATCTAAAACGGTTCCTGCCGGAAGAGGTCCACTCACCGGAACAACCGTGTTATCAGAACCGCTATCGCTTACAGTAAAACCAGGATCAACGAATAAATTAAATACGCTATTATTAGCAGCGCTGGCAGAAAAAATTAAATTTGAATTTAAACGAATATCTTGAATTTGCGCATTAGATACAGCATCAAGAGTAAGATTGTCATCTAGAACTGTACTATAACCTTGGCCGTAGATGTTTAGTTGTTTAGAGATAATAGTAGCGCCTGCGTAAGTACCTTTCAGAACTAAGATTACAGATCCAGCAGCGACTGCGTCGTGGGCAGCTTGCAACGTGCTGTGAGTAGCTAGCCCGGAAGTAACCTGAGCAGGACTTCCGACGACAGCATCAAATGCAAACGGGCTATAAGGACCTGCCACGTTTCCAATTTGTACTTCAACGCCTGTATCATTTTTATAGTAGAGATTCTTATCAGCTTTTACGTACACTTTGCTAACGCCAGGAGCGGGGGTGCCGGGCGGAGACACTTGTACTGATAAAGCTACGGGATCAATGAAGGTTTTATTTGATAAGTCTTGAGTTTCGGTACGCCCAACAATGTCACTAGTAATACCGTGAGTACTTGTATCAGCCAAGTGCGTACTAAAATCTGTACTTGTAGTTCGAGTATCAATATCATCTTGTAACTCGTCCAGAGCCGCATTTAATTCTGTAGCTGTCAGATTACCAGAAGCTGCTGTAGTAACGGTGTTAGCCGAAACCACAATAGTTTTATTAGAAAGCGTATCTGTAGTAGTGCGAGTCACTAGAGTATCGGTGACATCAGGAATAGTGATAGTCTGATCGGTCGTTTGTGAAGCTACGATAGTAGTTTTAGTACCAGCCGTACCTTGAGGAATAACTTCGATCTCAACAGGAGTGTTCGTAGCTTCTTGTGTGATTAGTAATGACTTGATGACTTGAAATGCTTTAATCATTAAACACCTAAAGTTCTAGCAGAGAACACGATAGTTCCAGTTTGGCCAGTAGTGGTAGAAATATACTGCACTTGCCCTGTAGGAAGAATACTAAATTGTACTCCCACATCGTTCAGACGTTGCTCTGACAAACTCCAGCCAGCAGTGGCATTGTAATTTAGATACAAAGTGCCGCTCTGAGTTTCAGATCCTCGAGTAATTACATATGAAGCATTAGCAGCGCGTACCGCATTGCCGTCTAGCTGAAATGCATTAATATCAGTAGGAGAAGCTACTCCATCACCGATTGGAGCTGTTGATTTTAAGATATCTGTTGCTGAAAGTACGGTAGCGATAACCTCAGTAATGGCGGTTGCCCAGTCCGTAGCATCAGGTCCCCAACCGGGGGACGCCCCTGGGTCCGGATAATTATATATACTTCCCCGAACATTTAACTGCGGCATTGAAGAAATCTCCTGACATTACTATATGTTAACTGCATAAGTAAACTTTAAATTTTTAGTTTGTTCTTGACTGCCCCTACAAACCGCACAAATGGAACTTCGGTCGCAGCCTAGAACTTTTGCTGCTTCTGTAGCAGATTCAAATACTTGTCCAGTAGTTACGCAAAGTACTTGTTTTCTATTTACTCCAGGTTTTCCCCAATGTATACTTTTGCTACCCCGCAAAGCTTCAGATATTTTTCTTTTTGTATCCTCAGATCTAGGTTTTAATTTTTTACCTAGCCTTGCCTTTCTTTGTTTTTCCTTGGTCTCCTGTGAAGGCACTCTCCCAATACAGCGCGTATTGCCCATTAAAGATCTACTGATCTTAGCCCTAGTTTCCTCTGTTACAAGGCGATTCTTAGAACCTCCAGCATGCCTATTAAACCCCTTGTTCGGATTAGTTGAATCAAAAAACCGAATCCAATAAATTTCTCGAGCATCAATGTCTTCAACATTATCCTCTAATACAGAAAACTCAAAAGCATCTTGCCCGTATTTATTCCAGGATCTTTGTAAGTGATCGTTAAAATGGTTCCCTTTTCTAAGCTCATATTTATGATTATTAAATCTCAGGTTAACGGGTTTGTGAGTCTGCCCGACATATATCTTATTATTAAGTTTGCATGTAATTTTATATATCGTCACGGTTTAAAAACTCTATTTTTAGAACGCGGCTCCGCAAGTTGTAAATGGCACCATCCCTTAGTATAATCTGGATGCTCTAGGTAAAGACCGGCTTTAGCCAAGACGTCCAGATTTTTCATGCACCATTCGTCCAATTCTCCGCCAAGATCTCTAAAATCACAAGCCAGGCCAAGCATGTGGTTGCTCTTTTTAGCCCCGCCAACGGCCTTATTAAGGCCAGCTGGGCGCCAACCACTCGATGTTGACATCGGCTTGCCATAGGCCTTACGAATGATATTAAGAGCTATTAGAAGCTTGTCGATATTGTCGGAGATTTCCTGGGTATACTCGTCTTTAAACTCAATATCCCGGCCCATAAGCACTTCTTTTTTACTAATCACGGCTTGACTCTCCTTATCTGTATATGTTATTGTCGTCTCAGGAGGGTGTATGTTTACCCCAGATGATTTCAAGCTTCCTACTGGCGAAGAGATGACTCCCGAAGAAATTGCGGACATGCTTAATAACTGGAAGAATGCCCTGGTAAGAACGCAAGTTGAGCTGGGAGCACGGCTTCCGGCTCTCGGCGACATACAATTTCCCAGCTACAGCAGACCTAGAGCTATGTATTTTACTGTACCGATTGAGATCGGATCTCCTGTAGAGACTGTAAAAACCACAGTTGCTTCTCGTAGAAGCGGAATTTTTCAATTAATTTGTGATAAAGTTACTAGTTTATATTTATTAGAAGGTCGAACAACTCCGCCCTATGTAATTCTCGGCTTTAATTTAGTCTATTCTTTAGAGGTCGATGTTCCAGAAAATCTGCGGAAAGGTCGATACGGAGAATTCCCTATTGCCATTAATACTCCCGGAGGACCGATTAATATCGTAATCTCTAGTGTTCCGGATAGAATAGAGTTCGGCTTCGATCAGCTTTATCAGGCCTATTAAAAAGAAAAAGCCCCCGGCATTGCACCGGAGGCTTGAGAACAATCTTACGATTGTTTAGCTATTAAGCAACTTTCAGGTTGCTAACGATGATCGAACGACCAGGTTTAGCACAGAAGATCGCTTGGTCAGTGTAGCAGCGCATTTCGTATCCAGCGTGCGACGGCAGATCCAAGAAGAAGTTCTCACCTTGGCCAGGACGTTTGAAGGTCACATCAGTAGAACCGATACGAGCCCAGTCTTCCAAGCAAAGGATGTAAGCATAACCTTCTTTAACGTAGATAGAAGGAACAATCTCAACCATTCCGTTTTGCGAATGGAACTTGATCGTCTTCGATCCGTTTTCAGCAGTATCAGTGCTGTAAGAAGAATCAGTCATACGGAGAGCAGCTTGCTCAGTCAGCAAATCGTCCCAGTGACCGGGGTTAACCATGACCATAACGTCAGATTCCAAACCTTTTTCCACACCCTTGCTGATAGCCTGTTGCAAGATTGCAAAAGACAACACAGAAGTAGTACCGGGAGCAAAGGTCGAACCTTTCCACAGAGCATAGCTAGCTGCAGAAATACCGAACAATGTACCAGTGTTGGTCAAGATCTTGTGAATTCCAGCAAACTCTTTACCGAATGCACCTTTAGGATACAGAACGTCGTTGGCAACCAGGGCCGCAGGCAGATCCATAGTCAAGGTACGAGCAGTCAAATCGACAGCTTTAACAGTAATAGCGTTCACGCCCGACAGAGTGGCAACCAAAGAACCAGCGCGGACAACGTCCAGCTGCAAGTTTTCAGAACCAGCCCAGATACCGGGAGCAAATTCAGCAGCAGTCAATTCGACAACAACGTCAGAACCTGCAGTTTCAGCACCAGCAACAACGCCGAAGCCCATTTGTCCGTACAACATTTCGATTTCCAAACGCTTAGCGATAGAATCCAACATGTTACCGACAAGGTACTTAGTCGAATCTTCGAAAGCTTTTGCGCCAGCGCCAGCAGCGCGAGCAGCAGCTTGGTACGACAGTGCGGAACGGAGAACCATCTGATAACCACGAACGGTAGCGTTCTTGATTTGACCAGAGATAGGAGCATTCAATTCGAAAGCACCTTCATCGGCATCAGCGTGAGTAATACCATGTTCCATACCCAGTACGACGGGTTGGTTGTAGCTTGCGCCAGGTTGCTTTTCTTTAGAAAGGAACTTGATGCGGTTAAGAACTTTTTTACCATCAGGAATGAGGCGTTCCATGCGGTCTGCATAGACTTCCTTAAACAAACCATCCAGTGTTACAATATCATTTGATCCAGGTGACACAGCCATTTAAAATCTCCTTAAAGATTTAATAATTATTTTATTTGTTTCTAGTTAATTGTGGTGCTGAATTGCTATCGAGTTTGCTCCCAGGGTGAAACACTTGCCGGAAGGACTATGGACAGTAAATAGCTAACAATATCCTAACTTTATATGTTAAAAACTACCAAACATGTCTTTGAAACGCATCTTCTTGTCGCCGGTTTTGGCTTCTTCTTTTTTAGAATTGTTGCCTGTATCCGATAACTTAGACGGCATCTCGGTAGGCTTCTTCATCTTAGCCACTTTACCTTTACGGTAACGATCAAGATTTGATTTACCAACCCACTTCTCCATAAGCTTAGAAGCTGTCTGTTCTGGAGCTGCCTCAAACAGACGATTGAGTTCGCCAGTGATCTGCTCTTCCACGAACGGCAAGATTTGGTCTACAGTAACGTCGGTATAGCCCATTTTAACGGCTTCGTACATAGTGTCTGCAATACGTTTGACTACGTAAGGTGATTTAGGCAAGTCAGACTTTTGCAAAGCGTCCGAGATCTGGTTGTCCAGCTGCTCTAGTTGTTCCTGGCGCATAGCTGCACGCTCAGCTTCTTCCTTTTCCTTAGACAGGCGAGTCTTTTCTTCTTCGTAATCACGAAGTTTACGCTCCATCTCCTCAATTTTCTTCTGTTCAGGAGACTTTTCTAGCTCTTCCATCTCTTCATTGATGATTTGTTGAGCAAATTCTTTAAGATTGAGGCCAATTGCCTCGTGAGCCAGGACTGCTTTGGGGTTAGTTTTAAGCTCGCGGACAAGTTCTTCTACGGCTTTACGCATCATAGCCGCTTCTTGGAACTTTTCGTCTGCCGCCATCGCTTTTTGGAGGTAGCCTTTAATTTCTTCTTCGTTATTAGGATCAACTTCCAGGTCACGCATCTTATTGTTGACTTGAAAGCTAAACTTACGACGTGTGGATTTAGGGGCCTCTTCTACAGCTTCTACTTCTTCGGCAGCTGCTTCTTCTGCGCCTTCTTCGACAACTTCTTCTGGGGCAGTTTCCGCAACAGGGGCGGTACTTTGTTCATCGGACATACTTTTCTCCTTTTTGACGGCTCATAGAGCTGGGTCGTTAAGTGATCCATCCTCACAATGAGGGTAGGTATCTATATGTATATGTTAATAATTTAGTTATTAGCTAATAGTTGACGCAGCCGTAAGAATACTCGTTCTCGTTCATGGGGATTTTCAATAGATTTGATCTGAGTTTCCAGTAAATCTTGCTCTTCAGGAGTAATAGCGGGTAGCTTGCCGCCAGTAAACATGGCCGCTTCTTCCATTCGACGCTTAGTTACTCCGCCCATTTGTTCTTTGTTGCTTCGCAGAAGAATTTCTTTTGCAGCTTCTTCAGAATTCCCCTGGTTAATCAGCTCAGACAGCCGAGGGCCAATAAGTTTAGGAGAATTGTACATCAGAGATAAGGCTGCTGTTTTTTGTTCTGCGGGTAAAGTATCGAATTGAGGAATACGAGATTTGATAATACGTTCTTTTTCTTTGACCTGAGCTTCCATAAGCTTAGTGGCGGTCTCCGGGCTATCGACTTTATCAATACCAGCCTTCGCCATTACGGTTTTAGTGCCGGGGCTATCAAGATTAGCGCCGTATCCGACAGTTTCATTGCCCTTATGATCTAAGTAAGAGGTATCCGAGAACCCCTCCTGCTCCATTAAAAACTTTTTAAGGTCATCTTTGTACGGCATTACTTACCACAATTCATAAGTTTACGAACTTTTTTAAATTTAGGGTAAACCTTCTTGGTATTACCTTGCATCGTTGATTCGTCGTTTGATCCCGCTGAAGCACTCATTATTGATTGCCTTTCAACAATTGCTTTAATCGGAGAGCTTTTAAGCTGGCCGAAGGAGCATCAATTTTAGAACTAGATATAGCAGATGTAAGTTCTTCCGCCGACTGTATTTGCTCTTTCGTAGGATTAATAAGAGGAGTTGGCCCAATAGATTCTGGCATAGGCCCGTCTACGTAGTTGAATTTAGGATTTAGATATTCCTGCATCAACTGTCTTTCTTTAATATCTGGTAATGGTTGTCTTGGATTTTTAAACTGCTCCGCCATTTCCTGCAGAGCCTTACCGATAGTAGGATCTTGAGGAGCCTCGTTACCGCTAAAAGATTTCTCAAAAGAACGCTTTACTTTAGGACTCGATTTAGAAGCAGCAGACTCTCCAAGCATGCCCCGTAATCCAGGCATTCTATCCGTAATCTTGGAGATACCTCCTCCAACAAATCCAGACGCATTATCTAGAGTTTTTTGATCCGCATCAATTTGTGTTAGAATTTGATCGGACGTGGGCTCGGCATCGGTGCCAAACATAAGATTGGCGCGAGCCGCCTCTGCCATATCTCCTTCTGTCATTTGCCCAGCTCTCTTAAGATTTTGTAGGGCAATGTCCGGATTCTGCAAATACGCTTTTAGCTTTTCCCAAGATGCCGGAGAATTTGATTTTAGATTTTTTTCATTTGGCATAGCAGCAGCTCCTGCAACTAAAGATCCCGACTTTGCAAAGCGAGGATCGAAAGCGGCGAATTTAGAACGAATTTTACTTGGATCTGTAACGGCAGCGATATCTTCGATCATAGGAACAGGATTTTCATCAAAAGAAGCCGCCGAATCTCCAGTATTCCGAAGAATAGTTGAGTCTTTATTTGATTTAGAAGCATCGTATAAATGCTTTTCAAACAGATTCTCCGACCACATGCGCCCTTGCAAGTCCACGTCATGGGCCTTATCTAATTTTAGCTGTACCGGCATAATGTTGCTTCGACCTGGTTGAACAATATTTAAATTAGGATAGTAACTATCTGGAACTACGTCACCAGAGACTAATTTCTTTTGTTGCTTCTCTAATTCTTGCAGTTCGGCCAAACGTTCAGGAAACTTAGGATCTTTTAGGGAGCCTAAGTTTTTTCTTAACGCCTGAATTTTAGGTGTCAGCTCAGTAATTTCGTTAACGCCCGCCATCTCAGCATACGAAGCAGCGGTCTTGGGATTGTCCGCAAAGAAAAAAGCTTTTTTAGCATCTTCAGAATTCGTATTGCGTCCTAAAAATGCAGGATCAAATTCCTTAATATCCGATGCAGAACCATGATACCAAGTCTTATCTCCAAAACCCATATCAGCAGAACGCTTGGCGCGAGGTCCATAAACCTCATCCAAGGCTTTTAGATAGGCAGCCCTAGCATCTCCAGTGAGTTGAGCAGCTTTCTCGGGAGTATCAACGGCTTTCAGAATAGCATTAGGATCTTTCGAGACGGCTTTAGCTGCATCGTCAGTAAGTCCTAATAATTTGGCAAGACCTTTAAACTTAGACATTATTTATCCAGCATCCCACGAAGTTTTTGGAATCCTTTTGGAGAAGTTTCCTCGTTCAGCACTTGCTCGTATTCATTTAACATTTCTTGATGAGCAGGATCTTGCGTTAATCTACGAATTTGATTTAACTCATCTACTCTTTGATTGGCGGATACTTGACTATTATTCGCCAGTGCCTGCAAACGATCATACATTTCCGGCGGAAGTTCTTCCGCGTCTACAAAAAAGTCATTATGAAAAAATCCTTTAGCTGGCGTATTAGCTAGTTCTGATTCTCTCATCACCGATCCAGATTCTCTGGCTACAGAGCTTGGTTTATTTGGTATTGCTAGGCCCTGCTTCTCTTCTAAAAAACTGGCTAAAGGAGTTTTGACTTCTTGCTTGGGTTCTAGATCCGATCCTTGATCCCTCATCACATACTTAATAGGATCATTGGGATCGCTAACTTTGAACACAGGCTTATCTGTGTAGACAATGCGAGGCTTTTTACCAAGAGCGGCGCTTAATTTATCCATTACTTTCCCACTAAAGTACGAATTTTACCGAACGTTTGAGGTGTGTCTTTGACAACAACCTTACCCCATTTACTGGGAGCCGCTTCTTTTAGCAGCTGAGCAGCACTTTTAGGCGCCCCTACTGTGCCCGCCATTCCAGCAGCCATCTCCATGGCCCGGTCCTCATTCGCTACTTGCCGCAGCACTTCTTCGTTAGTAGCGGGACGTTGCTCAAATCCTTCGATATTAGCTCTGGCAGCCTCGACGCGCTCGCCTTCACTAGGCACAAGACGCTTCATACGCTCAAGCGCAATGTCCGGATTCTGTAAATAGGCTTTAAGTTTATCTAAATTCACTAACAGTCTCCCATGTACCTAAAATACCCAAGTACTTAATATATATGTTATTAGTACGATATTAAGAGCAATGCTCCAATTAAAAGCCCTAACTTTAACGTAGGTATACTTTTGCTGAGTTGTAGTAGGGTTATTAAATTTAAGTTTAGCCACGATTATCTTCCAGAGCCTTATCAACATCACTCGGTTTAATAAGATGCAGGGGTTTGTCAAACTTAATGCCTAGAGTAGCCACAATTTCAGCTACTAACTCAGAGCATATATAGCCCTTAGAGTCTGAAAAAGGTATAGATTTTCCAGTTAGTGCAAATACCGTATCCGCAATAACAATCTTAGCAAGCTCAATAAAGCCGTACTTAACGCCCGCTAGTTCTACGCACCTAAGAAAAATAACACTGCTTTGTTTAGGAGTTAGGTTAAGTTCATATTTCTTTACTGTAGTATTGACAGAATGAAAACGATCTGAGTGCAGAAAATGTAGCATTTTGCCGGTGGCATGAAAAACTAAACTCACTCCTTTAAACTCAATTCCCACATATACGTGAGAA
>JACCDR011459239.1_pt1 | contig 12482 bp, 4 predicted proteins | sample 7446431 | NCBI WGS metagenome assembly JACCDR01 (sample SAMN15323443, study PRJNA562643) | freshwater metagenome | isolation source: river surface water | place: USA:Blue River Watershed | collected 2017-08-17
CCATCCTGAATGGCCAGGGCTGGGCGCTTCACGGTGTCCGAGAACAGCACCTGTGTCTTGGCGACATTCGAAGCCGCAAACAGTTGAGGGGCCGACATGATCTGCTCGAGCGGCAGGATTTCTCCGTTTGCGGCCAGACGAATGTCCGGCGTCACATCGGCTGGCCGTGGCCGCCACTCCCAGCGCCCGGCAGCACCAACGCGCCACCCAGTGATCGCCTGAATGGCACGGTTGTCCATGCCCGCCAGGCGCATTTGGTTGGCAACGTAGACATCGTACTCAGCATCTTTTGCAGTGTACTGGTACTCAACCACATCGCCCTTGATCGCAGCGATCTCGCGCGAAGAATACTTTGCCCCTTTCGTCAGTTGGTACGACAACAGATCGGCCATCTCAACGGCGGTCATGTTGAGCGGGTCACGGCCGAGGCCAATAGCGCGGATGGCCCAGTCGCGAAAACGCATGAAGAAGTCGAAGAACTTCTCCCAGCGGGTTTTGCCCATGAGGCGGGCGCCACGCTCACCAATGGCCAGCGCCAGGGCTTCTTCAAGCAGGCGCTCTTCGCCGTACGAAGAGTAGAATGGGTTGTTGGCGACCGCATCGAAATACTCCGTCTTGCTCATGGCCTCAATCCCTTGCTGGTACAGCGCCGGTGACCCGTCTTTCAGGGCCGCCAACCAAAGGTGACCAAACTCGTGCATGGGCGTGTCTGGCCCAGCCCTCCGCATGTCGATGTAGACCACGCCCTCCTTCACAAAACCAGCCGGCCGAGGCTGCTTTGTATTGGGCAGCGCGGCGTCAAATGCAACGGGGTCGGTCACTACGGCTACATTCGGGAAAAGCCCCTGCAACTGAGCGGTGACCTGCTCGACTTTTGCGGCGTGCGGGTTCTCCGGCAGGCGGCTGTCGCGTTCCAGCACATCAATCGCTTCATTTAAAGTGGTGGCCACCCGGAGCGCCCGCTCACGCTCCAGGTTGGCAGCATGTACGAATGGGTCGCGCATGGCCGCCGAGAGCCGCCCGCTTTCAGCGCCTCCGCCGAACCGCTTGCGCAGATCGTAGCCAGGTCGCTGACTGCGGCGGACGCTTTGTAGAATCCGGTTCTTTTCGGCAATCGGAGCAATGAAGCCCCGGCCTGGCACCCATTTGGCGCCTGCTTGTTGTAGCGCTACACGAGCGCCATCGGCGTTCGCGAAAACCACCTCGGTGTCAGTTTCGGCTACAATGAGCCCGCCCAAACTGTCGCCCGGAGCCGGAATGGCGGCCGGGATTTCGTCGGCAATGGCAGCATCCTGGTCAGCCTGCTGCAAAAGCGCCTGCTTACTGGTGATTGCCCGATCCTTTGGAATGGGCACAACCGGTACGCCAAGATCGCCGCTGGCGGCCAGGGCCAGCGCACGCCGGTCCGTAACGCCAGCGGCGCCCGGGGTGACGCGGGTTACAGGTAGTGCTTGGCTAACCTCTTCTGCGAGGCTATCGCTTCTTTCAGTCGTAGATACTTGGCCGCCCGGGTTTTGTCCTTCGACGGTGCCCCCGGCAACCGATTCTGGAAGATTCGCTTCAATGCTACCAGGAGCGACACCTTCTTCGCTGTAATTTGGACTTTGTTCATACATCAGTGCGGCCGGGCCTTCGCCAGCCAGAACTTTCTCGGCGACCTCATCAACGGTGAGGTCCTTGTTTTCTTCAAAGAATTGAATCACTTCCGGGTCTTGCGCCAGCGACTCAGCCTTCGCCTCTACTTGTGCGATCACAGGCACCGTCGCCGTCAACTCGTCGTAGTTCATCACCCTGGCCAACTCGGGGTCAACCTCGGCTACTGCGTTACGAACAGGCCGCAAGTTGCCGGTGCGCAAGGATTTATCTGGCACATCGGCCATGAACGTCAGCAACTCCTGCTTCATGGCCGACACGCTCACCCCTGCCTCCCGAGCCAAGCGAACTGCTGCATCATTGAGCGGCAGGCCGTCCTCGGCGAAATAAGTAGGCGCAGCAGTGGGTACCGAGCCAGCATCCCGGGCCGAAATACGATTCCCCGACGCAAAAAACTGACTGGCAGCGCGCTGCTCGGCCGGGAGTTCGGGAGGCAGAATCAAGGGCAACTCTTCGCGGGTGGCGAACTCTTGCGCGACAGCCTCAACAGTAGCGGCCACCGGTGCATCAAAGTCGGCCTCGGCTTCGTTGAAAAAGCGGCGAGCGACCAAGTCCGTCAGTTTGTTGTTCTGGGCCGGAGTCAATTCTGGATTAAAGCCAAACTCCGTCAGCGTCTGACGCACATCGGATTCAATCGTAGCCAGCGCCTCTTGCTGAGCGGCAACCGTAGTATCTACGTCACCGGTGTTGAGCGCCGCATTCATCTCGCGGACGGTGCGGGTGTCCCCGCCCAGGTACTCGGGAGCGGCGCGTTCAACAACGGTTGGGGCCACCGGCTCTTGTGCTGGCGACCCCTCCCGACCTTCAAGTGTATCGAGCGCAGTCTCGTAGCCGAGAATCTGCTTAATTTCTTCCTTGGCGTCTTTTGCTTGAAGTTTTGCCTGCTCACGCACGGCAGGCAGTACGCCTTCGGCTTTTGCTTCGCGCTCTTTGATCTCGACAAACTCCTGGCGTGCCAGAATTTGCGACTGTTCTTCAAACGTCAGGCCGGGTGGCAGGTTGTCGCGAAACATTTTCAGGCGCGTAACGCGCTGCACTGCCTCAGCAGCGGCTTCTGGGGTCACCACCCCTTGCGTAGCCAACTCGCCCAGCGTCTCTGCAAATACGGTCGGGCTATCAATAGCCGCCATCAATGCCCCCCGGCGGGCGCGGGTGGTGTGCCCGGCCATGCCAACAGCAGCCAATGGCGCCGTCACAATGGTGGTCGCGAGCAGCGTTTCGCCAATGGATTTTGTGTCCATCTCCGGCTTCAACTCGCCGCCCGGGCGGGTAAACACCGTGCGGTTGTAGTCGCCAGCGAGGGCCTGCAGCAATTCCTCGCCGTTCTCGTTGGCCGTCTCTCTAAGAATGCCTTTCGTGGCGTTCCACGCTGCTTGAGTTGGGTTTACCCCCTCAGCCACCATCTTGGCCGCATCGGCTGTCATCTTGCGGCTGGCCGTAACTGCTGGCTTGGCAAAGTTTGTTTCAATACCGCCCACGAATGCCTCCAGGGCGCCATTTACGAGTGCTCCTGACATGGCGTATTCGGATGCTGACTCAACATCCATGCCGGCTGCAATGGCCTCTTCAAACAGCCCTTGGTGTGTAGTCAGTACACTCGCGGCCATGGTGCCAATTTTGGAGCCGCCGCCAACAAAACGCATGATGGCCAGGTCGGCAGCGGCTTCCGCTACGCGATCAGCCAGCACGTCACCGCCCATGAATTGGATTGAAACCTTGTCCTTCTCGCCGCTGGCGTTGAATTCTTCCACGAATGAACGGGGTGGCGTGTGACGCTTCCCCGCTTGCGACAGAACAGCGACCGGCTGCCCCTCTCGGACAACCACCTTCTTGCCCTTGAACTCAACAATGTCCTCAAAGACGCCACCCTGTAGCGCAGACGGTTTCGGGAACACGGCCTGGCTCACCGAGAGCATGTCGTCCCCCCAGGCCGCCAGCACGTCGGCCACTTTCGTGCCGCTTGTGCTTGTGCCAGGTAGCGCTTCACCAATATTGCGGGGCAGCGTCAGGAGTGCCCCAAGCATGTTCATGCCCTTGCGGGCGACAAAATCTGCTTTTGGGAGCCAAAAGTCTTTGGACTGAGTGCCAATCGGCATCAGGTATGGCGTAATACCTTCCTGTTTGGCACGCGCCCAATTGCCGTCAACTTCCCGCTGGCGCTCAATCGCTTTCTGGCGGTAGGCGCCAAGAGCCCCGCTGTTGATGGCGGTCTCGTACTGCTGCCCGGCCTGGGTAAGCAGTTTGGTGCCGCCCGCCCAGTCTTTGTAGTATCTGTTTTCTGTAAGTTGTTGCAGTTTATCTGACGCGGCTTGATCGGCAGGGTTTTGCGCAAGTGCCGCCTGAGCGGCAACGATTTGTTCTTTCCAGTCGTCGCCAAAGAAGTTCTTCATGGCGTCGCTGGCCGCCTGGGCCTGTTTCGCCGCTGACTGCCCTACGTCCACTGCATTTTGGGCAAACCGGGCCTCGAAGCGCTTCTGGTCCTGCTTGTCGTATTTGAATCGGCTGTTGTAAGCGTCTGGCCCCTGCATCTCGGCACGCTTCCTCTCCGCCAATTCCTGCACGCTTTCATCGCCGGTGTAACCCGGCGAAGTAAAACGATCAACCCTTACGCCCGGTACATCAGCGGCCGTTGACTCGCGTGGAACCCCTGCGGAGTCCAGCGCGACCATGATGTTGTCGTAGGAGAACCGGTCAGTGGTCTCGCCAGGCGGCTCTGGCTGCCCTGTAAACGGCACGGATGCGGGCGCGGAACCTTGCCCACCCTCTTTTTTTTTTAAGAAGGTTGTGCGAAATTCCTCTTGCGGCATCGTCACCAAACCCAAACGCTTCATGTTGCCATAAAGCCCATCGACGCCCGAGTCGGTGGCCAGCGTACCGGAGAATTGGTCAAATGAAACATTCTCCGGGTTGATGAGCCCCTTGGCCGACAAAAAATTGTACAGTTCTTCTTGCTCTCCCATTACTTATTGTTGAAAAGGTAATCCAATTCGCCGACCGCATTTGGCGCTAGTGGCGTTGATTTGCCACGGCCTTTCAGCGCGTCGTCAATTGTAGGAGGAACGGTGCGCTCGGAGATTTTAGTATCGTACGGCTGTTTGTCACGTTGCTCGAACGTCGTGTCGTAGATACGTGCCAGGTATTGATTGGCGACTTCATCGTAACCAATCGGGATTCGGAAAATCTTTTTGCCCTGGACTTCTTCAAACGTGACCTCGCCATCTACGGCACCGTACTTGCCTTCAATTTCTTCCTTTACCTCCTTCAGCGTCATCGGCGTATTAGTCACGATTTCCAACTCAGTTGCGCCGCTTGGCGCTTGGCGAATCCAGGCCCCGGAGACATCCAGGTTCTGAAACAGTTTTGCGCCGGTAATCCATTGAGCAGCGGCCTCTTTCAGGCGAGGGTCCGTGGAGCGCAAGTCCTGAATCCACTGGTTTCTCGTGGTCGCCAACTCTTCACGCTGCTGACCTTTCTCTTTCTTCTCAAACGAGCGTTCGGTTTTCACCAGCGGCGTAATGTCCTCTCGGATTTGCTGCCGGATTCGGGCCGCAAACTGCCCATCATTTTCAGTGCTCAGGCGATCCACCTTGCCTTCGTACTCACGAGCCCAATCAGACAACGGGCGCTGGTTGAACAAGGCGCGAGACACGGTGTTAAGCGACTTGTCCAAGTCCTTGGAGTCAAAGGTTTTGCTGGCCGTGAATGGCGTCTCTGACTTTTTGTAGTCAATGCCGGCCGTGACCGTGTTCGCGGCATCTTGCAACGCATCCAGTAGCACGAATGGCTTGCTGCGCGCCTTCCATCGGTTAGCATCGTCAACGGCCATCACAACGTGTGGGTCAACAGACATTTGATCGGCCCGGGTCAACACGCCTTTACGGTCTTCGGGGTCAAGTTGAGCCAACTTTGAGCCGTAGGTGCGGACTACTTTGTCCCGGTTTGCCGGGTCATTAACCAGCGCCTTGACAAAATCAAAAGTCTGGGCCTCGGTTGGGATGTTGCCATTCCAACCTTGCGCCCAGGTGGCCATGTTGTCGCCAACGAACTTGAAGCCGTCCAGGTAGGGGCGCTTCTTAATGAGGCTTGGCGGTTTCAGACCGTCATTGACAATTTTATTGAGCGGCTGCTCGTAAAATTGCTGGAAGCCAACAATGGTTTCGTCGTCGAAATCGTCAGGGCCGGCGCCGTCAATGTCAGTGCGCAACTTGGTGTACTGCTCACGCAATTGCTGCGAAGAAGTAGCCAACTGCTGCACGCGGTTGAAGTCTTTTCGGAATTGCACGGCGCGCGGGTCAGTCGACGAGAATGGATCGGTGACACCCGACGCGATCAGGTCGGCGCCGGTTTGCTGCACCGTGGTGAAGTCGCCCTTCAGTTCCGTGTCGTGGGCATACCACCAGTCTGGCTTTTCGCCTAATTTCTTGAGCGCGGCATTTTTTGCGGCTTCTTTCTCCGCATTCTTTCTGGCACGAAGCGCCGCACGCTCTTTGGCGAGGTCCACAGCCACGCCAATCTCAACGCCTGGCTGGCGAATCACGGTGCCAAGGCCCGTTCCTTGTTGCTGGCGGTGAACATTCCCAGCGTCAGTCCCTACAGTGTACGCCATTATCGAGTGAGGAGGCTTAACGCCTGGGTGACGGAGTCAACTACTGAGTTGCCGCCACCCTGGCTTGGATATTTAAAGCCGATGCCAGAAAAGTCCACAGTTGCGTTGCCGACAGCATTGCTGCCGGACGTTTGCGTAGAGGTGAGGCTCGACATGTCATCTGCGGTTTGGGGTGCGTAGCCTTGGCCCATGTAGACCTGAGACAATGCGCTAATCCCGCTAAGGCCGCCAGAGACATTCTGAATTCCACCGCCAATCATTTCCCGGGCTTCGTTGTAAGATTGCGCGTAGGGAGCGAACTCATTGATCTGCCACTGCTGGGCCCTTTGATCGGCCATTTGGCCCATGGAGGCCATGAGGCGATTCAGGTCCTGCTGGCGCTTCTGGTCGGCCGTGACCGCAATTTGGTTGCTGCCGCGCTGGCGGGCCGCCTCAATGGCAGCCGCAGACTGATTGGCCATGCCAGCGTCCCTGGCCATCATGGCGCGGTTTGCGGCAGCCAACTCATTGTCAACACGACCCTGCACTTCTTGGCGGCCGCGAGCACTGAATTCCTGCTGCGAAAGCACAAGTTGCTGGTACACCTCCGGTGGGATGTCGTATTTCGGGCGCTCGAGCGCGTTCAAGCGCTTGTTGCCCTCGATCATTTGGTAGATGCCTACCCCGGTATTGAATAGTGACGGCACAAGGGCCGCCGCAGTCATTGGGTCCATTTTTCTGTCAAAGGGTCAATGATGAGTGTATCGAACAAGAACCCCTGATTCGTCTTTACCGGCTTCGCTTGACGCAGCAGGTTGAGAAACGGAGCATGTTCTGCGTTTTTCCAGCCGACCAGGCAGCCGAGCGACCACAGTCCAACGGTAGATGGGTCGCCAAAAGTCGTGTGCTGGTTGGTGCCGTACCAGCCAAAATACTCTTTGTCCTTCTCTCGCAGGCCATCGCCATTAAGATCACGACTGATTTTGAGGCTTGCGGCCTGAATCAAAGCAGGATGTTTTGGGTTTCGCTTGTGGAAGCCGAACTTCCAGCCTTTCGGGTGCCAGCCGTAGGCTAGGCGTGCGGCGCCACCAATCCGCTTTTGGCGGTCAATGCCGGTCTTGCTCGCCGAGGTTGTCGCCTTCCACTGCCCAATGATTTCAGGCGTAGGCGCATCAAGGTCAATCAGGACACGCCAGTCATCCCAAGCACCAATCGTTGGCGTGACCGGGATGCCTTTCTCATCGCAGTTTTCAAGGTAAACGATGAGTGGCACGCCTGGAGCGTGCTTGATTTTATGGGCTTCGAGATAGGCGCGGACGCCGTCGACAATGTTCATGCTACCGGGTAATGTTTGAAACTGACCACTCTACGTCAGCAAAGGTAATGATTCCGCCCTGACTTGGCACCAGAATACGGATTTCAATGATGGCTGTCTCCCCTTTGAGGTATCGGCCTTTGATTGTTGCGGTCGCGGCCCTGATTACAGGATCGGTAATAATAGTGAATTGGACGTGCGGGTCAGTGGCGTCTCGAAGGAACCAGGCAAACTGCTGGCCCTCAAACGCTTGCCATTGCTGGATCGGGATACTCGACTTCATGCCCGATGGGTACTCAATCGACTCAGGGCCGACAATCACTTCTGGGCAGAATACGCGCTTGGTCGACCGGACGCGAACATTGTGCCAGTCTTTCATCATGGCCGCCTGGCCATTAGTCGCGAATCGGACAGAGCCCTGACGCTGAGCGCCGCCGAGGTTAAGGAACCCGGCGCCAGAATACATCTTGTAGATGGCCGGGTAGGCAGTGTAAAGCGACCTTGCGACCGGGACATACGCTGAGGGCTTTGGCGTGTAGAAAAATGACCAGCGGCCATTTTCTGCATTCATCACAATGCTCCGACCGGCCACGGGGTCGCCCTTGGCGGTGGCATCCATGAACGTGAGGTACATTTGGTTTAACTCGCCATCAAACCCGCTCACCACGTAGTCCTCAATGCGTAGAATTGGCTTTCGCTTGTCTGACTCGCCCTGAAAGAAGGCAGACATGGTACCGTTGACATTCTGGACTCCATCGGGGCCGAAGCGCCACACAACACCATTCCGCAGGTCCCACCAGTAAATGCGGCTGTTTTCAACACAGGCAGACTCTGGATTCACAGTGCCAGCGTCAGGCACGATCTCGTTGGCGATGTTCAAAATAGATGCCGAGCGCCCAACAACCGTTTCTCCACTCAAGTCCATGAGTCGGCCTTTGCCCACGTAGATGGGTTGAGCCTTGAACTCGCACAACGCGAGCACTGCCTGATTCACGTACAGCAGCGTTTTGATCGGGCCGAAAATCCGATTGATCCGAATGTAGTCCAGCGATCCGAACTGGCTCAGCCCGTTGATGCTTGAATTCGGGATGTAGGTGCCGCTGACGACGATTTTGTCAAACTGAAACTGCTCCTTGGCATTGGGGTCAACGACAAATGGGCGACCGATGTCTTCGCACGGCGCCTCATCAGTGAGGCGCATCCGATCATTTTCGGCAAAGAACTGAATGCCATCGCCATCGCTGAGCACATACTGGCGATTGTACCAATAGGTGTCGCCAGAGAGCAAGGGGCCGGTGGCAGGGATGGCTGGCAAAAATGACTGGTCCGTAGTAATGCCTTTGTGGCGGCGGTTACCGGTGCCCGGCTCCAAAATTGGAAGGCAAACACCAGTCTCGTAGTACAACTCTTTGGCGCCCGATGCTGGCGTGTAGAACTCAAAAATCCAGCCCTTGACAATTTCCCGATTGATCTGGTCGAAAGGGATTACGACGTAGTAATCGTCGCCGTCAATGTATTCGCCAACTACATTTTGGTCAAGAATGTTGCCGTCAAAGACTGGCTGCTGCTCCTCATCCAGCAAGTAACGCACACGGTCGCCAAGTTTGGCCCGGTAGCCATCAGGATTGTCTTCGCGGAACATGACAAGCAGTTGCGTCGTCGATGGCACAGCCACTTGGTCTACCTGAATTTGCAGCAGGATGTGCGTGGCTGTGCCCGACAGGTACGACGTGTCCTGCGGCTCAGCGTAGCCATTGGAGATCACGACGTAGCGCGCCGAGGTGACTGGCATGTGAACGAACTCCTGGTAGTAGGAATCCTTGGTGCGCACAATCCTGTAACGCTTGGCCCACACTGGTGGCACATTTGAAATGGAAAACGTTGCCGTCCGGGCAATGTACTGGCCATCTTCGGTGTGAAACGGCGCATTGAACACGGGCGCTGCTGCAACGCCACAGGTGCGACCGAAGTCGTCTTCGTAAACGATGCCAACGCCGTAGACGCCACCAGACTTGAGAAATCGACCGCCAGGGACAATGCCGCCTTTGAACCCGAATTGGAATGTCGGATCGGGGAGCGCGAGATTGGTGATCGGGAATGATGCCGTATTGTATGGGGGCACCGGGTAATCGGCTGCCGTGTCTGGCTCGTAAGTACAGTAGGTGTTCTGCGTGCCGCTGAGTGTTGTCCCATTCTGGTAGGCGAAGGCCGCAAAGAAGAACTGGCCGACCTGGTTGGTACGCGTAAAGCGGCCCTGAAACAACCAGACCAACGCATTGGCTACTGGCAGGCCATTGATGTCCACGGCATTGCCAGACACGGTGGCGCGCTTTGTCGCCGTCCATGCGGGGTCGCCGTTGAACAAGTACGAGATATTTGCGGCCCCAGGAGCGCCCAGAAACGCCAACCGGTTCCACGCGGTGGGGTCGGCCGGGCTCGGTTCATCGTGCGTGTTCGCGGCAACATCCGTCGTGATTGCCAGCCACCCGCTGTTGCCAGCGAGGTAAAGTTGCGCCGTAGGCTCAACGGCAGTTGTTGGCGAAGGGTCCCACGACACACACCTGGCCACCCAAAGTGCTGGGAACGCAGGGATTGACGGCCACACAAAAAATGAGTGACCGTTGTGGTCAGACGAAAGAGAGACCGTTGTGCCCGTGTAGGCGTGGGTGTCCAATCGGTACTGCAGGAACTGCACAACCTGGTTTTCTACCGAAATCGCAGACACGCGCTCCACTAAATCATTCCACTGCCCGTCATTGTCGTAGAGGTACGTCTCATACATGATACCATGCTGAGCGTGCGCATTCTGAATAATGATCGGGCCGAATGCGGTTTCGGTGTCTAGGTCAAACGTTGGCCCAACAAAACTTGTCAGGTCAAGCAGTCGCTCAGAACGGACAGTATTAAACGCCAGCGAACCGGCGACATCAATCGTTGGCGCTGATGTTTTTTGCCACTCAAGACCGTTGCTCAGATTAAACTGAGGGCCGTTGGCATCGGTGTACGAAGCCAGGTATGATGCCACCCGAATGGAATACTTGCCCTTTGGGACGTTGCGGATCACAAATGAACCGTCACCAGAACCGTCAGCGGGATTATTGGAGACGCCGTAGTAGGTGGTGCCGGCCAGGTAAACCACAAATCCGCCAAGGGCATACACCGGGAAGTCGGGGTCGTCGCTAGGGTAAAGCGCACTGTTTTGGATTTGCACAGTCCCAACGATGTCGACCAACTCGTCGTCCTCATACGTGCCAGGAATCACTTGCATGTCAATACAGTCGGGGCAATCGTACCCTTCGAGCAAGCCACCAACAATCAATTTGGTGTTACCCTGCTCGTCGGCAGCCGGACACATGCCGGTGGCGCCGCGTGGCACAAGTTGGTCATTCTGCAGCACTTGCGTATCAATCGACTCTCCGGTTGAGGTGTCGTCGGACGGCAAAACCGTGTAGATGCCGTCATTCAGAAAGTCGTAGTATTGCGTGCCGACGCCAATCTCGCAAACAGGGATGCGCTTGACCAGGCGGAACACGCCATCATTCCCGTCGCGAAAAGCGATCTCAACGGCTCGAATGATGCTCAGCCAAGCAGGATCACTCAGACGGTCGTCGGTGAAATCAACCCTGATCGCGTTGAGCGATGGCTGATTGGCGTTGAGCGGCAACACGGAGATTGCCGACCACGCCGACAACTCATCGTCGTCGTATACGTAACGGGTTCGGAATTGAGCACAGAGTTCTCCAACGTTGTTGTACTCCACCGTCGACACCGAGATGTAAGTAGGCACCGGCGCACACTCTGGTGGGTATTTGGCAAGCACCGACTGAAAGTATTGAATGTCGGTAACTGGCGCAGCGTAGTGATTGAGCGGCACCAGGATTACTTGCGGGTCGGTAGTCTCAAACTCGAGAAAGTAGTTCTTGTCGGTGGCGGTGAGTGTCAGTTTACAGTCGCACTTCTCGAGCAAGATGTACGGCGCCAGGTCGTCAATGAATAATCCTGACAGCCAGTTGAGCCCCGCTTCTGGGTCGTCCAGGTAGGCGCCGTCACTGATGTCGGAAGCGGTCGCCAATGTAGTGCCATTCTGGTCGGTCACGCGGAACAAGTATGTCCTGCCGGTCGCAAACTGGCCAGCGCCAGGCAAGCCAGCGTACACCTCCCACGAAAGCGGCTTTTGTAGCGATGCTTTCGTCATGTTGATCTTTCGCAACTCTCCGCCCTGGAAGTCAGTGCTGTCGGCAAATCCGTCTGTCCAGTAGAGCAGTTCTCCATCCACAATCACAACATCGTGAATGCGCCGCTTGGGATTGAACGCCAACCACGGCCCTTGGGCCAGCACCTCAACGGCATCAGAAACGTCAAAAACCCGAATGATTTGGTGATTACCAAGGCTATTGTGAATGAACAGCACAGCCGTTTGCGACTGCTTGTCCTCCTGAGCGCCAACAACAGTATTCACCCCTGCCGGGTATGTGTGTGCAACAGCACGATCACTCCGCAGCGCCACACGCGATGGGCCACCCACCTCTTGGGCAGATGTCATGTTTTCGGCATTCACGAAGTCACCGTCCGCAATGTATTGCGGTTGGTGATCGCTGTCCATGCCTCCCTGAAAAGTATTGCGGCTGATCTCTGTCATTGTTTACTGTTTTGGGGCGCCAATACGGCTGCCGCGCAAAACAGAAACAATTTCTGTCGGGGTCGGCCATTGGACCCTCTTGATGTTTTGGATTTCTTGTTGCACCATACGCTTTGCATACTCGGCCCGGTTCGGGTCTTGAGTCGCAAACATTTGGCGCAGGGCCATGAATTTCAGCAGCGTGTAGTATTGCTGAGGGATTGCAGCAAACGTCGGGGCCGTGGCCGTAGTTTGATACTCCACGAGACGGTTGGCGCCGCTCTCCACCAAGCCGCCGATTGCGAATGCAC
>JACCDR012461652.1_pt1 | contig 12480 bp, 10 predicted proteins | sample 7446431 | NCBI WGS metagenome assembly JACCDR01 (sample SAMN15323443, study PRJNA562643) | freshwater metagenome | isolation source: river surface water | place: USA:Blue River Watershed | collected 2017-08-17
AACACAATGCTCGCATATTGTTACTTGTTTATATTTAAGAAAAAAATGGCAACAAGTTCTAAAACCCATATAATAACTTATTTATGTTTAAGAAAAAACACAAACTAAAGCAGACGTGTAGTTACTCTACTATATTTATGGTAAAACCCGCGAGCCATAGCTGGCGTAGCTTTTTATGGTTATCACGAAATTCTTTCCACGTTACTTTTGTTGACATACGGGCTAAGTCATGGATAAAGTTGCCTGAGAACTTCTTGAAATCAATATCCTCATCTAATAATCCGAAGGATATCTTGAATAATCGTAGTTGTTTCCGACCGCGCGCTTCTAGTTCCGCAAATATCAACTATTTATCTGAACGCAATGATATGACTTTTTGGTTATTTATAACTCTTAGTTCAGCACTACCGTCTTTGTATTTTATTTTCTTGGACTTTTGTTCCTTTAGAAATTTAGTAATACCATCATTATGTTCAACTGTCGCTATTTCAACAGGACACGGCCAATATACGCCGAGCATAGCTTGTATGAGACACTCACCGAAGACAAAGATATGATGATATCTTCCTTCGACAAACTCGGCTATCTCAGGTAATTTCTTCTCGCGCAACATTTCGGCGACGGACTGAACTGGGTTCTCAAAGCGTTCTTCGGGAAATACGCGTCTTTTTGGTGTCGAAATACAATAATAGTCAAACGCTTCACGAACAACAGGTGCTTCTTTTTTGTCTATTGTGACGAGCACGGGTATCCAGCCGAGTTTGTGAGCTCTGAGAAGATGTTTGACATGCGCGACATATTTGATCTCTATTGATGGTTCTTCATTTGTCTTGATAATTTCTTTAAATGCTGATTCGTATTTTGAGTCTAGAAGTTGCTTTATTTCTTCTTTTGAGAGATTATAAGTGTCTTTGGTATCAACGTCGTTTAGCTGCATATTGATGTATATACATCTTATTTATTCAATTTTATTAGACTAAAAAGTGTATAGCATATTACTTAGTGCTAAAAAAATTAGAGGCCAACTTACCACATACTATGACTTGTATATGTTTAAGGAAAAAATGAAGTCACAAGATAGGATTTATTTTTTTAGTTTTGTCATGTGTGATGTGTCCATACTGCTAATACTACCATTAAATGACATACCAAACTTCTCAACATTTACTAATGACATGAACATATCATTATCGACTTCCATTCTGAATGGGTCAAGATACAAATTAGTCACATTTGGGCCACGTAATCCTCTCACAGTTGAGCGACATAATGATAAGTTCGTTAAACTCGGGAATACAATATGATCATATGTGGTGTTTGTTGAAGGTATGTCTGTTAAACATAACACGCGGAGCTTTGGCATAGGATACAAAGTCAAATTGCCATGCAAACATACTTGAGTAAGTTTCATAACTTCCATATCCGGGTGTTCACCAACAACATTTGCAATATTAATGTCCCAACTATATGAAGACAAATACAGATATTTAAGACGTCTGAGGTTATGAATTGGTGGCATGTAGTTGACGGAATTAATGCTCAACTCTTCCAGGTTATGCATAGAGGAGACTTCAACTAATAATTCTCGTTTGCATTGAAATAATTCTAATTTTTTCAAGTTGATCATACCAACGAGACTACCAGTTACGGACGTGTCACTCATCTTGAGGCTTGTCACTGATGTGAAACTTGCGGCATTTACAACGCAACCAGATAGTACAAGGTTTCGTAAATTAGGAAGCGGTACATTATTTATCTCAACTCTATGTAGTTCGAGACATGTCAATGATTGACTAAGAGGACTATCAGCCATTATGTCAAATTTATTATTCCATGGTGTGTAATGTAATGTCTTCAACGAGAGTCTACTAATTTTTGACAAATCTAAGTATGGTCTCAAGAATACTTTCAAACTAGTAAGACTTTTAAGTTCATGTATCGGAACAGACGCACGTTTGATAAATGAACATGAAGTAGTACAATCAAGAGACGTAAGATTATGAAATTTGTATGTATTGAACATTTTTCGCGTGAACTCCGACGACACAAGTGATTTAATTATTATTTCATTTCGCAGCCATTTGGATACAATTAATAATCTCATAAGGTCTTTCACGTTTAGATAAGGCACTATCTTATTATTTATTATATCGATACTAATACATGCAAGTGACTTCTTGTCTGATAACTTCTTGTCCGACGACTTCTTGTCCTGCACCTGGGTTACTTTGTTGGATGATAAAAGTTTAATAGACTTCTTGGTGTATATTAGCGTTTTTCTGGCGATTTTCGAGTGATTATTTGTTCGGCGGAGAGTCTTAATCAATGTCTTTTTTACGTTAATCAAAGTCTTTCTGATATCTGATAACGATTGCGCTATACTATTCGACATTTTATTGAGCTGACTTTCTAAATTAAAGAACTAATAATTTCATTTTTAATGCCATATCATCTTTTTTAGAAAAAATAATCGTAATTGTTTTATTACTCAGGTAATCCTTTGTACACACCAGTTGGCGAGTATAAGTTTAATATTACTGAAATCATTAATACGTTAACATTTTTAGTTTTTATAGCGATAAACGGCTTCCACCAATGCTCTGGTTTTCCATACAAGTACTTGGCGACTTCTTCATGACATTCAAGGTCTTTCATGTCTTTTATTGACTTCTTTAATTCATCAGTAGTTCTATTCATCTCTCGATATACATTATTAAACAAAATGCCTATAATTTTCTCTTGATTATGATTTTGTCGACTTAGCTCAAGAAATAAACTTTCTTGGGCTGTGAAACACTTCAAGCCCTTAGCGAAAATAGTTTTGTAATGTTGCCTACTGAGTAACTTCGAGTTTCTGATGGTGATATTTATGAACTTATTATATGAATCAATAGTTTCGATGGATACTTTATTAATATAACGCCCGAGCCCGCCACATAAACTAATAATATAATCAAACTCATATAATTGAAACAATATATGAGTTAATGGTTTCATGCTCTTGGCGAAGACTTCGATTGATTTTTTTAGTTCATCTTTTTTTGTATCATATGTGATGTTAATGTTATGTGGTGACTTGATGTCGTAATTTAACATTATTTGTCGACATAAGATGTCATTTTCAGCAGATCCACCAGTGAAAGATATAGTGCCTAGTATGTTGTCCATACCACATGTAGCCAAGAATTCTTTCAACGTGTCAATGTCATACTTTTTTTCGTCATAAAAGTCGTATATCTTGATATGCGGTTCAGACATGCCTACAATTAGACTAACAAATTTTATATATTCTTCACGAATAACACCGCTAATACTATCGCCGACACATATTATTATGTTTTTTCGCTCTTTTGTTTTATATAAACAACACAATCTTGACACAGTTGAAGAATAAGCTTCACGTTCTATTATATTCTTATTCAATCTGTCATTGATTGCCGTTGACTTAAATTCATCTATATACTCGTCGCTAACTAAAGAAACAGCATCTATAAATTCAGTGACACATCTATCATGATAAGTAATACAATTTGCAAACTGCTCATATGAAGGAACTTGGTCTCCTATTTGTAAATATTTGAGTTTTTCGATGAAATAATATTTTACTTTTATTACCAAAGAACACAAGCCGGCGTATTCATTAATATTCTCATCAATATGCATGTGTCGTTCTCGCATTCCATCATACCATTTGATTATATCTTTTAATGATTCGGAGACTTCTGTAAAAAGACTCACGCATTCTGCTTTTGTCTTGTCGTCCAACAAATATGGCATAGTAATTATACGATGTACATTACACATCGGGTTGTCAATGATGAATGCCTTTTTTATGTCATAACTAGGTTGATATTTCTTTTCCAGATCTTTAGGATTAAAAGTAATTTCGTATTCGCTCGTTGCGTTTGTATACATAGGCCTTACCATGTCTTCAAACTTGATAGCTGGCACTAATAACTCCATCAGTCTGACGCTGTACTTTAGCGAAGAGCTTATTCTTGGCGATCTGCTATTAAAAATGTTCAGTACTCCTATTATTTTACCTCCCTTTGACTTGATAAATTTGATTAGTTCTTTGAGGTATATTATTTTTTGTCCATCAATCACCGCGTCTTTCTCAAGTGCTGTGTTATTCACACCTGGAATATCAATAAAGACATATCGCTTTTTTGTCTCGGAATTTGTCACAGAATAAACAACAGCTAAATCAGTACCACCCTGAAAACCGCTTCCTCGCTCGTTCTTTTCAATGATAAGACCTTTGTACTCGTCGATAATATTTTGGAAAATCTCCTTATTTATCATAAAATTATATCGGAATACGATCTTTAATAATCTTATAAACTCAGTCTTACCCGAACCTGTCTCTCCTATCAACAAAACTACATCATCGCCGGGTTGAAATTCATGTGTGTAAAATTTGCCGTTAGACATAATCAAGTTGCAGTCTTTTAACAGACATAGTATTCATTTTTATATAAAAATTGAATATTCTACTATATTATAAATCTATGCCCAAGAAAGCTAAGCTAATGGAACACAAGAAAACGAAATACCAAGAATTGATAATATTATTAATTGGCGAAACTGGTGTTGGTAAGACAACATTAATTGAAGCAATGTACGAATATGTAAGGGGGGTAAGTAAAGGTATGCCAACCAGCGAAAAAGAATTAAAAGAGTTTATCATATCATACTCTTCGCCCATTGATAAAAGTAATGAAAATGAGAAAGCTATGCAATCGAAAACGATGCATATTCGTTTCTATGAAGTCGAATCTAATGATTCTAAAATCATATTCATGGATGTCCCCGGAAGTGCAGATACAAAAATGGAAAAAGATCAAGAAATTGACATAAAAAATATTGAGAAGATGTCTAAAACACTCAAAGAAAAACTCGATGGTGGTGCAATACTTGCTGCAGTCCTTGTTGTTATCAACGGCCGTATTTCGCGATTATCGTCTACAGTTAAATACTCGTTGTCAACAACAATGCAAATTGTCGGAAAATCCGTGAAAAAACCGTCTATTATTCCTGTGATTACTAATACTACCTCAGCACAAGATATTAATATTGAAGACGGCTCCAAAGATTTAGAATGGTTAAACGAGAAGAATCAGATTTGTCTTGATAATTTCTATGGTCCAATTGAAAAGATGAAAAAAATAGGCTTAGGTCAACTTAACCAACCTCATGTGATATCTAAATTCTTAACAAACATTGAAACAACTAATAAAGCAATAAAACAAATATTTTCGGCAATAAGTATTGACGATAATAGCATGGGTCATATGATATATAAAAATGCCGCTGCAATGTCCGACATTCACAATGAAATTAATCGTCTTATTAGCTTACTTGATGAAGAAAAAAATATTTCTTTCGCGCCATTTATCAAAATTTTAGACAAGTATGATTACAATGATATTCTTAAAATATTAGACCGAGAACGATTATGTATGTCGATGCTGCGACAAGGAAAGAAAGAAGAAGAAAAAAAGAAATATCGGATGAAACTTCGTAACGTCATACTACGTAATGCATGTATCCATGTTCTTCAAAATCAATATTTCATCTCCGTTATTCAACAAAAATCAATAGAAGGCGCTAATATTACTAATGCTATCTCAACTATTATGGAAGATGGTAACGGATTTTTGGATGAACATCAAATAAGAGTCCTTCATAATAAAGGCTTACTTGATTAACTTTTTGTATCCAACGCTAATTCTGAACAAATATCAGATTATTTTTTGTCTAAAAAGTTATACCTTAAACGCGGTGTGGAAAGACAACGAGTTCTTATCACTAGTATTTAGTATTAATTCAAAGCCATTGTCAAGGTAACATTGTATTTCTTTTGCGTCTTCATCAGTTAAACTAATAACTTCTTTCGCTGTTAAGATTATTTTTCTAGCAGGCAAGAAGATAGATCTTGTTGCTACATATTTTAGCCCTGGTCTCCAATACGGAAGCAAAGGTTGACTATTTGCACCGGTATTATAAGTGATTACATAATTATGATTATTATACCTGAATGAAAGAACGAATGATTGCCGCCAATTTTCTGTGTAATATTTTAGTATTACATTTGAAATATCTGAAGTTTTCTTGTCTGACCTTTTAAAATCATACTTCTTAATTATAGCTGTTGTTACGCCATTATTTTCACATATTATTTCGTAGTCCACTTTCGCATCCGGAAGTTTGTTGACAAAATCACGCGGAAGAAACCGGTGGTAAAGCATTACACGATATCTAGCAAGTATTCCCGCAAAAGGCTCTCTTGCTGACCTATACGGGTAAAATTGCTCGCCGCCTCTTGCTGCTAAATATGCAAAATTATCTATTTTGTATTCGCATTTGATGCCGTTGATTACTTTATTCATATTTGTAGTCGAATATATCAACGCTTGAACTAATTTAGTAGCACCTTCTTCTGTGAAGATGTTGTGTTCGAGGGAATACTCAATATCGCGGCTTAATGTTGTAGTCATCCTAATAGGAGCATCTGTCTTTATACTGACACCAATTATTTTTCCGGTAATAATAGGGCTTTGACAATAACACCGACTAAACATTGCCATCTCAAAATAATCAAACTCTTTCATGTCTAAGTCATCCGAGTTGAACATATTCATGTATATTTCTACTTCTGATATTTTCAACTTCTTCGCTGGATGAAGTATTCCCAAGTAATTATACATAGTCAAAACATTTGATACCTCTTTTTCGTCGACCAACTGAAGAATGTTCACCAATGATTTACCATTAAGCACAGGCAAAACATATTGTTCGAACAACTGACCGTTTGGCAGCATCTTAATTTCGGCGTCGTCTGATTTTGTTAATGCTTGCAAATACTTGCTACGAGCCGCCATTTCTTTGGTGATTTTGATGCGCGTTTGGTTGTCAAACACAAGAGTCATCTCGGAGTGAGACATACTTTTTGACCCACCACAGCAGATATACTACTTTGAATAAAACTGCTTTGTTATTCAATTTTATCAAGAACCTCTGTATATTATGTTAAATATTCTATGATTTGTATATGTCACCAGCAGACATCACTAATCGATTTTTTTATTAAAAAATACTTGTACTATACGATATTGTTATGCTAACTTTACAACTCGCTGACGAAAAAATCGTCAAGATTGACTCTAAAAAAGCTGCCAAAGTTAGTGAGTTCTTCCGCACAATCTTGGAAGACCCTGCATCGGCAGCGGAAACAATTGAATGCAAGGGTGTCGACTCAACAATATTTAACAAGTTTATTGTGCCTGTAATAGAGGGCACTTCATATGTGCGTGCATTATGTGTTGAACAAAATAAATCAATATTACATACTGGCTTCAAAGCACTTCATTATTTTGGTATGATACCAAAGGCAACACCGCCGCGGTCTAAGCCAGGACTCATATACGATCGCATGACTTTACAATTTGACTATCTTGCTGAGTACAAACGACTATATGACTTGGACGAGTTCGAAACCACCATTATAAGTCGCGTTCCGGGAGCATTACCGATAAGCATCATTATAGGAGAAAAATTTATGTTGCCGAAAATGTTAAGACTCGTTTACCGAGTAAATAACGAAGATCATGTGAACGATATTATCTTATACAAAGATGACCCTGAAAAGTTAATTCGTGTATTGTTAGACCCTATTATGAAAGACATCGACATAGTCGGCGAAATTAATTGCACATTTAAAATAAATTCTAATTTATATAACGCATTATTAAACTATAAAACCGACTTTTCGAAGCCGCCTTCGAAAGAATCACTCGAGAAAGCAAGCAAACTAACAGCCATCAAAGTACCATGGCTGTTCGAGCTTTACTCCGAAAAGTTACTAGCGTGTGTCATCGACCAACACGACATCAAGAAAGAGTTCTTCGATACAAAAAAGGAACAAACAGAAATCGTCACATTGAAGGCAGAGACAAAAGAGCGAAAGCATATACATTTCATAAGTAATGTGTCTATTAACTGGTCAGACCACAACTATAGTCAAACATTTAACATAGGTTTTACTTACCAATCACGTGATTACACAGTAGCGGTTCATATTAGTCCTTTTGAATTTCCTTTTGAGTTTCCTGATTGGCAAAATGACATATACAGACACGACAAAATAGTTAACCCGTTTGACAAAACAATAAAGTGTGACACTCTTAAACAAAAAATAAATTTCATTGAAGAACTAATCTACAATGGATTTGAGTTAATACTCAAGTAACCTCACTTTTCATTTAGCACGAAGCCGTTATCAACAAGCACACAATATGATTTTATTTTTTCTGGTTCGACAAGGTAAAGTTTGTCCCATTCAATGTTTAGTTCGCGTTTAAATGGATCAATAGACTTATTTACGAATAATACTCTACCATTTTTACAAATAATACCGCAGTCAGTGAGATTTTCGGGAATCACATTATACAAATTTATTCGTATCTTTTGGCCATATAAAGTAAATGTTAACCGATGTTCTTGATCATAATAACCAGACGATGTCCACTCAAGTACCATATCTGTTATCGTTGGTACATTATGTGTTCTTTTTTGAGAGTAATTGTGTATACGCATCGTCTCGTGAATTATAGGAAAGCTGCCGTTTTTTATTTCATACACATTGTATTTAAGTTTTTTCTCCATATCAAAGAGCATATCATGGTTTTCGGCTAACTTTTTGGCGTACTCAAAGTTATTTACTAAATGCACCAAGTCTTCGCACTTATTTTTGCTTGTATGTTCATATTGCATTGAGTAAAATTCATGTGTTTTTTCATCGTAGTAACCATATTCACTGCCGTAAATTAAATTCTTCTCAATATATTTCTCTAACAAACCACGCATCATGAGTGTTCTATAGCAACAATCATTATAGATGATCTTGAGTTGTGGTATATTATAACCACGGAAAAGCCAGTGGATATTTTTTGCTGTTTTTTTCCAATTCAAGAACACATCATCATTTTGCAGCCATGGCGAATGATATCTAAGTTCTATAACATCTCTTTTGAATGGTTCTCGGAGTAATACACTTGTGAGTAGCTCAACAGGTTGGTGTAATTGCATTATGATGTCGCGTATATCATCAGTACACCATTCACCTATAGACTTACCTTCAAAACCATTATATAAACTCGTTAAACGAGTAATCATACATGGCGGCTTAAACAAAGCGCCTCGTCGCGGAAACCCAAAGTACTTCATTAAAGTGTATGCTTTGACAGATTCTAGTTGATCACCATCTTTTTCTTCAAGGTGTAAAGAGTTGTCGTATAATGCTTGAAAGTAATTCATGCCATTTAGAACAGGTAATATTACTCGACGAAACAAGTCATAATCTATTTTCAACTCAAGCACTGTTTCGCCACCAGATAATGCGCTCTTAAGGAACTCGCTGCGGTTAATCATTGCTTCTGTCAGCGGTACTTTGTTGTCGTCTATGATAAGAGTAGCTGCCATGAAGACTTTAGTTGTGTAGCGAGTGTTATATGAACAAAAAAGATTCAATTTTATATAGATGAATCTGTTAACACAAGCTCAAAGCCGTTGTCAATCAAGTCATTTATCACATCATATACATATTTATCCATATTTTTCAAGTCTTCTATTTTGTATAGCAATCGTCGCGAGAAGATACCAATATGACGAAAATCACTATATTTACCACATACGATATAAGGAATAGGCCCGTCTATATAATTAGTCAGGCGGTATTCATGATCATTATATTTAAAACAAATTTCACCTAGTTGCCGAAATCCAACTGAATGCACTTTAAATTTGACATCAATACAATTGTCACCTAATAACGGCTTATCTGGTGTCACTTTGATCGTTTTGACAAATGGTTTTTCGCGAAATTTTCTTAAACGAATGATACTCGACCAATCAATGTCTGGCGTATTAATAGCAGCTTTCGTTATTTCTTTTTGAAGTAGTTGTGAAATTTCATGTTTATTAGAGATATAATCAGTTATCTCCTTGAACATTTCCTTATTTTTTTTCTTGGTTGATTTTATGTCGGTGATTTCGTGACCGAATCCCATAGCAGCCATGAGAAAATAATTATCTGTCGTTACTTCATATTCAATAGATCGAATAGATGGTGCTTTGATGTCTTTGAAACTATTACGAGGGTGTAGAAAGAACTTAATTGTATTATATATTCTTGAGCTAATTAATATTTCTTCAACAAGCGGAATATAAGACATTAAGTGGATACCATTAGGCAATTTAAACTTTTCTTCCATGACTTGACTAACTGCCAAAGGGCCTGTTATCATATTATTATTAATAAACCACTTTTCAAACGCATCAAAGCCGTATAAATTAATAGTGTCTACGTCGACTTTGCCATGCATATTTTGATGTATCGTCTCTACTGATGTTCGAACAGGAGCCGCTTTAGGTATCAACGTAAAATAATGCATTAAGTGATACGCTTTTGCTATAGCTTCTTTGCGTTGCTTTCTTAATATTGATATATAACTGTCACCGCAGAGTACTGGTAGTATGGCATTAGTGAACTGTTCTTGGTCAATTGGTATGTCTACTTCTTTGTCGTCACATTGAAATAATGTTTTGAAGTAGTCGCCTTTTGCTTTTTCTTCTGGCAACATGAACGACTTAGCGTCAGTAAAATTAAGTTTGATAACGCGACTCATTGGTATTCTAACAAAAAATATTCAATTTTAGTAGAATCACATGTATTTATTTTATTTAGCGAGTAAATGATGAAAGTTCGATATTTTCCGTGAAGAAATCCTTTCATACAGCTAATTATTTAATTTTAGTAAAAAACTAATCTCAATGAAAGTTAAATTCTTCTTGTTTATGGTGACAATTATTATGATGACCACAATCTGGGAAACCAAATTCACGTCCTATTCCGTTTTCACTGTCTTTTATTTGTTGACATGCAGGACAATCATCGACGAAACATGAACTCTTCTTTTTGTACGGATTTTCTCGTGATCCATGGCCGCAATAATTATGATGCGAGCAATATGCCTTGAAGAAATCAACAGCATATCCCTTTTCCAAGCCTTTCATTTGGTCACAATTAACACATCCACTAACGAAGCACGAATGATCTTGATCTTCTTGCGATTTGTTGATAAATACAGTATGTCGGCAACTATTATGATGATGGCATTGTAGTTTATAGTCTGATTCGATGCTTTTTAGCTCATCGCAATAATGACATTTGCCGACGAAACATGAATTATCTTGCTTATCTTTTTCATCAAACACGAAAGAGCTCTCAGATACCGGGAAATCAGATGGTTGAATGTCATATTCCGCTTCTCCGTAAGGTTTACTTATGTTGTCTGCATATAACAAATATATGATATGTTGCTTTTGTAATGACAAAGACTTGTTGTCAGATTGAATCTTCTCCCATAATGCTTTGTTCTTTGGCTGAATCAAGTTATGACTTTTTAGATCCATGTTGGGTTATATATAGGGTTCATATTCAATTTTATTTGGACAAAAAAGAACAATATTACTCTTCACTATGTCGACAGCTTTTATGATGATCGCATAATTACTTATATGACCCATTTCATGATCAAGCATTTGCTTACACGCTTCACGAAACATGATTCATCAACGGGAGGTAGTACGTAAAATTTGATGGTAGTCTTTCCTTCTTTATGTTCAAAATACATATTGTTACGGCCAATTAACACATTCATCTCAATAGTTTCCTGAATATATCTGTCATCAATATGTGTGTATAATGAATATAACATATATTGTTTGTCGACGGGTAAATCTTCATGTTTAACGCGTACGGCATCCCATAGCTTTTTATTCTCTGGGACCCAGTCAGCATCATATGGTTTAACCGCAATGGTGCCAAAACCACCACCTTTTACTTTAGTTTTTTCATCGAATTTATAAATCTGTTTTAACGTGGAAGCCTTGCATGGTTATTATTACAAGCTATAATATTCAATTTTATAAAATAGCACAAATAAGCTAGTGCTTCAACCTCAGCTCATCAGACATTATTCAATATGACAAAATTCCCACCTAAGTGTGTCAATATCTTTTTATTACTAAAAATGAATCTATGAAAGGTTTATATCCATGAACATCATCTCGTCAGACATTATCCGGTTTATTTGCGAGTTCCTTCCGCACGATGATATACCAAGTTGGCGGAGAGTATCAAAGCGATATCGTGAATTTGTAGTATATACTAACATTTTACGCGTGCAACCTAAGCCAAATGAAATAAAATACCTTAAGAGTATTAATCTCTGCTATTCAGCGAGTAGTGTTCTTGCTGCAAAAAATTTAACTTCTGCACATATCATGTCGACGTATGTTGATAAACACCTCCCTAAGTTGTCATTAAAAACATTAACTATTCATGGGCCGGCCGACATAATTGATACAAAATTCATACCTAAAACTTTGACTAGGCTTAAGTTGATTTCTGTGTAT
>JACCDR010010937.1_pt1 | contig 12478 bp, 13 predicted proteins | sample 7446431 | NCBI WGS metagenome assembly JACCDR01 (sample SAMN15323443, study PRJNA562643) | freshwater metagenome | isolation source: river surface water | place: USA:Blue River Watershed | collected 2017-08-17
GTCACGCAGTACATCAACGCCGACGTCCGGGCGCAGATGCTCCGCCGGTCGGCCTCGAAGTTCGTCACCGCGACGGGCTACTCGTTCAAGGATCTCTTCACCGGCGGCACCGAGACCGACGTGGGCCAGCCGTTCGTCGACATCAACCCCAACGCGCAGCTGACCTTCGCGGCCCTGCACCGCCTCGCCCGCCATCTGCGGGAGATCCTGCTTGCGGACACCTTCGGCTCCGGTGCGCAGGCGCACTTCCGCCTGATCGGTGGCTCCGAGCTGATCGAGTCCTTCCGTGCGGAGGCCGGCGTCAAGGACGTCCTGAGCTCCCTGACGCAGGGCTCGTACAAGCTCGGCGAGTCCGTCCTGACGGCGTACTCGTGGGACGCCAATGTGGGCTACCGGGGCATCGCCTTCGCCTCCGAGCAGCGCCCGCTCCGCGCCTCCTCGTTCACGAACGGCGTTCCCACGCTGGTGAACCCCGTCGTCAACGAGGTCAACGCGACCAAGAACACCGCCCGCGCCGTGATTAATCCTGCGTGGGAGTCGGCTCCGTACGAGTTCGCGTTCCTGTTGGCCCGCGGCTCGTTCGAGCGTCTGGTGCCCGAGCGGTACGTGGGCGAGGGCTCGTTCCGCTTCGCCCCGCAGCTCTACATGGGCGAGCTCCAGTGGCACTACGTGCAGGACAACGACTGCAACACGTGGGGCGACTTCGGTTGGCACAAGTACCAGATCACCCGGGCGTACAAGCCGGTCCGGCCGCAGTGGATCGTCCCCATCGCCTTCAAGCGGTGCGAGGCTGATCTCGGCCTGACCACGTGCTCGGCCCCGGCTGACGCCTACACCGGCACCATCCTCTGACGGATGGCGGTCACGTGAACACCGGGGGCAGGTCGTACAGACCTGCCCCCTTTTTCATACCTCCAGTCCATGAAGTTCCTGACCCTGTTTGTCGTGACGGCATTTGCGGCGTTCGTGGCCCGGGCGGCTGGGTCTGGCGCTGATCCAGCCGAGGCGGTCACGTTGTCCCGGATCCTTGAATCCGGCACCGTCGGTGCCACGTTCGCGGGCACTGTCATCTTGACGGCCCGGTGGCTGCTGGTTCAGCTCCTCGCCGCGAAGGACAAGGAGCTCGAAGCCCGTGAGCGCGAAAACGTCCGGCTGCGCGAGGAGGTCGATCGGGCGCACGCAGTCGTGCGCGAATCCACCATGGCCGTCCGCGAGTTTGCGGACGTCACCCGCCGTCTGGACGCCACCATGGTGCGCATGGAGGAGGCGGCCGATCGGCGCGCGGCGTTGTGCGGCCGCGTGGTGTCCGATATGACGGTCAAGGCGTCGTGACGTGGTGGTATCACAGCAAGGACAAGCAGTGCCGCCCGCTGCCGGGGGGTCCGTACCTACCGGCGCGGTACGCGGACCCGACGTGCCCCGGCGGGACGGACCCGGTTCCGGCCGCAGTCACGTGGTCCGAGGTGCTCGACAAGCCGACGGAGTTCCCGCCGGAGCCGCACCAGCATGCGTGGACCGACTTGGTCGATCTGCCCGACTGCTTTCCGCCATGCGAGCACGGGCACGGTATCGACGAAATCGGTGGGGGCTCCGTGGATCCGCTGCGGGAGCCCGACGGCGACCCCCTGTCCGACCCGTCCGGGGCGCTCCTGTTCCCCCCGGGGGTGTCGTTGCAGGAGGTTCTCGACTCGAAGGTATCCGACACGCGGCGGATCGACACGACGCGGAGCTTGCAAGGGGGCGGGAACTTGCAAGCCGACAGGGTGCTCTCGCTCGTGGGCGACGTCGACTCCCCGGGTGCCCACTCGACGTATGCAACCGGGCCGACGGGGGACCGTGCGTGGATCCCGCGGGCGTTGCCGCTGTACTCCCACAATCAGGGGGCTCCGGCACTGGTTTGGACGTTGAACCACAACCTTGCGTGTGAGCCCCCCGTGCGCACGGTGAACTCCAGCGGGGTCGAGATTTTCGGGGATGTGACGTACCCGACATTGAATCAGGCTGTCGTCACGTTTGGAACACCAACGGCGGGGAAGGCGTACGTTCACTGAGGTAACACCATGCCCATCAATCGCAACATCCTGAATCAGGAGGGGCACCAGATTCAGAATTTCAAGGTCCACAATGTCGCAATCGCGGACATCAACACCCAGCCGGCCCCGGCATTTGTCGGGGCGGGGTCCATGCGGTATCTCGACGCGACGGGGTCGGGTGGCGACGAGTATTTTTCTGGGAATCTGCAATACCATGATGGGCTCGCGTGGTATCCGATCCATCGACCGTTCCGGGGGACCGCGCACGGAGCCAGCATGCCCGGTTCTACTTTCGAGGAGGGGGACACGGCGCTCGGAATTTTCACGGCGATCTTCTACACGGATGGGGCTGGCGGCGCAGAAGCCTATTGGGACAACGTCACGCTTAACGGCGCGTTTCTCAACGGCGTTTCGTGGCGTGCGCAGGGGCTCGACACGTCCCGGGATTTTTCCATCACCGGCAAGGTCACTGCGGCAGCTGTTGGTTTTGACGGCACTGGCAATGTGGCACTGAACGCCACGGCCCTCTCGGTGGTGGCCGGGGACATCGCGCTGGCGGGAGCGCAGGGTGCCACGTTCTTGCAGTCGAATGGCTCCGGCGTCGCCGAGGCTGTCGCGAAGTCTGGGATCCCGCTGTCCGGGTTCGGCAATCCGACGGCCAACATCTCGGTGACCGGGTACACGATCACCGGCCTCCCTCTGACCCCTTCGGGGGCCACGGACGCTGCGTCGAAGGACTACGTCGACCAGAAGACCGCCGGCATCGCTCCGAACACCCCGGTCCGACTGGCGACTGCGGCTGCGTTGGCGACGTACACCGCTGCCGGGAGTCCCGCGACGTTGACGCAGCAAACGCCGTACTCGACACTTTCTGTCGACGGAGTCACGGTGTCAAATGGTGACCGGATCCTCGTGAAGAACGAGGCCGGCGCGAACGAGAAGTACAATGGGGTGTACGTCGTCACCGCGGCGGGATCGGCAGGCTCGCCGTGGGTGCTCGACCGCGCGGCGGAGGAGAATTCGGATGCGGAGGTCAACACCGGGGACGAGTTCTTTGTGGTCTCCGGGTCGACCAACGGGGGCACCCGGTGGGCCCTCCAGACGCCGGAACCGATCACGCTCGGCACCACGGCGCTGACCTTCGTCCAGACCGGCGGGAATCAGGCGTACACGGCGGGCAACGGCATTGTCGCGGTCGGCAATGCGTTCCACGCGATTCGGAGCTCGGCGTACGAGGTCAACGGCGTGCCCTACGCGAACACCACGTCCAGCCTCACGTTCACGGGGCCCGGTGGGGAGTTCAAGGTGCTTCGCTGCGCCTCTGGCGAGAGCTTCCCATCGTTTGGGTCCGTTGACCTCAGCACCGCCATGGTCAGCGGCACCCTGACGGTGGGCAAGGGCGGCACCGGACGGAGTTCGTGGACGGCTGGGGATCTCGTCTATGCGAGCTCCTCGAACAACATCGCCCCGCTTGCTGCCGCGGCCTCGGGGAATGTGCTCCTGAGTGGTTCAGCCCCCGCGTGGGGGAAGGTGAACTTGAGCACCCACGTGTCGAGCCAGCTCCCGGTGGCCAATGGTGGCACGGGGCGCGCCACGCTGACGTCTGGGGCGGTGCTGTACGGCCTCGGCGGTTCGGAGGTGGGGCTCGCGGCCCTCGGCGGCGCCGGGTCCGTCTTGGTGTCGTCCGGCGCGGCTCCGCAGTTCGTCCCGATCTCTGGGGACCTGACGATTTCGGCCGCGGGCCTCGCCACCATCACCAATGGTGCGGTGGCTCTGGCGAACATTCAGGACATCAACACCGGAGTGGTGCTCGGTCGGCTGTCTCCGAGCTCCGGTGTCCCGGAGCAGCTGACCCTCTCCGCTCTCGGTTCGGCCTTGGTCTCCGGGGGCCACGTCCCGCGCACGGTGGAGCTAATCGGTGACGTCATCGGCGGCCCGACTACCGGCACGGTCACCACCACGATCACCGCGCTTCCGTTGTCGAAGCTCGCCAATGGGTCCGCGCGCTCGGTGGTGGGCGTCACCGGTGGTGTCGGGGTCCATGCGGACATTGCGTCGTCGGCGGGCGGTCAGGTGCTGCGCGTTGCTTCCGACAACTCTGCGGTGGCCTTTGGCGCCGTGGATCTCGGCGCGGCTGCCGCGGTGACGGGCACGCTCCCGAACACGCGGGGTGGCACGGGGGTGTCTAACTCCGGGTTGACTTTCCCGACGGTCACCTGTAAGGTCGCGGGCATCGTGTCGCAGACCATGACGGCCGGCGGCACGATTTACACCCTGAGCAACCCCTTCGGCACGGTCCTCGTGGCTCCGACGATCGTGGACTCCAGTGGGAACGTGATCGGCGCCGATATTCTGATCGGGGAGACGATCGTCACGGTGACCTTCGGCTCCGTCACGGCGCAGGATCACACGCTCATTCTTGTCGGCAGCGACGCATGATCAACCGAGCTCCAGTCCGGATCTCCGGGGCTTCGCCCCCCATTGTGACCACGTCGGCCGCTCTGGTGGCCAACCTGAATGCGGACTTGCTCGACGGGTACCACGCGTCCGCGTTTGCGCCCAGCTCGCATGAGCATGAGGCCGCCGACGTGACGTCGGGGGTGTTCGCGGCCGCCCGGATCGGTTCTGGCATCGCAAGTTCCAATCGGGCGCTGTTCGCGGCCCCGGGTGGGGGCACGGGCGAATGGCGGAATATCTCGGCGTACGACGTCACCGATCTGACCGACTACGGGATCGGTCTCGCCCAGACGCTTGACGCCGCGGCTGCGCGGGCATATCTTGGGGCAGCGTCGTCTTCGCACGCGCACGTCGTGGGCGAGGTGGCTGGGGCCGCCGGTGTCAGTGCCTCCACGGTGAATCGCATCCCGTACTGGTCCGGGCCCGGAGTGCTGGGAGATTCGCCACTCGTCGTCGGCGGGGATTCGGTCACGACGGACATGGACTTTGGCACGAACGGCACGGTGACGTGCTCCGATCTGGTCGTGAACTACGACGCGGCCACGTCGCTGAAGAGCTCGATCTACAACAAGGTGAAGAGCGTGGTGCAGGGGTCTTCCAGCGTCACGGTGACCCCCAACGATGGGCTCCAGACGCTGACCCTGACGGCGTCTCCGGGGTCGAGCCTCCCGGCAGTGCCCGCGGGCGATGCGACGTACGTACTGGTCCGGTCAGGCGGAGTGCTGTCGTGGCTGCCTTTGATTGGCACGGCCTGACCTATGCCGACGCTCCCATTTCACCGGTTGGAGGTTGACACGCCCAACTCCCGGGTGAAGGTCCGGCCGTCTTCGACGTTCGATGTCACGGATCCCGGTGACGACTTCCCTACGCCGGCGTGGTGGGAGGGGCGAGTGCGCTTCGACGCCGGGCGGGTGTACCTCGCGACCCGGATGGCGCGCATCGTGTTCACCTGCAATTCCGGTGTCGACAACTACACGCTCCAGTCAGGGACTGGAGGCATCGCGTCAGGAGGGCTGACGGACATTGATGTGACCCGACAGGGCCACACCGTCGTGTTCGACCCTGTGCTGACCTCCACGAACGGTCGGGAATATGTGTTCGAGCTCGCGGGGTACTCCGGAGACGCCCGGGCGCTGACAGCCGCGCATTTCGGGTTTGCCGCACCCTTCGGGGTGCTCACGGTGCAGTTCGGCCTTTTCCAAGGCGCATCGCTCGTCGCTCCGACGGTTGGTGGCACGTACACGGTGGACGTGATTTCGTACCCGACGCTGCCGGCGCCTTAACTCCGATATACAGAACATGCCTGTCAACACTGATCGCATCAACGAGCTCCTGACGCAGTCCCGTGTGCGCCTCGATGACCTGACGTCGCGGATCGCCGCGCACGAGCGCGAGGCTGCCCAGCTCCGCCGTGACGCGCTGGCCACCCATGGCGCCGTGCAGGTGCTCGAAGTTCTCGCGGCCGAGTCGCAGTCGGCCAACCCCCCGGCCGAGATCGTTCCGTTGAACACCGCCCCCAATGCTACCTGAACGCATCGCTGCCGGCGTTTTGACGGGTTCGGACACGGTTAGTATTTACACCGTGCCCCGGCAGACCCGTGTCGCCGTCTCCAGCGTTGTGCTCACCAACTCCAGTCCAGACCCTGCGATGGTCGGGGTCTGGATCGTCGTCGGCACGGCCCGGTACCCGGTGACTCCCCCGGAGCTCATGCTTGGTTCCGGTGATTCGTACCACATCACTACCCCATTCGCTCTTGAGCCCGCCGACAGCCTTTCCCTGAAGGGCGCGTCCGGCGTCTCGTACTACGTCACGGCCTACCGCGAAGGCCACATCCCCTCGCCCAGCGTCCGGGCCGAATAACCCATGCCCAACATCGATACACTGGCCGCCGGGACCCCGGGGGCGAACACCTTCATCGTCGGGTACGAGGATGGCGAGACGGTGGCGCGGAAGTACCCCGGCGCTTCGCTCGGCGCCGCCGGCGGCGCGGCGTGGTTGACGGGGTCCGGGGTCCCGGCGGGCGGGCTTGGGGACGAGGGCGATTTTTACCTCGACAGCGCGACGGGGAATTACTACGAGAAGGTGGGCCCTTCCACGTGGAACCTCGCCGGCAACCTGACTGGCCCACAGGGCGCGCAGGGCCCGCAGGGCGCACAGGGCCCACAAGGCACGCAGGGGTTGCAGGGCGCGCAGGGTGTTCAGGGCGTCCAAGGCCCCGCAGGAGCGGCAGGTCCCGCGGGGCCGCAGGGGTTGCAAGGACCCGCCGGGGACCCGGGTCCGCAGGGGCCGCAAGGGGCCCAAGGTCCGCAGGGGGACACAGGGCCCCAAGGACCCGCAGGGCCCCAAGGACCCGCTGGCGCGGACGGCGCGGACGGCGCGGATGGGGCTGTGGGGCCGCAAGGCCCCCCGGGAAGCAACGCTGGTCGAATCTACTACCTCGCTCCGGGAGAGTCCTCAGACATTGGGGGCGCGTACAAGAAGGCCCTCGCGGCGCCGTCCGCGTTGGCGGAGACCACCATTGCGCAGGCGAACACCGGCACCGGCGACACGTTGATCGCGACGTTCGCAACGGAGTCAGGGCAGCCCGGAGTGGACCTTCTCCCGGCAGGAACGGCGTTCCGCCACCTGCACGCGCAGGTGAATGGCGGCTCCGGCCGGTTGTTGGTGGAGCTCTACAAACGCACTTCGGGCGGGGTGGAAACGCTCCTGCGTTCGGGGTACTCTGACGCCTTCAGCAACACGACGCAGGAGGAGATCATCTGGACGTTCACGGATTCGAATGGGTACACGCTGGCCACCACCGACCGTCTGGTGTTCAAGGTCTACACGGCACGAGTGTCGGGCCCCGCGACGGTCACGGTCACGGTCTATTTTCAAGGCACTTCGAACGCGTCGTACATCCAGACCACCATCTCCGCGGGATCTTCAGGGCCGCAGGGACCTGCCGGGGCGGACGGCGAGAAGTGGTACAGCGGGTCCGGGGCGCCCGCCTCTGGCACTGGCGTCGTTGGGGACTGGTACCTCGACACGGCTACGGCTGACGTCTACGAGAAGACCGGGGCGTCGACGTGGACGTATCGGCTGAACATCAAGGGATCGACAGGAGCCACAGGTGCGCAGGGCCCAATCTCGCGAAGCCTGATGCGGTTCCGCGCCCGCGACAACGAACCTCCGGCGTCGAGTCTCGCGACCATCGACACCCGCAACTCCCGTGTGGTCCTTGATTTCGACGACACCACGCAGGAGGCCGCGATTTTTTGCGGGGTGATCCCGGAAGGTGCGACCCTGTCGTCCGGCTTGAAGGTTCGGATCGCATGGATGGCGACCACGGCGACCACGGGCGCCGTCCGGTGGGGCGTCCAGTTCGAGCGTGAGAACACGGACGCCGATTCGGACTCTTTTGACACCGCGACGGAAGCCCATTCGACCACGAACGGAACGTCCGGCATCGTCACAGTGACCGAGATCACGGCGACGAGCATCGACGGGCTCACCGCGGGGGACGGGTTCCGGCTGAAGATTTACCGGGACACCACCGACACCACGAACGACACCATGACGGGAGACGCCGAGCTCCTGTGGGTGGAGCTCCAACAGGTCGCCTAATATGGCACTGCAAGGGGCCCCACTCACGACGTTCTACGATAGCGTGAACTTCACCCCCACGGTGAAGGAGCTCACGCTGGCTGTATGGGTGAAGGCCCCGGCGCCACTGGCGGTGGCGTCTGTCTACACCAACGCGATTTATTGCGAGACAGGGGCGGCGAACCAGATCGGCGCCATGTATATCACATGGGATCACGCGGGTGGTTCCACTTTCGTCGTTCAATTCATCGGCGACGGCCCCTCGTATCCGACGGCGAGCATGGGTGGGGTCACGGCGAACACGTGGACCCACGCGTGTGCCGTGTTCAATGGGACCCAGATCCTTGCATACAAAAATGGGACCCTTCAGAACACCACTGCGGTGACGCTGGCCTCGACGCCTCCGGCGTACCGGCCACGCATCCATCAGGCAATGCCCACGTCCGGGACCGGGTACATGTGCGACGCCGGAATGTGGAATGCCACGCTGAACGCAGCAGAGATTGCGGCGATGGCGAAGGGAATCTCCGCAGGGTCGATCCGGCCCGCTCGTCGGTTCTTCTTCGCCCCACACATCCGGAATCAGGTGTTGCTCCATTCAGGCACTGCCGCAGGCGGCGCCGGCAACACCGCGTCGGAACACCCTCGACTCTACCTCCCATGACCTATGCAATTCTGAATCGAGACGGAACCTTCCGCGAGTGGGCGGAGGACATCGACGTGACCCGGGTCCGCCCCGGATGTTGGGCGGAAGCCTCCGTCGACCCGCTGCCGACCCCAAGCCCCACGCAGGTTGTGGAAGACGACACCCCCGCCAAGCAGCCCGATGGCACGTACCGCCGGACGTGGAAGCTCGTGACTCTCGGCTTCGCTCGGGCTTCGCTGGTTCCGACGCTGGCTTTCGTCGACCGGCTCACCCCCACGGAATGGGACGCTTTTGAGACATTGGCCTCGCAGTCTCCGGCGCTCCGTGCGGCCCTCCGGCGCCTGAACCACGCGCACGAGGTCGACCTCGCAGACCCGAACGTGATCGCGGCCGTGGACGCGGCCACCCAATACGGCGTGCTCGCCCCGGGGCGCGCGGCCGAGATCCTCCGATATTGAACCCGTGAGCACGTGTTGCACGACCAACCCCTGCGGCTCGGCCGCAGTCGCGGATCCGGCCAACGAGACGCTGGCCAGTGCGTTGACGAATTTCACCAACGAGTTTTTCGGGACCGTGACCAAGACCCTCGTGAATGGGTCCGTGGTCTGGAGCCTGCCCTGCAACCTGTCGGACGGCCTCGAAGGCAACCCCCGCGTGACAGGGGAGGGCCTTGCGTGCTACTTCCTCCGCCTCATTCAGGAGGGCACGGTGGTCCTCTCGGAGGGCGTCTTGCAGCTGCCGGAGGTTGCGGACTCTCCTGACCCGGTCGCGGACCGCGGCCAGATTTTCGTCAAGGCCGGGGCCCTGTACTACCTGAGCCCCGGCGGCATCGAGACCCTGATCGCACCCGCCTGAACATCATGGAAATGAACATTGACCTTGGATCGAAGCCGGCGATCGACTGTTACATGCCGGAGAAGAGCCCGGAGCCGGAGAAGTATTACCCCGGGGTGTACCTCCACCTCCCTCCGGGGACGATTCTCCCACCCAAGGGGGAGATTTGTTTCCGTTACCGGGTGAGCTCGCTGAAGGCCGAGTCCCGCAAGGGCGGTCCGGTCGAGGTGTGCGCGGATCTGGAGCTTCTGGCCCTCGTCGAGGTGGAGGGCGGCGCCGGCGAGGAGACCCCTGACATCCCGGACGTCAACACCGCGCTTGCCGCCTTCGCCGCGCAGGCCCGCGGAAAGTGATAATTCATGATCGTCGACGACATCTGGCCGGTGGCGCTGGAGGTGTTCGGGACGTGCGATGACTCGGTCCGGTACCGACGCATCAACGATTCCATCGAGCTCCTCGTGAACAAGGGCGATTGGCAGCCCCTGTTCTGCTACGTCGACGTGTGCTCCTCCGGCTCGTGCGTCGCGCTCCCGTCCGACGTCGAGACTCCGCTTGCCGCCATCATCAACGGCGTGCCTGCGCTTGCCCGCCACGAGCTCTACCGGTACCACCTGAACGGCCCCGGGGAGCGGTACCGCACCTCCCGCTGGGAGTGGGAGGACGGTGGGCTCACCCCGACGATGCGGGATCTGAACGCCCCCGCCCGGCTGATTGCCCGGCTGGACCGGCCGGAGGATGCTGGCTCGGATCTCTGGGTGTACGGGTACGACAAGGTGGGTGCGCTGATTCGGACACACCAGCCCGACGGCTCGTGGGTCGACGGGTATCAGGTGCCGACGATTTTCGGTTGGAGCTTGCCCGCCGGCGATGCCCCCGAGTTCTCCCGGATCACGGGAGTGCGCCGCGGGGCCCGCACCGTCGGCCGGGTGCGCCTCGCCACGGCGGACTGGAATCCGATGACCCGGGAGGGGATCCTGTTGGGGGACTACCGACCGGACGAGTTGGAGCCGAGCTATCGCCGCATCCGGCTGCACGCGTGCCCGGAGCATGTCCGGTTCTACGTCCGGCGGAAGACCTTCAAGGTCGCGTCGCGGGGCGACTTCATCCCGCTGCACCACGGTTTCGCGCTGGAGCTCGGCATGCGTGCGGTGCGCGCGTACTCTGACCGGGACGTGGCCCTCGGCATGGACTTCGAGTCGCAGGCTGTCCGGCTTCTGTCCGAGCGCGAGTCTGCGGTGACGCCCCCGGGAGGGCTCGCCATGCAGTTCGACCCCGGCGGGCTCACGCCTGAAGTCCTCGAAGACCAGTAATGGCCCGATCCGATCCCACCGAGCAGATGGACCGCATGTGGGTCCGGGGCGTTGACTCGTTCAGCGACCCCCGGCTCGGGGACGGCTATGTCCAGCGGGCATGGAATGCGCTGTTCCGCGCCGGGGCGGTCCGAACCCGCCCGGGTACGCAGCACGTCCGGACACTGCCGGAAGGCCGCCTTCAAGGCTTCACGCACTACGAGCCTCGGCGCGGCCCGGCGCAGCTGGTCGCTGTCGTCGATGGCGCCGTCTGGGTGTCGCGGTATCCCTTCCGCGTCTGGTCGAAGGTCGGCGATTTGATGTATCGGTTCGCCCCGCGGATGTATTTCTGCCGGGCGGAGCAGTCGGTGCGTCGGAACGAGGACGACAGCCTGACGATGCTCGGGGCCCCGTTGCCGATCCTCGTGATTCAGGACGGGATCAGCCCTCCGCTCGTCTGGAACGGGTACGCGGCCGAGCGCCAGATCGGGCCCGACAAGATCCCGCAGGGCACGTGCATGGTCTGGTCCGGGCACCGTCTGTGGGTGGCCCGGGATAATTGGGTCTTCGCCTCGGATTTCGCCAATCCGTATTCTTTCGTCGAGCGGTATTACCTCGGCGGTCTGGACTCGTTGCTGGCCCCCGGCCGGGTCACGGCCATGGCCGAGATCGAGGGCACCGGGGACCCCCAGCTTCTGGTTTTCACCGAGTCGAAGACTCTGGCGGTCCAGAGCAACCTTTTGAACCGGGAGCTGTGGGTGGAGACCCCGGGCTTCGCGCGGACTTTGTTTCCCAACGTGGGCTGCACGAGCCACCGGAGTGTCGTCTCCCATTTCGGCCAGCTCTGGTGGTGGACGGCGCAGGGCCTGACCTCGTTCAACCTCGCCGTGTCCACCAACGTCACGTCGTTGTTCCCGCTCGCCGACAACGCGATGTCGGCGTCCAAGGCGCACGTGTCGGACTCTGACGGCCAGATTGCCGGCATCGGGTACGGCAACCTGCTTCTGATGTCCGTCCCCTACGCCGGCTCCCAGAACCGGCACACGTGGGTGCTTGACGAGTCCGTGGTGACCGATGACGTCGGCCGCGGCGCTTCCGCGTGGAGTGGCATCTGGCACGGGTTCAACCCGGTCGAGTGGACCCGCTTCGTCGTCGACGGCTCGGAACGGGTGTACTGCGCGGTGACCGATGGGACGCGCAACCAGATCCTCGAACTCAGCAACCGATTCACGACCGACTCCGGCCGCGACATCGAGGCGGGCGTGGAGTTGCGGGTGCTCGTGCATGGCGCCACGGTGCCACGGATCGTGCGGTACGGCGAGCTGGCCTTCAGCGAGCTCGCTGGCGATGTCGACGTTCGGGCAGACTGGCGCGGGCTTTCCCGCGGGCGGTACAAGCCCTGTCTCGTGGGGCGCTTCAAGGCGAACCCCGGGAGCTTCATGCCGGGAACCTCGGTCACGCCGACCCGTGCGGTGTACGCAACGCGCGGCCAGACCCGGCGCGTCCGGACGACGGACATGAGCTATGACGCCCCCGACACGTCGGCAGGGTGCCGGGAGTCGAAGACGACCGAGGACCGCGACTTCGGGTTCAACCTGCTTGTCCGGTGGTCCGGTGTCGGGTCCCTCCGGGA
>JACCDR011417299.1_pt1 | contig 12475 bp, 9 predicted proteins | sample 7446431 | NCBI WGS metagenome assembly JACCDR01 (sample SAMN15323443, study PRJNA562643) | freshwater metagenome | isolation source: river surface water | place: USA:Blue River Watershed | collected 2017-08-17
ATTTCACCGGGGCGCGGCGGTGAACCACCACCCACCAGCGCCACCGCGCTGGCGGTGTGGTGCGGCGCACGCAGCGTGGCCTGCGCGGTGTGTGGCAACACGCCGGCCGTTGCCGGCCAGCTGCCGGGCTGTGCGGCGCCGGGTGCACCGCCGGCCCACGCACCGGCGGCAAGGTCGGGGGCGCTGCGCCGCAGCCCGTGCAGCGCCAGTTGCGCCAGCGCCGCCTCTTCGTCCAGCGGCGGCAACAAACCGGGCAAGCGCTGCGCCAGCATCGACTTGCCACTGCCCGGCGGCCCCACCATCAGCAGGCTGTGGCTGCCGGCGGCCGCAATCTCCAGTGCCCGTTTCACGCCGGCCTGGCCTTTGACGTCACGCAGGTCGGGCGCCTGGGGCAGTGGCGCCTGCGGCCAAGGCTGCGCCGTGGGCAGCGGCTGGTGCGCGCCGGCCGGCAACAGCGCCGCCGCCACCTGCGCCAGCGTCTGCGCCGCCAGCACCTGCAAGCCGGGCACGGCGGCGGCCCAGCGGGCGCTGTCCAGCGGCAGCACCAGGCTGCGCGGCGGCGTGCCGGCGGGCAGCAGGCCTGTGGTGTCGCGCCGCAGCGCCAGCGCCTGCGCCACCGCGCCACGCACCGGGCGCAGCTCACCGGCCAGGCTCAGCTCGCCGGCAAATTCGTGCTGCGCCAGCCGCTGCAGGCACAGCTGCCCGTCGGCGGCCAGTATGCCCAGCGCGATGGGCAGGTCAAATCGCCCGCCTTCCTTGGGCAGCTCGGCCGGCGCCAGGTTGACGGTGATGCGTTTGTTGTGCGGAAAAGCAAAACCGCTTTGCTGCAGCGCGGCGCGCACGCGCTCGCGCGCTTCTTTTACCTCGGTGTCGGCCAGGCCCACCAGCGTGAAGCTGGGCAGGCCGTTGGCCAGCTGCACCTCCACATGCACCGGTGGGGCTTGCAGCCCATCCAACGCCCGACTCATCACCACCGCCAACGACATCACCGGCTCCTTGAACCTAGAAACGGCAGTTGGACGCGCCCGAGTGGGCTGCGATACGGTGTGCTGGCAAGGCGCGACGACGCTGCGGCCTCATGGCCGCGAGGAGGAGCAACGCCGCCAGCGCGCCGTAGCGCGGCTCAATCGGGTGCGTAGCGCTCTCACCCAATAGGTGAAGCGGATCGTGGCTACTTTTGCCAGTATTCATGCGGCTTATCCTGCGGAGCAAAGCGGTCAACTGCCGTTTCTAGGTTGAACGTACCGCCGCATTCTGGGCAGCCCGTTTGCCCATGAAAATGCACCACAGGTGTGCGTAAATTCGAGTGGCCCCAATTTGGTGCCCACTTCGGTGTGGTTCGACCTCACCCTTCAGGGGGCTTTACAACGCCCCCGGCACCTGCAGCACCTGCGGTGGGCGCGGCGGGCGATGGCATGGAACCTGCAGATGCCTTGGCCCTGAAAGCATCACGCAGACACCCCAACACGCCCGACTGCAACCACACCAACCCGTCAATGGCAGGTGCAGGGTGGGCGTGGTCGGTGGCCTGAATCGCAACGTTTTTTTGATCACTGAGCAGGAGAAATGACCATGAAGATGGTGACCGCCATCGTCAAGCCTTTCAAGCTTGATGAAGTGCGTGAGGCCCTGAGCGCCATAGGCGTCAAGGGCATCACGGTGACCGAAGTCAAGGGCTTCGGCCGACAGAAGGGCCACACCGAGCTGTACCGCGGCGCGGAGTACGTGGTCGACTTCCTGCCGAAGGTGAAGATCGAAGCGGCCGTCGACGAGGGCTTGGTCGAGCGTGTCATCGAGGCCATCGAGAACTCGGCGCGCACCGGCAAGATCGGCGACGGCAAAATTTTTGTCACGTCGCTGGAGCAGGTGGTCCGCATCCGCACGGGCGAGACCGGCACCGAAGCGCTGTGAGCGTGCACCCGTAACCCCCAAGTTGAATGACCATGAAAAAGATCCTGCAAATCGCCCTGCTGTGGCTGGCCGCGTTGTGCGGCTCGGCCGCCTTCGCGGCCGACTTCCCGGGCACCAAGCTGCTGTTTGAGTCGGGCTCCAAAGCGCTGCCCGCCACCGCCGCCACCGACCTCAAGGCCGTGGCCGACTACCTGGCGGCCAACCCGGCAGCCAAGGTGCAGCTGTCGGGCTATGTGGACTCCACCGGCCCGGCTGACGTGAACAAGGCCCTGGCCAAAGACCGCGCCATGGCGGTGGCCGACGCGCTGAAAACTGCGGGTGTGGCTGAAGACCGCATCGTGTTGCAAAAACCCGAAGACATCACCGCCGGTGAAGGTGAACAAAGCCGCAAGGTTGAAATCACGCTGGTGGCCGATGCATCGGGTGCTGCTGCGGCGCCAGCCGCTGCTGCGGCTGCCCCTGCCCCTGCACCCGCCCCTGCCGCAGCACCACCGGCGCCCACACCCAACAAGGGTGATGTGAGCTGGATGATGCTGGCCACGCTGCTGGTGGTGATGATGGCCGTGCCCGGCCTGGCGCTGTTTTACGGCGGCTTGGTGCGCAGCAAAAACATGCTGTCGGTGCTGATGCAGGTGTTTGTCACCTTCTCGCTCATCACGGTGCTGTGGGTCATCTACGGCTACAGCCTGGCCTTCACCGAGGGCAATGCCTTCATCGGCGGCCTGGACCGGCTGTTCCTGAAGGGTGTGTTCGACCCCGCTGCAGGCTCCTTTGCCATGGCCGCCACCTTCAGCAAAGGTGTGGTCATTCCAGAAATCTTGTTTGTCGCCTTTCAAGCCACGTTTGCGGCCATCACCTGCTGCCTGATCGTCGGCGCTTTTGCCGAGCGCATGAAGTTCGCCGCCGTGTTGATGTTCATGGTGCTGTGGTTCACCTTCAGCTACCTGCCGGTGGCGCACATGGTGTGGTTCTGGATGGGCCCCGATGCCTACACCAGCAAGGAACTGGTGGACGGCCTGAATGCAAAAGCCGGCTTCCTGTGGCAAGACGGCGCCCTGGACTTTGCGGGCGGCACCGTGGTGCACATCAACGCCGCCGTGGCCGGCCTGGTGGGTGCCTACATGCTGGGCAAACGTGTGGGTTATGGCCGTGAAGCGATGGCACCGCACAACCTGCCGCTGACCATGGTGGGCGCTGCGCTGCTGTGGGTGGGCTGGTTTGGTTTCAACGCCGGCTCGGCGCTGGAAGCGGGCAACAGTGCCGCACTGGCCTTCCTGAACACCTTCACCGCCACGGCCTGCGCCGTGCTGGCCTGGTGCGCCGCTGAAGCGCTGGCGCGCGGCAAGGCGTCGATGCTGGGTGCAGCCTCGGGCGCGGTGGCGGGCCTGGTGGCCATCACGCCGGCAGCCGGCAACGTGGGCATCGTGGGTGCGCTGGTGATCGGCACCGTGGCCGGCTTTGCAGGCCTGTGGGGTGTCAGCAAGCTGAAGAAAATGCTGGGCGCTGACGACTCGCTGGACGTGTTCGGCGTGCACGGCGTGTGCGGCATCGTGGGCGCGCTGTTGACGGGCGTGTTTAACAACCAGGCGCTGGGCGGGCCAGGGCTGGTGACCGACTGGGTCACGGCGTCGGTGGGCTCCAATGGTGTTGGTGCCCAGGTGTGGATACAGCTGAAGGCGGTGCTGATCACCGTGGTGTGGTCGGGCGTGGTGTCGTTCATCGCCTACAAGATCGTGGACCTGACCATCGGTCTGCGTGTCAGCGAAGAAGAAGAACGCGAAGGCCTCGACATCAGCTACCACGGCGAAACCGCGTACAACAAGTGAAACGCCTGGACCGGGCTTTGCCCGGCGGGCGTTTCTGGGCGCGTTCGAGCTGACAGGCCTGCGGCCTGCAGCTCAACTTGCCCGAAGGGCGACCCTGCGGTCGCCCTTTTTGCTTTGGGCGGCCTGGGGCCGCCCTTGCAACATGGCTGCGGCCTGGGCCGCCCTTGCAGATGCGCTGCGGCCTGGGCCGCCTTTGCAATATCGCTGCGGCCTCGGGCCACTGCGCCGACGACCAAACAGGCACACATTCTGCTTATACCAACTGGTATACCAGAACGTGCACCAATGACCGACACCCTGCACCCTACCGCCGCCAACGCGCCCTCCGCGCAGGTGCCGCGCACCGTTGCGGGCTGGCTGCAGGCGCTGCGCCAGGGTGAAGACATGCTGTCGTTGCTGCAAGCCTGCCACGCCGCCGCCGTGGCTGCGCAGCCGCTATCGGTGTGGATACACCTGTGCCCCCAGCAGCACTTCCAGGCCCAGCTGCAGACACTGCTGCACCGCCTGGCCACCAACCCCGACCGCGACGCACTGCTGCGCAACTACCCATTGCTGGGCGTGCCCTTTGCCGTCAAAGACAACATCGACATCGGCGGCCAGCCCACCACCGCTGCCTGCCCCGCTTTTGCGCACACCGCCAGCGACGACGCCATGGTGGTGCACAAGCTGCTGCAAGCCGGTGCCATCTGGGTGGGCAAGACCAACCTCGACCAGTTCGCCACCGGCCTGGTGGGCACACGCTCGCCCTACGGTCGCCCTACCTGCGTGGCCGACCCCCAGCGCATCAGTGGTGGCAGCAGCAGCGGCTCGGCCGTGGCCGTGGCGCGTGGACTGGTGGCTTTTGCGCTGGGCACCGACACCGCAGGCTCGGGCCGTGTACCCGCCGGCCTGAACGGCCTGGTGGGCCTGAAACCCACACCCGGCCGCGTCAGCAACACCGGCGTGCTGCCGGCCTGCCGGTCGCTGGACTGCGTGTCGGTACTGGCGCACACGGTGCCCGACGCCGCGCACGTGCTGTCGGTCATCGAAGGCGCAGACCCGTCAGACGACTACAGCCACTTCACACCCGGCCCGGCCGCTGCTGGCGCGCCGTTGCGCTTGGGCATTCCGCGCTCGCCCGATCTGGACGCAGCATTGGCTTACCCCGCCGCCTGGCAGCAAGCGCTGCAGCATGCCCGCGACCAAGGCCACACGCTGGTGGAAGTGGACTTCGAGCCGCTCGATGCCGTGGCCGCGCTGCTGTACGAAGGTCCCTGGGTGGCCGAACGCCATGCCGTGGTGCAGCACTTGATGCAGCAGCAACCCGGCGCGCTGGACAGCACCGTGCACCGGGTGATTGGCCGCGCACTGGGCATGTCGGCCACACAAACGTTCGAAGCGCAGTACCGCTTGCGCGCCGCCCAGCGCAGCACCGCCGCACTGTGGCAAACGGTGGACGCACTGCTCGTGCCCACCGCACCCACGCACCCGCGTTTTGAAGACATCGATGCCGACCCACTGGGCAGCAACGCCCGCATGGGGCGCTACACCAACTTCGTCAACCTGCTGGGTTGGTGCGCGCTGGCGGTGCCCGCCGGTCTTGCCGCGCAGGGCCTGCCTTTTGGTGTCACCTTCATCGCGCCGGCCAACCACGACGCCGTGCTCGCCAGCGCCGGTCAGGCCTGGATGCAACAGGTGGAACCGCCCAGCGCGCCCGCGCTGCACAGCCCGGCCACCGAAGCCACGCTCACGCTGGCGGTGGTGGGCGCGCACCTGCGCGGCCTGCCGCTGAACGGGCAGTTGCTGGAACGGGGCGCCCGCTTTATCAAGGCCACCACCACCGCGCCGCAGTACCGCCTGTTTGCGCTGCCCGGCACCACGCCGCCCAAGCCCGGCATGGTGCGTGTGCCCGACGGCGGCGTGGCCATCGCACTGGAACTGTGGGCGCTGCCGCTGCACCAGGTGGGCTCGTTCCTGGCCCTCATCCCGGCGCCGCTGGGCCTGGGCAGCCTGACGCTGGCCGACGGCACCGCCGTGCACGGTTTCCTGTGCGAGGGCCATGCCCTGGCCGGCGCGCAAGACATCTCGCACCACGGTGGCTGGCGCAACTTCATGGCCGCACGCGCAGCGACAGCAGCCGGCACCCCGCACTGACACCGACCACACACCCAGGAGCACCTGCCATGGACCGCCGTCACTTCATCTCGTCCAGCGCCGCCGCTGCCACGCTGGCCACGCTGCCGCACCCAGCGCAGGCCCAGGCACGGCCCAAAGACGTGCTCATCGTCGCCAACGAATTTGGCCCCAACTCGCTGGACATCCACACCGTGGGCGCCAACCGCGCGGCCTACGGCGTCAGCTGGATCTGCTACGACCGGCTGATGACCTACGGCAAGAAGCGGCTGCCCGACGGCCGCGTGGTCTACGACCGCGACAAGCTTGAACCCGAGTTGGCCGAAAGCTGGCAGATGGCCCCCGACGGCATGGCCGTCACTTTCAAGCTGCGCAAAAACGCCAAGTTCCACGACGGCACACCCGTCACCGCCAAAGACGTGAAGTGGAGCTTCGACCGCGCCGTCACCGTGGGCGGCTTTCCCACCTTTCAGATGAAGGCCGGCTCGCTGGACGAAGCCTCGCAATTTGAGGTGGTGGACGAGCACACCTTCCGTGTCAAGTTTGTGCGCAAGGACAAACTGTCCATGAACAACATGGCGGTGGTCGTGCCCTGTGTCTACAACAGCGAACTGGTGAAGAAAAACGCCACGCCGCAAGACCCCTGGGGCCTGGCCTGGACACGCAACAACGTGGCGGGCGGCGGCGCCTACAAGGTGGAAGCCTGGCGCGCCGGGCAAGAAATCATCTACGTGCGCAACGACGACTGGAAAAGCGGCCCGCTGCCCAAGCTGCGGCGTGTCGTGCAGCGCGAAGTGCCCAACGCCGGCAACCGCCGCGCGCTGCTGCTCAAGGGCGATATCGACATCACCTACGACCTGCCGCCCAAAGACTTCTCTGAACTCAGCAAAGAAGGCGCAGCCGTCAAGGTCAGCGCCACGCCCATCGAAAACGCGATGTTCTACCTGGGCATGAACACCACCAAGCCGCCCTTCGACAACGTGAAGGTGCGGCAGGCCGTGGCCCATGTGCTGCCCTACGACAAGATGTTCGACAACGCGCTGTACGGCCGCGCGGCCAAGCTGTACGGCGCCAGCGGCCCTGTAAAAACCACCGCCTGGCCGCAGCCCACGGCCTACAAAACCGACGTCGCCAAAGCCAAGGCGCTGCTGGCCGAAGCCGGCCTGGCCAATGGTTTCGAGACCACGCTCAGCTTTGACCTCGGCAGCGCCACCATCAGCGAACCCATGGCCGTGTTGACGCAGGAAGCGCTGGCCAGCATCGGCATCAAGGCGCAGATCAACAAGATCACCGCCGCCACTTGGCGCGCCGCGCTGCTGAAGAAGGACATGCCAATGATCATCAACCGCTTCGGCGGTTGGCTCGACTACCCCGAGTACTTCTTCTACTGGTGCTACCACGGCCAGAACGCCGTGTTCAACACCATGAGCTACCAGAACCCCAAGCTTGACAAAGTCATCACCAACGCCCGCTTCGCCGAAAGCAAGCCGCTGTACGACAGCGCCGTGCGCGAAATGATCCAGATCGCCTACGACGAGGTGCCGCGCATCCCGCTGTTCCAGCCCAGCATGGACGTGGCGATGCAGAAAGACCTGATGGGCTACATGTACTGGTTCCACCTGCAGCCCGACTACCGGCAGCTGTTCCGCGCCTGATGCAGCACCCCCACCCCCAACCGCACACCACTGCTGCCATGAACCTCGAGGCCTACATGGACGCCAACGCCGCGCTGCTGGGCCTGAACCTGCAGCCCGAGCACCGGCCGGGTGTGCTGCGTTACCTGCAATTGGTGTCCACACTGGCCCCGCTCGTCACCGAATTCGCCGCCACGCTGGCACCTGATGACGAGTCGGGCAACACCTTCAAGCCGGTGTCGCCCGGCGCGCAAGGTCAGCCATGAATGCCACCGCACAGGTGCAGGCCGCACTGGCCCGCATCGCGGCCACTGACGGGCGTGTCAACGCCTTCACCGCTGTGCTGGCCGAGCGGGCGCTGGCACGCGCCGCGCAGGTCGACGCCAGCACTGCAGCCCTGCCGCTGCGCGGCATGCCCTTTGCCGTGAAGAACCTGTTCGACCTGCAGGGCCTGACCACGCTGGCCGGCTCGAAGATCGAACGCGACAAGCCACCCGCCGTGCGCGACGCCGCGCTCGTGCGCCGGCTTGAAGCCGCCGGCGCGGTGTGTGTGGGCGCGCTGAACATGGACGAATACGCCTACGGCTTCACCACCGAAAACACGCACCACGGCGCCACCCGCAACCCGCACGACCTGGCGCGCATCAGCGGCGGTTCATCGGGCGGCTCGGCCGCTGCCGTGGCAGCCGGCCAGGTGCCGTTGACGCTGGGCTCTGACACCAACGGCTCCATCCGCGTGCCCTCGTCGTTGTGCGGCGTGTTCGGTTTGAAACCCACCTTCGGCCGCCTGTCGCGCGCCGGCAGTTACCCCTTCGTGGCCAGCCTGGACCACCTGGGCCCGTTCACCCGCACCGTGGCCGACCTGGCTGCGGCCTACGACGCGATGCAGGGCGCCGATGCTGACGACCCGGCGCAAGTGCCGCAGCCGGTGCAGCCCACCAGTCCGTTGCTGATGCAGGGCGCGGGCGGCCTGCGCATCGGCGTGCTGGGCGGCTGGTTCAGCAGCATGGCACTGCCCCCGGCGCGCGCCGCCGTGGCCGCTGCGGCACAGGCGCTGGGCGCTACCCAAGAAGTGCTGTGGCCCGAAGTCGACCGTGCGCGCACCGCCGCCTTCATCATCACCAATTCCGAAGGCGCCACGCTGCACCTGGCCGACCTGCAGCGCCGCCCGCAGGACTTCGACCCCCACACCCGCGACCGTTTTCTGGCCGGTGCGCTGCTGCCCGCCGCCTGGGTGCAGCAGGCGCAGCGTGTGCGCCACTGGTTTGCGCGCCAGGTGGCCCAAAGTTTTGCCCAGGTGGACGTGCTGCTGGCGCCCGCCACGCCCTGCACGGCGCCGGCCATCGGCACCGAATGGCTGCACATCAACGGCCAGCAGCTGCCCGCGCGCGCCAGCATGGGGCTGCTGACGCAGCCGGTGTCGGCCATTGGCCTGCCGGTGGCCACCGTGCCGCTGTGGGGCCACGACCCGGCAGCGCCACACCTGCCCATGGGCGTGCAGGTGATTGCAGCGCCCTGGCGCGAAGACCACTGCCTGCGTGTGGCGCGTGCCTTGGAAGCGGCTGGCCTGGCGCGTGCGCCGGTGGCAGCCCTCTGAAACACAAAACGGGATGACACGGACCTTGAACCCCCTGCGTTGAAGCGGCCTTGCAAAGTTACCCTCTGCAGCAACAACAACCCCCCAAGGCCAACGCCATGAACGACACCCTCCGCATCAACATCCCCGAAGTGCACGCCGAAGTGACTGCTGCTTTTGCGCGTTATGAAGACGCGCTGGTCAACAACAAGGTCGACGTGCTGGACGAACTGTTTTGGGCGAGCGAACACACGGTGCGCTACGGCGCTGCCGAAAACCTGCTGGGCATCGAAGCCATCCGCGCTTTTCGCAACACGCGCCCGTCGCAGGGCCTGCAGCGCACGCTGATGCGCACCGTCATCACCACCTACGGCCGCCACTTTGCCACGGCCATGACCGAGTTCCGCCGCGAAGGCGGCAACAAACACGGCCGCCAAAGCCAGACCTGGGCCCGCATGCCCAGCGGCTGGTGCGTGGTGGCCGCCCACGTGAGCCTGATCGACCCACCCGTTTGAAACACGGACCCACCACGTCTTTTTCACAGCCCCGAGGAGCACCTGATGAACCACCACCGCAACCCTGCTGCCCAAGACCTGATGCGCCGCCGCCTGCTGGCCGCCGGCGGTCTGGCCGGCGCCTCGCTGGCGCTGCCTGGCGCGCTGCGCAACGCTTTTGCGCAGGCGCCCTTCACCGTGGGCATCATCTACGTGGGCCCGCGTGACGACTTTGGCTACAACCAGGCCCACGCCGAAGCCGCCGCGCAGTTGAAGAAGTTGCCCGGCGTGAAGCTGGTGGAAGAAGAAAACGTGCCCGAAACCCAGGCCGTGCAAAAGAGCATGCAAGGCATGATTTCGCAAGACGGCGCCAAGCTGCTGTTCCCCACCAGCTTCGGTTACTTCGACCCGCACATGCTGGAAGTGGCGAAGAAAAACACCGGCGTGCGCTTCAGTCACTGCGGCGGCATGTGGACCAAGGGCAAGCACCCCGACAACACCGGCAGCTTCTTCGGCTACATCGACGAAGCGCAATACCTCAACGGCGTGGTCGCCGGCCACATGAGCAAGAGCAAAAAGCTGGGCTTCGTGGCCGCCAAGCCCATTCCGCAGGTGCTGCGCAACATCAACGCCTTCACGATGGGCGCGCGCTCGGTCGACCCCAAGATCACCACCACCGTCATCTTCACCGGCGACTGGAGCATGCCGGTGAAAGAAGCCGAGGCCACCAACGGCCTGGCTGACCAGGGTGTGGACGTGTTCACGATGCACGTCGACGGCCCCAAGGTGGTGGTGGAAACCGCTGCCAAGCGCGGCAGACAAGTGTGCGGCTACCACGCCAGCCAGGCCAAACTGGCGCCGCAGGCCTACCTGACGGGGGCTGAATGGAACTGGCTGACGGCCTACACCAGCATCCTGGACGCTGCCCGCACCGGCAAACCGCACCCGAACTTTGTGCGCGGCGGTTTGAAGGAAGGTTTTGTCAAGACCTCGGCCTACGGCCCCACGGTGACAGAAGCCGCACGCAAGGGCGCCGACGCGGTGAAGGCCAGGATGATGGCCGGCAGCTTCGACATCTTCGGCGGCAGCGGCGAGATCAAGGACAACACCGGCAAAGTGGTGGTGCCCAAGGGCAAGGTCTTCAAGCAGACGGACCTGGAGCTTGAAGGCATGAACTACCTGGTCGAAGGCGTCATCGGCAAAGTCTGACGCGGCACCGGCCATGACCACCCGCCTGCACAGCACCGCAGAAGCCATCGCGCTGCCCCTGCTGGCCCTGGCCGGCGGGCTGGCCTTGTTTGGCGTGTTTGTGTGGGTGGACGGGCACGACCCGGTGCAGGCCTGGACGCTGCTGTTCAAAGGCGCTTTTGGCGACGCGTTTTCGCTGCAAAACACACTGCAGCGTGCGGCGCCCTTGATGCTGACGGCCCTGTGCGTGGCACTGCCGGCACGCGCGGGCTTGACCATCATCGGCGGCGAAGGCGCGCTGGTGCTGGGTGGCCTGGCCTGCGCCGGGCTGCCGTTGCTGCTGCCCTTGCCCATGGGCTCGGCCGGCACGGCCCTGATCTTGCTGGCCGCCGCCCTGGCCGGCGGCTTGTGGATCGCGCTGGCCGGTTGGTTGCGCCAGTGGCGCGGCGTGAATGAAACCATCAGCAGCCTGCTGCTGGGCTACACCGCCATTGCGCTGTTCAAGCACTTTGTTGAAGGCCCGCTGCGCGACCCGGCCAGCCTGAACAAACCCTCCACACTGCCGCTGCCCGAGGCGCTGCGCATCGGCAGCATTGGCAGTTTTGACGTGCACTGGGGCCTGGTGTTGGGTGTTGTGGCCTGCCTGCTGGCGGCCTTTTGGCTGGGCGCCACCACCCACGGTTTTGCCACCCGCGTGGTGGGCGGCAACCTGCGCGCGGCGCAACTGGTGGGGCTGCCGGCGCGGCGGCTCATCGTCGTGGCCTGCGTTTTAGGCGGCGCCGCCGCCGGCCTGGCAGGTGGCATAGAAGTGGCGGCCGTGCACACGGCGGCCAACGCCTCGCTCATCGTCGGGTTGGGTTACACCGGCATCCTGGTCAGCTTCGTCGCGCGGCACAACCCGCTGGCCATCATCCCGGTGGCCCTGCTGTTTGGTGGTTTCCTGGCCGCGGGCAGCCTGCTGCAGCGGCGCATGGGCCTGCCCGACGCGGCGGTGCCGGTACTGATGGGTTTTTGCTTCGTGTTCATCCTGGCCAGCGAAGCCTGGCGTGGTCGGCTGGGTGAACTGTTTGTGTTGCGCAAGCCTCTTTCGGGTGCACCGGGTGCTCCGGCCGGGGCGGCCGCATGAAGGCCCAGCCATGACCGGCGACGGCATCTGGCTCGACGTGCTGGTGGCCGTGCTGGGTGGCGCCATCCGTGTGGGCACACCTTTCCTGTTTGTCAGCCTGGGTGAATGCATCACCGAAAAAGCCGGCCGCATCAACCTGGGCCTGGAAGGTGTGCTGGTGTTTTCGGCGATGGCCGGTTTTGCCGGCAGTTACCTCACCGGGCACTGGTGGCTGGGCGTGTTAATGGCCGGCTGCAGCGGCGCGCTGATTGCCATGCTGCACGGGTTGGTGAGCAGCCTGCCGCGTGTCAACGACATCGCAGCCGGCATCGCCATCATGATGCTCGGCGCCGGCCTGGCCTTCTACCTGGGCAAGCCGCTGATACAGCCGCAGGCGCAGCAGATACCGGCGCTGGAGCTGGGTGCGTGGTCTTCTTCGCCGCAGGTGGCGGCGGCGCTGAACATCAACGCGCTGTTTCCCATCGGCGTGGTGCTGGCGCTGGTGTTGGCCTGGGCGCTGAAGAACACCGGCTGGGGCTTGAAGCTGCGCATGGTGGGCGACTCGGCCGACGCCGCACGCGCGCTGGGCACCAGCGTCACCGGCGTGCGGGTGGCGGCCACCACGGCAG
>JACCDR012116839.1_pt1 | contig 12471 bp, 14 predicted proteins | sample 7446431 | NCBI WGS metagenome assembly JACCDR01 (sample SAMN15323443, study PRJNA562643) | freshwater metagenome | isolation source: river surface water | place: USA:Blue River Watershed | collected 2017-08-17
ACCAGATCGTCGAGAGATGAGAAGGCCATGATTAACCCCAAATAAAGTCGAACTCGCCACGGATCACGCCCGGGTTACCTGTCCCGGTCGAGGATGCTTGCAGCAGGAAATTGATATAAGCCCCGTCATAGACGCGAGGCAGGCCCGCCTTGTGGTGGATCAGGCTGTGCTCGGTCATGGTCAGCGGCTCGCGAATCATCATGGTCGTCAACGGCTTGACCAGCACCAACGCGTAGAACCCGCCGAACGATCCGCCGTTCATCACCCAGTTCACTCGCTTGATGCCCTTGGCAGACTCAAGCGGGGCGAAGGGCGTGGACGCAATCGCTGTGTTTGACGTTGCAGTGTTGATGATGACACCCACGGTGCCAGATACTGTGATCGGCACGTTGATCGTCACATCTACATCGTCGCTCGTGGTGACGTTGACCTGCACCGTTCCGCTGGCTGTCATCGGCGTGGTGACAACTAGCATGAGTTGCACCCCGTTGCCGTCGGCATAACGGGGCAGCGTTGCCGTGTTGTCCATGTCCTGCTGGTCGGTGCTGTCGCCGTCGATCAGCGGGTAGAACATCAGGTAGTCAGCGATCACCACGCTGTAAGGCGCGCCCGTGCCGCCCGTGGTTGGCGAGGCCATTGCCACCTGGGCGAGATGCTTCTGCATCCCTGCGGGCGGCGTTGGCCCCAGGTAGATACCTTGGTTCTTCTGCCCGATCATGGGCGTGGCCTCGTACTGCCCGCCCACGTAAGCGTTGTAGATCGGGGTACCCGCGCCCATCGAGCAATCGGCCCAACGGTTCGCGCCCGGTGTCGGCACGCTGGTCTTGTGGATAAAAGACAAGTGCATGCGCCCCAACTCCACAGAGCGAATGATCTCGCGGATGTTGGAAAAAGCCATGCTCAGTCTGCCGAGATGGTCAGTGCCGCAGCTGCAAACTGCGGCTGAATGCCTGCCGACACGTTCAGCGAAGAACTCAACGCGCCCGAGATCATCATGGCCACGGCACCCGATGCGGTGTCGACCACGGCAAAGTGCGTGATCGTGTTGGTGCCAGAGGTGCAGGCGCCGAACTGGATCAGGTTGGCGTTGGTGAAGCTGCTACCGCCGTCTGTCCAGGCGGTCGCCTTGGTCAGCGCCACGCGGGCGTAACCGGTGTATGTGGCCTCGTTTGAGATGCTCTGTGTCTCGCCCGGGTCGGCAGTGAACAACGCAAGGTACTGTGTTGCACCCACGCGATAGCTCGGGTCAGTGCCTTGCAGGAACATCTTGAGGGCTGCGTTTTCGGTGGTGTTGCCAAGGCTCATTGTCTTACCTTCAAATGGATCGGCGACCGGATAGGATCACCTTCAAGTTGGTTGAACCGTCGCCACCGAATACGCGGGGCTTGAGGAATACGGGCAACTCCACGATGGCCTTGAGCCCACCCGATGTGAACGTCAGGGGGCTGCCCTGCGCGTCCGACAGTGCGTGGTATGTCTCGCCGTCGTTACTGCCGCCAATTGTCACTGTGGCCCCGCCGAACGTGCCCGACACTTGAACCGATCGGTCTGAGTAAACGGCGAGGCGAACGGGCTCACCGTCGTCGCTCGCAGCCAAAGGCGCCCATGTCGTGACAACCACATCGAGGCTTGTCTCGTAGGGCTGCGTGTTGACGGGGGTGATGGTTGCCATGCCGGGGAGTGTAGGGCCGGGGGCAAACCACACGGACACGCAAAAAGAAAGAGCCCCAACGCTGGGGCTCTCGGTGCTTGGCAGATCAGGCCAAGTTGTCGGTCGGCGCCTTGGCGGGCTCCTTGGCCATCTCGCTCAAAGTCGCGGGGGCTTTGGCGGTCTTGGCTGCGGGTTTGGCCTTGACAGCTTCGCCGTTCGGGACAAACCACGAGGCTTTGAAGTCGTCAGCTACTTCCACTTCAGCACCCACGCGCACGCGGTTGCCTTTGTAGAAGGCCGGGGCGATAGCTTTAACTTTCATCCCGACCTCTTATCAAGCCTGCTAGGGAGAGGCGTAAGCCTTCCAGCGGGCCACGTCCGTGGTCAGGAAGGCGTTGACCTTACCTGCGTTCAGGGCGGTGGTGCCAGTGACTTGCTGCACGGCCAGATAACGCTCGTACACGGTGCCTTCCATCGGCAACTGCACCGAGAACAACACGGTGCCCGCAGCGATGGCGGTCGAACCGGTGGTCCATGCCTTGGAGGTGGCGTGGATCGACTGGGTGCCGTTGGTGGCGATGGTGTCGGTGCCATCAGAAACCAACTGGAACGCCACGGTGCCAGCGGAGCCAGCGGTGGTGATACCCGTGTCAACGGTCACGACCAAATACAGGGCCATGTCGCCACCCAGATCGCGGGCCACGCCCAGGTCGATGATGTCGCCGATGTTGTAGGTGCCGGCTGCGCCGGTGTTCAGCGATACGGCGTCGCAGAACTCATTGCGTTCGTCGAGGATCATGTTGTGTTTCCTTTCAGTGTTCAGTTCTGCGATCAGACCACGCGGGACTCGGTGTTGATCAGGGCGTCGGTGCGACGCACAGGGATGTCGTCGAATGTCATGACGCGCTTGCCTTCCACGGTTTCCCACGACAGGTTGGACGAGACACGCTCCAAGATACCCAGACGCAGCTTCTCGCGGATGGTGCGGTTGACGTACCAGCAGGCGCGACCCTTGCCGAAGCTAGGGATACGCTCGGAGGCCATCACCATCCAGTTGATCAGGTTCTTGGTGTTGGCGATGGTGCTCAACTCAGACACGTCGATGTTCGCAACGCGAACGAAGTAACGCCAGTCGCGGATGGACAGACCTGCATCCCAACGGTAGTGGGTGCGGTAGCCTTCCATACGACCGCCTGCACCGTCGACGTTCTCGATGGTCACCTGCCCCTTGTCGGTCATCTGCAAGCCAGCCTGCGAGGCCTTCGGGTAGATACCGAAGCCGGTTTGTGGACCCCACACGCACAACCAGATCGAGGTCAGATCGCCACCGGAACCGCTGAAAGCGTCGATGATGTTGTCGGCGTTCTGTGCAGACAGCGAGTTGTAACGAGGTGCCAAGCCGGTGAAGGCTTCGGGCTCGCTACCTTCGTTGCCGTAGAACAAGGTGGAGGCCATTTCCTGCGACATACCCTCGATGTGGGCAGCGTCTTCGGACAGGCGGAAAGCGGCGCTGTTACCGTTCAGGTCGGCCAGTGCCTTGTCGACTTCGGCGTAGGCTTCCAACATACCGCACGAGTCGGTCACCTGCGCGGTGGTCGACTTGGTGGGCTGAACGCCGCCGTACAGCTTGCGCCATGTTGGGGTGGGCAGACCGGTGCGGATGGTCGACTTATGACCGGTGGGCAGGTTGCCCTCCATGAAAGTCATGTCGGTCAGCACTTCGTTGCTTTGGTTCAGCAACTCGACGATGGAGTCGACTTTGCCGTTGGGGTCCAGACGCTTGGATACGTCCAGCAGGGTGGGGTTGTTTGCTGCGAGGGTTGCCATGTCGCACCTTTCAATTCATGTTAGGGAACAGTTTTTTAGCCATGTCGGTTTCAGCACCAGCGGGTTTGCCAGTAATAAAACCGTCTTCACTGATTGCCTTGCCGACCTTCAGAAAAGCCTTGATGACAGCCGGGTGGTTACCCAGGCCGGTAGCGTTGAGCACGTCCTTGAGTTCGGGCGTACCAAAGGCTTCCATCGCTTTGCGTGCTGTTGCGAGGTTCTCGTCGAGCTTGTCGCCGCCGATCTCTTTGTCGGTTTTGACTTGTTCGACCCAGCTTTGCACCTGCTCGGCCTGCTTGTCGGCCCAGCGTTGAGCCATCTTGGCGCCAACGTCTGCAACCTTTTGCGCGGTCGCTTGGTCTAGCTTGAGTTCCTTGGCAATAGCCGAGAACTCGTCGGCGGCTGCCGTGTCGAGTTCCACGCCTTCGGGCATCGTGAACTCGTAGGACTCGGGCACCTGTGGCTCGGGCGTCTTTTCCCCGTCCTTGGTTTCCGTAGCCTGCGCGTTCGCAGCACCGGCCTCTGGGGTCGTTGCTGGCGTGCTCTCTGGCGTTGTGGTCGCGGTCTGGTTCTCAGTGGTCGCGTTCCCAGCGTCGTTGGTAGGTGTGCTGGTCACCGCAGTCGTGTCACTCATCTTTGCCTTGATGTTCTTTCAAGAGCTTGAAGTAACCCTCGGGGGAGGCGTCCAGCATCTCGGCGGTGAACCACAGACCGATGTCGCGGCGCCCCTCGTTGAACGCCATAACGCTTCCGCTATGGTTAAACGAGGTGCGCATCGTTCCGGTCTGCTCCAGCAGCCTCGACGCAATGCGTCGCCCCTGGGGGTGGGCCATCAGCCACTTGAGGTCGTCGACCTCCCTGCGCCGTTTTTCGCGTGCCACTGCCTCATCGGCTTCGGCGTCGCGCTGCTGGTTTAGGGTGTCGGTGGGATCTCTCATGATTGATGGCGCACATCGTAGGGCCGGGTTGCGCCAACACGGACACACTGAGCAACTCGCTGGTCGGGACGACCCGGCCCTGCGTGCATCCTGCCCATGAAGAAAGCCCGAACGCTGCGACCAACTCGCGGGCGTACCGGGCTTCTTGCTCGATGACTTTGGGGTCAACCTCCGCAAACTGCACGGGGCGTTTGCGGGTGGTGGGCATTATGCAATCAGCTTCGTAAATTCCCCGGCCAGGGCGATGGTCCCGGCTTGGTTTGGATGGATACCGTCACCGCTGTTGAAAGCTGCGCTCAACCTTGCAGGACTAGCACCGTCAGACAGCACGGCGTCAAAGTCGAACAACGTCGCGGCACCTGTTGCGCACAGGTTGCGGGTCCATGTGTTCAATGCTTGCCTGAATGTTTCCTGAGAGCCCGAGTAAGCGCGAGGTGGCGTTGTCGCCAGATAAACGTTCGCACCAATCGCTCGACAAGCCGTCAACGCCCGCATCACAGCGCCACGCGCGTTGTTGTTGCCGAACTCTGTGAACGCCGATGTGTCGTTCCCGCTGCCCGCCAAAACCACCACGTCGTTTGGTCGTGCACCCGCGTTGATCTGAACGATCAGACCATTGTCGACATAATCCTGGGTTGTGCGAGAAGCGAGACCGCCGTTGCTCAGAACGATAGGTGCCGAAGGCGTTGACTTTGAGTAAATGGCTCGCGACGCCCAGCCGTCAAATTCCAGGGCGGCCGAACCGTTGCTCGATGCAAACAGACTGTCACCGGCCACGTACACTGATCGGACAGGGACGTCATAGTCAAATTCAAAAAATACCGTGAGGCCAAAGTTTCCGTACTGCGTACCGGCTGGGGTTGTTGTCAGGGATGCGACGCCATCACTGTTAATCCATTCCGAGGCGATGATCCGATAGAAAGACTCAGCAGTGGCCCCACCACTCCAGTTAGTGAAACCGGTATATCGACTCGATGTGCCAGATGTTGCATCGAACCGAACACGGGCAAGCAGCAGCGGGCGCAGAGAACCGTCAACACGGCTGACGCTCTTGCAATCGATCCAGTCAGAAACTAAGAACAGCGGCTTGTTTACGTCGCTAGTTCCGGTGATCTGTGCAGACGAAGCGCCCGACCATGTGACCGTTCGCCAACCATTCGGGTTAGCTTGGTTCACCGCAGTGTTTTGTGCCGCACCGCCAGAGGTTGGGTAGTAGCGGTTAGATTGGGTGTCGTCTGCCGCAGTTTCCGTTGGCGCAACGATGGCCGTCCAATTGCCGGATGCGGTGGATTCACTGGCATCTGTGCGCTTGATGATCCACATACGAACACGAGAGAACGAAGCCTCCGCTTCGCGCTTTATGAAAGTGGTTCGCGCTGTGGTGCTGCCGTTGCCCCAGTTGGAGTTATTCAGGCAATACAGTCGGTCGACACCCGTGGTGGTCGGTGTCGCCACGCTGCGACCCGTAGCATCCGTAACTTGACGTCGACTGTTAGCAAAAGCGAACAATCGCTCGCTGCCATCTGCGTCGACAATACCGACAACGTCGCCCGTGTCCGAATCAAACAAAAATGGCGTGCCGCTTTTGCGCATTGTTCCCATCATTCACCTCATCAAGTTGTGTAGCCTTGCAGCGTGCTCATCACGTTCTGCACGCCGTCGACGTCGATCTCGCCCGCCGTCTTGGCGGCGTCCACCACTGCGGGCATGGCAGCAGCTTGTTGCTGCGCAGCCATCGCTTGCTGTTGTTGCTCGACGCGGGCACGCGCCACGTCGTCAGGCACCACGATCTTGGGGTTGATGCCGTGGGCTTCGGCCAAGTCGTCGATGACCTGCATGGCGTCGATCTTCTGCAAGACCTCGGGCCACAGTTGCGCCATCTGACCAACCCGGCCCAGCACGCTGTCGATCCCCTGCGTGGCCACGGCGCGTTGCGCCTGGGCGAGCACCGAGATGAACTCGACGTTCAACTCCATGCCTTCCAACTCGGGCGGTGCTTCGGGCAGGATACCGGCCGACGCGCAACGCTCGAATGTCATGTCGATCAGTGGCGACAGCAGTTCGTTGTGCAGACGCTCCAGCACGGGCCCGAGCATCAGGAGCTTTTCTTCGTGGCGTTCGGCGATCTCGGTGGCAGTGACACCGCTGCGGGTATCGTTGGCCAGCATGAGGAACAAGTCGACGTAGTACGCGCTACGGATGCGCTCGCGCACGTCGACGATGTCCTCGCGCAATGCGTTCAGGTCAAGGTTGACCTCAAAGGCTGAACGCACACCCGAGTTCTGACCGCCGAGGTTGTCGACGTAGAACACGCCACCGGGTAGGCGTGCGCGTTGGGCTTCCTTGTACTTGGTCGGCACTTGCAGGGGCGGGTTGACTTGGTAGTCAATCGCTTGGCCCTTTCGCAGTTGCTGGTGTTGCAACTGCTTGACGTCGCCCAGGCACTCCATGCCGGGGCTGGTGCCGTAGATGTCATTGCCCGTTACCACCCAGCGGGGTGCCAGCACGGGGAAGCGGTTAAAGCCCGACTCTCCCAGGTACTTGTCGTAATTGTCGCGCCCGGGCTCCAGATAGATCGAGGCAAAGCGCATGTTCTTCGCGTCGCGCTTGCTGACGTCACGGGCTTTGCGCGGCTCGACCATGTGGACGATGTCGACCCACGAGTCGTAACTGCCTCGGTTGAACAAGTTGCGAACGGTCTCGCTCACGTTGTCGAGGCCGAACTGCTCAACCACCTGCGACACAGTCATCTGGAACTCGCGACAGATCGTGTCGACCTCGCCTCGCGAGTTCGTGGCCAGTGCGTACTCGCCAACGGTCAGCGGGTAGTGGTGGATCACGTTGTCGAAGTCTGGCAGCACGATGCTGGCAGCCGTGCCAAACAGGCCCAGTTCTTCGTAGAGCGTGTGCAGCGCCCGGGAGGTGTTGCTTGCTGCGAACACGTTGCGCACCACGGCGGCCGAGTCGTGCAGCCACTGGCGCACTGCGCCGTTTTTCATCTGTTCCTTGTCGCGCAACTCAAAGCGGAACCAAGGGCGGGCCGGGGATGTGACGCCCGACATGAGGCCCGCAGCCAGTGTGCGCGATGCGAACACGGCTGTGCTGTCGATGATGTTGTTGGCGCGCTTGTCGCCACGGTTGCGGTCAGTGACCACGAACCGGCCAGCGCGAGGTTGCTGGTATTCGCTGATCTCACGCCAGTGCGTGATCCAACTCGACCGCTCAGTCCACAGTGCAGACTTGCGTGCGAGGATCTTCTGACGCTTGTTGATCGGTTGATCCATCACTGCCCCAGGAGCGAGGTCTTACCTGTGGCGACAGCGGGCACGCCCATTGGGCCGGTCAAGAGCGAACCGCCGACGATACCGCTGCGGTTCTTCTTGGCGTTGGCCGTCAGGTTAGCCGTGTCGGGCTGCTTGATGGCCTGGGGTGCCGGTGCAGGAGGTGGGATCTTGGGGGATGAGCACATGCGAGCGAACTCCGATGGTTGGCTCGCATTGTGCTGGGGGCTCAGGTCAACACGGACACGCTAGGCGTATGGGTTCCATTCAAGGCAAGGGCTGTCTGCCTCTGCCAATGCGCGGATCGCCTGAATCTTCGGCGTGTCGATGGCGGCGAGGATCACGGCGGTGGCCCGGTCTGGACTGCGACCTACCCGCTCAACGATGTCATCGCGGCTTTCGACCTTGATGGTCATGCCCGACAACTCCCACATCGGTGCGCAAAGCTCGGCCAGCAGGTCGCGGTCAGGTGGTAGCGCAATGCCGTTGTCGGCTGCGGGGTCAAGCAGTTCGCGCATTTTCCACCACAGTTGGCTGCGCAGGTTAAAGAAGCTCAACTTGCCCGACTTGTCTCGCTCGGTTGCCTTCTCCGACACGTTGACCGCGTAGACGGGCAGACCAGCGTCGTGCAACACGTCGTAAGGGCTGGCACCCACGCCGATGACGTCGATGTGGATAGGCGCATGGTCGCGGTGCTGTCCGATGACAAGGCCCGCCGTCTTGTTGCCGTTGGGCGTCTGCGTGCCCGGGTTGACGTCCAACTCATCGAACCACATCGCGCTTTCGTCGTTCTTGTGGCGCGTGGCGATGATCGTGTTGTCCTTGCCGCCACGTGCCACGTCGACGCCCATGCTCAACATCTCGCCACGGGGCGAGCGCTTGCGCCAGCGGGCCATCGCTGTCTCGACCCAGGCGGTCGGGATGACCTGCCAAGGGCTGTCCTCCATGCCCGCCTCAAAGTTGCCCATGAGCATCTGGCTGCGCAAAGGTTCAGGCAAGGCTTGCAACTGGCTCATGTAGCCGGTGGACACCAGAAACGGATTGTCCGTGATGCGCGACGGGATGAACGTGCGCGACTCTGGCTTGATGATTTCCTCGGGCCGGTACTCAAGCGGGTCGAACTCATAGACCCGTTCGCCTCGCAAGATCACGAACGGGTTGGGGTTGTCGTCTGCGATCCAGACGTCTTTGCCGGTTTCAGGATCGACGTAGACGTAGCGCAACGCGCCCGGGTTTGTCGGGTACAGCGGATGCTTCTTGTCCAACCACGGGGCGAAGAACGGGATGACCCAGCGACCTTCTGCCGTTGTAGGAGGGTTAAACGTGAGCAGGGTGCGCGTTTTGACCCCGGCCCTAGTGGTACGTACCCAGCCCTTCAAAAAACGCACCTGGGCCTCTAGGAAGTTCGCAGCCTCGTCGATGACGAGCAAGTCCTTGGGTCGGCCTTGGTACTTGGTTTCGTCGCCCAGGTTGGGGACCGAGTTGAACTCGATCTTGAGGTCTTTGGCAGGGTCGGTGTAGACAGCAGGTTTGCCTGTGATGGCGTCGCGGTTGCCGACGATCTCGGCCAAGCGGTCGATGATGCCCGTCAGTTGTGGGCCTTCGCGCCGAAATATCTGCGCCCGGTGATGCTTCTCGATGGCCAAGCCAATGGCCAGATCGGTTTTGCCACCCCCCGCTGCGCCACCGAACCCGATGACGTCAGCCTCGGACTCAAAGGCCATTGTCTGCGGGCCGGGTAGAGGGCGCCAGATGTGCGCCTCGATGTCCTGCGCCACCAGTGCGGCCAGTTCCTCGCGCTCTGCTGGGGTCAGATAGCGCTCAAGCTCGGCGACTTCGCGTGGAGTCAAGCCAAGTCCCCAAAGTCGTCGTCAGTCAACTCTTGGCCTGCTTTGCGCTTGGCAGCAATAGCCAGCAACTGCGCCACGCGGGCGCTGCGTGCCGTGTCATCCACGGGTTGCAGTTTGCCGTCTGAGTTGGTCAGGTCGATCTTGGCGTTCTCGCGGTACTTCTCAGGGGCGTGCGCCTTGAGCAAGAAGATCGCCAGCGTGTCGCTGTACTCCTTCATGGTCGCAATGCGCGGGTTGCCGTGCTCGTCGCGCAGCACGGGTGCCTCGTGGGGGGCAAACGTTTGACCGGTCTCAGGATCGACCGCCGAGAAGTCGCGCAGGTAGGTGAACTGACCGTTGTGGGTCAGTGGCTTGTCCAAGCCCTCAAACGCCCGACGGTGGGCCTCGTCTTCCAAGGCTGACACGCCGACAGCCAGGGCCTTGTCCCACGCGGCTTGGAACTCTGGAATCTCGTCGCGCCAGTTGTAGGCCGTCATGCGAGAGATACCGACGGCTTTGCACGCTCTGCCGACGTTACATGTCTCGGCAAGCGCAGCGCAAAAGGCCGTGAGTCTTTCAGGTGTCAATTTCATAGCAGGGAGTATGAATCGGGCCAATCATTCCACGGACACGATGAACTGACACCGGTTGCGGCCCGTGCAGATCCACCGAATGCAACTCTTACTAACGCCGAACTTGTCAGCAATCCATTGATAGCTAAAACCTTCGTCACGCAACTCCAGAACCACCAGCACCTCGTCGTCCGTCAGCTTCGCGTTTTGATGGTTTTCGCCGAGTCTGCGCCCCCGTTTCCTACGTGCAATTTTTACCATGTTCAGCCTTTTTCGGAGCTGTCCTTTTTGACCTCAAAAAAAGGTCGTTTTTCCTATTCTCTCTATATAGTTAGTTTTTAGTGCATAGGTCGATAATAGGAAAACACTATATTTTTAAGGGGCAAAAAGGACACTCTGGGTTAAGAGAAGTCGTCAATCAGCCGTATGCCGACAAAAACCTGCACGTTTTTGCGAACTCCGTCAGGGGCTTTAACTTTTGCGCGATTTTTTGCAGCTTGCGGAACAACACGCTCTAGCTCATCTGCAAATCTTCGCTTACTCAGTGCGTGCATGCCCGATGCTTTCATCCACTGCGAATAAGCCCCGTAAAGCCCGCCCGCCCCCATGAACGACAGCGGCGCCTCAAAATCCGGCCCCAACTCACAGCACTCGTTGACGAATTGGAGCACCCGATCCTGCTCGCTTTGGTAGTCACGCGAGGCGGCAAGAACGGCATCAGGAGGTTGCAGGCCATCCACAAACCAGCGTCGCGCACCCTCGACAATCCATGTCAAAACGCCTTGAAGCTCTGACCTCAACCGTTCGGCAATCGCGGTGTCTTTCAGGAAGTGAGCACGACCGGCCACAACGTCCTCGTGAGAGCCAAAGCGAGCCATGTACGGCATGAGCAAGACGCGGCGCCAGATCCCGTTATCCTGCCCCTTGATGATGGGTTTGTGGTTTGTCAGCAGCTGCAACTTGTGGGTCGGGTCGAACTCAAAGAAGTCGGCACGCATAAAACGGGCCTTGACCTTGTCGCTACCTGTCAGCTGCTTGACGGTGTCCTCCTTGAGATGCCCACCCTCCCCTGTCTCGTGCGCAGTCACCATGCGGCGCCCAAACAGGTCGGCGATCTCGGTGGGGTGTCGGTCTTTGCCGTTGCCCACCAGCAACCCAGGCGCAGCCGTCGCGGCGTAATCACCCAACACCTCGGCAACGGTGTCGAGGATCGTGCTCTTGCCGTTACTCCCGGCCCCGTAGTGGACGACAAAGCCCTGCTCGCGAGTGGAACCCGTCGCGCAGTAGCCAAACCATCGCTGTAGGAAAGCAGCCAACGGGCGCGTCGTCATGCCTTCCTCAAGTGTCACGCGGGCCAGAACGGTGTCCCAGGTCGCACTGCGAATGCTCGGGTCAAACTCCAGAGGCACGAGCTTGGTGATGTAATCCGCTGTGTCGTGAGCCTTCAACTCGCCCGTTCGTAGGTCGATGGTGCCGTTGACACAGTTCAACAACCAAGGATTGCGATCGATCTGGTCCTCGCTGACAACCAGCATTTTCTTGGCCAGCCCGACAGCTGCCTCGATGCTGGATTTCATCTCAGAGCGTTGCGCCCACTTCTTGAGAGCTTCAGCCACCGCGAGGTTGACCTTCATGTCTTCCTCGTTGTTTGTCTTCTTGGCACGCCACTCGTCAGCCTCGGCATGGATGATCTTGGACAGCAGGCACGCGCAGCGATAGACCTCACCGTCGTCTTGCTCCCAACGCAGTCCCGTCCATGCGTACCACTGGCCGGCCACCACGATCAAACGCTTGCCGAACTTGGTGACGATGCGCCCCGCGTTGGCTTGATCGGTGGTCAAGTGCTGCGCCTGTGGCACGCCCTTGCGCTTCTTTTCCACCTTGGCAGGCTCGTCGCTGACGACATCAAACTCTGAGGCCACCTCGTCGATACCCAGGCGAGCCAGGAACATGCCACGAGTGCGGTGCGCACAAGCCGCGTGCAAGCACTTGAAGTTACCCTGTGCGTACCCACCCGTGTTTGGTGGGTAGTACATCGTCGAGGACTCGGCACCTTCACCGCTGCCGTGCTCATCGACAAACGGACAAACGATGTTAAGACCACCATCACGCCCTTGGCTTCGGATCAGACCTTGATCGCTCAGTGCCTGGGCAATGGGGTCGCTACCGGCCACCTCCATGAGCTTCTGACGACGACCACCTGACTCAGCAGCTGCGAGCGCGAGGATGTTGTCGGGGATGTGCAGATGCACGCAGTCATCAAACAGGCCAGCAACGAAGCCAGAGCGAACGACAACGGTGTCAGTGACGCCCGTATCCATCTGAGGCAGCGCGGTGTAGTGAACCTGCACCGTGCGCAGCAAAGACACGTCA
>JACCDR012316410.1_pt1 | contig 12471 bp, 17 predicted proteins | sample 7446431 | NCBI WGS metagenome assembly JACCDR01 (sample SAMN15323443, study PRJNA562643) | freshwater metagenome | isolation source: river surface water | place: USA:Blue River Watershed | collected 2017-08-17
CGGCGGTTGTACACCGCAACGATCGACCTTCGGGCTGGAATAGCCTAACTCCGGCGGTCTCCAACCCGTATTGCACGGGTCGGATACGGGCACAGGAACGAGCCGACTGCTACCACAGCCAACAGAAATCGCATTTTTTTGGCTCCCTTTCCCCTCTTCCAAAACAGAAGGGGGTCCGAGGCGAATGGTTTGCCCTGTCGCCGGCGTTGCTGCCGAAAACAGGACGAGAAGCAGGCACAGCATCGCCGTAGCCTGCGAGAGAGTTTTGGGGGAGGTCATCTTACCTCCTCCTTTCTTCGAGAATCGGCTCGTGACGTGAGCTATTCGGCGGGGATTTCGAAGAAAACCAACATGAGTCGTGACTCTTTCAGTCCGGCTCTTTTTCTTTTCTATTTTTTGATGTCAAAAAGCAAAAATTGACTGTTCCGAGGGTGATTTCTCACCAAAAGAACAGCCAACTTGTGCCTCATATATTATATCATAAACTTGTATTTTTTGCAAGTATATGGTCTAGTGATTCTTCTATACAAAAAGCCCTATGTATAGGGCTTTTTGCTACATTACAGTCTTTGTGTACAGCTTTATTGCACCTCTTTGACTGTCACAGACTTCATGGTGACTGGACTGACCGGCTTGTCCCCTGCCCCAGTCTTGACTCCGGCGATCTTGTCGACTACTTCTTGGCCAGAAACTACTCGACCGAAAATAGTATAGTTTGGTGGCAGTGGATAGTCCTCGGTCATGATAAAGAATTGGCTGCCATTAGTGTTTGGGCCGGCGTTGGCCATGGCCACCACTCCTTTTTTGTAGCCAGTCTTGTAGAGGTCACTCTGCGGATTGATCTCGTCAGCAAAAGCATAGCCTGGTCCACCGGTACCGTTACCATTTGGATCTCCTCCTTGGATCATAAAGCCTTTGATCACTCGGTGAAAAGTCAGTCCATTATAAAAACCTTTGTTTGCCAGGGTCACAAAGTTTTGCACGGTGTTTGGTGCGTCACTTGCATATGTTTCAAAGGTAATATCTCCGTAATTTGTAGCGATGGTAATCATATATTGTGTGGTTATGTTTGTAGTGGATGTGGCAGTCTGCCCCTCACCTGACACGGTTTGCTCTGTTGTCTGTTGGGCAGAGTCTGTCGTCCCGTATGATAATGCTTGATTTTGATCCCCCGAAGTAGGATTTTTTGAAAAGACAAGATAGGCTGAACCAGCTATCACTGCCACAATCAAAACTGATGTAAAAAAATATGTTGACATACTATAATGTGCTATTAGTTATAGTATGTACTGTACTACATCCTCACTTGATACTCAACTGTTTCGAGCCCTGGACACAGAGACCAGGTGGTCACTCGTTGTACCGGTACGATCACACAGCTACCACCCGAACCACTGTCGCCACTTTGAAAGCCATTACACATTCGATATGAACCACGAGCGATGGTAGTAGGTGTGCCACACGCTTTCGGCTCAGCGATGGTCATTTGCCCCGTCTTATCAAACGTAATGTCGGAAAGCAAGGTACCACTGGAAGGGTCTTTTTTGTATACAGAAATCGTTACTGAATTACACAATGTTTTTGTTTGGCTGGTATTGAGCATAGCCACCTCGGCATCCAAAGAGGCTCGACTGAAAATAACTGTCATGGCGTCTGTGTATGTCGGATCACAGGCTCCACCACCTGTACCTCTAACATACCCCACGGACACACCGTCTCGTATGTCTATCTTTTGCAAACATTCAGTACCAGCATTACAAGCAATACGACTGCCGTCGTATATGCCATCCAAGTCTCTGTCGGCAAAAATAATGTACGAAGTACCAGGATTTACAAAATCTGGTCTCTTTATATACAAACCATACGGAGTGGTAAAATCTCCACTACCCGGAGCACTCTCTTGGACGGACAAGCGATAACTTTGTGTCTGGCGTATTGCTGTAGCTACTTCTTGGGAAGCTCCCGAGACTGCCAACCTGTTACTAAAAGCGCGATAATTGTACAAGACCAAAAAAAGCAGTACGGTCATAATACTGATAGAGACCATGAGTTCGATGATGGTAAATGCTTTGTTGTTGTGGGTGTGATATATCATGTGCCAGGTATACGACGAGTGTACGGAGGAGGACCATCATACACTCGCAAATCAGGACAATTGGCATATGTCGTGATCGTGTGAGCAGGATACACAAATTCACGTAGTGTACTAACGATCGGCTCTGTGCGCTCTGGATATGCGGTGACCGTGGCCGCTCCACAGCTTTGTGGGTCGGTGGTACCCATCGCTCCAGTACCAGTGACAGATACTTCAGAGAGAATAGCCCCAGCAGCCGGATCGGTCTTGTACACACCTATTTGTACAGACTGACAGGTTCTGAAACCAGCCGCTCGACTGTATGTACTGATCACTGGATCAGCTGTCGCTCTCTTGAACAAAATAGTGACGTACTCTGGGTTTACATCGCACTGTGCATCACCGGCTGTTTTGATATAGCCGACTGCTACGTTGTCACGCAGGGCGAGCTGTTGGACACACTCGGTATCTGGTAAACAGTATGTCAAACTGCTGTTGTATCGATTGTTGCCATCTTTATCGGCAAAAAGCAAATAGGTGGCCATGGGATCACCTTGTGTCACCCGACGAAATACCAAACCATACGGGGTAGTAAAGTCACCTGCACCAGCACTGCTTTCTTGGGTGGATGTACGAAAAGCTTGTGTTTGTCGAATAGTCAAGTTGAGGTCTTGGGCATTGCCCGAGACGGCCAATCTGTTTGAAAACGTGCGGTAGTTGTATAGCACCAAAGACAAGAGGACTGACATGATACTGATAGAGACCATCAATTCAATAATGGTAAAACCTGATGATCTCTTGGATATGTGCATCATACTTGTATAGTATACAAAACCCTACGCTTTATGAATAGGCTCTTTTCCACTCTACCGATCTACCCATACGTACGTCTTCGGCCATACACAGCTCGTCATAGATACCGTCGATCAAGTCATATTGTTTGGCTTCTGTGAGATTTACCCATCGATAGTCCACCGCCTCTTCTTTTTGCAAAACCACCTCCCCACTCTCCCAGTCAGCCAATGCAGAAATGACCAGTGACGGCGTACCGTCAGCGTGGATCGTAGCAAGCGATGTCACATAACGTATATTTGCAATAGAGAGACCTACTTCTTCTTGTACTTCTCTACGTACTACTTTTTCCAAGACGTTGTACCAATAGTCTTTGGTCTCTTTTGGTGTATGAATATAATCAGCAGTTTCCAGTTTGCCTCCAGGGACTGTCCACATGCTGGGAAAACGTTTTTTCTGAGGACTTCTTTGGGTGATCAAGTATTTGCCATCTTTGAGGACAATAGCAGTGATCACGACTTCGTGTAGATATGGGTTTGTGTTGGTCATGGATATTATTCAGTAGTAATGCCGTTAAAATCTGGACTGTCTGCTTCTGCCTCGACTTTGGTATGGCGTACCACACCATCTTTGTGATGAGCTGGAGCGTATATGGTATAGAGCATCAAAGGTTCAGTTCCTGTATTGACGACATTATGCTCGATACCTTTTGGCACGATCACCGCATCTCCGTCGGCCACTTCATAGACCACAGAACCCACATGCACCGCTCCACGACCAGACTCAAAGCGGAAAAATTGATCGTTGTCTTCGTGTACTTCTGCGCCAATATCTTCACCTGGTTGGAGGGTCATGAGAACGAGTTGCATGGACTGGGTAGTATATAACACTCGACGAAAATCAGTATTTGCCTTGGTCGCTTCTTCGATATGTGTATGGAATCCTTTTTTCATGTGTGTAGAAAATAAAAATGTGATGCTAGTAATGTGTGTACAGTATAGCACATGGGACATATGCTATACCCGTCACCGCTCGTTTCAACGATCTCAGGCGATGTGTATTGAACGAAGTTCGAATGTATTTCGGGCAAAATCCGCAGGATTTTGACGAATGATACTTGCGCCTCGTACGCTCGCTCCGCTCACACTTCGCAAATACCTCGCATAGGCCGTTCGCATTCGCTCACAGAGCCTCTCCGGTGTCTGCTTCATGTTCACTCTGTAGCTTCGTTATTTCTTTGAAAAGTACCCAACAGTATTACCTTCGGTATCTGAAAAGAAACCGAAAAATCCGAATCCCTCAACCGGTGCTTTTGCCATGAGCAACTTTCCTCCAGCTGCTTCTACACGATCAAGTTCACTACAATCTTCTGAATAAAAATATATTACTGTGCCTGTACTACTTGGCTTACCTTGTTCGCTCTTTACGAGAGCTCCTGCTGCACCTTCGCCATCATCAGTCCATGGGAAAGCGTACATGGTCATACCCATTTCTTCGGGAACTGGCATTTTATTTAAAACCTTTCCAGTTACCGCCTCATAAAACTTTCGCGCTCTGTCCATATCATCTACCGATATCTCAAACCACGTTGCAATGTTTTTATTACTCATATATTTCTTTTAACTAATAATCTATATCTCATTCTATCATTTTTCTGTTTTATACTTCTTTTTCATTTCCGCTAGAGAATCTTTTATAACAACTTTGAGCATTTTTAGGTCAATATCCGCTACGCTTTTGATGGCGAGACATGATTTGCCTGAAATTTTATACTTTCCGAGTTTTTCAAGTTCTTTTTCATAACTCTCCCAACCAATCATGTTATAGAGAGTAAATCCTGTTTTAGAGATGGCAAAGCCTGTCATGAGGTGAGAATGCTCACCACCCTTGCTGTCTTTATAATAATATTTCCCAAAGCCAAAGATCTTATTCCACATCACACATGGCGAGCCGGTGACTCCTGTATATAAATCAACAAGAGCAAGCGCCTCATTTTGCACTTTTTCATTTCCATTAAAGTTATCCTTCAAATACTTCTCGGGACTAATGGTGGTTGGTTGTGTTTTGTTTGTGTAGGGCATGGATTTATTTAGTCTGTAAACAATACTGTAGGAAAACCATAACCACATTCATCATAAGTAACGCATCTGAAGCAGTTGTTTCTTTCGTGGTAGGTTTTGCCGTGCTGTTTGTTGCTCGCTCTGATGTAATAAATCCCTGGATCACATTTACGAGAGGCTCGGTAAATCGGTTTACGGGAATTACTCCATCTTCTTTTGCTTTCTGAAGTAATTTTCCAACCTCACCTTTACCGCTTTTCCCTTCCTCGCCGACGAGAACTTGCAAGAATCGTTGGACGACTCGGTGAGCTTTAGTTATGGCTTCGGCATAATTTTCTTCTCGATAATCTTCGAACATCAATGCCAAATCCGTACTGACTGATTTCCATTTTGGATCTGCGAGAATGCTGAGTGTTGGAATGTAAACTTCCTTTGTGATTTTGTTATCTTGTCGCGGAACAAACCCATTTCTTGTCACTAACTGATTTACCGCGAACTGCTCAAAAATATGATTCAGACAGTTCGCCAGCCTATCAAATTTACTAAAAGCTTCATCAAGAAGTTTTTTTCGTTCGACATCATCTTGCGTCTCAGTCGCACGGTGATAACCATTTATATGATTTTCGGCAAATTTACTAAGCATACGAAAAACCATAGCGTCCGATTTTTCTCGGAGGAAGATGTGCTGAAAATCTGTTATTGCGGCTTTCATTCTCTCTGATTCATTACCATAAAAACCACGATAATGATCGCGTTGCGGTTGAACGGCGTGTAAATGTCTACCAGGGCACTGTCTTAAAAAAGCATCATTCAGATATTCTATAGTTTGCAAAATTTCCCTTGAGTACGACTCAACCCATCCATTATTTTTTAATTGTTGGAATGCAATTTGCTTTTCCTCTTCAGTAAGATTGATCCAATTCCTCAGCGCTAATTGTGGCTGAATGTTCGACTCAACTTTTGGATCATTTTCTCCATATAGTAAAAATTTAGGTATGTTCATAAAATATAATTATTCCAGTTTATTACAAACCTCCACCAAAAAGCCATTAACGTCGCGGAGGTAGCCGACGGTTTGGCCCCAAGGCTTTTGGGCTGGTTCTTTTACTATTTCCGCTCCCGCTTCGACCGCTTGCTTCCATACACTTTCTATATCATCTGCTACAAAGGTAATTTCAAAAGGTGAAGGTAATTCTTGTGAGTATCGCCTTTCAATAGCGATGCCGTTGTATTCAGCAACACTGTATGAGGCAAAGGCAAGAGTGGTACCACCGGTTTCAAGCTCGCCGTAGTCTTTTTCTGGAGTGATGAATTTTTGTGCAAAACCAAACGCCTTCACATAAAATGCGAGTGTCGCTTCGACATTTTCTACATATAAAATTGTGTATCCGTATTTGATCATATATTTACACCGTAAAATTAAAATGATTCACCGACACCTCTTCACCTCCAAGTGCGCGATAAAATGCGACCGCACCACCATCCTCAGATTCGGCTTCTACAAAAATTGTTTCTATACCTCTCTTTTTAGCTTCTAGCTTGAGGTGTTCTATGAGAGCTTTGCCGAGTCCTTGCTTTTGGTATTCTGGGTGGACGGCTATGTCATAGATAAAAAATTCTTTCGTGCCATGAATAGGCATCATCTCCATAGCAACAAGCCCACCAACGATTTTGGTCTCTATAAATGCGCCGAGTATAAGAGTCTTGTCATCTTCTAACATCTTAGATAGATATTCATCCGTGACGCTGTACTCTTGCTCAAAGGCGAGAGCAAAGACTGATACAAGTGCCTTAACACCACTGAGACTATGTATTTTTTGTATATCTGCTCGTTCATTCATAATTACTTCAATAGTTGATCTACGCTCACTCCAAGCATTTTGGCGACCTTTTCCATTGTGCTAAGTGTAAGATTTTGTTTGCCGTTCTCAACATTACTGATATACGCTCGATCTAACCCTAACTCTCGACAAATGTCGCCTTGCGACATACCTTTCTCAGTGCGTATCTTTTTCATGTTCTCGCCAAATTTTTGTGCTGTGGATTTTGTCATAGATTTATCGCTTTGCATGTTTAAGTATCCATTTCGTATGTTCGTTCTTTGATTTTGACCACTCGGCAATCAGTTTCTTTGCCTCTTCGGGATTCACCTTTACCCAGTCACGTATATGGTTCGCGACTGATTTTTTTACAAATTTCACCTCGTCTTCTTTGAGTAGTTCGAGGATCAGAAAAATTGGCTTTGTGTTATCGTTCCAAACATCGAGTTTTGGAGCCCACGGGAGCTTTGGTCGAAGTCCTTCTGATGCAAGGCGACGCAAGTGAAAATTCTTGTTCTTTGCCCACTTGGTACATACTGCGAGGGTCTTGATAGGATACTTGCGAGCATAGGGACGAATAGCGTATTCACCAGTATTTCTTTTGGTAATTTCTTCAATCGCTTTTATGGATTCAGAGAAATTATCTAGTCCGTATTTCTCGACAAATTTGCCAACCGGCATGAGCCAGAAGAAGTTTGTGAACATTCCTGTTTCTTCCTCGTTTTCAGGCCCAAGTATTTTAATGAGAACGGCAAGTGCTTCGGTATATTTTTCTGGTAGATACTTTTTCAGCAAGTCAGCAATGACTTCGATTCTTTGGGTATAACTCTTGCCGACAACTTCTTTCTTGGTATCTCGAATAAAACCCTTTGAATCAAACTTTTTATGTACCGCTCCTATCTTCTCCGCAAGCAAAATCGCTAAATTTTCACCGAATGCTTCCGTGATTGATATTCTGCCTGTTTTTGGATTTACGAAATTATTTTGTGCTGTGGATTTTGCCATATTGTATGAAAACTTATCAACATCGTTAATTATAGCATTCTATTGTGTTTTAACTCAATGTTAAGTTATAATACAAGTGTGCAAAACAGTATTTTTATGAAGCGTCGGAACCAAAACCAAAAATTTTCCTTTCCATTTTTTGCCGGCTCCCACCGCCGAAAAAGGAATTGTAAGGAAATTTTTGGTTTTGGGATTGCGAGCGGAGCGAGCGTGCGAGGCGCAAGTATCATTCGTCAAAATCCTGCGGATTTTGCCCGAAATACATTCGAACTTCGTTCAATATACACCGCAATTTTTCGAAAAATTGCGGAGGATAAGGGATTCGAACCCTTGAGGGGATTTCTCCCCTACCCGCTTTCCAAGCGAGCGCACTCGACCACTATGCGAATCCTCCAATTATGTAGATACACATACACTATCACACTCTCTTGGAAAGCGACTTTCCAAGGCTATTGTACAAAGCTGGCACTCGACCACTATGCAAATACTCCGTACAGATTATGTTAATCACCCTTTTCTCAGATACTCCTTTCTTCGGGTACGACTTTTTGGGGGCTCCAAAAAGTCTGAAATTGGCTCGTCGACACTCACCAAACCCCCTCAAAAGGAATATCTTCAACAGGGTGTAATACAAACCACCAATAATCATCTACTAACGAGAACCCCCTGCGCCAGACCACACCCAACCCTCCGGGGTATCTCGAAGCGTAGATGATTATTGGTAAAAAACTACCACCTACCGCTTGCACCTCCTCCACCAGAGGAGCCTCCGGAGAAACCGCCAAAACCTCCGCCACCTCCGCTGGAGGAGCCTCCGCCCATGCCACCCCACATACCTCCTCTACTTTGCTGTGTGCGCACTTTGTCTACAAAATCTTTGAACCCAGCTCCCCGACCATACAGATGTGACACCAATGCATCAAACAAAAAACCAAACAACCCTAAACCGAGAATAAGAAAAAGTGGAGAGACAAAAGCAGACACAAATGCACTCAAGATCCCTCCAAAGACCAGACCGAAAATACCACCAAACCAAACACTTTTAGTCTTTGCCATAAAGGTAAGGATCGAACCAAAGATCTGCAGACCGACCACAACTAATATAAACAGAAATTGCATAAAATCCATAGAGACAGGAGAACTTGCTGTGTCCTGTTGTGCAGACACCTCAAACTCACCGGCCACCGCCTGACCGACGGCCCCCACAGCAAGAGAGAGGCCGTCATAATACCGCCCTTCACGAAAAGCAGGAGTCATCAAATCTCTTTGAATACTGCTGGCTTCGATGTCAGTGACGAGGGCCTCTACTCCGTAACCTGTCTGGATGCGTGTCACACGATCACCCAAAGATACCAAAATGAGCAGGCCATTGTTGGTCTCTTTTTTGCCGATACCCCACTTGGTAAAGAGGTCTTGCGCCACAGACTCCACCGGCACTCCATCGAGAGACGGCACCGTGACCACAGCGATCTCGACCGAGGTTTCTTGTTCTACTGTTTTGACTTGTTCTTCCAGCTTTGAGCGCTCTTCGACTGACAGCATGCTGGCAAAGTCAGAGACCCGAGAGATTGGTTTTTCAGGAATAGTAAAAGCCAAAGCGCACAAAGGAAAGAAAAAGAGGGACCAGAGAAAAGTTCTCTTCATAGGGTTAGTTGACAAAGTCTACTTGTGGAGCAGTCCGAGCGTCTTCTTCGATTTGGAAGTAGGTAGAAGCATCAAAACCAAAGAGAGACGCGATGAGAGAGCGAGGGAACATTTTTATATTGGTGTTGTAGCTTTGTACAGTGTTGTTGTATTTTTGTCGCTCGACAGCAATGCGATTTTCCGTACCTTCGAGGGAGACCATCATATCACGAAAAGCAGCACTGGATTGGAGGGCTGGATAATTTTCGGTAATGACAAGAAGGCGTCCGAGAGCAGACTCAAACTGGTTTGCTGCGGCTGCTTTGTCGTTTGTGGTGGCAGCGCCAGCATAGCGAGTACGAGCTTCGGCAATATCACCAAAGACTTGTTGCTCTTGAGCGGTCAACCCTTTGACTGTGGCAGTCAGGTTTGGAATGAGGTCAAAGCGTCTCTGAAGCTGATTGTCCACTTGGGCCCAAGCGCTGTCTACAGACTCTCTCTCACGCACCATACTGTTGTATGTGCCGCCGAGCCAAAAGAGAACAAAGAGGACGATAATACCAAGGATAATAAGTACTTTATGCTTACCAAAAGATGATGATTGTGCTGGTGTTTGTGGTTCCATGAGTTGTATAAAAATAGTAATGCTGGGATTATAGCATAAATTTTTCTCGTATAAAAGAAAAGCCGGACACCTCCACACACTGTGTGAGAATGTCCGGCTGCCTCCGCGTTTGTGGCGCCCTTTTTAGGGGCGCCTCCGTCGGAAGCGAGAAAGAGCGAGGATCCCGGCGCCAAGGGCGCCGAGAGCGAGGGAACTGGGTTCGGGGATGGCGTTGGCTGGAGCGGCCAACATGTATAACTGGCAATCCGCGTTGAAGGTTCCGGAAAAAACCCATTGGACCCCTCCCCAGGGGGTTGGGGCGGCTGACCGAAGGATTGCTTCCGTCATCCACGGCGGAACGGTGTAGATCGCCAGCGGAAAAGTGGTGTTCACGCTGGGCATGTAGCCCAGCAGGTTCACGTTGACGCCGGGGTCTCCCCACAACATCTGGAGTTTGACCTGACCGTCTCCGACCACGACGCGCACAAGCGCGTCGTTGAAGTCGAAGTCCGACCCCATCGATCCGAGGGTTTTCTCCACGTACACGAGGTACGTGGACGTCCCAGTGACTGGCACGAGGATCGGCGCCCCGAGGCCGGGGGTCCCGGCGCAAACGGGGATCCCTTCCGACGCCAGCGACGGGGTCGTCACGCACGTGACCGGCGCCGCGCTGGCGGTGATGGCGAGAACCATCACCGTCAGTAAAGAGAGAAGAAATTTCATGTTCAGAGGCCCCTCCTAAAGAGCCTTCTGAGACAGAAACTACCATAAGTTAAAAGAAAAGTAAAGGGGGTTTACTTTTTTCATATAGTATGGTAGTTTTTGCCACCAGATGCAGACCATGCTCTTTCAAAAGAAAATCTTTGCGACGCTCGTCGTCGCCTTCTCTCTCATGATGGCTGCGCCGGCCTACGGCGCGATCTACTATGTCGGGGTGGAAAACCCCGGCTCGGGGCAAAACTATAACAACGCACCCTTCTTCCAGATCGAGTGCCGGGGTTGTTCCCTGACGGCCGCCACGAACGAATGGCTGGCTCGCGAGTGGCAATCATTCCTCGGTGCCAGCAACGGCGGGCAGAACTACTTTTCGAACAACGGTGACGGGATGGACAACTTCGGATTTTTCGTGACCGGCCAGGGCACCTGGGCCGGACGGGGGTTGGGATTTTCCTCCTACTCCCTCTCCTACCTCGGCGCCTACAATGGCACCCCGATTCCCTGGCTCATCACTGGGAACCAGGGTTCCGATAATGGCTCGGGCCTCATGACGATCATCGTTCGGGAGTTGTTCCCGAACGTGAATGGAAACGATTTTGAAATGCTGGGCTGGTTCGACACCACGGTGTCAAACCCGGCCTGCAACCCATTCATCCAGAAAAACGGAAACTGGGTCGTCGAGCTCCCGCGGAATGCAAAAATTGCACTCTGTACCCGACGGCCGGGCACTTCGGTGATGGTCGGGTCCAGCCTCATGGTGAACGGCTTTCAGCCGTTTGCCGTCATGAGACAGTGGGCGGATTCCGCCCCGTACCCGACCATGTCCGGGCTCCCGCCCGGACCGATCATCGTTCCGCCACCCGGTGGTGGCGGAGGCGGAACGCCGCCCGCCAATCCAGTGCCGGAGCCGAGCTCCAAAGAGCTCGGGCTGGTCGGTCTCGGGCTTATTTTGCTCGCGGCCACCCCTTCGCTCGCCCTGCGCCGAGCGGTGCTCAAAAAATAGTGCGAAAACCGGACGATACGTCGTCCGGCAGAGTAGCACATACACAAAGGCGATCCCTCACAGGACCGCCTTTTTTCTATCTTGGAAATTATAAATTTGTTATCTACATAATATGATTACTGGAGACTTAGGAGCGCGACGGCGCGAGCACGAGGAATTTTCTAGCAAGAAAATATCCGTGCTCCAGGAATCATATTATAAGAGATAACAGTTTTCGCTTTAGTACTCCATTCCCCCACCCATACCCGGCGCTGGCTTATCTTCTTTTGGCTCTTCGGCGATAGCCACCTCGGTCGTGAGCAGTATCCCGGCAGCAGAAGCAGCGTTTTGTAGCCCGGTCCTCGTCACTTTGACTGGGTCGATGATACCCGCAGCAAACATGTCTGGTACGAGCACATCGTGTAGTGCATCGTATCCACCCGTGCCTTTTTGGTTTTTGACTGCTTCCAAAATAACTGAACCGTCCCCCTTACCACAGTTGATCGCTATCTGGCGTAGTGGTGCTTCACACGCATTGAGGACAATATTATAGCCCACTGCAAACTCATCTGCGATATCTTTTTTCTTGGTACCACCTTCTTTGCTGTGTTCTTTTTCAAATGCTTCGCGGACTTTAGCGCTCGCTTTAGCGAGGGCTACTCCACCGCCAGGGACGACACCCTCGGCGATAGCAGCCTTGGTCGCATTGACTGCATCTTCTATTTTCAGTTTTAAATACTTCATCTCGGTTTCGGTGGCCGCACCGACACGCACCACTGCTACCCCACCAGAGA
>JACCDR010424137.1_pt1 | contig 12470 bp, 27 predicted proteins | sample 7446431 | NCBI WGS metagenome assembly JACCDR01 (sample SAMN15323443, study PRJNA562643) | freshwater metagenome | isolation source: river surface water | place: USA:Blue River Watershed | collected 2017-08-17
CGGGACGGTGAGGCCGAATTCGTTGGCGATTCCATGGAGCCTCTCCCAGCCCTTCTGGTTCAGGCCGTCCCCACCCCAATGGAGATCGCCTGCATCGTGAAGATTCTGAAGGTTGAGCAGCATTTGGATTTCATCCTCGCCGAGTGCCCTTCCCAGGGAGTCCGCGACCGCCTTCTGGACTCTCGGGCTGGCCATAATGCCCCCTTCAATATCCTCGCACTTCGCGTAGACCTCATCCGAAATGAGGCAGCCGACAGCGCACATGGAGCCGTGCGCGCCGCGGTAGGCGCAGGCGTCATAGGCGTTTACGCTTGGCTCCCGCATGCCCGCCAGGTGCAGCACGACCTTATTAAAAATCTCTTGAGTGTTCATTTCATTCCTTCGAATTTGAAAAGACTGCGAGCACCGTGTGCGGCTCGCTGTTGGTGATGCGGCAGGTCAGAGCCATGCCGGCCTTGATGCAGCCGCCGCTCCAGCCCTTCCACTTCGCCCCGCCGTCCGGGATCGCGGTGAAAACGAACGTCGTGTACTTGCTGGCGGTGACCATGCAGTCCTGATCGGTCGTGCACTCCACCTGCAGCTCGCGGCGCAGCTGCTGCTCCATGACGATGTGCCCGCTCCCGTCGATCAGCACACGCATCGGCCGCTTGCGGTAGTAGGCAAGGACCTCGGCGTCGTCCCAGGTCGGCACCCATGTCGGGTCATCCGTGGCCGCCAACGCAGTAGCGACGATTATCGACAGCAGCGCACTCATGCCGGGAGAAATGCCGCCGCGAGCGCGACCAGCACCACGAAAAATGGGACCCCAATCAGAGCAGCAGTCACGATCCCAGCACCAGGGATGGGGCGCTCCTCAAGATCTTGAGGGAATTGATTGCACTCTTCAGTGCGCGTATGAAAATCATTCATTTCGCTCTCCTGAGTTTATTCCACTCTTCCATAAATCCACCCGTCAACTTATCTGTGGGCAGAACCTTGAATCGTGTATCAACCCCATGGGGGATATACTGAACCTCCACATCGGCAGGGATAATTGCAACCTGATTTTTGAATTGCTCGAATGGAATTGACTTCGGCGCGACAATTCTCGGCAAAACTACCGGTTTCAGCTTAGGCTTCTTCGGCTCCACGACCTTCTTCGGCTTCGCCCGCCCCAACTTCGAATCACGCTGAGACTCGCTCCGGCTGTAGCGGTAATGCCTGGACTCGCCCTCGCGAAGTACGAGACCACGCTTTGCCATGCATTTTAGGGAGTCGTATACAGCAGCCCTAGGCAAACCAGACAGCTCGATAATTTCATTGCTGCCGAAAAACTTACCGACATTCTCGTCGAGAAATTCCAGCAAAGGCTCTTGAGTTGAATTCCTGCTCACTTTAGTAATTCCTGTGTGGAAAATTAAACATATTCAGAGGCCCATCTTCTGGTCCACCGACATACTGCTGAGAAGCCTTGTCAAACCATAGGTTTATCCCACCTTCCCACTCGCCATTTCTCTGCTTGGCGCACGTCAGGATCGCATCAGGCTCACTCGGCTCCACCTTTTTGCCCTCATAGACCTTGCGCTCTTTCGGCTTGTTTCTCCAAACCAGCAACAGGTTGTCTATCTGGTCGGTGATTGATCCCGAGCCCTTAACATCCATCTTGTCCGGCAGATCCGACTCGCTTTGCAGTTTCTTGACATGGTGCACTAGATGGATGTGCATCCCGGTGTCTCTCGCAATCGCCGTCAGCTCATCAATAAATCGCTTTTGCCCGTTGTAGTCATCCTCGTCAGACACGCACTTCATTAGGCTGTCAATGAAAAAGTGAGTGATGCCTAACTCATTCGCGCAGTACTTGATAACCGCAATCAACTTCCTCGAATTTACAGTGCCCTGCTGGTCATACAGCCACATGTACTGACCGCTCCAATCCCGGAACTGCTCATACAGATCCCGGAAGACAGCGAGAACCTCTGAGTCACTGTTGTCTATCTCGTTCGGTGGCGCCTGGCCGCTCCACTGCCGAATCATCCGCTCCAGAGTCCGCCGAGGCTTCATCTCGAAACTCGCGATGCAGACCTTCTCGCCCTGCGTGCAGAGACTCAAGGCAGCAAGACCAGAAATCATGCTCTTGCCCTGACCGTTGACCCCAGCCCACAAAGTCACTTCGCCCGGCCTGAACGCAAAGATATTATGTGACTTATCCCAAGGCAGTAGTGACTTTTTTTCCTTCTGGTTTACACCTAGATCGTCAATCATCCCCTGCACAAACGAGGATGCTGACTTTACGTGCTGGCGCGGCTCCGTCTCCTCCATGTAGCGGGCAAAGTCCTCGCCCGTGAAGACCTCTTCATTCAGGATTTCCATTCCAAGACCCCTTCCGTGTCAGTTACCTCGGTGACCAAAAACTCTCCCTCTCCGAATCTGCGGCTGACGGTGCTGATGACCCTCCTCGCTCCCGCCGCCTTGAGTGCTGATGAAATCGATTTAACGCGCCCAGAATCGATCCCACTAACGGCAAGCACCATACCCTGCACGGCCCTCAGATCGAGCGAGCTGATGGACTCTGAATGGCCGATGTGGAGGTGTCCCTCGCTTGGGAGTCTTTCGATGTCGAGATCCACCCAAAGAACTGCCGGGACACGGCCGTTGAGGCGCATGCGGATCAGGTTTTCCATGCCCTTCATCAGATGTTCCCAGCAAAGAGAGGTGTTGACCTGGCCTCCTCCGGGTTGTCCTTCCACCGCTCGCCGTTGAGGTAGGTGAGCGGCGCGGGCTCAAAGCCGTCGCGCCATTTCCTCGACTGCTTTAGGGCCTGGATGTTGATGAGGATGACGTCTGCCTCTCGATCCAAGCGGAGCTTCTGCCACTTGGCCAGGCACTTCTTTCGATCTGCCTTCCGGTCCGACTTCGGCCATGCGTCCCAAAAATCCGCGAACCGACCCTCAGCGACAGCGGAAGTCTTTTTTTCTGCTTCTGCTTCTGCTTCTGTATGTGCTGACACGTTTGACAAACCGTTTGACATCTTGACATCCCGTTTGACATCGGCTTTTTTGGCCCTGCTTTCGGCCTTTTTCGTGCGGTTGTACTCACGCCGATCGTCCTCATTGACGATGGATCGATACTTTTCATGCCCAGTGACGTAGTACTGGTACTCACCCTCCCGGATCAAACGACGCCCCTCGTGGCACTTTTCTCGACTGTTGCCGTCCGGCGCGCAGAGCTTGTCGATGGCCTCTTGCATCTTCTCGACCGTGGATCCGATCACCGCGGCCAGGAGGCGCGGGTTGAGTTCGACGCGGGACTTGATCGCATGAGCGATGACGTAGCCCCAGACCGCAAAGACCTCGGGACCTGCGGCCATCATCGACCCGGTAAATGCGCTAGAGAAAAACTTACCGAACATTTTCCACCCCCTCACCAAAGACTCGACGACATGACCTGCATCTGACTTCGTCAGGTAGCGAATGATCAGGAGGTTTGAAGTCAGGCGGATCAAAGATCAGGGAGAGCCCAACAGCAGCGATTAGCTCGCCACCAGGGTGATCGCCCATCTCAAACGCTGCCTCCTCCCCACAAGCGGGACAGCAAAGGGAGACAAACTTCGTGCGGTTCGGCTTGTTCAGCCAGCTCACTACGCCCCATTTCTTCATTTCGTTTGACTTCGTTTGACGTCGTTTGACATGGGTTGACTTTACCGGATGGCGCCGCGTCTGTGTAGGTGATTTCCCACGTTGCCGCACAAATTTCCGTGACTTAATCACATTCGATGGACCATCCGGGCGCCTTTATTCCTCGTCCTCGCATAAGGAGACGATGCTTAATTTCTTCTTCGTCTTAAGGTGTGGCACGTGCGTTGCCTTAGAGAGGGCCACAAGAGCGCGTGTAGCGCTCAGCCACAAGGAGATAGGATGACGACCAGCATTGCTGACTTGCTAGAACGTCTTGAGGGTTACCTCAGAGGTCCGGACGGAGAGGGTGGGGTGTTTACGTTCCTGCTTCTTCAGCCCGATGGGCTCGATCAAAAGCGTGGGACCGATGAGGCTTTCCGGCTGGGAGAGGAAGCCAAAGATTTTGAGACATAGGGCTGCCAAAGCAGGGGTTGCGTGATACCCCCTGACTTGCCTGGTTTCCTGAGCCTGATACAGAGACATCCATCATCGGAAGCTGGCGATTTCGGCGGCCCGTGAACTCCGCTGCGGTACGCCCCTACCGCCCCTTTCATCACGCTTTTACGCTTCGTTCCCGGGTTCGGCTGGCTCACCTTACCCGGACGGTCCCCTGCAGCACCGTGTTGTCTCTGTCAGCTTTCTTGAGTGCAGCCGCTTATTGGCCCAAGGGGCGTCAGATCTAGAGGTAGGACTCGAAACCTACTTGAGAGCAGAGCCCTAGTTTTTAGCTAGGTGTCTTGCGTGTCCATCCACGCCGCTCTTGATCTGACGCCCCACAGCTAACCCGCTCTGAGGGTCAGGAGACAGCTTTGAGCTGATGGATGGACGCAACCCCATCGATGCAAGGACGATTGACGCCTGTGTCAACCTGAATCCAGTCAATGCCCCTGGTGTGCTGCGACTCATCACACCGCATCAGCTCAAAACTGTCTCAGCCAAAGGCAAAACCCCGCAAAATCTTAGGTGGGGCATGGCCCTTGGCATGGGCAGAACTAAGCATGCAGCTAGTAAGAGATGAAACAATGCACGCTTAATCCTACGCATGCCCCACCTAAAACCTCGCGGGGTCATTCTCTTAACTAGCTGCATGCCAGACTGCCACATCTGACGGTTCAAATAATACACATAACCTCCGAACCGCGCAAGTGAATTTTGCTCACTTCGCAGACTTCTCCTCCTCACCACAAACGCACCGCCAGGTCGCCTGGGTGCGCTCCCATTCATTCTCCCCGCAGCTGCCGCATTTGATCTGGTATTCGCGCATCTGATGTGCGAATGCATTAGCAGTTCGTCGGCAGGGGTTCTTGACGGCCTCTCGGAGTTTGAGGAGGAAGTCATCCCTCATTGCCGGCTCCCAGCCAAAAGACAAACGAGCATGCGCGGGTCTTGATGGGCCGACACCCGAGAGCAGGCACAGTCCGTTGGTAGACCCGATCCTCATCATCAGATGGCCTATACAGCGATGACCCATCGTTGATCCGGTAGCAGGACGCATCATCACTGTCCCGGGATTTGACAAGGATCCCAGCCTTCACCGCGCGGATGAGTGCGCAGTTAACAAAGCTAGGAGAGTGACCAAAAATCTTACAAAGGTCACTTGCGCTCGCCGGGTAGTCCTGATCTTTTAGGTACTCGATAACCTTGTGTGCAAGGGATTCAGGCCTCGGCACGTAGGCCTCCTTTCCAGATCCGCTCATTTCTTCGTCTCCATCAGCTTTTGGACAGTCTTGAGTGAGTCAGCCCACGCTTGCAGTTCTTTCTGAGCTTCGCTCGCCTTGAGGGTGGCGGCCAGTATGTACATGTCGTTCTCGACGGACTGGACACCTTCCTTAAGTTTGATAATGAGGGCAAGCTCCTTGTTAAGCATTTCGAGGTGCTTGTGCAGCTCCATTTGCACGCCAGCCTCAAAGCAACCCTTAAGCTTCGAGCTCATTTGAACCTCCTCATGCTATTGATCGCCGATTCGATCTCAGAAATGGATGAGGTTTTCTTTTTCAAAACCGTCATCGCCTTCTTTTGTGCGTCCAGCCAATTCCGTGTGATATTGATGCTGCCATTAGCCAAGCTTTGAGGGACCTTATGGCAAAGGCCCATCAATTGCTGGCTCAGTTGAGCCCTCAGTGCGTCTGCGTCTAGTGGTGTAGTCACTTGCTGCTCCCTGCAAAGTTGCACATGTCATCCATGCCCTGGACGCTGGACTCCCAAGAGATCACGCAATGCGGCTCATACGGCACGCCGATTAACAGTTGTTCCTTGGTGCGGCCCTCGGGCGAGGCGGGGGCCAGCTCAGCCTGGAGTTTTGCAATGAGGTTCTGAAGAACTTGGCTCATTTTGTGTCCTCTGCTTTTTCTCGGGCTTTGTAGCCCATCCGATTTCTCTCATCAATACAAGCGACTCAATCGGAGGGAGTTCGCTCGCATCACCAACGGGTATCAGCGGATCTAGCTTTTGGTAATTGATTGGGGGCAAGTTTTGTCCGCTTGAAGATGAACGCATTTACTACTCCTTAGCGTTGCTAATCGTCCGACTCCGTGAATTGCTTAGAGAACTTGATTTGCTCTCGTCCCATCTGTTTTTCGCATGCGACCCAGGCATCGAATTGGGCCCTCACTGTTGCGTTTCGGTAAACGCCATTGACTCTATTGGTGTCTTGCTCCGGGAAGTAGGTCTTCATCCAGGCCTGAAATCTTGCTTGTGGCGTGTTCATTTAGTCTTTTCTCCGCATGATCTTTACGATCTCTTTGATCCGGGACCCAGGAATTGGCCGCTCTCTGTTAATCATCTGTCGCACAAACTCCCGCGACAGTCCTAGTGCTCTAGCTAAGGCGGATGCTCTGCCTCGCTTGTCTTCGCACCACTTCTTTAGCTGTGTTGCATCCATGTCGCTACTATGTACTACGTCAAGCAGTACGTCAAGCACTTGTCTCGTGAATTGCGCACAATTTTTTTTGCAAAAGCGCTTGACATGCTCGTCAAGCAGGACGATAGTCCACTCATCGACAACGCAACCACTGGAGAGACTCATGGACTACCAATCAGCCGATTCCGAACTGCTCATCCTGACCAGCTATCACTGGCAGAAGCTGTACAAAAGCTGCCGTTACCTGGTGGAGATGAAGAACTGCCACGGAGATCCGGTCGCCCGCTGTCTGGCGTGCGTTGATGACTTTGGTCAACTCATCATCATCTGCTAATCAACAACATCAGGGGGAGTAAAAATGAGCATCGAACTTGAAATTGCATTTACCCGCGCTCGCATGGTTGCGAGTCGTGACTTCGACCGCGCGGTCGCAATCCTGTCTCGCGTCGGCATGGCTCTGTCCACCGCCGCCCATTACGTCCTCGCGCTGCTGCGCGTCAAGCGTTGAGGTGCAGCATGGACAAGCAGCAAGTCAAGTATCCGGCCCTCATGACCGAAGAAGCCATGAAGGAAATTCGGAAGCGAGCCGAGATTCAGAAGGCAATTCGCGAAGATCGGAGGAAGTCTCAGCCATCGCTAGTTGGGCCTTGGAGGGCTGTTGTCGAGGACATCCTCACCATCAACGGCAAAGACGGGATGCCTCGCATCAGAACGTTGCTTGTTTGCGGGCACGAAGCCTGGCGTGCTGAATTGCCGGCTGGCGTGGCTAGGTGTAAACACTGCCACAAAGATGCTTGACGAATCCGGATGCGACAGCTAGAGTACATACATCGAAGCAAGGAGCACGAAATGAACATCACCACCTCCGGATCTGCCATGAAGTCAATCATCTTCATGTTCGCCCTGCTGATCTCGGCAGTTGCGCATGCGACCACGTTTGGCTTGCATCTACGCTCAGTGCATGTGCCTGCGAAAGCGGAGAACGAGACCAACAACGCGAATTACGGCTTGTATGTCAGAACCGAAAGCGGCCTGGTTGTCGGCGCCTACAGAAACACCCATCGCCGGAACAGCCTGTACGTAGGCCAGTCTTTCAACCTCTATGGGCCGTTTGATGCGGTTCTGGGCGGCATTACTGGATACCAAGCAAAGGACGGGGCCGGATACTCCCGAGGTGCCGTGTCCATCTTGGCCGCGATGTCTTATTCGCCACAATTCAAGGTGCTTAATGCTACTCCGAGGATCACCCTGGTTCCCGGCCACCTTGTGAAGGCGCGGACTGTGATCCACCTTTCCACCGAGTGGGGTTTTTGAATTGACCCGCATAAATGCCAATCCAAAGGAGACCGAATGACTTTCGACCCAACCAAACCCGTGCAAACCAGAGGCGGTGCGGCGGCACGGATCATCTTCACAGATGCCAAAGGCCTGCAGCCTATCGTCGCCTTGGTAGCGTGCCACCGCGACGATGAGGAGATAGTTTATCAGTTCAATCAAGACGGTGGATATTACTCCCATGAAGCCGAAAGCACGCTTGACCTCATCAACGTGCCGGAAGAGGAGATCCTCGAGCTTCCAGTGCGTCGCACTACGAGTGGGATTCTGTTCGCTGGGCGTGTTGGCGCCGAACGGGGGCCGCTTGGGCATGTCCGCATCACCGTGGTCGGCGACAAGGTTACCAAGACCGAGGTGCTGCCGTGAGCGCGATGCACACACCCGGCCCCTGGCTTCAGGCAAGCCACGACCCACAGTTGGTCCACGCGCCAGATGCATCAGGCTACAGCCGCTTCTATCTCCGCGTTCAAGGCCTTTTCGCGCCGACTTCTGAGCTTGAAGCAACGGCCCGCCTGATCGTGGTTGCGCCTGACATGCTGGAAGCACTGATCAAGATCGTGAAGTACGCGGACAGTGAACCAGATGGCGGCGAAACGGTTGCAATGCACCGCGCTAACATCGAGCGGGCACGCGCCGTCATCGCCAAGGCAACGGGGAGTATGTGATGGACAACGAATCATTTGCTCTCATCCTGTCTCAGCGCGACCGCTTGTTGGCCATGCTGGCCGACGTCGTCCTGCTCTACCGTATCAGCGGCGTGCCGAGCGATGCGGAAGAGATCGTCGACGAGGCCAGGGCGCTGATCTCCGAGATCACGAGGGGCGCGAAATGAGCCTGCACAAGATCACCAACCACGAGTTAGACATTGACGATATTCGTAATCGCCAGATGGTTGAATATGCGGAGCAGATCCGCGAGCAGATGCGGGCCGAGTTCCTCGGAGCCTTAAAGGACGAGGGTCCTGAGGAACCGATCCTCCGAGAGTTTAGGTGCGAAATTGACGGCACATTTTTTTGTGCGAGCCGAGATCTGCCAACAACCGTTCGGGATCTACTTGATGGGGTTCGGCTGCATCACAAGGAAAGCGTCCTCATGTTGGCCCTGCTGAATGTGCTGAAGCACAGCAAGTGCCCTGAGGTTGAGGCCTTTCGCGAGCTTGCGGCTGAAATTTACGCGGCCCAGGCGGAGGACATCGCAGAATCGGAGTTTGAAGATGACTAAGGTCATAGAACTTGGCAGGGACGAGTCGATTATTGCTGTTGTGCCAGAGGTCTGCTCGGGACCAGGTTGGAGTAACCATGTTGTTTGGGTTTATATCCAGCAGGCGGACAAGCACCTGCGGACCGAGGCGATCCAGTCCGCTGAAATGTCGCTAGACCTTCGAACGCTGTTCGCCGTTGGCGCGACTTTGCATAAAGAGCTTGTCGGGGCGGTGAAGACGAAAGAATCTGGGAAGTACAGCAACCGTGTGAAAGTTGCTTGACGAATCCGGTTGCATGATCTATTGTTAAGCCACTTAACGAAGGAGAAATTTATGCCTCGTGACCACCTCTTGGGCTGGTCTGCAGCCGCCAACATGATCGCTGACAGCATGCCTGTGGCGAAGAAATATCATGCGAAGCAGTTGGTGCGCGTACCCATGCCGGCTAATTCGAAGGCTCTTGACGTTATACCAAGTCAAGCCCCTGATCTCGAAACCCAATCTGCTGATTGGCCTGAGCCTCAGAATGAACTAGTGCGCGGGCGGGTATACAAGGTCAAGTCTATTGGGGATAGCTTCTATTTCTCCCGATGGGAAGATGTTTGGATGATGACTTGGTCGAGCAAATCTGGGGCCTCCAGCACCCAGATGACTTCCATTTTCCAGGATTGGCGGGCTATCGAGTAACTGGGGCAGTAAATGAGCCGAGCGAACATTGTCACAACCTCGACCGGTATACATATCGGAGGCGCATACATTAAGGCACCTCCGGCAATGAGTCGAGATGCAACACTTATCCAAGAAGCCCTACTTAGTAAGGAGAAGACTTCAGTTTGGCAGGAATTCCTGAATTGGCTATATCAGCCCACGCCATGGAGTAATGCATGAGCAAATTCTGGGAAGGATTCAAGCGTGCGTAACGCTTGAGTTCGTTTGGGAGTTTATTTTCGTTTATCGCCTATACCGTCGGCATCACACGAGAAAGTATGCATTTGGCAGGGCGTGGGGGATAGTTATGCTGGGGCAATCATTCTGAGAAACAAATGAACGTATACCAAAAGCTAAATAACGCAAGGATTGAGTTTCACTCTCTGGAGCTTAAGAAGACCGGCAAGAATAAGTTCGCAGGCTATGAATACTTCGAACTTGGCGATTTTCTGGTCCATGCTCTGAAGGTTTTTGCAAAACATGGGCTCTGCGCGACGATATCGTTCGGGTGCGGAGCAAACATCGCAAAGATGTGCATTGTCAACGTCGAAAAGCCAGAAGAGTGCATCACAATCGAATCACCAATGGGCTCAGCAGATCTGAAGGGATGCCACGTTGTCCAGAATATCGGAGCTGTAGAAACATATCAGCGCCGATACCTCTGGGTCGCGGCACTTGAAATTGTTGAGCACGATGCCCTTGATGCAACTACTGGCGCGCCCAAGAATGACCGCGGCCGGCAGAAAGAAAAGGAGGAGCGCAACGCGAACGGGACGCTGAAAGGATTCCGGCACAAGCCAACAGATGGCGCTGGAGATGGGATGAGCGATGAGAGGAAGTCTTATGTGCAAGACCTTGCTTCTTATATGGTTGAATGCCATGAAGCAGGGAAAGATATGGATGCAATCTCTGTATATTACGATGCCTCGAATTTCGAGGATAACGATGAGAGGGTTTACTTGTGGAGCCTTTTGCCATTCAAAAGCAAATTGAGAGCAACCATCAAAGCCAACAAACCAACCGCAGAAAGTAATCAGAAATGAGCAAGAAATTTGATAACGAGTTGCGTGGCGTTCTGTTCAAGAACGATAACAAGGATTCTGAAAAGCACCCGGATTACAAGGGATCCGCAACGATTGAAGGCACAGATTACTTCATGGACGCCTGGATGAATGAATCAGAAAGCGGGAAGGAGTACATGTCGGTTAGATTCAAGGCAAAAGACAAACAGTCGGGCAATAAAAAGCCTGCGGCAAAACAGGACTTTCGCCGCAATCAAGAAAAGACTGATACAGGCTTCGATGGCATGGATGACGACGTCCCCTTTTGAGTAATGGCATACCGGACTCTAAAGGTCCTGCACAACGCCCAGCAAGGCCACCAGGTCTTGCTGCGGCTTTGGCAAGAGGTAAAGCCCTACCTCATTGCAGGACACAAGCTTGAGATACGCGTATCTCCAGAAACGCGCTCGTCGTCTGAAAATTCTCTCCTCCATGCACTAATCACGGACATAAGCAGGCAAATGGAGTGGGGCGGCAAGAGGCGAGACGTCGAGGTCTGGAAAAGACTCCTGGTTGCCAGCTGGTGCAGGGTCCATGGGGAGGCCGTCGAACTACTGCCGGCACTGGATGGCCATGGCTTTGACATCGTCCCAGCCAGGACTAGCAAGCTTACAAAGGCTGAGTGCGCCGATCTCATCACCTTCGTGCAGGCTTGGGGGGCCGAGAACAATGTCCGCTTCAGCGATGTGTAACACTGCTTGACGCATCCGGATGCTTGTTTTAAATTAACTCCATCGACACCAGCAAACCACCGGAGACCAAAATGAACCTGTACCGCATCACTCACCCTGCCACTGGCACCCGCATCGTCACCGCCCGCAACTTCGACGAGGCCTGCTGGCTGTTCCCAGGAGCCTACAGCGTTGCGCCTTTTTCGTTCGTCTGGTGAGCCTTGGGAGGGAAAAGTGAAAACAGCATATCAAAGAGTCCAAGAGTCGAGGGAGCGGCGGAAGAAAGAAGGAGTCACTCGATGCGAGGTGTACGCGCCGACCAAAGACCACCAAAAGATTAAGGACTTGGCATCGAAATTGATGGAGTCTTTTGCGAGGAAGAAGCCGACTTAAGAAGGCTTATGACGATCATCGTTTAGTAGCTAGAACAACCGCGCCAAACGGCGCAACCCACCACCACCCACGGAGCCCTTGATGACCAAGCTTGAGACCAAAACCATCACCCTCGGAGAGCAACTGCGCGCCTCCCGCGAAATCTACGCTGCTGCACTGGAGCGGATCGAAGAGTTGTCCGATGGTGAGCTGCGCCAAATATTGCTCAGCCTCGCCAGCGCCAGCACCGTGGACCGCGTGCTTGGCCTCGCCAGCGCCAGCACCGTGGCGCGCGTGCTCAGCATCGCCAGCGACAGCACCGTGGCGCGCTTGCTCAGCCTCGCCAGCGCCAGCACCGTGGCGCGCGTGCTCAGCATCGCCAACGACAGCACCGTGGCGCGCGTGCTCAGCATCGCCAGCGCCAGCACCGTGGACCGCGTGCTCAGCATCGCCAACGACAGCACCGTGGCGCGCGTGCTTGGCCTCGCCAGCGACAGCACCGTGGCGCGCTTGCTCAGCATCGCCAGCGACAGCACCGTGGCGCGCTTGCTCAGCCTCGCCAGCGCCAGCACCGTGGCGCGCGTGCTCAGCATCGCCAACGACAGCACC
>JACCDR010739352.1_pt1 | contig 12469 bp, 14 predicted proteins | sample 7446431 | NCBI WGS metagenome assembly JACCDR01 (sample SAMN15323443, study PRJNA562643) | freshwater metagenome | isolation source: river surface water | place: USA:Blue River Watershed | collected 2017-08-17
ACGGCTTCTGAAGCGGCACAAGATATTAAAGCATTAGGTTTTTAAGGAGGGTTCATGGAAAATCTAAATAAACGAATGATAGAGAACGCGCAGAAAATTGCGTTCATCGCAAAAACATATCCAGAAAAGAATATTGTTGAGATTTCTCAGCTATTCCAAACGTCACCGATTGAGTTCAACGCCGGTGCGTGGGCCGCTCAAGATCTAGGCTACTTCACCGTAGCCCCAGACAACAGCGTAAAACTTGGCGATCTACCAGAAGAGTGGAACTTTGGTGAGTTGACAGAACACTTATTGGTTGAGCTGCCTTACGCCATAGCCAAGCTAAACGCCGAGCAAGCTGATATTGAAGAAGAATATCTTGGCAACTGGACCGCAGGGTTCCCAGCACAAGATGTGATTATCGTCACAAAGCTTTTGATCGAACAGGGCAAACTGGCTAGCTATGAGGTAAAAAACGAGACTGTTATCAGCCCTAACCGCGAGCAACGCCGCAAAGGTGCCAAGCCTGAGATCGTAGTTGACACTTACACGTTCTACACGCTACCAGAGAATGTCGATAAGCGATGGGGCGAGAAGCAATTTGAAGATCCAGAAAAGTTGCAAAAAGCTGAAGCGTAACCCATAATAAGGGGTGTCCTCCCTAGTGGAGTGCACACGCCTTTGCTTGAAATGGGTCCTTCTTGAAAAAGAGGACCCTTTCTCTTACAATAAGTTCATGGGTAAATGGATCCACAGACTCACTAATATAGACGTCGACAATAGGACGGCCACCTGTTCGAACTGTGGCCCTGTTGGGATAATATCCAACGGTATACCTTCATATAAGTGCGAGCTCGGCTATTATCAGAGAAGAGTGAATAGTGCAGATCCTAAGATAGCTAGTAAGGCTAAGAATTTCTTGCAGTTCGTGGATATACCTAAGCCAAAAGATTGCGATATTTGTCACTCTACAGAGCCACTTCATAGAGACCACGACCATAAAACAGGCCTTCCACGAGGGTGGTTGTGTCGGAGTTGCAATCTGGCACTTGGCTATTTCAGAGACAATATTAGCCTCCTTGATACTGCTAAAGAATATTTATCTAAGGAGTGATATGGCAATAGATTTAGAAGAATTCAAAGAGTTGTTCGGCGTAGAGACCGATCTCAAAAAAGTGCAAAAAGTTTTTCCAGGAGCCGAAGAAATCAAGCTCGAAGCGCGCACGATCACCTGGAAGGGGCAAAGCACAACTGTTTATGATTACGAGCTTTTTGTTATGACTATCAAGGACTGGATCAAGCGCAATAACTGGACAAAAGAACAGGCACTTGACGAATACTTTAGCATGATTTAAGCTTAAGCGGTGAGATGTAGTTCACAGGGGTGTGAACCAGAAGAGGGCCATTGCGAGGGCCCTTTTCTGTTATAATAAGCTTATGATTTGAAGGACACGGCGCAAGCCTCCAGAGAACTCAATACTTGACAACTTCAAATTATATTTTGAAGAACTACCCTCAGATGAATTTTTGAAAAAATTAATGCGTAAAAGAAAAAGAGCCCGAAAGTAGGGCTCTTTTATATTGTGCGACGTAGGGTTTTACTTGCCTAGACGGTTCTGTAGCCATGCTACAAAGCCAGACGGCACCCCTATAACAAGCAGTAATGGTACCAAGTTGGTCTTGGCGTATTCAATAACTGCTTCCGGCACTCCAGGCACAGCCCAGACTACCAGCACAAGTCCGATCAACGCACCAACAATCGCTTGTAGTGCGGTTCGGACACCTTTGTTTAGTGGCGTTCGTTCCATAATGCTTTACTCCCATTTAATGCCAAAGAAATTTGCAATGGCTTTTAATATCTTAATTATTAAGTTTGTGTTTTCCAAGATAGCGTCGCCGTTACCAGGCTTCGTAGGATCAACGTCAAGAGGTGGTTCCGGTACGGGCTCGCGTGGTGGCTCTGGCGTTGGCGTCGGAGCAGGGACCTCACCGAAGTTGTCTAGCGGCAGACCCCAATCCTTGCCGTTGTCTTTAGCCCACTGGCTTCGAGCCCACACTTTATTATCGGCAGTTGTCTTTTTCTCGACAAGCGCGACATCTGTACCGGCTTTCACAATCTCACCAACTGGCTTACGAGTTGTGAGATCTGTCACATAAGTGTCTGTAAGTAAGCGCATTTTGCGTGGGTTCATAAAAGGTTCCCATTTTTCTTCGATAGTAGGTGGTAGTGTGACTTGTGGCACATAATCTTTACAGTCTGCTAGGTTGAAGCCGTTTGTAGCCCGTATTGCGCCGTCATTGTAAGAATACGCAGTCATGTAGTATTTGCCGCCCAAAGCGTTTGTAGCGACGGCTACGACATCAATTACACTACCTTGACCGTATGGTTTGACCGCCTTAGCGTCAGTCCACACATTGAAATTGAAGTCCCACAGGTTAGCTGTGCGGATCAATTCAATACGTTTAGGAGTTATTCGCTCGTAGGTAATGGCTGGTGTAGGTGGTTTTGGTGGGTTCAGTTGAGCTGTAACAGTGTCCCAAACAACCTTAGCATACCCCTTATCCTTGAGGTCAGCGGGGCAGAGTGTGATCTTGTCAGAGACATCTTTATGGTATTCAATGCCGACATTGGGCCATCGCTTGCGAAGCTCTGTTAGTAATATGCCTAAGTTGTTGAGGGTAGCCTGATCGTAGTAGCCCCCACGCCAGTCGCCGCGAACTTCTATGGTTAGCGATTCGTTGTTCGAACGCCAGTTGCCGTTGGTCCAAGCCGTGTCGTCGGTGTCGACGTACTGCTCGATTTGGCCTGATTTATTGCCTACCCAGAAGTGGCTAGAGCCGTTGCGTGACGGGTTAGCCCATAAGTAGCGAAGGGTGTCTTCCCAGCCCGCAGAGTGGTGAATCGTGATATATCTTATAGGTTGTTCACGACCTGGCGAGTAATTGGTACTCGCTGCTTGATAAAATGCTATTCCTGGAATTCTCATAACTTTACTCCTTTGCTGTTATTTTACGCCAAATAGCTCTAATTCCAAAAGCTAGTAACGTGCCAAAAAAAGATCCCACAAGGGCCCCGCTCACCCAGTAAGCGAGCCACATAAACCATAACTGATCAGACAGACTCATTTCAATTCCTTTGCGCCAACAGTTTCGTGCTCAACATTCTGTTGGCCGACGTTCTGGACGCTGATATTGCTGACAGCTTTTAAAATTTTTTCACCGTTAGCCTGAGTTATCCGTTCGAATTCGTGTGGTAGGTTCTCAAGAGCTTTAAGACTCTTGGCAATGTCCTGTAGTGGTAACTCTTTATAAACAGCAATTTGCCCCTGTAAGGCGGCAATAGCTTTTTCATTCTCTATGTGCTTTTTTAACTGTTCTTTGTACTCAAACTCCATCACTTCAATGCGCTTTTCCAACGCAGCGATGACTTTAGTTTGTTGCTCAATAGTTTCTTTAGGGAGTCGAGACTTGATATAGAGGAACGCAAGCATAGCACCTACGATGATTTCTACTCCGAAGATTAATGCTTGTATTTCCACCGTAACCCCCTAAGTTTTTATTATCTTATTAGCTACTAGAGTAGGCTGAACATTATTGTGAGCCGTATCCGAACCAGCATTTTGCATAGACGCTGTTTGGCCGAAACCGTAGTATTGCGATGGACCGGCTCCAGTTTGAGCACCATTTGTCTGGCCCGCGTCCCACACCATCATTCTTTGTGAGAATGTGTGATTGTGCGCTGCTAATTCAGCTGTAACAAGTTGGTGAGATTCCGCTCCACCACTTGCTCCTTGCTGACCATATGAACCCTGAGACCTGGCAAGGGTGAGCCTTGAAGCAGCCGTACCACCCATAGCGTCAGCACCAGCAAGTACTCGCCCTCTAGCGTCAGGGAGGGTAAAAGTCGTGGAGCCATCGCCAAGCCCATAAGGACAAAATCTGATAGTGTGGGTGCCGGATTGAGTACCGGAGGTGTTTATTGCGGTACCAGCAGCAGCATTAGCCCTTGTTGTAGCAAGGCGAAAAGTATTAGCGTCTATCCTAATCGCGTAATAAAGGGTATTGGCCACAATACCCGTAGGGAGTGCACCCGTAGTGGTCAGATATACCTGGTCTCCTGTCACCATTCCATGAGCCGCCATAGTTGCAACGCCTGGACTGGCTATGGTTATGGTGAAGGTACCCAAAGCTGGGACGAGCGCATTAAAAAGATCGGAGTACGTTGCTCTTGAGACAGTCGACCCGTCACAGAATAAGAACCCAGTTGGGGCTACTCGACCAGCATAGTCAATAATAGCTCCCGTAGGCAATAGGTTTCGAAGCGAAGTGCCACCAGTTACGGGGGCGTCGACTTTCAACTTTCCGTCGTCGTCATGCGCGACTCTGGCAAGTTCAACTACTTGATTCACCCACTCTGTTGTAGGCTTAATAATTGCAATTTGACCAGCGGTGTTGCCGGCGTCAGTGTAGCCAGGTGCGTAACCATCGATGACGATATTACCGGCGTCAAGATGGCCGTACATAATGGTCATGCTTGAGTTATCGATGTAATTGTTCGGGTTGAGGGTTCCTGTGACGAATATAAACTCAGCTGGCCAGTTGTCTACGTTATCCACATCAAGGGTCGTAGCCCCTATAGATCTGTTGTTTTCAATATTGGCGACAACCGCTTCACCGGTCCCGTCGCTCGCACTAAGTTTACTGTAGTCGTCCATATGTATTAACCCCCGTTGGAAATTCTAACTTTATAATACCATAATCGCGTTAAAAAAAAGAGAGGAAGGCCAAAACCTTCCCCTCCTGCCAAAAACTACTAGGATCAGTCGTTTTCAAGGCTGGCAACCGCACCGGTTTTCTTCGATAGAACGAAGGTATCACCGCGATCACGCATTTGGATCTCAATACCCGAGAATCCAGGAACCTTATCGAGAACAACGAAGCCGTCACCTTTTGGATCCATTTTCGGAGTCACGTTGACAATCGCTCGCTTGTCGGCTGCGATTACATAGACACCAGCACCCAAGTATGCGTCAGGAGTTTCAACAACCTTAGCACCGGCTAGTTTACCAATGTAACCGTTCTTACCATCGGTGTAGCCTTCGCTTGCACCAGTATAGTTGATAAGAGCGCGGATTTGAGAAGCGATGTCATAACCAACCCAAGCGATAATACTGTTGATGGAACCACCACCAGTCTTAACCTTGTCGATGGTACGGCTGAACTGAAGCTTCAAGTCGTTAGTACCAGCGTTGGCGTCGAACACAACCTTGTTACCGCCTGGACGAGCTGCAAGCAGCTTACCAAGTGAGTAAGCGTCGTGAGCTGGTACGAATACCTGATCAGCCTGTTGCATACCAACTTTCTTGCTGAACTCACCGATTGGTTGATCTTGGATTTGTGTCTTCTGAACACGGAGCAACATACTCTTATTGTATGCAAGAGTAAGAACTTGCTCTGCTGGAACAACTAGGGAAGCAGCACCGAATGGAGCTGTTGCGCTACCTTCGTCGTAGTCAGCCAAAGAACCGTTAGCGATGGACAGCACACGAACGCTGTTTACATCGACAAATTTATAACCATTATCGCCAACATGAGGTGCAAACACTGAGCTTACGCTTAGTGGAATATCCATGATATTGGCGGTTTTTGTACCATATGCCATGATAGAAACCCTCCAGAATTTTAATTATTCAGTTTGACCCCTTTGCTTATCCTAATTGTATACGAATGTCAATTAGAAAAGCAATAGCAAAAACGTGATAATATTACAATATGCAAATACCGCTATATTATAATCCTAGAGATTATCAAGCAGAGGGGATCAGGGCACTCGAAATGGGCGTTACTTTCGCTGTTTGGTGTTGGTCTCGTCGTGGTGGCAAGGACCTTACTGCCTTCTGTTATGGTATTAAAAAAGCAGTAGAAATTCCGATGAACGTGGTCATTGTCTGGCCTACTAAGAAACAGGGTTATGATAACTTCTGGACTGCGGTGGATAATGACGGGATCCCAATACTCGACCGTATTCCAAAGGGTCTTATAGCGAAGAAATCAAGTACCAAAGACGATATGTCGGTCACTCTAATTAATGGTTCAACGATTACGTTGCTCGGTGCCACTGATCCGGACGCTCTTCGTGGTGCCAACGGCAAGCTGTATATCTTGTCTGAGTTCGTCGATCTTCCGGCCGGTTTGCTCGGTGTTATTAGGCCGGTGGTAGCCGTGAACGGCGGCCAGATTATCGTCCAAAGCACTCCAAAAATCGATGGCGTCTCTGGAGCTACGTTCCAGAACTTGTTTGAGCGAGCAAAGAAAATCTGGACAAAAGGCAACAAAACCCAGTATGCCTCTGTCGTTACCGCTGATAGATACCTGTCTGAAGAACAACTAGAAAATATTCGCCAAGAATATATCGCAGAATACGGCAACGACGTCATGTTCCGTCAAGAATTCCTCTGCGACTGGGGGCAGACTTCTCAAACGTCTTACTATGGCGAATTACTTATGCAGCTTGAACAGGCGAAAAAAATCGGACTCTTCCCTTATGATCGCAACTATCCAGTGTATACCGCGTGGGACTTGGGTATGGCTGACTCTACCGCTGTCACATTCTTCCAGTATTTCTTAGTGAACGGCAAGCCAAAAGTAAGAATCATAGACTACTACGAGACAAACAGCCTTAAAATGGAGGCTCATATTAAGCACATACAGAGCAAGCCATACAATATGGCGTGGCACTTTTTCCCTCACGACTCCAAAGTTCGCGACTCCGACGCTATTGAGCGCATAGAAAAGATCCGTGAACTAGGGCTGACTAACAGTAGCGTACTCCGCCGTGAACCTAAGGAAGACGGTATTGGCCGCGTCGTAACAGAGATGGCTAAGTCAGTTTTCCACGCTCCAATGACAGTAAATCTTGTCAAAAAACTCAAATTATACAAGCGCAAGTGGAATGGTCTCACTGGTGATTACGAGGGGCCAGATCACAAAACAGAGTCTCACGCTGCCGACTCTGTTCGTTATGTATTTCAAGCTATTGAGACTGAATTTGATAAAGAGACCTGCGAGATGTATTTCTCACAGGCCTCTCAAGAAGAAACTTACGAATCAGAAGAAACGGCTACTACTTTTTATCAGCCTTCTTACTAGACTTCTTTTCTGTTTCGACTTCTTCGTCAACAGCTTCGTAAAGAACTGGACCTTCAGGTACAGTAACTTCTGCGGTGCCGACTTCTTGGTCGAAATTCATTTCTGCCTTTGTAATACCGGCTTTGTCAGCCTTAGCGTTTGCTTTTGCAGCTGCTTGCCCTGCTGCTACTGGATCAAAATCTGCCATAATAAACCTCCGTTACTTATTTAGCTTTACCACTATTATCTGCTTTTTCGGTTGAATCCGCAACCTTTTCCGACTTCTTCTCACGAGCCTCTGCGAGCCTTTGCTCGTATTCGCTTGTGTAGTTCTTGCCCTCAGCCGCGTTTACGCGAGCTGCTTCTCGGAATCTCTTGTCAGCCATATATTTAAGCACATTGAAGTCGACCAAATCGTCGATAGGGATCTGATATGTTGCTGCAATTTGAGCCATTATTGTTGGGTTTTCCTTGATTTCATCAAGCTCAACAACGGTCTCAGGTGACAAACGCCAGCCGAAATCTTGTTTGTTGTGAGCGTTGGGCCCTTGATCGCTTGAGTTGAAAAACGCTGCGATATGTTCGGCGGTAGACGCTACCCTTGATTCGCCTGTATTGACGTTGAAAAATTCAATACCAATCTGGCTTCTTTTTTCTTCAGCCTTGCGAGCTGCGTCTTCTTTGGTTTGTAAAATTCTTGAATCTGCCATGATTTACTCCTTATCCTTCATAATATTCTTTAGCGACACCGGCCCACTCTTTTTCTTCCGGATCAGTCATATCTTCGATTTTGGTTCGGGTAGAGAAAACATCACCGCGATCAGAGCGAGTCTGCTTTTGTTGCTGCGCCTGTTCCTGTTTACGCTGTTCTTCGGCGGCCTTGCGATCAGCCTCAGCTTTAGCTTTGGCCTCTTCATCAGCCTTTAACTGCTCTGCTTGCTTAACATATGGAGCCAAAGCAACATCGTAGAATTCCTTCATACCGATCTTTGTGCCAACAATAGTCTCGCCATCTGAGCCAATATCCACAGTCTTCAAGAACGCGTCAGTTAGCTTTTGTCGAAGATTAGGTAAGTGTTTAAGCAATTCACCGTATTCACTTTTAATAGCTTCAAGGTCATATTTCATAGTCACGTTGACTTCAACAATCTTGTCTATTTCGGCTTGATCGGCCTTTGATTGTTTCTCAAAATGATCTTGTGCTCGGAGCAACCAACTGGCGGCTTCTTCTGCCGTAAATGGTTTGCCAGTGGCAGGGTTTTGAAGCTTCATAACATCAGCTACAGTTTCGATTGGGTCGCCGTCAGCGTCCTCTAATCGGGTAGGTTTATCACTGAAAAGCTTCTTACGGACATCTTCAGTAATGGCTTCGCGAGTTTGTTTAAGCTCGGCTTCTTCCGCTAACCGGTCACGAATAGTTGGCTCGGATCCTTCGGCTGGATTTGCTGGATCGCCTTCACCTTCCTTTTGGGAACCATCACCAGGTTTTTGTTCCTCATTCGGTTTTTTGTCGTCTGGATTTGGCGGCGTCTCTTCGCCCTCTTTAGGCTCTTCTTTTGGCTGGGTCGGCTCATTAGTAGGATCCTCCTTCTTTTTTTCATCTAAATCGACACCACGATCGCTGACAAAATCGTCAGCCGCACTCGCCCACTCTAGTTCGTCTTGTGTAGGGGCTGTTGGAGTTCCCCCTGCTGGAGCTTGACTTGGATCCATACTATTCCTTTCTGCCTTCTTCTACGGCTTTTATTGCTGAATCAACCATACTTTGTATTGGTACTAGGATATCATATGCGATCTGTCTACCCGCTACTTGAGCTTCGAGCTTCATAGCGTCTTTAGATAGGTCAAACGCATTAAAATCAGTCGACAACCCATCAACACCATCATCAAGTATTTTCTTCACTTGTTTTAATGTAGTGTAGTCATCTTCGTCATTCTCTGCTACCGGATCAGGCGTTGGTGCCGTTGCCGGTGAAAAGAATGGTATCTGTTCATCTTGATCTTCTCTGGCCATTTTTACCCCTTTGCTTGGTATTTAGTTTGATAATAGCGTAACCGTTTAACCATGTCAACTATTGTCCAGCCACAGGAGCTACTGGTTCAGTTGTCCCCACCTGTGGATTTCCTGTGGGTAACGCAACCGGTGGAGCTATTGCCATTCTCTTGGCTTGTGGGACGCTCTTTTCAAGAATCATATCCATAATCATCTTAGCTCGTTGACGCAATTCTGGGTCAGTACCATCATCATTTTGTAGTAATGTGACAAGCGTGTCTTGGAGGTCTGCGCGCTGCTTCTCTTCCATTTCTTGCTTACCGATTGACAACTCAATTTCAACAGTCCAAGTTTCTATAGAATCATAGAAATAATTCCAGTCAACAGTGATTTTATTGTCATCACCAATAGGAGGCACAAATTCTGGTTGCTCTTCTGTTGGCTTGAATTGCTGTTCAGCGATACGATTGATAGCGTTTTTACACTCATCGTCTACAGTAAGATTTGACTCGTTAGGGATCTTTTCGCCTGTTTCTGGATCAACATTGTTTTCTACAGTCTGCTCTGCGATGAATGTATCAAGAGCCACGAGAACATACTGGCGCAAGAAATTCTCAAGAATATTCGTGATTTGATTCGTAGTCAGATCTTGGACCTCATTTTGCTGTTTAACGCCAGGACCGGTCTTAGAGAAATCAGCACCATTGTTTACTGCGCTGAACGGTGAGCCCATTATATTCTGGATCTGTGACGCCAAGAACTTCATCATCGGAGTGAATTGCGCTAGAGCACCATTGTCCATTGATTTAAGCTCTGCTGTTGCGTTCTGATCTAAGGCTTCCCAGACGGCACCCTGTTTAAGTTGTACCGGCTTCGTAAACCGACCGCGCTTGAGCACAGGAGGTTTCGCGTTAAGCAATAGCATTGAGGCGATTGACTGGTAATAGATGTTCGCGAGGTTCTGGTTCGGTGAAGCAAGACGGACGCGGGACAAGCCGAACGGAGTCAGTGGAGCTGGGTCGATAACGAGCCCCTGTACACGAGGGTAGCCGAACTTAGATTTGTTCTTTATACAGCGCAATGCCGTGTCTGGTAGCTGAGGGCAGAAAGTACAGAACTCGCCACCACGACCAACTTCGTATTTGGTGACGAATTGGTACGTTTTGGCGATGTATTCTTGCTGCGCTTTCTTTTGCGGATCTGATTGATAAATCGAGTAATTCTTTGTCTCTGGTTGGATTTCAAGAAGGCGGTTAAGCGCGTCGACATACCAGCTAGTGTTTGGGTTCTGCATAGCTGCGTCACGGATTTTGCGAACGCGTGACTTTGTTAAGTTGGCCACTACATAGAAATAACCAGCCTCATTGAAGTCCTGAATACCTGGCTCTGGGTCAACATCTGTATAGTGCATAAGGCGCATAGTTGTACCGAAATCATCAAGCACTTCTTGGGTCACTGTCATAAATGGCGCATAACCATGAGTGATGGCTTGTTCTGTACCCATCTGTAAAGTGCTTAAAAGGCCTTTACCGAAGGTGTCTTCGTTCAGAACATTGTGTCGAACAAAGAATGACGCAAGTGCCGCCCTGATACTGTTCTTGGTACCATTAATTGCTACGCCGAAGATAGGCAACTGTTGGAGCGAATTACGGGGAATCTGACGGACAAGTCCGGCAATAGTCGTGTCACCGACATACGGCGCGCCTTTTTGGTGTTGCAATGGAACACCATCGACTAAGTTATCCAGTGAAGGAAAATCGATAGTGTATGTCTCACGATTAGTGCGAGATGTTTCCCATTCTTGGATCATCGAATCTATGTCGACTTCTTGTATTGCTTCTGGTATGCTCTTGTTTTCTTCCATAATTCATTTACCCCTTGTGTTTATTCTAGCGCAAGTCTGGCTTGACTCCTAGATTTTCCCCCTCAAACGAGACAGAGTGCCATAAATAATCACTATAACCATTAGGCGTCCTAATGTACGGCTGTAGCTCTGAGGCAAGATCATTAATATTAAGTGGAATCCTTTTGTCTTCCCGTACCAAAACTGAATCCGTCTGATCTATTAAGACAGACTGCCACCAAGTAGCTGGCGTAGGTTGGCTGTTGAACACATATTGAGGGTCCGACCAACCACCAGAAGACGAGGCAACGTACTGAGGACCATGATACAGCTTTTCTTTGTTTTTTGGTTTACCATTTTGGTTGGTGTAATTCACGCCGACAATGATGTCGCCAATTAAGTCGAGCATATAGAACACGGCCTGAACAACAGCCTGGTAGCCGTTGTGTGCGTCATTTACGCCTATCTTTGCACCAACAACCTCAGTCTCAAAAGTGCTTGCGCCATCGATATAATCGACAGATCCGAAGGCGTCATAAAGCTTAAGTATCTTATTGCCTTGACAGATGTACACGAAAGCTGGGCTATCTGGTGGCGATACTGTACCGATCCACTGAGCGGGTATCTGAAGGGTGTACCAAGCACCGTTATTATCAAGATCTCGAATCAATATCTCTGTTGGCGTAGGGAACCCGTATGCTGGGATAATCCACATGAACCTGTTATTCCACGCCGTACCAACTATCTCAGGCAGCGCACCGACATTAACTCGACGCATATACTCTTTGATGTTCTTATCAATATCTTTAGTGGCAAGGACGTTCTGGAGCTGAGGCTGCGTGTCCATACTCATAAGGCCATCTGTAGATGGGAATGATAGCTGCCCCTTATAATTGATCACACCATAGCTAGAAGCGACACCAGCCGCGCCATAGTTCTGTTCAGTAACGGCCCAGACTACGAATGACTGGTTGCCGTAATTGATAGTCTGTTGTTCAAGTGTAGCCTGTTTGCTGAGTCCCTGAGTATTGCTGAATAAAATAGTGAGGGACGGGATTCCCTGCCCGTTACGGAAGCCGACAACAGAGGCGGGGTAGTAGTTCGTCCCCTTCGAGGGTTGTGAGCGGAAGCCACCATTGGCCGAGCTGAAGTCTCGGGCGAACTCACCGTCGCCCCCGATCCACACATTATCTGGCTCATCGACGTCACCAAAAAGGACCGGACGGCCGTTGGTTTCAATGCCGTGTTCAACTCGTGGCCCCTCTGTACTGTTCGCGCTAGGTGGGTTTCCTCTACCAATATCGATTGCTAGTGTACCGTTATCAACGATACTAGCTTGGTTCAGGTCAAGGCCACCGGCCAGCATAAGCATATCGGTCGGTTGGATTACGCCACCGTTGGCGGCAAGTGCGATATATAGATTCCAGTAAGTTGCGCCAGCCGGAGCGACACCAGGCCGCGTGATCGTCAAAAACTCGGTGCCGTCTGGGTCCCACTGGTCGCGAGGCTTGTTTATGGTGTAT
>JACCDR012239726.1_pt1 | contig 12468 bp, 10 predicted proteins | sample 7446431 | NCBI WGS metagenome assembly JACCDR01 (sample SAMN15323443, study PRJNA562643) | freshwater metagenome | isolation source: river surface water | place: USA:Blue River Watershed | collected 2017-08-17
ATTAATTTCTGAACTTGTTGCTATAACTCCAGATAAAATATTTAATTCCGCACCAGTTGCTATAATTGCAGTTGCTCCTAAAGTTAACCCTGCAGTAGTTAAACCAGTAAGAGAACCTAAAGAAGTTATATTAGTCTGTGCTGCTGTTGTTAATGTACCAGTTAAAGAAGTAGCACTTAGAATATTAATACCTGAAATATTACCACTGGAATTTAATACTAAAGTTTTACTATTTTCAGCCGAACCTGGAGTTGAAATATTATTATAATTTAATTGAGTAGAACTCGAAGTAATATTCGTACCATTTAAATTAATAGTTGTAGCCACTAATGTAGATGTAGTTAAAGAATTAATATTAGATATATTTCTAGATGAATCTAAAACTAAAGTTTTGCTAGCTTGACCTATGCCAATTGTTGTTATATTATTATAATTTAATTGATTAGCACTAGAAGTAACAAGAGTTGCCCCTAAAATAAGACCATTTGTTCCATTATGACCTGATAATGATAAATTTCCATTTACAGTTAATGCAGATAAATTACCCACAGAAGTTATATTTGGTTGACTTTGGGTAGTTAAAGTACCTATTAATGTAGTAGCTGCTAATGTTACAGCATTAATTCTTTCAATACCTGATATAATTTTATTAGAATCTAAAATTAAAGCTTTAGATGCTAATGCAGATCCTTCAGTAACTCCGGCAGTATAGTTAAGTTGTGTAGTAGAACCAGTAAAATTAGTGCTACTAAGTTTAAACGATACAATTTGATTTGAAATCGGCATAATTATTTAATTAAATAATTAAAAATATTTATATTTTAAAGTGTTTTAGACGTTTATATACAAAAAAATATATTAAAATACAGATATATTATTTATTTTTAATAATTATTATTAATTATTATATTTTCTAAATATTTTAATCTATTATCTAAATCTTGAATTTTATTTATTAATTTTTGATTTTCATCTTTTAATTTTTTGATTTCATTTTCTTGATTTTTACTATTTATATCTTTAATTTCATTTTCTTGATATATATATTTTATATTTGTTGCTAAAATTGGAATTATATTTTGATAAGCCACATGAAGACATTTACTTGCAGGACTAATACCTCCATCTTCATGAATAATTTCTTTCATTTTATCATCATCAACTAAAGTTATTAATTCTTCATAACCATTACGAGCTAAATCTTGTGCTATATAACCATAATGATAAGTACCACCTCTACTTTCAATATAGTTAAAACTTACTGGTTTATTTTGGATAATAAAAGCTTTAGCAAATTCAATAGGAATTTCATTTATATTTGTTTTAATTCTTACATCTGATGTTATATATATTTCAGTCCCTACTGCAATTGGATTATTAAATTTAGCACAAATAGTGGTTGATGTATTATAAAAACTTCCATTAGAACCACTATTATTTCTATATCTCCATGTAGCACCATCAGTAGTCCAACTATTACTTGCAACAACATCTAATGCAAAATTTGGACTTGTAGTTCCAATTCCTACATAACCATTAGTTGGAGATATATATATACGTGTTGTATTATTAGTTAATAAACAAAATGCATTTTGTGAATACATACCAATTCTACCTTCACCTGAATCTACATATGAAATCATTTCTTGACCTCCACCTAATATATGTTGAAATCCATATCCACTTGCTGAAGTTCGTATTCTACCAGTACATTGTAATGAACCATTTGATGTATTAATAGTACTATTACAATTAATTGTTCCATTTACATCTAATGCATAACTTGGACTTGTATTAAAAATACCAACTCCTCCAGAATTAGCTCTCATTATTTCACTACCTGTAGAACTTGAACTTGCACTATGATAAAATGCAATACCTGCTGATGATCCACTATAACATTTTAATAAAGAACTATTAGCACCAAATCCATAAGCACTAGTTGTACCATTATAAATTAATAATAGTTGATCTGAAGCCGTACTACCCATATCAATTCTACCGACTGGAGATGATGTTCCTAATCCTAATTTACCATTTGTATCTACAACTAATCTCATTGTACTAGCAGTATTATCATAAAGATAAAATGTATTTGCTGGAGAACTTGATGATCCTCTTGAACCTAATTCCCAAGATCTTGCATTAGAATTAAATTTAACATTACAATTACCTGTAGTTGAAGAATTAGTTAAAGTTAAATGATCTTGATTTGTAGAAGATATAGATACTTTATTAATACCAGCAATATTTAATGATGAATCAGTAATTAATGCTTTACTAGCAGCAGCAGTACCTTCAGTTACACCTGTTGTATAAGATGAAGATAAAATGGTACCATTTATATAAATATTACTTGATACATTTAAACTTCCAGTTATATCTAAAGTATAATTAGGAGAAGTATTTCCAATTCCTACTTTACCATTAGATAATACATTTAATGTCATAGGAGTACCATAATGTCCTAAAGATAAATAAGATAAACCTGTAGTTGAAATATAAGTAAATGTAATTTCAGCTTGTTGGTCAACTGCAGATGCTTTACCTAAAGTAAAACTAGTTCCATTACCATTACCTAATGATGAATTTAACATTGTTAATGGTCTAGTTGATGCTGTTGAATTTAAATTTAAAACATTAATTCCAGAAATATTTAATGATGAATCTAAAACTACAGCCTTTAATGCTGAAGCAGTACCTGCAGTTACACCAGATAAATAATTTAATTGTGTAGAAGTAGCTGTAGATCCTGATAAACTATTTAATTCACTTGCAGTTGATGTTATTTGTGTACCATTTAGATATAATGATGTACTATTTAAAGTGCCCCCAACATTTACTTTATAAGTTGAATTAGGAGTTGTTCCAAATCCAATATTACCTGAACTATCTATTAACATTCTATAAGCACCATTATAATATAAATATGCAGTATTTGGATTAGTAGAAGAACTACCTCTAGTACCAAATTCCATTGAATATGTATCAGATGTACATAAAATATTTGCCGAACTTGTTGCAGTTGTATTAGTAGCTCTTATTCCACTAGCAGTACCTGAAGTAGTTAAAATTCTAATTCCTGTGATATCTTTATTACTATCTAAAACTATAGCTTTACTAGCTGATGCTGTGCCAGCTGTAACACTAGCTAAAGTATTTAATTCAGTTGCTGCTGCGATAAGTTGTGTACCATTTAGATATAATGATGTACTATTAATATTTCCATTTACATCTAGTTTATAAGATGGAGTTATAGTATTAATTCCTATATTACCGGCCGCATCTATTCTCATTCTTTCTGTTCCTTCAGTTGCAGAACTTGAATTTCTAGTTAAGAATGTTAAAATACCATATCCAAATGAAGCACTTTGATATGAATATAAAACTTTAATTTTTGCTAAATCATAATCATTATTAGTAGAATGATAACCCATAAATGCAATATGAGAAGCACATTGATCAGTTGAATTTCTATTTTCAATTTGAATTCCTAATGAAGTTGATATATTACCTTCTAAATGTAACATATCACCAGCTGCACCACTTACATTACCAATTTTTGTATTTCCAACTACAGCTAAAGAGGTAAGATTTCCTACAGATGTAATTGCAGTTTGTGCTGCAGTAGTTAGAGAACCAGTTAAACTTGTGGCAGTAATTGTAGTGGCCCCACTAATAGTTCCACTTAAAGTTAAATTTGTAACTCCAGATAATGCACCAGCTAAAGTTAAACTTGTAAGTGTTCCTACTGATGTAATTGCAGTTTGAGCTGCAGTTGTTAAAGTACCGGTTAAAGAAGTTGCAGTTAAAGAATTAATATTAGTTATATTTCTAGATGCATCCATTAATATAGCTTTTGAAGCTGATGCTGTACCAGCGGTTAATCCAGATAAATAGTTTAATTCAGTAGCTGTTGATGTTACTTGTATTCCATTTATATAAAAACTAGTTGAATTTAATGAACCATTTACATCTAATAAATATGCTGCACTAATTGTATTAATTCCAATATTACCATTATTTCTGACAGTTAATCGTCTTGTATTATTACTAATTAAACTAAAATCATTATTACTTGTACTTCCTATTTGTTGATGACCACCAGATGCAAGAATATATATTCCTAATGTTGATAATGATGTACTATTTGTAAATGAAAATCCTCCAGAACTTAAAGTTGTACTTATAGCTAAACTAGAAAGTGTACCTAAAGAAGTTATATTTGGTTGAGATGCTGTAGTTAATGTACCAGTTAAATTTGTTGCAGATAATGTTATTGAACTTAAAGAATTAATTCCAGTTATATTTAAAGCATTATCTAAAACTATTGCTTTAGATGCAGATGCAGCACCTGAAGTAATTCCTGCTAATGTATTTAACTCTGTAGCGGTAGAATTTAAATAAGTACCATTAATATTTAAACTTAAACAATTTATAGAACCTTCTATATTCATTTTATATGATGTTGATGCATTTGCCCCGACATTTACATTTCCATTAATTCCAAGATATAAACAATTATTAGTATTATTATTTGTAGTAAATAACATAGGATGATTACTATGTGTTCCAAAAGTTGAAATTACATTACTCATATATAATTTTGTAATTACTGACCCATTAACCCATTCTTGATATGATGATAATGTACTAGTATTATTAGTCATAGTAGTAATAATTTTACCAGATGTATTTAAACTAGTTAGTGTACCTAACGATATAATATTGGGTTGTAATACTGTAGATAAAGTACCAGTTAAAGTAGTAGCAAGTAATGTATCAGTACTTAAAGAATTAATATTAGTTATATTTCTAGATGCATCTAATGTTAAAGATTTATTAGCTGCACCAGTTCCATTTGTAACACCAGCTAATGTATTTATTTCAGTAGCAGAAGCTAATATATTTGTTCCACCTAAAGTTAATGTAGTTAAAGATAAACTAGAAGTTGTAATGCTAGCAGATACTGTTAAACTTGTAAGTGTTCCTACAGATGTTATATTTGGTTGTGCAACTGTAGTTAATGTTCCAATCAAACTTGTTGCTGAAATAGAAGTACCACCTGAAATAGTACCATTAAGACTTAAATTAGTTACACCCGAAATTGCACCAGATAAAGTTAAACTTGTAAGTGTTCCTAAAGAAGTTACATTAGTTTGTGTAGCTGTAGTTAACAAACCAGTTAAATTAGTTGCAACTAATGATGTTGTACTTATAGAATTAATATTAGTTATATTTCTAGATGAATCTAATATTAAAGTTTTGCTAGCTTCTGCTGTACCTGGTGTAGTTATATTATTATAATTTAATTGAGTAGAAGATGAAGTTATATTTGTACCATTTAGATTAATTGTTGTAACTACTAAAGTACCAGTACTTAAAGAATTAATATTAGTTATATTTCTAGATGAATCTAAAACTAGAGTTTTACTAGCTTGGCCTGTACCAATTGTAGTTATATTATTATAATTTAATTGAGTTCCTGAAGCAGTAACAAGAGTTGAACCTAAAATTAAACCATTTGTTCCATTATGATTCGAAATGTTAAATTACTTGTTACTGTTAAATTACCTAAATTACCTAAAGCTGTAATATTAGGTTGATTTGATGTGGTTAATGTACCAATAAATGAATTTGCTGTTAATGAATTTGCTGTTAAATTCTCTATTCCAGTTGCAGATTTATTTGAATCAAGAACTAATGATTTACTAGCAATTGCAGTTCCTGCGGTCACACCAGATGTATAATTAAGTTGAGTTGCGGTACCAGCAAAATTAATACCACTAAGTTTAAAAGATATAATTTGATTAGATATAGTCATTTTTTTTAAATTTCTTAGAAATTTATATATTAATTTTTATATAATAAATTTAAAAACTATTTATAAAAAAGTTAATTTAGTTTTATAATATATAGATAATAAAATGTCTACTAAACAAAATGTTCTATTGAGTAACTGTAATAAAAGTGATTTATCAAATTTAAATAATGATATTATTCTAAATTTCCCATCTAATTTATTCTATAAAAAACCTACACATTTAGAATTAATTAATTTTGATTTAGAATGTGAAGTATTATTATTTGGAAATAGTAATAATTCATTAAAAATTGGAATTAAATTTCCCGATGGATCATATAAAGTTTATTTAATTGTTGTAGAATTTAAAGATTCAATAAAAACAGATTATGATTTAGCTATAGCTATTAAAACAGCATTAAATTTAGAAGATTATGATGGATATGATATAGTTTTTGATGTTACTGAAAGTACTATATCTAATGTTATTACAAATTTTAAAGTAGAAATTGATACTTCTACTACTTCATATTCAATTACTTGTTCTAAACCTTGTAATATAATGTTTGATCATAAAGATTCTATTGGAATGTTAATTGGATTTGGATCCGGAATATATGAAAATGTTACTCAAATATCTGGTATATCTACTCAAAGTATTACTGCATATAATTATATAGATTCATATAATGAATCAAGTGATACTGGTATTTTTCCTAATTATAATGATGTTAATTGTAAAATGGCTATGTTTGATAGTTTCGGTATGTATATACCTAATAAAGATAATGATGATGATGTTACAGTAAGTATTAATAAAAATTTAGGAGTAACACATTATGATTCTATAGGTCAAATATTAATTGAAATAGAAAATGCTATGAATGAATATTCAAATATTTATTCACCGCCAGCTGTATTTGATGTATCTTATGATTATAAAACAGATAAAACAGTTATAGTTAATAAAACAGGTGCAAAATTTGGAATTGGATTTGATTTTGATAATATTGCAAATATAGTAACTTCTGGATCATTACATACAGTATTGGGATTTGAACAAAAATCTTATGTACATTTAGTAAGTATAGAATCTCCAGGAATATCTTTAACATTTGAAAATACATTTAGTGATGATTATATATTAATTTGTTCTGATTTATCTAATAATTCATCTGATTTAAGTATTATAGGAATTGGTAATGCTAATAATATTAAATCTAATGATATATTATTTGCAATACCCTATAAAAATAGAAAACAATTTAAACCTGTAGATAGTTCATTTTATAGAGTTAATATTTCTAGCTCACCTTTTAGTATGGGATATAAAAATAAAATATTTAATGAAACAAATCCTAATTTAGTTAACTTTTACTTAAGAACATTATCTGGAAGATGTATATCTTCTAATTGTCAATGGACTGCATTAATAGCATTCAATTTTTAGAATTTATCAATTTATGTTTAATAGTTTTTTTATTTAACATTATCAATCTATATTAGTAGTTTTTTTGTTTTAAAAAAAATTGAATTTAAGATTAAATATTAATATATTATAACAATGTGTTCAAGAACTTGGGAAGAATATGATATTAATGAATATTTTATTAAATTCTTAAGAATTAGTCCTGTTTTACTATATTCTACAGATACTTATAATTTAAAAAAAATTATATATCAAAGAAATCTTCTAGATAAATTACATAAAAATAAAATTACTAATGATGAACTTAGAAAACAATATCAAAAAGTTATTGATAAAGAAATTCAAAAAAAAATACACTTAGAAAATTTTAGACTTAAAATTAATAATGTAGTTAAATTATTAGAAAATCAACAATATAATAATTTAATTAAAGAAATTGACAGTTATATTAATTAATACTTAATAATTCTTTAAGATGATAATATACTTGATATAAATGATTTTTTTTTGTATTATCAAGTTCTTTTGAAATTGTATCTTCAATAGAACTAGATGAAGTATCTTCAATTCTTAAATTATTAGGACTAACTGTTGCTGGAGCCTCGGTATTATCTGATTTAATTTCTGAAAAACTATATTCATTTTGCTCAATAATTGGACTTGGAGTTACACTTGATGCTTCCATTGGTGTTTCACTTGGTGCTTCAGTTGGAGTTACACTTGGTGTTTCACTTGGTGTTTCACTTGGTGTTTCAGTTGGTACTTCAGTTGGTGCTTCAGTTGGTTCTTCTTTTATAGATAAACTTGGACATGGAGTATCATTATTTGAAGATTCTGAAGAAGTTGGAATTTCAGTTGGAATTTCAGTTGAGGTAGAATTATTAAAAGCAATAGGTGCTCCTTTTAATTTACCATTATTCCAAAGAATTTTAAACCATTCTAAATCAGCTCCGCCAGCAGGTTGATTACTTTTATAAGATTCCGAATTTCCGTCGCATATTCCGTCAGTTTCAATTGCTGGTTTAATCCATAAGTAATAACTAATAAAATCAATCCCTGTTTGATCTGAAGGTGGTTCTCCAATACCAGCAGAATTTAAGTTACACCAAATATTATTAGAACTTGGTCCATTAGCATTTCTACTTGTATCAATAATACATTTATAATCCATTCCGCTAATTTCGCGAACTTTTTTACATGAGTTAATTGATTCATCAGTAGATCGATAGTTTGAAAGATTAAGACTAAATCCTTTAATTCTTTTAGATGTATCAATTTTATTAACTACATCTAAAAATTCTTTAATTTGAGCATCATCATAGATAATAATCCAATATCCAATATCTAAATAAATTTCTGCATTTTTATTATTAGATAAAATATCTAAAGCAGATTTAATATTCTCAATATAATTATTTTTTAATCCACAACCATCTTTAACTGTTAAAGATAAAGCATCGGGTTCAATTATATATATAACTGGTTGATCTCCAACAGTAGTTTTTAATTGATTAATAAAATTATTATAATCATCAGAATTTTTATTTGATCCTCCAGAAGATTCACCTCCTGAGCAATCTTTATTAGGAAGTCCATAGACTATAATAGTACTTACCTCTCCTTTACAATTATCTAGTTGATTTTTAACTTCAGTTAATGAATTTGAATTTCTATCCGTATACCATGTTGGTAAAGGATAGTTACTCATAGTATCTAATTCATTTTTTAATTCGTTGTTTTGTTGTGATAATGGTTGGTATTTCATTTTACCGTTATAATTACATAGTTTTGCATTAGCAGTTGTTACTAATAAAGTTGTAAAAACACATTTTGTGATAAGGGTTAAAGATTTCATTTTGATACTTATATTAACTAGAGTGAAAAAAATAAAACAAAATATTATTTTTTCATATTTAAAAAGTTAAATTGATTATTTATATATATAATGCTCAAAAAATGTATTAATTAATATATTTTTTAATATTTCTTTATTATCATCATAATTAAATATTAAATGGTTACTATTATAAATAGCTAATAAATGTATATCATCTATTAAATTTATTAAATTTAGAGTTTTCATATTAGATTTTACTAAAATATTCCATATTTCTTGTTTATATTCAATTTTTAGTCCTTTCTTTATATATATATGATCATATATATTAATATTTTCGTTGTAATTTTGATGATATAATGATTCATAACTTAATTTATATACATTTATAATATCAATATTTTCTTTATATATAACTACAAAATTTTCATTTGTAGTCTTTTTTTGCACATATGCAAATTGAATAAACATACTTATTGTACTATAATAAAAAAAAAATTCAATTTTTTAATTTAACTAATTCGCAATAATTTATATTTATATTCTTATATGCATATACTATAATAATCAATACAGATCAATTATTGATTTAATTTTATTCTTAATTGATTAGCTATTTTTTTCTTACGTTCTTCAATATTATCTTGTTCATTTTGCTTTTGAATTTCAACTTCTCTATCATATAAATCAAAAAATTTATCAATATCAATATTTAAATCTTCTACTGTTTTAAGATACATAGCATTAATTTCTGATAAACTAACATGGGTTACTTTAGATTGATATAAATATTTAACATAAATAGCATAAATATATTTATTTCTAAATTTTTCTTGTTCTCTTTGATTGCCTGTTATTTTTGCTCTAGTTTTATCACTAGGTCGAATTTTTGCTTTCCAATCTAAATATTTATAAAATGCTTTTTTAGAATATAATCCAAAAACTATAATATATTTACTAACTATAGGATATAATTTATAAAATTCCTTAAAATCTTCATGTTGTTGGAAATAAGACATTCTTTTATCTATTGATAATTCTTTATATTCTTTATCATTTAATAATTTATCCCTACTACATTTTAATAATTCACATGCTTTAATATGGTGTTCTTTATTATATTTATCTATTTTTAGTTTATCTTCTTCAGTATATGAAATATCAACTAATTTATATTCACTTGAATCCATTTTTGATATTATATAATAATATTTTATAATTTTAATTTATATTATAATTATCTAAAGTTTTTGACATTTTTTTAAATATATTTTCAATAGATGTATAAATGTCTTTTGGATTATAATATTGTAGTAATTTACTATTGCTTAAATGACAATTTGATCTTTGTGCTATTATATTTTGTTTGCATTTAGAAATAATATTATATTTATAATTAGGATTAATATATTTTTTATATAATTCTAATATTTCTGGATGTGAAATAATTCCAGTATTAACTACATTAAATGTACCAACTAAATTATAATTTATAATTTTTATAATAAATGGCAATACGTCATCTAAAACACTCATTGAATTTGGAATATCGATTACATTTTTATAATTAATAATTTTAGTTATTAGTGATTTTGGATGCATATCTGATGATATTGGCATTCTAAGACGTATAATACAAATATTATCATATATTTCTAATAATTTTTCAGTTTGTATTCTATTTGCACTATAATAACTTCCAAAAAAATTTGGAACATGATCTTCTGTTTTTTGTAAAAAATATGGTTTATCTTGATAATCATATATACAACCAGACATAATTAAAGTTAAATGTATATTCATTTTATTACATAAATAAGCTAAAATAAGATTACCAGTAGTATTAGTTAATAGTAAATCACTTTTATTTTTTTCATAGAAATCTATAGTATTCGGCGTACTATAACCAGCGGCAGATATAATATATTTTGGCTTATATTTTTCAATATCTTCTAATACATCATTATAATTATATATTCTTTTTTTAGATAATATATATGAAAATTTAGTTTTATTTTTTAATATATTGACTATATGTTTTCCAATAAATCCAGTACCTCCATATATTAAAATCATTATTCAAAATTTATTTGTTTTCTATTCTTATTATATATTAAATTTTAAAATTGAATTTAATATATACTATATCGATATAGTCATGATTATTAACAAGATTTTTGATGTTAAGATTAATATAGATAATATTAATATTATATTTTCTAAAGATATAAATGCTGTAATTTTAGATATAATTACTAAAAAATTTATAAATAAATGTTATCTTGAAACATACATACTAAAGATAAATAGTATTGTAAATAGATCTTTAATTGAAACTGACCCATCAAATTTAAATGGATTATTATATGTATGTGTTCAATTTGAAGCAGAATGTATAGTATATTCTAATGGAGAAGTAATATTAGGTATGACAATTAAAAATATTATTAATAATAGTATTAGTTTAACTAATGATTATTGTCATGGTATAATCAAAATGAAAAAGAATATAACTGTTTTTAAAAAAGATCAAGTGATACCAGTTTATGTAGGTAAAGCTAAATTTGATCCAGGTTCTGATAAAATAACCGTAAATGCATATCCATTTATACCACTTATTAAAGATCAAGTATATTACAAAATAACATTAATTTCTGATGAAACTAAAGAAAAATTACATGATATACTTAATATGATAAATATAGAAGAAGAACATAAAAAAACAATATTATCAAGAAAAGAAAATAAATGGGATTATTTTGATAATTTAGTTTATCCATTTAATAAAGATTTATCAAAAGGAAAAAAAAATACTGAAGATATATTAAATATAGATAAACTACAAAATTCAATTATATCATTTGATCCTGAAATTAATAAATCTAATAGACTAATTGTTAAATATGATACTGCCAATGAATATATTGAATCTAATAGTTTTGAAATGTTATATGATATATATAAAACTTATTATTTACATATTCAATTAATAAATAATTTATCAGAAATATATAGCACAGATGCTATAATTAATGAAAATAAAAATATATTTGAATTATATTCAAAATATAAAAAATAATTAAAATAGAATTTTATATTTGAATTATAGTTATAATTATAATATAAAATTATGGTTGAAACATCAAATAAAAAAAATATAATTAATATTAAACAAGATATTATTAAAATTTGTCTTGAATTAGAAAAAAAAGATTTAGAATCAGTTTTAAATTTTTTACAAAGAGAACATTTAGATAGTTCATTATTTAATCAAAATTATGATGGAATTAAAATTAATTTAGATCTTATTAAGGATGATATTATCTTTAAATTATATAATTATATACAGTTTAAAATTTCATCTAAATAATTTTAAATTAATTTTAATGTATTATGGCA
>JACCDR011224608.1_pt1 | contig 12467 bp, 24 predicted proteins | sample 7446431 | NCBI WGS metagenome assembly JACCDR01 (sample SAMN15323443, study PRJNA562643) | freshwater metagenome | isolation source: river surface water | place: USA:Blue River Watershed | collected 2017-08-17
AACTAACGAGTTAGCAGGAGAACACCGTGGCCGACAAGCTGCCTTGCACCGCCCCACCATGCACGCGCAAGACCGAGTGCGGGCGGGTCGAGTGCCCCCTGCGCAAGCCCGTCACCGCGCAGCCGCGCGGCTGCGGGTCGGTGCAGCTCATCCCCTCGTCGGGCGCCACCGTGCGCCCGCGTTTCCCACAGTAACCAAGGAGCCGACATGCCCCAACTGAGCACCATCGACTACCCGTTCTCGCGCAACACGGCGGGCTGGCCGCGCGTGAGCAACCGTGAAGCGGCGACCCTCGTGCAGCGCCGCGAGCAGTTCTACGCCAACAACCACACGCTGTACGGCGTCAAGTGTTGGGACGGCGGTCTGTACGTGGTTTACAGCTACGGCCCGCACTTCCCGCTGGTCGTGTGGGACCCCGCTGCCGGCTGGCTGCACAACCAGGATCACTACAGCGCTACCACGGCGCGCCACGCCGTCGCCATCGGCGCGCGCTCCCTCGGCGAGCCCCGCAGCACCAGCGCGCTCATCGCCCTCGTGCGCGCTGGTGGCGTCGTCAATGCCGTCGCCGAGCGCCTCGCTGCATGAAGCGCACGTACCCCACCCGCGCGATCTGGCAGCGCCACCCCGCCTTGTTCGGCAAGCTGTTGGCAGTCGGCGTTGGCGCGGACGGCGCACAAGCATGGCTGGGCAGGTCGCGGCGCCGCGTCACCCCCGACTATGTGCGCCCCTCCAGTGCCGTTCGCGCTTTGCTCACCACCTGACACCACCTGACACCACCTGACACCACCTCGAAAGGAGACCTCATGTCCACAACCGACGCACCGATCGACAAGAACCCCGACGACAGCCCCAACAAGCAGCAGACCGTGCCCGATTTGCCGGAAGACCTGAGCACGCTCGGGCAGCCCAAGCTGATTGAGATGCGCGACCTGCTGCCGGGGTTCATCGTGGCGTTGATGCTCAACAACCAGTTCGACGACGCGCGCAAGGTCGCTCGCCACCTGCGCCGCGTGGTCGAATACATCCGCGACACCCCGTGCGAGTGCCCCAAGTGCGTCGAACAGCGCGCGAAGTTCAAGCTGGATGGCCGGGCTGAGGACGGGAGCTTGCTGCAGTGACGACAAGGGCGCGAGCGCACGTCACACCTGCGCAGGGGCGCGTGCTCGACGCGTTGGCACGCACGGGCACCACCAAGGGCGCGGCGAAGGTGCTAGGCGTCAGCCCGCGCACTGTGGAAATGCACGCCTCCACGGCGGCCTTCCGCCTGGGCGTGCGCAACCGCCTGCTGGCTGTACTCAAGTGGGACCGCCTGGTGCGCGCCGGCGAGAAGCCGGTCTCGCATCAGGCTGGCAGGACTCCGCTCGCCACCACGATCTACCGCCTGGCCGCGCGTCCCGAGGGCACCACGTCATCGGAGGTGGCCGTTGCTGCCGACGTGACCGTGTCCGAAGCCAACTCGCGCCTCGGCCAGCTCGTGCGCAGCGGCAAAGTGCGGCGCGGTGAGCACAAGCGCAACGGCCGCATCGTGTTCCATCTTGTCGAGGAAAGCTCATGACCCCGAGCACCAGACCCGTTACCCGCATCACCAGCGCATACGCCCGAGACCGGGGCCTGCGCCAAGTGATCGTCACCATCACCGGCGGTTTGATCGAGCTGCGCCTCAAGGGCCTGCGCAGCATCGAGACGCTCGAAGTATCGGCCCTGTACCACCAAGCCGTGAGGCAGCGCGTCATCGCCGAGAAGGCGGCGCGCAAGGCCGAGCGGAAGACCCGGAGCAAGAGAACCACATGACCCAACAGCAGACCACCCAGCAAGCCCAGCAGCAAAGCGCCGTCGGCGGCGACGCACCCATCCCCGAGCTGCGCCTCAAGAACCTCACCGTCAACACGGTCAACTTCATCATGCAGACGCTCGACCGCAACCCGTTGCAGGCGTCCGTGATGGAGGTGGCCGCCCTCATCGGCGTCATCAAGCAGGCCGCCAACGAGGCGCTCAACCCGCCCCCGGCCGCTGAGCCGCCGGTCACGACGTGGAAGGATCGCGTCCTTGCCGAGGAGGCCGACCTGCGTGCCAAGCTGGACAAGCTCAACGCGTTCCAGCACACCGTAACGTTCGGCTCTTTGCCGGTCGGCGAGCGCGGCGACCTGATCGCCCAAGGGGCGGCGATGGCGAGCTACCTGACCGCGCTGCAGAGCCGCATCAAGCGATTCAACGGCACGCCCGCCGAGACCGAGGAGGCCGCCAATGGCTAAGGCCCTCATGAAGCCCGGGTCGAAGAAGCTCCGCGCCATGTCCGACCCGCTGCGCAAGACGGTGCGCACCAAGCCCGTACGCCTTGCGCCTGTGCACCCAACGCCGATGGAGCCGGTGCCGAACTTCACGGCCGGCCTCACGGCCTGGCCGTTCCCGGACCCCGAGCCCCCGACCCGCAGTCCGGCCGCCGTGGGTGACCTCAACTCCAATGCCGCGGGCACCGGTGCGCGGTTCAACGAGGGCAAGCCCGACTACAGCCTGGTGCCGCTCAAGCTCATGGGCGAGACGCTCATGCGCGTTCACCCGACCGGCCCCGCACACGTCGCAGCCAGGGCCATCTTCCTGCTCGGCTGCTACCAGTCTTCCCGCGACATCGCGGTGCTCTACGCGATCATCGAGGAGCTGGGGGCGCAGGAGGGTTGGCTGGAGAGTGCCCGGGTGTTCGAGTACGGCAAACGCAAGTACGCCGCGTGGAACTGGGCCAAGGGCATGCCCTGGTCCGTGCCGCTGGCGTGCGCCGTGCGCCACCTGCTGGCGATGCTCGCCGGTGAGCAGATGGACGCCGAGTCCGGCCTGCCGCACCGAGGGCACGTCTTCTGCAACCTCAGCATGCTCATCACGTACGCGGTGACTTACCGCGACGGTGACGACTTCGCTGCCACCGGGAGGCTCGCATGAACGTGAACCAGGACACATTCGACCGCATCGCCGCCGCTGGCCGCGACCTTCAACTGGCGTGCTTCGGAGCGTCCGAAGCCGCGGGCTGGTGGACCGACTACAAGACGGGCGTCAGCTACAAGGCCGAGGCGGCGAATGGCACGCGCTTCGGCAAAGCGCTCGTGGCGGAGAAGCTGGCGCTCGTGCACAGCGAGATCAGCGAGGGCCTGGAGGGGCACCGCAAGGGGCTGATGGACGACAAACTGCCGCATCGCCCGATGCTGGAGGTGGAGCTGGCCGACGCCGTCATCCGCATCGCGGACCTGGCCGGCGCGCTCGGGTACGACCTGGGCGGCGCCATCGCCGAGAAGATGGCGTTCAACGCCGTGCGTCCTGACCACAAGCCCGAGGCGCGCAACGCCGAGGGTGGTAAGAGCTACTGAACAACGGGGCGCGGCGGAGGAGCCCGACAACGGCCAAACCTCTTGCACGAAAAGCCCGAAGCCACCGTGCCGCCCCACCAACATAACGGAGTTAGTCCGCATGAACTTCACTTTCCGCATTCCGCAGTGGCTCACGCGATGGCTGCTGCGCTCCCTCACCGCCCGTGCCAAGCGAGCCCCGTACTTCCATCTCGCCGGCTACATGAACCGTTGGTGGCTGGTGCCGTACACGGAGGCGGGGTCCGTCACCGACATCGGGTGCGGGCCTGTTTCGCCGTGGCGGCGCCCCCTGGCGTGGGTGATGCAGAGGCTCGGCTTCGCAGCGCGCATCCACGAGATTCTGCGCAGCGACCGTGACCGCGTGCTCCACGATCACCCCTGGCCGTACCTCGCTATCATCCTGAAAGGCGGCTACTACGAGGTGACCGAGGAAAACTCCCTGGCTTGGTACCGCCCGGGCAGCGTCCTGGTGCGCGGCATCGAGCATCGGCACCGGCTGATGCTCCCAACGGCGCCGTTCGGAGAGCAGCCCGCGACGACGCTGTTCATCACCGGCCGCTACGCGCAGAAGTGGGGATTCTTCACTCCCGAGGGCAAGGTTCCGTACGACGAGTACTTGGCGGCGAAACACGTCGCGGCGAGCCCCGTGAAGCCCGCCCCGAAGCCTCCGCAGAAGAAGCGCCGCCCAGCCCGACCCGCGGGTAAGGAGCAACGCCCATGACCGCCTACGTCCTAGTCGTGTGCCTCGGGTTCAGCGAGTTTTGGGGCGCGTGTGGCCGCACCATCAACGAGGAGTTCTCGTCGAAAGCGGAGTGCCACGAAGTCCTCGCGTCGTTCAAGCCGCAGCCGAAGTTCAGCTACGGCTACTGCAAGCCCAAGAAGCCATGACCCAAGACCAATCGCTAGCACAGAGGCTACAGGCGACGCGCGATGCGCTCGCGTCAGAGGCGCAGCCGGCGGAGCGGGAGGCGTTTAAGGCGTTTCCCGCGTTTAAGGCGTTTCCCGCGTTTAAGTGTTGGCGCGACGAAGAAGAGAAAGCCGCTTGGTACGCATGGCAAGCCCGCGCAGCAATCGCCACGCAACAGCCCGCTCCAGCCGGCGGCATCTGATGAACGTCATCACTATTGACTTCGAGTCGTTCTGGTCTCCGACCTACTCGCTGTCCGTGATGTCTCCGCTGGAGTACGTTCTCGGCCCCGAGTTCGAGACCATCTCGTGCGCCATCAAGGTCAACGACGGCCCGAGCCGGGTGTTCTTCGGGCACGGCGCTGTTGCGGCCGAGTTCGCCAAGCTCGACATCGCCAACAGTGCGCTGCTCGCCCACAACAACGCGGGGTTCGACTGCTACATCGCGGCCTACCGCTTCGGCCTCAAGCCCAAGCTGTGGCTGGACACGGCGGCGATGGCGCGGCCCATCCACGCCAAGACGATCGGTGTCTCGCTGGCCAAGCTCGTGCAGCACTACGGCGTCGGCGTCAAGAACAACGCCGTGCTCATCGCCACGCGCGGCAAGCACCTGGCCGACTTCACGCCGCAGGAGCTGGCCGACATGGCGAAGTACAACGGCGAGGACACCGATCAGTGCTACGCGCTGTTCCAGATTCTGCGCCCCCTCACGCCAGCCGCCGAGCTGTGGAACATCGACCTGACGGCACGCATGCGCGTCGAGCCGGCGTTCGAGCTGGACGTGCCGCTACTCCAGCGCACGCTGGAGGAGGAGCGCGCCCACAAGCGCGAGATCGTCCTGGAGCTGGCCACCACCCTCACCGGCATGACGCCGGACCTGGTCAAGCCCGATGACGAGCCCGCGCTCGTCGAGCTGGTGCGTGCAGAGCTGGCGTCGTCGGCCAAGATGGCCGCCCTGCTGGAGAAGCGCGGTGTCGAGGTGCCCATGAAGCCCTCGCCCACCAACCCCGACAAGCGCGTACCGGCGCTGGCCAAGACCGATGAGGAGTTCGTCGCGCTGCAGGAGCACGAAGACCCCGTCGTGCAGACCGCGGCGCGCGCCCGGCTGGCCATCAAGTCCACGCTGCTGGAGACGCGCATCGGCAAGTTCATCACCGCGGCCCAGCTATCACAGGGCCGCCTGCCAGTGCCGATCCGCTACGCAGGTGCCGATACGTCGGGTCGAGACTCCGGCGAAGAGTACAACTGCCTCAACCTGCCGCGCATCACCCCCGGCGTTGCGAAGCGCACCGACGCGCTGCGCAACTCCCTGCGCGCGCCCAAGGGCAAGAAGATCATCGTGGCCGACCAGTCCAACATTGAGCTGCGCGTCAACCACACCTTGTGGCGCGTGCCGTCCTCGATGAAACTGTGGGCCGACAAGCCCGACGCCGACCTGTACACCGCGTCGGCTGCGTCGCGCTGGAACATCCCGCCCGAGGCCGTCACCAAGCCGCAGCGGCAGATGGCCAAGATCGAGAACCTGGGGCTGGGCTTTGGCTCCGGCGCGGAGACCTTCCGCAAGGTGGCCAAGCAGCTCTCCGGCGGCAAGATCGACCTGTCGAAGACTTGGCGCTATGCGACGCAGGATGAGATTGACGCACTGCCGCCGGACACCGCCTGGCCGATGTCCAAGGACGGCTACCCCATCGTCATCCTGAGCGACCCTGCGCAGGAGTCCGTCGATGCCTGGCGCGCCGACTACCCTGAGATCGTCGAGGGCTGGGCGAAGTGCGACGAAGCGCTGTGGTCCATCGCGCGGGGCGAGCGCATCCGCGTGGACCCCAAGGGCCTGGTGTACACCAGCCGCGAAGGCTTCGAGCTGCTCGGCTACACCATCCGCTACCCCAACCTGCGCCGCGAGGAGCAGGTGCGCGACGGGCGCGCCCGCATGCAGTGGGTCTACGCCGACGGCCGCCACAAGGCCGGCATCTACGGGTCCAAGGCCGACGAGAACATCGTGCAGTCGATCGCGCGCCGCATTGTGGTCGTGGACAACACCATCGAGTTCTACAAGCGCACCGGGCTGCGGCCGGCGCTGCGCCCCTACGACGAGCTGGTCTACGTGGTGGACGAGGCCGCCGCCGAGGAGCTGCTGGCCGAGCTACAGGACGTGATGCGAACCCCCCTGCCGTGGTGGCCCGAGCTGACTGTCTGGTCGGAAGGGTCCATCGGCGACACCTACGGCGCCGCCAAGTAGCTGGCGCCGCGCTGATCCCAACAAAAGTTAGTTAACACTAGCGTTAGCTGCAACTAACATACAAGCCGGCACAAAGAGGCTGGATAAAGCAGTTAACACCGCCTACACTTCCGTGGCGCTGCTCACGCCAAGGAGATAACTGGTGACTTACACCGTAACAGATGATGAGAAGATAGCTTTACGCGACGCCGTTCGCGTCCTCATCGAGGCCCCCGACGCGATCGCCTTGTACGACGCCCTCAGCGCCACGGTCCCGGTGGCCGGGCGCGCGCCCGTCAAGCTCACCGGTGACGCCGCCACCCTCAACCCGCTGCTGCGGCTGGCCTTGCAGAACCCTGCCGGCTACCGCGGCGTGCTCGACCTGGCTGAAGAGCGCCGCGCCCTGCGCGGGCTGCCGCCCCTCGAAAAGCCGAAGCCCTCGGGCTACAACAAAGTGGAGTACATGCGGCAGTTCATGGATCAGAAGCGAGAGCGCCAGAAGCTCGCCGCCAAGATCGAAAACATGCTGCGGCCCGAGAAGGACCGCCTGGTCGGCAACGCCCGCCTGGAGTTCATGAACCTGCAGAGTGCCCGCTGGAAGGTGATGCGCGATCGCGCGCTGGATCGCGCCAAGGCGGCGCACGGCGGCAAGCTGACCGCCGAGACGCGGCGGCAGGTACTCGAATCGTTTTGGGCTGCGGTGGACGCCAACCTTGAGGATCGCCTTCACCAAGCCCAGCAAGCCCAGCTCAACCCGAACCGTCGCCGCGACGCGTTAGCGGACACTGACTTGAGCGAGCTGATGCAGGCGTTGAACGCTCCGCCGCGGTAACACGGCGGCGCTGAGGGCGCAACCGCAAGAACTTACAAGTTCGTGCGGGGCTACCGAAATCGGCATGTTAGTGTGTAACGTTCGCACCAAACGGCCCGGAGGCTGTATTATTCAGCCATGCAAGCTAACACAAACACCTTGCCCCCCGCCTCACGGCTCTTGCCGTGGAGCTACTCCTCGCTGCAGGCGTACGAAACCTGCCCTCGTCGCTTCTACCTGACCCGAGTAGCCAAGAAGGTCCGCGAGCCGCAGACCGCCGCGACCGCATGGGGCAACCAGGTGCACAAGGCCCTGGAGAACGCCCTCAACGGCGTCGCACCGCTCGAAGTGCAGTACAAGGGCTTCCAGAAGGTGATCGACACGCTCAACGCCGCTCCTGGCCAGAAGCTGGCCGAGCGCAACTTCGCTCTCACCGCCGCCTTCAAGCCCACCGACTACTGGGCCAAGGACGCCTGGGTCCGCGGCAAGGCCGACGTGACCATCCTGCGCTCGAACACCGGCACCTTGCTCGACTACAAGACGGGCAAGCCCAAGGAGGACGCCGACCAGCTCAAACTGTTTGCCGGCGTGCTGCTGGCCGAGCAGCCGCATCTCAAGCGCGTGCACACCGGCTACATCTGGCTCAAGAACGACCGAGTGGACAAGGAGACGTTCGAGCGCGACGATGCCCCCGGCATCTGGCAAGGTTTCAGTCAGCGCGTGGCCCGCATGCTGCGCAGCGAAGAGAAAAACGACTTCCCGCCCAAGCCATCCGGCCTGTGCCGCGAGTGGTGCCCGGTGGGCAAGACGAACTGCGAGTTCTGCGGATCGTAGGGACGTACCAGAAAGCGGAGAAAGAGCATTACTGTGGACAACCTGTCGTTGGTTACTCAGGTCCTCAACAACCCCAAATCGACACCGACCGAGCTGGAGCTGGCTGACCGCCTGCGCAGCGCGATCGACGAGATCGACATGTTAGTGCGTGAGCGCGCGCCGACTTCCGCCGCTGAGGCGAGCGACGAAGAGTGGGAGTGCATGAACTAACATGGCTCGCACGCCCGAGGGCCGCGTCAAGGACGCCATCAAGCGCTACCTGAACAAGGTTGGCGCGTGGTGGTGCATGCCGGCCACGGGCGGGTTCGGCAAGAGCGGCGTGCCTGACTTCCTCGTCTGCTGGAAGGGCGTCTTCATCGGCATCGAGGCCAAGGCGCCCGGCAAGGCAGGAAACACCACGCCAGCACAAAACGACCAGATAGCGCAGATCATCGCCGCTGGCGGGGTTGCGCTTGTCTGCGACGATGTTAGTGTGCTGGCTAACTACTTCGGAGAGCCGCATGAACGCGCAGCCTGACTACCTCACGCCAGCCGCGCAGGCGGCGCAACGCTTCCCGTACGCCGTGCCGTACTCCGGGCAGCGCCTTGCCGATCGCGTGGCCAGGCTGGAACGGGCAGCGAAGGCCGCCGCTGCGGAGGCGGCGGGCGTCGTGCAAAACACCTACCAGCCCTACGACTACAACGGGGAGACGCAGCCGGTCGAGCAGCGCATCGCGGACCTGGAAAGCGCAGTCAACCACCTCGTCTTGTACCTCAAGAACCACCCGGTGCTCGCGGTCTCCGACCGCATGGACCGCAGCGAAGGAGCCCCCGCATGACCGCGAAGAAGCGCGACTACAAGAACGCCACCGCCTACGAGTCCACCCCCGAGCAGATTCGCAAGCGCTCGATGCGCAACCAGGCGCGCGCGGCGATGGAGAAGAAGCTCGGGCGCAAGTTGCCGAGCAACGTGGACGTGGGCCACAAGGTTCCCCTCGACAAGGGTGGCACGAACGCCCCGTCCAACCTCAAGTTGCAGAGCGAGTCCGACAACACCGCGTGGCGCAAGGGGCGCAAGGGCTACTCGGTCCCGAAGGCGTGAGGGCGTAACGTGAGCACCGGATTCACTGTCGAACCGCCAAAAAGCAGGTACCGCGTTTGGTGGCACGAGGGCGCACGGGCGTACGTTCTCGCGGAGAGCATCACCGAGGCTACCGCGCCGTACGCGCATTCGCTATACAAAGAAGTCTGCCGGGCGCCGAGCGTACGCGAGCTGTCCGGCGCCGGACAGCGAAGGACCGACCGGTCAGACGACACGCGGACTACGCTGAAAGTGGTCTATCGCGCGGCCGTCCTACGCTCCGGCGAACGGGTCCTCTGGCGGCCATGAGCGATCAGGAAGTCCGCCTTGCCCGCCAGCGCGCGGCGCAGCGCAAGAAGAACAAGGCCAAGCCGCAGCGCGACGACGCGCCACGCAAGGAGCCGCGCCGCAAGCCGGCGCGCATCACGCTGCGCCATCGGCGCGAAGACAGCGCATGAGCACGACGCTCGACGCCCTGCTCAAGAAGTTCGACGGCAACCCCGTGGTGCGGCTGTCGGACATCTGCGAGCAGTACGTCGGCGTCAAGCCCTACCAGGCGCGCATCCGCGCCAACCTCAACAAGCTGCCCTTCCCGGCCTTCCGCCTGGACCCCAGCAGCCACAAGACCCCGTGGATGGTCGCGCTCAGCGACCTCGCGGCGTACGTCGATGCGCAGGCCGAGGCAGCTCGCGCATCATGGACCCACTCGCAGACCTGACGGTCGGAAGGAGATCGCCGTGACCTACCTGTTGGTGATCGTGTTCATGCTCAACGGCCAGCCGCAAGGGGCGCTGATGCAGATGCCCAGCATGCAGGCGTGCCAGGAAGCCTTGCCGCACGCGCGGCTCAAAGCGCCCGAGAACGCGCAGTTGGCGTGCGTGGCGTTGCATCCCGAGAAGAAGGCAAGCACGCTGTGAAGCTGCCCTTCCTGTTCATCCGCCGCGTGCCCGACCCAGCTATCACGGCTGCGTTGCCAACCCTGCACGACACCCTCACCGCGATGCGCAATACGGCGTACGGCAAGAGCGGGCCGGCCGCGGATCGACTGCGCGACTGGGCCGACAGGCTCGCGCTGGTGCACGAGACGCTGCGCACGTCCAAGAGCAACAGGCCGCGCTGACGCACCGGCGCTCCCCACCACTCGAAGCGCGCGGGGCGTCAACAGTGCGTCATGCAGCCCCTGCAAGAGGCCAGTACGTCCAGTCCATCATCGGAGCGACGGACAGGCGCCAAGCCCCTGTGTCGTCTGCAGCGCCCCTCGCTCCCCTGTGGGGTTGTGTGGGAAAAACACTGGGTTTGTTGGTCCCCGGTGCGTCAATCAGTGCGTCAGAACCCATTGACGCACCGTACAATACCGGCTTGACGCACCGAGATGAATGGAAGGACCGCGATGGCATCGTTCAGGACGAGAGGCGAGAGTTGCACGGCGGAAGTTCGCAAGAAGGAGAAGGGCAAGCTGGTGTTCTCAGAGTACCGCACGTTCACCGGCCCCCGGGCGGAGAAGCTTGCCCGCGACTGGGCCGCCAGGCTCGAAGCAACCATCGCCGAAAAGGGCGTGCCGCAGCGGAAGCTGTCGGCCGCTACGCTTGGCTCGCTGCTGCGATCGCACGGTCAGGTGCTGGAGTCCATTAAGCCGCTGAGCCGGTCGCGCGCTGGCGAGATCGAGCAGCTAGCCCAGGAGTTCGACCGCACGCCCCTGAGCGCCATCACCTCGCGCTTGTTCACCGCGTTTGCGCAGAAGCGCCGCGCGGCCGGCGCCGGCCCGGCCACCGTGCTGCACAACCTGAGCACGATCCGCTCGGCGCTTGGAACCGCCAAGCCCATGCACGGCTACGACGTGAACGCCGACAGCGTCAAAGAAGCCATCGCCGCGCTGACCAAGATGAAGATCGTCTCGCGCAGCCGCAAGCGCGTGCGCCGCCCGACGGCCGAGGAGCTGGTGGCGCTGCGCCGCGAGTTCGACCGCATCAGCGGCAACCCGAGCACGATGATCCCGATGGCCAAGATCATGGACCTGGCGATCGAGCTGCCTCGGCGCGTCGGCGAGCTGACCGAGATGTTGTGGACCGACTACACCGGCGAAACCGTCATGCTGCGCGATACCAAGAACCCGGTGGAGCCTCGCACCGAGACCGTGCCCGTGTTCCCGGCGGCGCGCGCCATCATCGACAGCCTGCCCAAGATCGACGAGCGTATCCTGCCGTTCAACAAGGAGTCGGTCACCGCGGCGTGGAAGCGCGCGTGCACCCGGCTCGGCATCGAGGACCTGCACTTCCACGACCTGCGACGCGAGGGCGTGTCCCGCCTGTTCGAGCGCGGACTCTCCATCCCCGAAGTGGCGCTGGTCTCGGGCCACCTGGACTGGTCCATGCTGAAGATTTACACCGAACTGCGCCCACAGGGCGTGCTGGAGAAGTTCAAGTGATCAAGCCGCGACTCAGGCTGTACCGGCCGCACGACCGCCCTGGAAAGTGGGAGTGCTTTCATGTGGAGCCCAACGGCCACGTAATGCAAGGCACCGGCTACTCACCGGCCGAGGCGTACCGGAAGTGGCGGAAGGCCGTGACGTGCTCGTAGTCAAGCACCATCGCAAGCTCCTGCTCAACCTCAAGGAGCCGAGCAAGGTCACCACCGTGCTGCCCACAGCACGCGAGATCACGCTCAAAGGCAAGCAGATCGTCTCCGTGCCGCACATGGAGGACGAGGTGCGCGTGCTGCGCAACCTCGGGTTCGACCCGCCCTCGCCCATCTCGACGTACTACGACTTCCCGGGCAAGTACAAGCCGTTCCACCACCAGCGCGCCACCGCCGAGTTCCTGACGCTCAACCCGCGCGCGTTCTGCCTCAACGGCATGGGCAGCGGAAAAACGCTCTCCGTGCTGTGGGCCTTCGACTACCTGCGCAAGCAGGATGTAGTGGACTGGATGCTTGTCATCTCGCCGCTGTCCACGTTGGAGCGGGCTTGGGGCGACGAAATCTTCCGCAACTTCTTCGACATGACCTTCGCCGTCGTGCACGGCACGCGCGAGAAGCGCCACAAGCTGCTCGGCACCAAGTTCGACGTGTACGTCATCAACCACGACGGCATCAAGTCGGAGGAGACGCTCGCTGCCATCCAGGCGATCCCCGGGCGCGGGCTGGTCGTTATCGACGAGATCGCCGAGTTCAGCAACGCGTCCACCGACCGCTGGAAGTTTCTCAACCGCCTGGTCAACCCGAAGGTCGAAGAGATCATCCACGGCAAGAAGCAGATGGTCGTGCGCCCCCTGCCCTGGGTGTGGGGCC
>JACCDR012553791.1_pt1 | contig 12466 bp, 24 predicted proteins | sample 7446431 | NCBI WGS metagenome assembly JACCDR01 (sample SAMN15323443, study PRJNA562643) | freshwater metagenome | isolation source: river surface water | place: USA:Blue River Watershed | collected 2017-08-17
GACATAGGTCCAGATCAGCAACTCGAACATGGCATGGTGCGCCACGACGGTCGCGCCGGCTGCTACGGCGTCGAGCAGGTCCTGTGGCGGCGGGTCGCCCCGCCGCCACGTCTTCATCGGGCCGCGCCCCCATTCGTCCTCGATCAGATACGCGGCGCACAGGACTTCCGTCGTGGGGTCCTGTGCGTACCGCGCAGCGCCGACCAGTTTCAGGTTGGCGGCGCTGCGCGTTTCGAAATCGAGGTAGACCTTCACGGGTTCACCAGCCATCCTGGCCGGACGACGCGCCGGTGTTCGGCACGATGTTGTTCGGGTCCTCGACGCCAAGCGCCACGACCTCGCCGGCTTCGCCGGCCGATGCGCCAGCCCCGCCACCGCCGAGCGCGTTGTCGTCGGCCATCTTCCAGATGCCCTGCAGGCCGAGCGCCACGCCGGGGTTCGCCGTCGTGGTCGACTTGAAGCAGATCAGCTTCATTTCGACCCACGCGCCGCCGTACAGTTCCTTCTCGAGTTCTTCCGGCAGGATCGGCACCCACTGGCCGGCGACCGCCTTGAAGCACGGGATTTGCCGGCCCGACTTGGCGTTGAAGAACGGCAGGCCGGACACATAGCCGTCGCTCGTACCCTTGATCGGCTCCCGCCCGCCGTCGGCCACATTGACCTTGAGCGACTGGTCCTTGATCGGCGAGTTCTTGTTGAACTTGTCGAGGAAAATGCCGGGATCGGTGACGGACGGATAAGCGGAACGCGCCGTCGACTTGCACAATTCGACGAGCGGGCCGATGGCGCTGTGGTAGATCAGACCGGCGGCCTGATACTTCCCTTCGACGCTGGGGTTCAAGGACTTGGCGCGTTCCTTGAGCGACGGATAAGACAGGCGCACCGGGCCGGTCATGATGCCGCCCTCGACGGCGCGCATCGGCTTGGACCGGATCAGGAAGTTGATCTGTTCCAGCGTCAGGCGGGTGTTCATCTTCGGGTCAATCGCAGTCAACATTTCGAGTTTCCTTTTTCGATGTCAGGGTGCAGGAAGCGCCACCGGCGCGCCCACCGTCGAGGACATGGCAGCAGCGGGGTCGACGGCGGCCCCCTTCGCTGTCTCCGGGACCAGCTTGAGCCCCGAAGATTTCCTGTCGACAAGATCGGCCATGGACTTCACGGCTTCCTTGTCACCCTTGACCAGCTTCTCGGCCTGCGCGACCGACAGCAGCTTGCGCGGCGCGTAGTCGTCCTCGTCGAGCAGCGTGTTCTCGGCGAACCACGACCTCGCCTTGGCGGGGTCTTCCCACGACCGGCGGGCCACCTTCTCGACGAGCTTGTAGCCCGGCACTTTCGTGCCGCCCATTGCCACGTTGAACGCGGCCTCCTCGATCGCATCAAGGAACGCCTGCACGACAGGCAGTAGGGCCAGCGTCTCGGCCAGCTTCTGTGGGTCGCGCATGGCGCCGGCCGGCGGCAACGTGATCGTGACGCTGTCGCCTTTGTCCGGCCAGATCGCGCCAGCCTTGGCCGTTGTGGCCGGCAGTGCCGGACAGATGCGCGCGGCGTCGCACCACTGGCACCAAGAGCCGGGAACCGGCTTCGGGTCGATCGACAGGGCGTTGGACCGCGCCTCGTCAATCTCGTTGTCGAGCGCCAGCAGATCAGCCGGCCCGTAGACCATGGTGCGGATCGGCTCGGCGGTCGTCATGCGCGGCTGGATCACCGTTGCCTCGATGCGCCGCACCGGCTGATCCCATTTCGTCGCCACGCAGAGCGCGTAGAACTTCAACTGCACCGCGTCCTCGGCGACGTACTTGCCGGCGCCGTGCTTGTAGTCGATCACGCGCAGCAGTTCACTGGCCGGGTCGTAGATCACGCAGTCGGCCGTGCCGCCCGTGTCATCGTACAGCTTGAATTTCTGCTCGATCAGCACGACCGCGTTCGGCGTCCGGTCGATCAGGTCGCTGATGAAATCCACAGCTTTCTGGACCGCCTCGACGTCCTCGCTGTCGAACGCCACGTAGCCGGGCAGAAGGACCTGGTCCTCGAACTCGGCGACGCTGTCGCGCCGCTCGCGCAGCGCCAGTTCCAGCAGGGCGTGGGCGTGCGTGCCCCGCCGTGCGTGTTCGCTGGACGGCTGCGGCGGCAGCGTGGCGGCCAGCTTGACGGATGCCGCGCACCGCAACCAGCGGTGCGCGTTGGACCCGCCGAACGGAAGGTGTTCCCGTTCGTCTGACATCACGCTTCGCCCTTTGTGACGGGCTCGTCAGCGTCGGCGTTGATCGTGATGGAGCGGTCGCCGCGAACCGTGACGTTCTGGATCGTGACGTTTTCGACCCGCGCCGTCGCGATCAGCGCCTGCAGGCCAGCGCGGATCGTTTTCTGGTCAGCCTTGGCCTCCATGATGCGGACGATAGCATCCGCCAACGGGTCAAGGCTTTCCTTGTTGACGACGGTTCCGATGTGCATTCCTGTGTTCATGTTCGTGTTCCTTGTGTTGGGCCGATCAGATGACCTTGGCGCCGGATGCGAAGGCGTTCAGGTCGGTCAGCAGGGCGGCGCGCTGCTCGACCTTGACGGTGCGCAGACCGGCCGGCGAGCCGTCGTCCTTCTGGTAGGTCGCGCCGATGTATTCCTTGATCTTGCCCTGCGCGCCCGGGCCGAGCTTGGCGATGGCCGCGTTCGCCGCAGCGGTCAGAGCGGCCTCGTCGGGGATTTCAGCCGAGGCGGCCGGCGTCGGCGGAAGCGCAACGGGTTCCGGGTTGGCGGCCGGCGCGGGCTGCACGGCGACGCTGGCGGCAGTCGTCACGGCGGTGGGCGCCGCGGCGGGCTTCTCGGCCTTCGGCTTGTCGGCCTTGGCGGCAACGACAGGGCCGAGCGGCGGGGCGTCGACCCCGGCCAGGGCACGCAAGATGCGGTCAACGAGGTACTGGTCGTCGGTGCTGATCGTGATGTTCAAAAGCGGCATGTCGATTGTCTCCTGTGTTCTCGACGCATAAAACATTATGCAGTTTGGTAGGGCGTGTCAAGGCCGCTCGACCGGGACGCAGAACGTCCAGATGACGGCAGGAAGCTGGCGAAGCGCGTTCGGCTTGTCCGCCCGAACAGTCGAGTTTGCGGTGTGAATACATTCGTCGACGGTCTTGAACTCGTGCGGCAGTGTGACTGCCCCGGACGCGCCGTTGCCGCCGTTGCTCCATCCGAACATAACCAAAAGCCAAATCGTTTTCATGTGGTCCTCCTGTTAGCTGGCCATTGCTTCGGCGAGGTTGTCCTTCGCCGTGATCGAAATGATGGTGTTCGCCTTGCGGGTGACGATGGCTGCGACGGTCTGGTCAAAGCTCTTTTCGAGCATCACGAACCGCGCCAGCGTCGGGCGGGTCTGGCCCTTGCGGCGCACGCGGCGCACGGCCTGCACATTGTCGGCCGGCGTCCATGAGCTTTCGAGCATGTCGAGCCGGCACGCCGCCGTCATGGTCAGCCCGGTGCCGGCCGCCGTGATGTTGCCGACGATCACCCGCACCCCGTCCTGCTGGTGCTGGAAGCTGTCGACCGCGTCGGTGCGGGCTTTCTCGCTCGTGCCGCCGACGATCGTCGCGACCTTGATGCCGGATTTCTCGAGGTGGTCGGCGACGATCTGGATCGCGCGGCGGTGGTGCGCCATGACCACCAGCTTGTCGATCGTGCCGGACTTCAACTCGTCGGTGATCAGCCGCGCGTAGCCGGGGGCCTTGGCCTCGGCGATCAGGGCGCGCAAAGTCGCGACATGCGTGTTGTCGTCGAACGCCAGCGATCCGCCAGTTTCGACAGCCTGGACGATGCGCTGGTCCAGTCCGGGGTACTGCCGCAGGTAGTTCACGATCTCCTCGCGCGATCCGTCCACTGCCAGCGGGTCGATACGGATCGGCGGCAGCTGCTCGCCGACATCGTCGAACGTCCGCATCACGCACATGGTCCGCAGCAGGGCCTGCAGTTCGGGCAGCGCTTCCTTGCGCACCGTGTTGGACACCGAGAACGTGCCGACCCGCTGCTTGAAGTAGCGCTTCTGGAACGCCGTGAAATTCAGGTCGGTCGCGCCGGCCAGCCGCATCGGCACCCACAGGTCGGCCGGATCGTTCTTGATCGGCGTGCCGGTCAGGCACCAGACGTAGTTCGCCATGGCCGCCACGCCGCCGATGCCGTTCGCCCCGACCAGCGCGCGGGTCCGCTTGGCCTCGGGGTTCTTGAGGTAGTGGCTTTCGTCGACGATCAGCACGTCGAAGAAATCCGCCGCAAGGTCCGCCGACCAGTTGGTCGCCTGCTCGAACGAGCAGACAAGGACGTCGATCTTGCCCCGCTGCCACGCCGACAGGTCGAACACCGTCTCGGCCTTGACGACACGGGCGCCGTCCCGCCCCCACAGTCGGAACTGGTAAGGCCAGACCTGCCGGACGCCGGCCGGGCAGACAACCAGGGTTCGGCCGCCCTTGACCAGTTCACGGGCGCGGATCGCCTGCGCCGTCTTGCCAAGCCCCGGCTCGTCAAAGATCGATCCGCGGTGGCGTCCGGCCAGAAACGCCGCGCCGTCAAGCTGGTATCGTTCAAGCTGTTCGGTCATTCCGCCCTGCCTGTTGCCTTGAGCCCGGCCACCATGATGTCGACCGCCGCGACGTAGATCGGCGTGCCCTTCTGCTGCGCGTATCGGTTGATCTGCGCGTACACCCTGGCGGGAACGTGCCAGTGTGTCGCAACGGTCGGGCCGGTCAACCGGTTCTTGACCCGCTGCTTGATGTTGTGGCGCTTGCGGTACAGCCGGACCTCGTGGCGTATCGTGTTCGGCGCCAGTTCGATCAGCGCCGCCACGCCCTTGTAGGTCAGGCCGATTTTCAGCAGTTCGATACAGACCTTGGCCCGCTGGTCGCGCGTATCCCAGGCGAAACCGTAGTCGACCCCGTGAATGACGTAGGAAAACGCGCGCTTGCCGTCCAGTTCACCCCTGTTCATCGGTCTTTCCTTTCCGCCATAGCGCGGCAGAACGCAGCGCAGCGGGCGAGGGCTTCGGTGGCGGCTTGAACACGAGGCCCGCCATATCCGCCGTCCGGGAATATTGCTGCTTTTGCAAAGTCGCCGCTAGGTGCGCGCTGGCTGCTTACTCCAAACCCCGGCAGTTCCCTTTCGATCAGCGCCGTGATCGCGTCCAGCGACGATGTGGGTTCGCCTTCAAACCACCCATACGGTTCTTTGCGCAACCAGCTAATCCCGCCGCAATCCGCGACACCGTTCATCCGGTAGCCAATCGCTTCCAAGATGGCGTTACCGATCTCCCGATCCGCCCCCGTCGCCTGTTCGCAACGGCGCGCAAGTTCCAGCCATTCACTCATCGCGGGGCTCCAGTGCGGCGCGGGCGCGTGCCAAATCCGCCCCGGTAAATTCTGCCGGGTTACCGTAATATGCTTTCAGCGTCACGACATAGGGCTCGGCATCAGACCCGTTTTCCAGATGAAGACTGCTCGGCTTGATGCCCGCAAACGGCCTAAGCGCCTCCTCCAGCCTCTTGATCCGCTCGGCTTGAGTGCCGTTATGCTCCGATAGCGCTTCGTTTGCCCGCATGAGGCCTCGCATGTCCTTGGCTTGCTCGCTCCGGTCTTTCTGCTCCCGCGCCAGTTCGGCCTTGAGGTCGGCGTTCTCCGCAGCGAGGCGGCGAATGAGGGCGGCGGCTTCATGCATCCCGTGCCAGCGCTCCAAACTTTCGGCCATCTTTTCAGCTTCATTCATCGCTCATCTCCATGGCTCGGATCAGGCCAGCGTAATACTCTGCCATGCTGCCGCCTGCGTCTTCGATCTTGGTTGCCGCCTGCTCCCGTGCCGCCGCGTAGCCTTCGGCGTAAGCCATGTCTCCTAACGCTTCCAATCCTCTTTCAAAGCCTCGGGCTTCGGTTTCCATGATGGCGTGGGCGATGACCAGTTCGTTATGCTCGCAGTCAATGGGCCAGTGGGCAATATCTGGAAGGATCGCTCGCGCCCGCTGCATGATCTCGTCGGGGATGTCAGTCATGGGTGGAGCCTTTCCTTGACAGCGCCACGCGCGCCGCCTGTTGCATCTTGTTAATCACTGCCCCTGGCTTTGCGTTGACCTTCCCAGGTATGTTGTGGATCCGCATAATGGCCTCTTTCAGCGCCTCAACCTCATCCAGCAGGGCGAGGATGCGGGCGGGGTTGGCGGCGGCGATGTATTGCCCATGAACATCGTCTGGCGAAATTGTCGCGCCGTATTCACCGCACGCAGACCCATCGTCCATAACGATTTGGCCTTCTGGCGTTTCGAGGCGATGGTAATAGCCGTCTTGGTCCATCCAGCGCCATTCATGAGCGCCAGCCGCCTCTGCCAGTCGACGGAGTTCATCGTGAGGGGTCATTGTGGATCACTCCGCTATAGCGTTCGGGATAGGCGCAATTCGTCAGCGGTGGCCCCTCGTTGTCGGTGCAGGACGCGCACTGCAAATAAGGGTCATGAAGGTCTGGCTCGCCGCTCATGCCGTAAGACCACGATTGCGCCCATGACGCGCCGGGCTTGAACGACATGAACTTGCCGCACGTAACGCATTGTTGCGTGGTCATTCTCCTGCCTCCGGGTTCAGCGGGGACGCTGCGATCATGGCGCGATAGGCTGTCACATCGGCAGACGCAAACGGGTCATCCATGCGGTTGCGACGCATGGCGGCTCGCACCATCTCCGGCGTCGGCTCCTTCATCGCCTCGTATACGGCGGCAAGGGCGGCACGAGCGCGCTTCTCGTAAAATTCGCGGGCGCGCTCGTCATCCATCGCGTCGCGCCCGGTCATGCCAAAGTCGCCGCCTTCATTGTCAGATATGGCGATAGCCAGCGCCACGCGCTCGACAAGTTCATCGTGTTTCATTTGAGCCATCCGAACAGATAAAGGACGCCGATTGCCGGCAGGATCGTGAACCACGCGAGGAACAGCAGCAGGAACGCAAGCGCCAGCGGCATCGCGATCCAGTCGCTCATGTCGGAGTTATTTTTGAACTCGAATTTCATGTCATCCTCATCAGAACGTAGCCAGGCCACACGACGGTGGACATGACGGTTGCGACGCATTCGTTCGCCGGCAGCCCGGCGCACAGGTGGATCATGTGGTCGCGCATGGCGGCGTCGTCGATCACGACGGCCAGTCCCTCGCGGCCCTGCCGGTCGGGCGCCTTGAGGACGTCCGAAATCAGCTTGGTGCGGTTGTCCGTGTCGCCGCGCATGCCCGGCGGCAGGTCGATCCAAAGGCAATAGGCCCCGTTGCGGAACACGGGCAGGTTCTGGCCCGACCCGTGCATTTCCGTGACCTGCTGCCACCAGAACCGATAGGCAGCGGTCTTCATCGTGCGGTGCGAATGCCCCCTGGATGCAAACGCCGAGTTGACGCTAGGCGGAAGGGGCAGCCGCACCGACACAAGGTCAAGCTGCGGGCGCTTCATGGCCAGTGACAATCGTGGCCGGCGAACTCGCGGGCCGGCTTCTCGTACTGGTCGAGCGTCTTGCTCAACGTCCACACGTAGTTTTTCAGGGCCGCGTTCTCGTTGGCCAGTCTGGCCGCCCTGTGGTTCGCCGCATCAACCGCGCCTTGGCGGATCATCATCGTCCCGGCGATGCTGCACACAGCCGTGGCCGCCACGGGGATCAGGATTTCAACGATCATCGGTCATTCTCCCCTGATCAACCGCCCGGCCGCAATCGCAACCTCAAGGCGGGCGTTGACGGCATTCAGCACGGCTTCGCGCTGCGCGTCGTTCATCGCGATCCACGGGCGCGAGCCCTTGCGCATCAGCGACAGGTAGGCCCGGCTGATGCCGAGCAGTTCGGCGAATTCCATATCGGTCATGCCGAGTTGCGCCATCATGTCGGCCAGCTTCTCGGTCGTGCCGTCATCCTGGCCCGGTGCTGCCTTGGCTGCACGCGGGCGCTTGGGCGTGGCGGGCTGCGGCGGTTCGTCGTCCCACCCGTCGGCCTCGGTGGCGGTTTCCTGCGGCGCAGGATTGGCCACGGCGGGCGTTTCCGCCTCAGTGGCCCGAAGATGCGCAAGGCGCGGTTCGCCCGCCACGAAGGCCCGCAACGCGCTTCCCTGAACCGTCGGCACCGGCATGCCGGCGACGGCCAGTCCGAAGACCTGCCGGATGGCCTCGAGGCGCTTGTTCCAGTCCGACGCCTCGTAGATCGGCGCGGTGTCGACATCAAGGCCCGGCGCGAACCGGGCGAGAACGCCGTCCATGTCGGCCAGCCCGCCGTTTTCCTCATGCTCGAGGTCGCAGGCAATCGCCACCTGGTCGACCAGCTTGCCGAGCGCACGGGAAATGGACGAGCGCGCATTGTCGCGGATCGCCGCGTTGGCCTTGTCCGTTACGCTGGTCCATGTATCGCCCGGACCGAACGCCGTCGGGTCATCCCGCAACGCCAGCGGCCAATCCTGCACAGCCGCGCCGACCAGCGCGGCCACGTCAACCGTTTGTGTATCCACGGTTCAAATCCTCCTGTCCTGATTTGCATAAGACCTTATGCCCGCTTGGCTGTACTGTCAAGCGGGCGCGTAGGGGCCGCGGCAAGCGCGGGGCTTGTCGCGGCCCAAGCCAGAAGCGCGGCGCGCTCCTGCGGTGTCATCAATACCCAGGCCGACATGCCCGCCGACAAGGCGGATCGGTTGTGTGGCCGAGGCGCTGGTTTTCGTTGCTGCGTCATGCCCGGCCCTCCGCCTTGGCGATGGCAACGCGGGCCGCAAGCATCATCGGGGAGTTGGCCTTAACGCCGACTTGCGGGCCAATTTCGACAATCGTTTTCAACGCTTCCAGCATGTCAGGCGCGGCGGCCATCATATGCCCGACCGCGTGGCGGTGCCCTTCATCGCGGAAACCGTAGGACTGAATACAGGTCGGCAGCGAAGCAACAACCAGGCTATAGCTCGGTTTCTCCCCGATCGTTTCAGAGAAGCAATCAGGCCCGACAATATGCCCGGCGAAGTAGCGATACGGCCCGAAAGTGTAATCCGTCGTCATGATGTTTTCCTCTTGGCTGTATGGTTGCGTGAAGCTGTGGCGCTTCCCGGTGACCCGGCTCGAGGCCGGATCACGAAGCAACGTCACGCCTCGGTTGCCGCGCGGATGGCCCCGGCTTTCGACCTGGCGCGGACGTACATCACGCCATCCCGGCCGCGCTTGCGTTCCCACACCGCATAGACCGGTCCCTCTTCGCGCGAGGCGCCCCAGTAGGCGCCCCCGCTATCGTACACGCCTTGCGGGCCGGAAACGCAAAGGGCTTTGGCGCCCGTGAAGTCGTTTCGCGTGCTGTGGCGGCCCATTGGGGCGCCATACTTGCCGCACAGTTTCGGAAAGGGGTTAAAGCGTGTCATTGGTTTCTATCCTGTTTCAGGCTGTCCGAAGGTCTGTCCCTTCCCGGCTGGCCAAGCGCGAGCCTGGCCAGCGAAGAAAGGTCAGAGCTGCGAGGCCAGTTCGCGCGCCTTCTGGAAATCGGCACCGAAAAGCCGTTTCATCGCGCGGCCGATCCGTTCACACTCGCGAAACGTCTTTTCACCTTTCCGGCTGTCCGGGTCGAAACCGGTATCGGAGGCCCAGGCCTCGAAATCCCCGTCATAGTCGAGCGCGTCGCTATCGCGGAGGCACGCCGCAATGACGTCAAACGGTTCCGGCTTCCATGTTGCACGGCACTTTTCCAGAAAGCCTTGCATCGCGTAAAGCTTGGTCCAGCGCTCCGGCCTGCCCGCGTCGCGGATTTCCCGGGCCAGGCGCCCGGTACCCTTGGCCAGCGCGGGAAGCCAGATGCCGATCCCGGCCGAATAGTCGACCTGCACAGCGTCCGGCAGGCGCGGCGCCGTGATCGCGCAGTGAACGGAAGCGGCGTTCGCCTTGTGCTTCCAATCATCTTTCGCGACCGGCCGCGTATCCTGCCGGCATTCCATCTTGACGGAAAGCCCGTCGACCATGGCGCGCAATTCCCGCGCGGCTGTCACGTGATCCGGTTCGTCTAAATCGGGAAAAGAAAGGCGGCCGACGGGGGCGGTAAGGTCTGACATTGGTTTCTCTCCTGTTTCAGGTCTGAAGGTCTGTCCCTTCCCGACTGGCCAGGTTTGCGCCTGGCCAGTGAAGAAAGGTCAGGCCAGCCTGTCGGCGTGTCTGTCGACCGGATGAAAAATCAGCCCCTCGTCATCGGAGAACAAAAGCCCCTTGACGTACCGGCCACGTCGACGAGTGGCGGCCGGTTGCGAGAAGTACGTGTAGGGCTGGCCAGTGACATAAACGGTCAATCGGTAATCGGCACCATGAATGCGGCAATTCGCAATTTTTGCGAGGGAAGGGCCGCCCATCCATCGCGCATAGTGATGGATCGAGCCGTCGGGCTTTGTTTCGGAAAAGTCGGCGCGATAGCGTTGCATTGGTTTCTCTCCTCTTTAAGGCCGGTTAGCGGTTCAAAATGCGATTGCATGTGGTGGCGGAATGCCGCTCCAGGCACGCCGCCATGCCTCGCGCGTCGTCGCGCGAGAACAGTGCCAGCGTTGACACGACAAGCGCGGCGACCAGAGTTAAGGTCAAAATGCGTTCGGGGTTCATTTGCGCGCCTCCGCTTTGACGGCTTCCGCTGGCAGCTTGTAGCGCACCGGCCAGGAGGGGCCATGTGTGTTGCGAAGATCGTACAGGGACGGAAGCCCGGCTACCGGGATACCACGTTCCCAAAAGAAGCCCCGCAAATGAGCTTTCCAGCGCTTTCCGTAGAGCCGTGCGAAGCGCGCAAGCTCTGCCTCCTGTGTGGCGGTAATCGGTGCGCGAGTGTGTTTCGTCATGGTCTGGTTTCTCCTGGTATGGCCGGTTTTGTCCGGCCGATGACGCGTTGTTTCATATTGTTGACGACTTGTCAACAGCCATCAATCCCATATTCCGGCTTCGTCCCATGGCCAGCGTCCTGTAGACAGGAACGTTACAACATCGTCCATAAGGTACGACACCCCGTCTACCTGGATGACGCGCGCCTCGGTGCCGCGCCAGACAGGCGCGCCGACAACAGGTGAACCGGCGGGATACGTGCCGCGCCGAACGTCGACACGCCAGACAAGCCGGCCACGCTCGAGTGATATAGCCGCAATCAGCCGTTCCATACGGCGTGCAAACCGCCAGGCCTCGCCGACATCCGGTTTCACCCAACCGGCAGCACCGGTTTCCCATGGCCATGCGTATCCGTTCGCCAGCGCGTATCCAATATCGCCGGACAGGTAATTCGATCCGCGGCAGCGCACCAACCTGCCCCGTGCCATGACTGGCGTGCCGTAACCGGCCTCGTCGCCGTATGGCGTGCGCTTCATCCGCAGCCCGCGTCGCTCCGATACGGCCGCAATCTCGTCAGCGGACCGCCAATACACAACCCCGTTTACAAGCGTGAAATAATCCAGCACGTCGTGCGTTTTGGCCATAAGCCCCTCCGTTTCGTTTGCTATACCCTTACTCACATTCCAATACTAAGATCGCTATAGCAGAAACGCGTCGTATCAGTCTACCGTAATCAGGAAAAGAGCGGGACGGCGGAACGCGCCGTCCCCGTTGCGTTTGGCCTTGCCTTGACGGTTTCATGTGTGCCATCAGGCCCATGTAAACGAGAGGCTAGCGGCCTGGGGTCTGTAAACGCGACAGGATGGACAATCTGCCGATCCGGTGAACCGCCGGCAGATGGAAGGGGAGCAGGCCGGCTAAGCGACGCAACGGGGAGGCGGCAGGGTGCGGCTCGAGCGATGCTGCGCTGTCTGTCCCGCGTCGCGGTGCCTCGGTTAGCGGCGCAACAGGGAAGCGGCAAGTCGCGTGCCGGTTTTGTTCGTGGTTATGTTATAACGTAACAGCGGCTCGCGTGCGTGCGGTATTCTGGTATGACGTTGCGGCCGGGCTTCGTAACGCAATTCGTATATACATATCCCGAGCAATCCAGCCCTGCCAAATCGCCGCTATGCCGCATCGTTGCGCTGCCGTAACGCTAACCGTTCCATGTGCGGAACGGTGCGCCGAGCCGGCGGTGCGAGACGCGCTCGATCCGCCGGCTCGAGCCAGGCCGGGGCGGGGCCCCCACCGAGCCGCTACGCCGCCGCGCGGGTCCCGATCCACGTTTTTCCGGAACTCCGTATCTGTAAATTTTTCGTAACAACAATCCGCCTGTAACGGCTGTAACGGTCTGTTCGCTCTCCCTCGTAAGAACCGCCGTATCACGAGGAGCAAAAACGCGGGCTTGACCGCAGCAGAAACACATGGCAGCTATGCCGAATGGCCAAGACCCCGCACAACGCACTGCCCGCACCGCTGCCCGCCGGAGAAATGCCGGACGAGAACAGCCGCATATGGTGCTATCCGCCGTCCGCCATCCGCCAGGGCGAGGCGATGATCAAGGACGACACGCGCGTCTGGTTTGAGGAGAAAAGCGGAACGGTCGCGATTGCGCGGTCATACCCGGACCACC
>JACCDR010853346.1_pt1 | contig 12459 bp, 11 predicted proteins | sample 7446431 | NCBI WGS metagenome assembly JACCDR01 (sample SAMN15323443, study PRJNA562643) | freshwater metagenome | isolation source: river surface water | place: USA:Blue River Watershed | collected 2017-08-17
CGGGCGTGTCTTACGGTGGGTCTGGGGCGTATCAACTCCAGACGACCGCGACCACGCGCAATCCGAAATGGACTTGGACCGGCGGCAGTGCTCGCACGCTCGGCATACAGGTCGCGTTCTCGACGAATGCCGCCTCTGGCGTAACGGGTACGTCGGCAACAACGAACGCCAACGACACTAGCAGCGCGTCGGGCAGTACGACGATTGTGGGCTCGTCTGCGACGACGAACGCGAACGATACGTCGAGCGCGAGCGGCTCGACAACGATTGTCGGCAGTGTCGCCGCGACGAACGCGAACGACACAAGCACGGCGACGGGCACGGTGGGCAGCGGCGTTACCGGGTCGGCAGCGGTCACGAATGCCAACGACACGGCATCGGCGGCAGGTTCGACGACCATCGTTGGCACGGTGGCATACACGAACGCCAACGACACCAGCAACGCTACTGGCTTCCTGCCAATCAGTGGTAGCGCATCGGCCACAAACGCCAATGACACGGCGGCAGCGTTCGGAACTTCCGGCGATGAGCCGGTCGGCTTTGACGGCGGATTCTGGGCCGAGCAGTGGCGGCGCATTCGCGAGAAGAAGCCTGAGCCGAAGCCGGACGCGAAGCCATGGACCGAAGAAGAGATCGAGCAGATTGCGGAGGAGGTGCGCGAGGCACTGGTCCCGCAGCGCAAGTCGCACGACCTTACGAAGATTCTTGACATTCAACAGTCCCAAATCAAGACGCTGGAGAAACTGCGCGAGCTTGAGGACGAGGACGACATAGAGGCCCTGCTGCTGCTATGAGACGGCGTTACCTTTTCCGAGACGGTCAGTGGACAGAGATCACCAAGGACTATTCGGGTGGCGAATCATCCGCCCCGACCGTCATCACAGACATTGAACCCTATCAATCGATGGTAACGGGCGAAATGATCGGCGGGCGCCGTCAGCATCGCGAGCACCTTCGCCAGCACGGCCTCGTCGAGATCGGCAACGAGACGCACCACCTGAAACCGTGGAAGCCCGAGCCCAAGATTGATTGGGGGCAGGCGTTGCACGAAACCATGGCCCGAAAGGGTCTCCTCTAATCCCAACCGCCAAGCCCTCACAGGGCTTTTTTTATGCCTACTCTAGACGAAGCACTCAGTTCCGCATTCGATTCGGTTCCCGATCAGGAACCGCAAGCCGAAGCACCAGCAGTCGAAACTCCCGCGCCGGAGTTGGAGGCAAGGCCCGAGCGCGCAAGGGACGAACAAGGCCGGTTCGCTCCGAAACAGGAGACGCAACCTGAGCCGGAGAAACAGCAGCAAGTCGCGCCCGAGACGCCCGCCGTCAAGGGCCCGCCCAAGTCCTGGAAGAAGGACTACCACGAACACTGGTCGAAGCTTGACCCGTCGGTGCAGGACTACGTGTTGCAGCGCGAGGACGAGTATTTCAGGGGCGTCGGATCGTACAAGCAGCAAGCCGAAGTCGGATCGCAGTTCCTGGAAGCGGCGCGGCCATATGAGGCGCAGTTTCGCGCCATGGGCGTGCATCCCGTGCAGGCGTTTCAAAGCCTGATGAACGCGGATTACCGGCTGCGCACGTCCGATCCGGCGACCAAGGCGCAACTGTTCGCGCAACTGGCGCAGCAGTACGGCGTGGACCTGGGCGCGGTGCAGAACCCGCCCGAGGTAGACCCGCAGGCGCAGCACTACAACTCGACCATTCAGCAACTGCAAGCGCAGATTGCGCAGCAGCAGCGGATGTTTGAAGAACTCCAGCAGTCCATGCTGGCCCCCCAGATTCAGCAGTATGCCGAGAAGCCGTACTTCGACGAGTTGCGCCTGGAAATGGCGAACTTGCTGAATGCCGGACTCGCGCAATCGTTGGATGACGCCTACGACAAGGCGTTGAGGTTGTCTCCGCACTACGAGACCTTGGTGGCGCAACAACGCCAAGAGGCCGAGAAAGCGCGGTTGCAGGAATCGGCACAAGCGGCGGCGCGAGCCAAGGCAACGGCCGTACAGGTAAAGGGCAGTCCATCGACAGCACTACCCGATACGAGACGAGACTTGCGGTCGTTAGTCGAGGCCGCATGGGACCAAAATTTCCGATAGGAGTTTGACAGATGGCATTCGCCAACTCTGCTTATACGGACATTCTGGCGACGACGATCGAATCGCGTAGCCGTGAACTGGCCGACAACGTTTAAGGTGGACGTTGTAAAATCGGGTGAGTTCTGTGAACGCTGAGATGCCAACACAGACCGAAGCCGTGGAGGGCTAAAGGTTCCACGGAACGGCGAACGACTAGGCGGTGAGTCCCAACAATAACCCGCCCACGAGCGCCCGACAGTTCTAACCACAGAGGGGAATCCCGAATGGTCACAGTGTACGTTTTGAAGTGTAAAGAGAACGGAAAGGTCTACGTCGGATGCACAGCTAACAAGCTGTCCAAGAGACTTAGAGAACACCGTTGTCTTCTCCGTGCAAACAAGCATTCCGAACCAGACCTGCAAGCAGACTGGAATTGTTTCGGAGAGGCGTGCTTTGTCATGGAGGCTTGGCAAACGCTAGATGCGCAGTCTGTTGACGAGAAGAGGAAAGCGGAACTAACTGCTATGCAGTGGTTTGCGGACCTTGGGCTTCTTTACAACAGGAATCGCACGGCGTTCGCACCGACCAAAGAAGCTAGAGCCGCAGGCCAGCCTAAAGCGACGGCTACAGAGGGTCGGAAGCGTAGCCCAGAAGCCAACGAGAAGCGCAGACTGGCGCAACTCGGGAAGCCGAAGGGGCACGGCGCCAAGATCAGCGCGACAAAACGGCGTAAGCGTGAAGAACTGATGAGATAGTCTGCTCTGCACCGAATCAAAGGTGCAGAAGCGCGGGATAAAGAGCCTGCGCGATAACAGAAGGACCAACAACAACGCGCTTCTTGCCAAGATGAAAGAGCGCGGCAACGTTGACCCTGTGTCCGGTGGTTCCGTGATCTTGCAAGAGGTCATGTACACCGACACTGCCACCAGCAACGTTAATTCGTACTCGGGTTACGAGGCTCTGAACATTCAGCCGAACAGCCCGATCAGTGCGTTCCAGTTCAACATGAAGCAGTACGCGGCCGCCGTGACGATTTCCGGCCTCGAAATGCTCCAGAACTCCGGCCGCGAGCGGATGATTGACCTGATGAAGGGTCGTCTCCAAGTCGCCGAAGCGCAACTGATGAACCGCATCAGCCAGGACATCTACGGCGACGGTACGGGCAACGGCGGCAAGAACATCGACGGCCTTGCGCTCATCATCAGCAACGCGCCGACCTCCGGCACCTACGGGGGCGTCACGCGCGCCTCGTGGTCGTTCGCGCAGAACCAGCGTTTCCGCTGCACGACGACGGGCGGCGCAACGGTTTCGGCGAGCAACATTCAGAACTATCTGAACCGCACCACCGCACTGACCGTGCGCAATGCGGACGCGCCGGACCTGTACGTCATGGATAACACCATGTGGTCGTTCTTCACTGCGTCGATGCAGGCGATTCAGCGGGTCACCGACGAGAAGATGGCAGGTCTTGGCTTCGCGTCGATGAAGTACTACGGCGGCGGCGTTGCTGCGACCGTGGTGCTTGATGGCGGCGTCGGCGGCAATGCTGGCGTGTCCAACGCATCGACTGGCGCGATTGCCGGTCCGCTGGTGTATCTCATCAACACCAAGTACCTGATGTTCCGTCCGCACCGGGATCGCAATTTCGTCCCCATCGGCGGCGAGCGTCAATCCGTCAATCAGGATGCAATCGTCAAGCTGATCGGGTGGGCCGGGAATCTGACCTGCTCCAGCCCGCGCCTGCAAGCCCTGATGGACAACACCTAACCGGAGGATCAGCTATGTACCTTTCTGGAATTGATCCCACTCAGGTGGACACCGTACAGACCCAAGGGCTCGGGCAAGTCGGCTGGAACATGACTCCCGCAGGCGCCAAGGGTTACATGTATGTCCTCGTTGGCTCTGGCGGTTTCACGGGCGACGGCTACGTCGTTGACATTGACGGCTCGTCTTTCTCTGCCGTGCAGTCCACGACTACCACGACGGCGCCGGGCACTGGCGCAGGCAAGGCGGTTGGCGTTGCGCGTGCTGCGGCGACAGCGGGTCAGTATGCGTGGGTGCAGGTCTACGGCGCGGGCACGGTGCGCGTTGCTGCGTCTGCTGCTGCGTACACGATCCTGAACAGCACCGCAACGGCTGGTCAGATCGACGACGACGCCACCGCAGGCGCGGAAGTGATCGACGGCATTGTTCTCGATGTTGCCAACGGTGGCGCGGCGGGCACTGCGGCGGGCTGGATCAACTGGCCGAAAGTCGGTCGCACTCTCTAATCTCAGTACCTTCGGGGGACTTCGGTCCCCCATCTTTTTCCCCTACAGGAAAGCAAATGCAGATCATCAATGAGCCGCAAACGTCGAACGCCGACGCCACGTTGCACGTTACCTTCTACAAGGAACCCGTGCTTAAGGAGTTTGAGAGCGAGCAGCAGGGGCGCCCAATCTACGAAGAGCGGCTTCTTGTCAAGATTCACCCGCCCGGCGAGATGTTCAACATTGTCGTGCGCGAGGCGAACGAGTGGGATTTTCGTCGGTTCCCGGCTCAGTACGCGGCTTACAAGAACTCAGAGCAGCACGAAGTGAGCGGCACTCCGATGGAGCAATGGCCCGCTCTCAATCGTGCGCAAGTGGAAGAACTCAAGGGCGTGAAGTTCTACACGGTCGAGCAACTTGCGGCGGCGTCCGATCAGCAGCTTGCGTCCATCGGTATGGGCGGAATGGGGCTGCGCAGCAAGGCGCAGGCGTACTTGGCTGCGGCGAAGGACACGGCGCTCGTTCAGCGGCAGGCGGCGGAACTGGAGCGGCGTGACAACGAGATTGCCGAACTCAAGCGGCAGATGGCGCAGATCGCGGCGCAGGTGCAAGAAAAGCGCGGTCCGGGTCGTCCGCGCAATCCTCCGTCTGCCGAGTCGGCTGAGGCTGCGTAATGGCGACACTCCTGCAACTGGTCCAAGACGCGGCAAACGAACTCACGCTGAACGAGCCGTCTGTCGTCGTGTCCTCGCAGGATCAGGACGTTCGCCAGTTGCAGGCGCTCGCGACGGCAGCGGGGCAGGAACTGTGCAAGGCGTGGGAGTGGCAAATGCTGCTCAAGGAATACACGTTCGTTACGACCACGGCCTCGCAGTATGCCCTCCCGGCTGACTATGACCGGCTCATCAACGATACGCAGTGGGACCGCACTTCGCGCTGGCCAGGCATTGGGCCTACTTCGTCGCAACAGTGGGCGTGGCTTAAGGGGCAATTGATTGCCTCGGTCCCGCGCTATCGCTTCCGCATTCTGGGCGGACAGTTCACGGTCTACCCGCAGCCGACGGCGGGCTATACCTACGCTTTCGAGTACATGAGCAAGAATTGGGTGCTGGCAGCGGATGGTGTGACGTACAAGTCCCGCTTTACGGCGGACGACGACACGCACCTTTACGACGACCGGCTGATGGTGTGTCTGCTCAAGTCGAAATACCTTGCGGCTAAGGGGCTCGATTCGACGATAGCGCAACAGGAATTCCTAGAGCGCCTAGAACTGTGCCAATCGCACGACCAGATGGCGCCGAAGCTCTCGACCTCGACGCGCGTTATAGACCCGCTGCTAGGCATGCAAAATATTCCCGATGGCTCGTGGGGAATTTCGCCGTAATGCTCGCACTACCGAAGCAGGCGCGTCCGCAGGTATCCAAAGCACAGACCTTTTCCGCCCCCGTCAACGGATGGAACGCACGCGATCCGCTCGCGGCTATGAAGCCCGAGGATGCGGTCTACCTCGACAACTGGTGGCCGACGCCTACTAGCGTCAACCTGCGCAAAGGGTCGGATGATTGGGTGACGGGCATCACGGGCAACGTAGAGACCCTGATGGCCTACAACGGACCAACTGGGTCTAGCGAACTCTTTGCCTGCGCAAACAACAACATCTACGACGTTTCGTCCTCTGGTGCGGTCGGCCCCGCAGAGTCGGCGGGAACGATCACGAGCAACCGCTGGCAATACACGCAGTTTGTGAACTCGGGCGGCACGTACCTCGTTGCGGTCAATGGCACGGACAATCTGCGCCTCTACAACGGGAGTGCGTGGACAGTCGTAACCGGCGTGTCTAGCCCGGCGATCACGGGCGTGGCGACAACGGACCTTGTGCATGTGACCGTGCATAAGAACCGCCTATGGTTCGTCGAGGACAATTCGTTGTCCGCGTGGTATCTCGGAACGCAGGCCGTTTCCGGGGCCGCTACGGAGTTCGATGTTTCAAGCCAGTGTCGCAAGGGCGGATACCTCGTCGCCATGGGCACATGGACGCTGGATGCCGGAGACGGGGTAGACGACTATCTTGTTTTCGTCACCAGCGAAGGCGAGGTGCTCGTCTATCAGGGCACGGACCCTGCCTCGGCGGCAACCTGGGCGATCCGTGGCCGATGGGAGATCGGCAACCCTATCGGGCGTCGCTGCCTGCTCAAGTTTGCTGGAGACCTGCTCATTGCCTGCCAAGATGGGGTGATGCCGTTGTCGCGGGCGCTCATCTCGTCTCGGGTCAATCCGCGCGTTGCCCTAACAAACCGCATTCAGTTCGCCATGTCGCAGGCTGCGACGCTGTACGGCATCAATTTCGGGTGGGAGATGATTCTGTTCCCCACCGAAAACATGCTCATTCTGAACGTGCCGACGAGCAGCACGACGGCGGATCAGTTCGCCATGAACACGATCAGCGGGGCGTGGTGCCGGTTCCAGAATTGGAACGCCTTTTGTTGGGAATACTTCAACGAAGAACTCTACTTCGGCGCGAACGGCAAGGTCATCAAGGCGTGGAGCGGCAACGACGACAGCGGTAACAACATCGTGGCGGACGGTCTGTCGGCGTTTAACTACTTCGATTCTCGGCGTCAGAAAAACTTCACACTCATTCGCCCCATCGTGGCGGCGAGTGCGCTGCCACCGCTGGCGCTAGCGGTCAATTACGACTTCAAGACAGACGCGCCAATCGGCTTAATCTCGGGCAGTAACCCGTCGTCTTCCTTGTGGGACTCCGGCACCTGGGATTCGGCAGTGTGGGGCGGCGGCGAGACGATCTATCGCGCGTGGCAGGGTGCGCGGGGTATTGGATTCTGTGCCGCTACACGGCTCAGGTATGAAGGCAAGGGCTACGACGTATCGTGGATCAGCACGGACTACGTCTATCGTGAGGGCGGGATACTGTGAGCATCATTAACACGATCAAGAACACTGCCAAAGGCGCGCTTACGGGCGGGCTGGTTGCCGGGCCAATGGGCGCCAGCTTTGGCGGGCTGTTTGGCCTTGGCGGCGGTGGCGGTCAGCCGGACGCGCCGCAGCAACCCGATTACATTGGGCAGGCTAGAGCGCAGGGGCAGGAAAACCGTGCGACCGCGCTGTGGAATGCCCGCCTCGCCAATCCGTGGTTCAGCAATCCCTACGGCACGCAAAAGGTTGATTGGTCCGGCGCTCAGACTGGCGACCCGTCTATTCCATTCATGTCCACGGAACTGACCCCGCTAGGGCAACAGGCGTGGGACTCACAGCAACGCCTGTCCGCATCCATGGGCACGGCGGCAGAGGATTCGCTCGGGCGCGTCAATCAGGCGTTTTCGTCGCCATTTGACATAAGCGGAATCGAGGGCCTGCAAGACAAAGCGCAAACGTCGATCATGAATCGACTTAACCCGATCCTGAACCAGCGGGAGCAGGCGCTACGGACGCAGCTTGCCAACCAAGGCTTGGCGCCCGGGTCGGAGGCGTACACGAACGCCATGCGGGACTTCAGCAGCGCACGCAACGATGCCGAGTCGCAGGCCGTCATGCAGGCTCTGCAACTCCAGCCGCAACTCCTGTCCTCGGCGTTGACGCTGCGGAACCAGCCTCTAAACGAGTTCAACGCGCTGCGCACAGGTGCTCAGGTGCAGGCGCCTCAGTTCCAAGGCTATACGGGCTCGCAGGCGCAGGCGGCGCCCCTGTTCCAAGCGGGGCAGAGTGCGGCAGACTTCCAGATGGACCTCTACAACGCGGATGTGGCGCAGCGTAACGCGCTGCTGTCCGGCTTGTTCAGTCTCGGAGGTTCGGCGCTTCGCGGAGGGCTGAGTTAATGGCACAGAGTTTCATGCCGACAAACGTTCAGGCGTTTGCGGCGGACCCGGACATTACGAAGGCGCTACGTCGGCAGCAACTCGCGGAGGCGCTGCTGCAAGAGTCGCAAGTGCCCATTGACCCGAATCGGCGCGCGGGGCGCTTCGTCGTGCCCGTGTCGCCTGTCGAGGGCTTGGCGAAGATGCTCCAAGCCGGGCTAGGCGCGTGGCAGATGAAGAAGGCCGAAGGCGAGCTATCCGGCGTCGAGAAGTCCCGCCGTCAGGCGCTCGTGGCCGAGTTGCGCAAGGGCACGCAGGCCGAGCCGTTGGGCGGCGACGAATTCGACATTGATTCGCAGATCGCGCCCCCGGTGAGCCCGTATGCGAATGCGTTTGACCGGCCGGAAGTGAATCGCATTGACCTGACGCAACGGCAGGTAACCGCGCCAAAGGTCAATGTCATGGGCTCTTACCGCGAGCAGCAGGAGCCCGCAGAACTGTCGGCGGTCGAGAAGTACAAGCTTCGTCTCGCCGATCAGGTCGAGGCGGGCAACATGACCCGCGAGCAAGCGCTGGCGCAACTTAACTCGATTGAGACGATGATGCTCGGGCGGGAACTGGATATGGACAAGCCCGTCACGAAGAAGATGGACGAAGAACTCGTTACGCCGCGCGGAAAAGTGCTTGTGCCTGGGCGACTCAAGCCCGTGGAACTCAAGACGGAATGGGTGCAGAAGTACGACGCACAAGGTAACCCGATCTACGACAAGAACAACGACCCGGTGCTTGAGATGCGGACCTTCAATCCAATCGAAGGAACCATCGGCGGTCAGGCGCTTGGCACGAAGCCCGGAAACACTGGCGTCAAAGTGTCGCAGTCGGTGACCAACAACCCGGCGAGCAAGAACGTACTAGAGGGCGCCGGAGATGCGGCGAAGGACCGCATCAAGATCGTGAATGCGGCGGCGCAGGGCGCTCCGAGGACGCTGCAAACTGTCAACAGCATTCGCGCTGCTCTGGACTCCGGCAAAGTCTCTAGCGGCCCCGGCACGACGTTCGGCATGGCGATCAAGCAAATCGGGCAAGCCATGGGATTCGGCGTCGATCAGCAAGGTCTGAACAAGACTCGCGAAGTAATCACCGGTCTTGCGGAATTGACGCTGCAATCTCGGAGCGAACTGCGCGGACAGGGCCAAGTCACGGAGAACGAGCAGAAGCTGCTTGAGCGCGCCCGCTCTGGCGACATCAACAGCATGTCCATCGGGGAGATTCGCACGGTGCTCGATGTTGTAGACCGGACGCAACGTTACTGGCTGGACGAGAACCGCGCCATTGTGGACAAGCTCAGGAAACAGCCGGGCGCGTCCGATGCTATTCCGTTCCTAGAGGTGCCTGAGCCTGCGGCGCCTAGCGGGTCTAGTTCAGGATGGGGAGTGCGTCGCTAATGGCAAAGCTCAGAATCTTTGAGGTAGACACGCCGGACGGGCGCATCGTCAAAGTTCAGGCGCCGGAGAACGCGACCGACGAGCAGATTATCGCCAAAGCGCGTCGCATGAAGTTCAGCAACGAGCCTACCCCGCCTAGCGACCCTACGCGCGGTGGTACGCTGTCTGTGGGCGTTCCGTCGCTCGGAACTGTGGATACTGGCATCCCGCTGCCGGATAGCGTCAATCGCGCTCTGGCGGGCGCTGGTGCGCAGATCACGGACTACGGTCTAGGCATGAAGCAACTTATCCCGGGCATGGCTACCGCTCAGGATGTGGCCGAGAAGCAAGCCCTAGATGCGCCACTGAATCAGACCGGGGAAGGGCGCTTCGGCCGCGTGAGTGCGGCGCTTGTGCCTGCTGCGGGTTCCATGGCTATCCCGGGCGCAAACACCTACACGGGTGCGGCGGCAGTCGGCGCCGGGCTTGGCATGGCCGAGCCGTCCGACACGGGCGCAACCGGCAAGCTTGCCAACGCGGCAGGCGGGGCGCTGTTCGGAGTAGGCGGGCGCGCGGCTGGTGAACTGGTCGGGCGCGTGGCGCAGCCTGTCGCCAATGCCCTGAACCCTGAGCAGCAGCGCCTCGCCGATCTTGCGCAGTCCTACGGCATTTCGCTAGACGCAGCGCAGCGCACGGGAAGCCGCCCGCTCCAGATTCTTAGCTCCGTGCTTGAAAACTTGCCGATGACGAGCGGGCGCGAGCTGGCAAAGCGCGAAGCTACGCAAAACCAGTGGCAGCGCGCCGTCATGGAGCGCACTGGAAGCCCGGCCACGCTGGCGACGCCTGACGTACTGGCAAAGCAAAAAGCGTTGCTCGGCGCCGACTTTGAGGACATCGCAACGCGCAATCAGTTGCAGGTTACGCCGGAGTTCGTGAAGAAGCTGGAGGACATCAAGGCGGCGGCGCTCAAGCGACTGAACAACGAAGGGGCGCCTATTGCCTCCGTTGTGGATGACATCCTGTCCACTGCGCCACAGGTAGCCACAAACCCTGGCAAGCCCGTAGCGCCCTTCTTCGGCAAGGTAAACACGCAGTACGGCCCGATGGACGGTAAGCAGTATCAAGGTTTCCGGGAAGAACTCGGCAGGCTTTCCAAGGGCAACGACACCAAGGCGCATTACTACAAGGAAGTTAAGCGGGCGCTTGATGAGCAGTTTTCTGCTGGTCTGAGTGGAAAAGACGCCGAGCGGTGGGCAGAGATCAGCCGTCAGTATGGCAACACAAAAACGGTGCTTGACGCGATGGGCGGGGCTGGCGTGGCGCCGAACGCTGGAAAGATCAGCCCGGCGCAACTGTCTGCGGCGCTTGCAAAGCAAGTCGGCAGAGAAGGCAAGGCGCTCGGACGCGGAGACCTAAACGACCTTTCGCGCATCGGTCAGAACTTCATCCGCGAGCAGATTCCGAACTCTGGCACCGCGCAGCGAGCCGCATATCAAAGCCTGCTTACGGGCGGCATCGGAACGCCTGCGGCTGGCCTTGGCTTGATGATGACCGGGGAGCCCATGGGCGCTGCGCTCTATGGCGCTGCGGCGGGCGGGGCGAGCCTGCTAACTCCGCGTCTGGTGCAGGCACTCGTCAACAATCCGAGCGTACAGCAGTACATGGTCAGGCAATCGGGAAGCCCTGCGGCGGCTGCGCTGGCCGATTCCCTGCGGCGCTATGGTCCTGCGGTCGGACTGACGGCCCCGTCACTTCTTGGGCCGAATGTCGGTCAGTAGCCAATTCTTTAGCGACCCCTCTCGCATCCACTTTTTCACTGCGAACCTGACAGGTAAGCAGATCAAGGCAAGCACTGCGAAGGCAACAAACGGCCTCAAGAGCATTGCTATTGCTGACGGTGTAATCATTCGGAGTCCCTTCGATGGCGCGTAACGGTAGCGGAGACTATTCCCTCCCCGCAGGTAACCCGGTATCCACCGGGACGACGATTAGCTCGACCTGGGCTAACAACACCCTTTCCGACATCGCGTCCGCCCTGACGCAATCCATTTCGAAAGACGGGCAGACGACGTACACGGGTAACCAGCCCATGGGCGGGAACCGGCATACCAACGTCGGGAATGCAACCGCGCGCAACGAGTATGCCACGCTCGGGCAGGTTCAGGATTCCGCAGCGCAATATCTGACTTCGGTCAGCGGTACGGACACGATTACGGCAAGCCTGACCGGGCTGGCGGCATATGTGACCGGTCTGACCTTCCGATTCGTCCCGGCCAACACGAACACGGGGGCGGTCACGCTCAACGTGAACGGTTTGGGCGCTATTGCGGTGACGAAGCAGGGCGCACTTGCGCTATCTGCCGGGGACATTGTGAGCGGCGCGGCTGCCGAACTTCTGTACGACGGAACGCAATTCCAACTGCTCAACCCGGCAGTGCAAACGGATTCGCTGTTTGCCATAGCAGACCAAGCCGACAACACGAAAAAACTTGCGTTTCAGGCGTCTACCATCTCGACCGGGCAGACGCGCACCCGCACGGTCTACGACAAGAGCGGATACGAGACAGTCGCCAATGACATTTGGGGTTTGCATAACGTTTCGTTAGGCGCGAGCGTGGCGGGCAACAACCTGACGCTTTCGCTACTGACGAACGCAGGCGCCACGCCTTCCGCCAGCGACCCGGCCATCGTGGGGTTCCGCAACTCCACTGCCACGAACGGCACCCCGGCAATCATTGCCGTCACGGCGGCGACCACGCTCACGATTACGGCGGGCTCCACGCTCGGGTGCGCGAACGGCGAGATCGCCCGCATTTGGGTGTGCGCGATCAACAATGGCGGCACGGTCGAGCTTGCCTGCTATCGCGCCTGGAACGGCACGGGCTGGCGCGCGTTCAACGAGCAGA
>JACCDR012457386.1_pt1 | contig 12458 bp, 27 predicted proteins | sample 7446431 | NCBI WGS metagenome assembly JACCDR01 (sample SAMN15323443, study PRJNA562643) | freshwater metagenome | isolation source: river surface water | place: USA:Blue River Watershed | collected 2017-08-17
AGCGACCGTTGCGGGTTTACTGACTGCGCTGTCCCAGGTCGAAATGGAGTTCGACGTCGGCACCGATCTCACAACTGATATGCAAGCGGTCGACATCCAGATCCTGGAACGCGTGTTCTTTGCCATCGGCGCCGAGTTAGAAAGAAGGAAAGCATGAGCCTCGAGCAGATCGAACCCGAAGTCGAACCGACCCTGATCGACGAATCTGAGTACGCAGAGGCTTGCGAGCTGTACATGGGCTGGTGCATGAACTGCAAAGAGTTCACGCGAGAATGTACCGAGCCAGATGCAGAAGGCTACAACTGCCCGGCCTATAAACAGTGCGCAGTCGTAGGCGCCGAAGATGCCCTGCTTCGCGGCTTCTTAGACTTCCGAGAAGAACCGTGACCACGAACCACTCTGCACACGGTCGAGATCCCGGTGACGATTACAGCTGCCCGTGTTTGCATTCCAAAGACCAGTGGGAGTGCGCTAAGACAGGCTGTGAGTACTGCTGGAAGCATTGCGACGATTATATTGGCGACTTCAACGCACCGGACTGCTTGCGTTGGTTCCTGTTCGTAAATCGCTTACCTGCTTCTGAACGCATCCTGTTCGACAAGCGCGGAATTAATCCTGCGCTGTACGCCGATCTCGCTGGTCGTGCAGTTCGCGTGACTATGGCGAGCTGCCTGGGCGATGTCGGCATCACCTTTAATTTACACTTCGAGACCGGATACGAGCGCCGTGTTCCAGTTCGAGCGCTCACTAACTTTCGCGAGGAACCATGAGCCACTTTTCCGTCACAGTTCTTGTTACCCAAGCCAAGCTAGCTGAGCACGGTGCCCTAGGAGTTGCTCTCGACAAATTGCTCGAGCCGTTCAAAGAGCAGTTCGATGAGGACAGCGATCGTCGATTCTACGAGTTCCAAGACACCGAAGATGAATGGCTCCAGGAGTACGAAACCGGATCGACCACCGCTTACACGGATGGAGATGGTTGGCATGCCGAATACAGCGAGAAAGGGAAACTGCTGAAAGCCGCAAATGCCCGTCCCGAAGAGAAACCCCTCAAAGAAATCTACGTGACGAAGCTTGATGAACTAGACCTAAATAAGGCCAAGGTCATCCAAGGCTTCGATGTGTTCTGTAAAGAGTGGCACGGCGCCGAACGCGATCCAGAAAAGAAGCGCTACGGCCATTGGCGTAACCCAAATGCAAAATGGGACTGGTGGACGGTGGGCGGCCGGTGGTCTGGATACTTCCCCGTCCGTCTGGGGGTTGTTCCTATGCTAGGAGAAAAAAGCTGGACCAACCAGAACAAGGAGACGGAGAAGAATCACGCTGATCTGGTTCGAGTTGGAGACTTGGATAGCGACCGGATCGAGACCGATGATCAGGAACGCATCGAGAAATTCTGGAGTAGCTGGACCGAGCTAAAGTCCGGCAAGGAGTTCGGTCCATTCGATGGCCCGCGAGATACAGCCCTTCACCTGGGCCTGATGCGCATCGAGAAAGATCTGAACGCCGAGCTAGATCCTGCCAAAGAGCGCCCGGGACTTAGCTGGGCGGCGTTCGGAAATCACCACAAAGGCACCGAGCGCGAGTTCTGGCGGGATGTCTATTCCCTGATCAGCAAAGAAGAGTTCCTGGCGAAGTACCGGGACTACTTCTATTCTATCCGGACATTCGCGGCGATTGATGCCGAGGGCAAGTGGCATCAGCCCGGGCAGATGGGATGGTGGGCTTGTGTTAGCGACGACTCGCCAGAGACGTACTTGGAGTACAGTGATTGGTTCCGGCACGCGTTCATCGCGAACGCCAAGCCAGACGATTTTCTGGTCCTAGTTGATTGTCATATTTAATGGAGGCTGCGATGACCACTCTAGAAGCACTCCAGAAACTTCTGCCCTATGCAACGCACAAGCACAACTGCGATGCCGTTCAGCCAATGTGGCACAAGGGACCCTGCGATTGTGGGTTCCGGCAAGTCGTGCAAGACCTGCGGGCAGATAATATCGATATCAAAGACGACGATCCGCCCACCGAAGAAGTTGTTCGCCACTGCGAGAACGAGGACTGCAAAGCGCAGCTACCATCAGGCTGGCATGCTGTCTACTGCTCCGATCAGTGCGCGCTCGACGATGCCTGAGCTGCCCAGAGCAACGGCCAAAATCCGCGGCTATGATTCGTTCATAGACTGGGATCTCTGCGTTGTAGGGTTCGGGATCATAGCATCTATCATCTCGATGATCATCCTCTTCCTAGGATGCCTAGGCATCTTCGATAACTAAAAAACAAGCTAGGGGAGGCGCTCATGCAGCGCTTCCCCTTCCATTGCGACCACCGTCGCCTGGAGAAACATGCGATCCGATGCACACGAGTTCGCAGCTCGGCTGCTGAACCGCTTGCCGAACATGCATCCGAACGGGTTCTGGGTCTTTCTCTTGAAGAGCTTCGAGAACGGCTTGCGCCTCCGCATCCATTACTGGCCGCGTGGAGCAACTCGATTAAAAACGCCCCATGACCACCGGTCGTGGTTCGTGTCGCTTCCCCTATGGGGCTTGTTTCGAGAAGTCCGCTATGCAGAAGTCGAAGGCAGCGCGTTCCGAGTAATCAATTGCGCCTCTACTACAAGTAACGGCCGAGCGATTACAACAGAGGCCGGACGCGGCAACCTAACGCCGATCTCTACCCATCATCGCATCCCGTTCGTGCCCTATTTCTGCGGCGTCGGGGTGATCCATTCACTGCAGCCCGTCTTCGACGGACCTGCTGTTTCCCTCGTGCTATTCGGCCGCCATCGGCGCCGTCCGAAGGCCTGGCTGTAGATCAGAGGAGAGAATCAGATGAAGAAGCCTGTTGTAACTAAGCCGCTAAAGTGGGACCTCTCCGAGAGGCGCATCAAGGAAGTGCTTTGGAATCGCTTCTTGAACGCGATGACTATCGGCGACACAGACACCGACAACCACAATGACGTCTGCGATGCCATGGAAGTCGTCGGGTCGGCAACCGATATTATTGCCGAGCTGACCGGCGATCCCGACATCGACCTAGGCGACTTCTTGGAAGAGTTCAAGAAGCACCACGACCTTCCGCCGCCTCCGACCGTGACCATGGAGTTGCCGCTTACCCTGCGAGATCGGCGCGAGATTCGAGAAAAGGTAGGTGGCTCGTGTCTAAGCCAAGCTGCAAAAGATGCCATCCTTGAGGCCATCAAGCTTTAGCGAGCCACGAATTCACAGTAGTCCGTGCAAACACTGCCCCAGTGCTCGTGGTCCAGAAGATCCGGACATGATCGACATGAAGACTTGGCCCCGAGAGCTGCAAGCAGAACACGCCTTCGTCTGCGCTTGGCGCAGAGAGAAAATCTGCAAGGGCTACTGTGATTACTACGGGCTCGACGAGTCCGATTTCACGGCCGTTCCGTCCTACCCCAGAGAACTTGCAGAGCTCAAAGTTCTCCTGAGAAAGATCTAGGTGCCTCATGGAATCGCGCGAACTGAAAAAGGGCGATGTTGTTCAGATTGCACCGTCCTCAGACGGCTTCTTCTCCGGATGCTTCATGCTCGTGACCGAGCCGAAGAGCTGGGGTGCGCAGGGATTTATTTCTATCCCTAACGAACGCGGCAAGCCGCCCGCTGCGGCGTACTATCGCGCCAAGTTCGAGGATATGGAATTTATCGGCGTCGCGGCTTGGGTCCCGGAGGACTTAGACAAAGAGAGTTGACATGTTAGCACTCACGCAACACGAGGCCAAGAGCCTCCGCTGCTAATAGACCACCTGGCTACGCATCAGCCATCCAATGCGCTCACCGCAAGGAGAAATTATGCCGTACGAAATTAAGTGCTCGCACAAGAATTGTGGTGGCGGGCCCTGTAAAAAGCTAACGCCCAGTGAAGTCATTCCGACTCCGGAAGATCGCGCCTATGCAGAGTTGCTCTTGTCCCAGGGCTGGGTGCAAGTAAGCCACAAGTACTGCATGCTCAGGCGTTGGAAAGTGCCACCACCTAAGCCAGAACAAATGCTGCGCCCGGAGTTCATGAACACCTACGCCGGCAAAGAAGCACTTCGTATTCTGAGAAATCTCGTCGACGGTGACATGTTTCTTCGCACCGCCCCCAATGACCTGGTCGAGGATAAGACTCTATCCGTTCCAGAGTTCAAGGCCTATAAAGAGATCCAGAACCGAGAATGGCGCCGAGCACTCGGGCTACCGATCGCTAGCTAAGGACACTACATGAGCGACCACAAATATCGCCTGCTGTACATGCTCAAGCCCGTCCCGGACGGCATCACAAAGACCGGCATCGAAGAGCTCAACAAAGTCCGTCCCAATGAGCAGTGGGGAGCTTGCGATGCTTTGGTGCTCATGTCGCTGCTGTATCCAGAAGACGGCAGTCTATCTATGATGGTTGTTCCTCTGGATGGTCGCCCAGAGGCCGCAGCCAATGAACTTCGACTCGAAGATCACGAGCTGTTTAAAGTCTGGACGCTGCTGGCTCATCGGCTAATGGACTCAGAAACGCTCGGGGACGGGCCCAAGGGTCTCTGTAGAGCAGTTCACGAAACTATGGTGGAGAGCTTCCGCGCATTTCATAGTCGGGGAGGTCTGCCGTCGTGATCGCCCACGAATTAAAGACTTGGCCCGATCCGTTCCGCGCTGTGGCGTCAGGGCGCAAGAAGCACGAAGTTAGGAAGTTCGATCGGAACTTCGAAGTGGGAGACTTGCTGATTCTGCAGGAGTACGATCCTAATACGAACCTCTACTCAGGTCAGGAACTAAAAGTCCACGTCTCCTACATCACGCCACCTGGAACGTTTGGACTGCCTCCAGATATCGGCGTTCTATCCATCGACAGGCTCTCACCCGATGAATAAGCCAGCGCTCGACAGGCCTGCAAAAGATCGACCCAAGTGGACCTTGGAGCAGGCGCTCCCTGTCGTGCGCTATCTAGAAGAGAAACTAGCCCCTAATTATCACTGCGCTCTAACAGGCAGTGTTCTATTTCAGGGCACGTCATTCAATGACCTCGACGTCATCATCTTCCCAAAAATATCTCTCCATTTCGATCGGGAAGAAATTCGTCGCTGCCTACGATCGGCCGATCTGTATCCGTTATTTTCCAGGGAAGAAGTCCTCAGCGGTTGGAAGAAGAGCGGCAGCTTAGACCAGAAGTGGGTCGAGGTCTGGCGATTCGGGCTCTATCACCGGATCGACATCTTCATCATGAAATAAGATATAAGAACTGGATGAAGGATGATCTCGGTTACGAAGTCACTTTTCTCAAGCGTCTCTCTGGTAATCGAACCGCGGTAATTTATCCGCTGACGTTCAACAGAGCTCGGGTCTGCATCGGGACCACCGGAGAATTGGTCTACACCGATGTCTATTGATACAAGACCTCGGAAGCGGCGGTCGCCGCTCTAGAAGCCTGGGACGGTACGGGAGAAATCGGCGGCTGGATTCGTCATCCATCTACCGGAAGGCGTCGTCCGGATGGAGATGCCTCCAAAGAGTACGTGGACTATTAGCCAGGAGGAGTTTTCATGTCGAAACCAAGGTCTCCGAAACCCCGACGCTTTACAGACCACGCGCTCGATAATTACATTGAACACTGGGCGAATCCAAACGCCAGGTCCGAACTAAAGCGCAAGAATTACGAAAACGACCTTCGGCAAATTGTCTCGCAAGCACTCCCAGGAGAATGGATCGAGAAAGACAAGCAGCAGATCTGGACCTGGGAAGGCTACTACACTCGGTTCGGTAAGGTCTGCCTGGTTAGGCTCTTGGTAGATACGGAAGGCGTCGTCTGTTCCGTACTCCCGGAGAACTCTGACCTAGTGCTCCAGCACCACGATATCGAAGAGGCAAGGGATGCCCCAAGCAACTGATGAACTACGGGCTGAGTGGCCAGGATGGGATGGGGAGGCCATCGCTTATTTACTCGAGCGCGGTTGGATCAGTAGCAAGTGGTGCTGGCGCCAGCCTCGTCACCCGCACGTCGTTTCGCTGCGTGAATATAGCGCCATCGACTATTTAATTCAGGAATGGGACTTCGGCGGAATCGTGGAGGATGATTAACATGCCGGATATCAGTATGTGCGAGGGCACAGATGGCGTTCGCATCTGCCCTAGGAAAGACCAGTGCTATCGCCATACGGCGAAGCCGACTCCGCGTCGCCAATCATATATGGCGTTGCCGCTAAAAGAGGACAACAGCTGCGACTACTTCTGGCCCGTGCATAAACAAGGCGAGGCTCGTGTCGACAAGTAAGGCAGCTAGTCGGCGCTGCGAGATCGCACATACCTCTGGCCAAAGCTTGTGCGATCTCCCGTTCGGGCACGGGGGTCGATTTCACTCGTCGCTGGGCCGGACGTTCTTTGCGCCTGAGCAAGATCGAGAACACGAACGACGGCAGATCGCAACTGCGCAAACCAAGCATCCAGAGACCGATGGCTGGGAACGCATTATTCCACCACCGCCTCCGGTTTGTGATATCTGCGATAAACGCGCAATCTGGCAACACCCAGCAGGCGGGTTCCGCTGCAACAGCTGCCCTCGACCTGGATAATGACATGCCGACGCTTGATGAAAAACTTACCGCGCTGACACTGGCAGAACAGCAGCTCGCCAGCAGCGCGCAGCCCAACGAACTGTATCCAGAGTGTCGGCTCTGCGGCGAGCTCATGGAGATGGGTCCCGACGATGAGCCCTCAGCGTTCTGCTCTGAGTGCATCTTTAAAGTCGCTGATCGGTTAGCCAAAGAAGTTGTTCATCTCAAGAAGCAGCTCGACGCACTTTCTGCGCCGCCCAAGCCTCCAACAGCGCAACCCTCAAACGTCGAGTACTACGACAATATCGACCAGTGGCAGCAGATCTCGATCGCCAGTTGCCAGCACGAATACTGCGAGTACCCAAGCGAATTTCGTAAGATCTTAAAGCTACTTATCGAGACACAATCTGCTAAAGAACAAGGGCTGGAAGCACTGGGAACGTACGCGAGGGTTGCTCGCGTCTGGCTAGAACAACGCGGTGATTTTGAAAGTCTAATTTCGACCTACAAGGCCGCGCTTGAAATCTCGAGATCGTCCAACCAGGAAGACCGTGCCTCTTTAGCAGAATTTAAGCAGACGGTCCGCGACTATTTCGAGACCAAGGACTCGTTGGTTCAATTCAACGCCGACGAGCAAAGCGACTTTCAAAGTCTACAAAGGCTGCAGTCAATCGCACGCTCTTTGCGCCGAACTCTAGGACTCGAGGACGAGAAATAACGTCTTCGATTAAAATACGTCTGCGCTTCTGAGTTAACTCAGATGCCATGCCCATGCTTATGGGCAGAAAGCCAGAAGTTCTAGATGAGTCCGAAGTGCGATAAGTACATCGGAGATAAAGGTGCTGGTTGGGCTACCAGTCCGAACCTCTACTGCGTCCGCGATCGGGGGCATGGAGGTGCTTGCGATAATCTGTACGGCGAGACTCCGCGCACCTACTTGGTAAAAGACGCCTCTTGCGCGCACTGCGGAGGCGTCTCCGGAGTCGTCGAGATCCGGTTCGGGCCAACAGAAGCACCGAACCAATTAGTTAGACTCTGTGAAATCTGCCGTAAGGTACTGACCTCTCAACTCAGGGACTTTAAATGATCGACGGAAAGTGGACTTGCTCTACAGACGAGGAAAACTGGTCGAGCTGCTTCGAGGAGTTCGATACCAAACAAGAGGCGTTAGATTACGCCCAAGAATTCGCCCAGAACGAAGGCGTAGAACCTGGGCTCACGGTTTACGTTGGGCAGGTCAGAAAAATCACGACTGCTCATCTAGCAGAGAATGCTGCCAGCGCCGAAGTCGTCGTCGAAAATATTGACGAGTGGCTCTACGAGAACGTGGGCGAGGAAATTCCCAACCAGATCGAATGCACGCCGGAACAGACAGAAGATCTTCAGCGCCGCTTGAACGCAACGGTCGAACAGTGGCTGAACGATAACAGCATCGAGGCGCCGTGCTGGAAGGTAGAAAATGTCCAGTACGTATTAGTAGACGAGTACAGCGCTGATCTTGACGATGACGATGGTGACGACAAGCCGGAAGAGCCCAGTCCTCCAACTGCTTGAAGTCTTCTTCGACTGCCTACTAGAAGGCAAGTTCAAAGCCGCCCGCGAGATCGCTCAGCAGAGCAACGGCCGGATTACCTTCGAGCCGAAACTCGAGCCCGTTATGACCGTGACGCTGGAAACGCGTTCCGGGGAAATACTCTGCATCGGGCATCCAAAATTCAAACCCATGTCACTCATAAACCTATCGTTTGGCATAACTTTCGAACCAACGGACATGGATGTTGTAAGGTCCGGGAATGGGTGCCTGGTAACCGTGTACGACGCAAATGGCTACAGGCTGCTCCAACACGACCTCGGTAGCTTTACGGTCCAGCACGGGGATATTTTCAGGCTGTCCTTCAACGCGAACGACTCATGAACACCAAGAAGCAAAAAATCGCCCTAGATACTTCGCTCGCTAACCACATCAAACTTTCCAGCTCGTGGGTTCGCCAGACCGGGACAAGGGAACCCGTATTTATTCGCATGGACAAACACGAACCCAAAGAAGATACATGGCCAGAACCAAGCCGAAAAAGGCAAAGAGCAAGTTAACCCCTAAAGATGTAGGTCTTGTCGACGGCGTGAAGTTGTCCGAGACCTACGCCAACACCAAAACCCACTTTAAGACCGTCAGCGACGGCATTCTTGGCTATGCGATTTTTGGAAGCCTGAAAGCCTCAGCTCGGGTCGCGCCGATCTATCGAGCTGATGTCTGGTTCCGAGAGGGGAAAAACAGCGCGATTATCTCCTCGTACGAGATGGGAGAGTATTACAACGATCTTAATACTCCTACCGAACCAGACTTCGAGGGGAACTCGCTGGCGAACGCAGCGATGGCTATTATCACCGCGCTGCAGAACCACGCGGTTAACCGTGGCTCTTTGAGAACGTACGTGAAGAACCTAGAAAAAGAAGTCGTTAGATTAACCGCCCAAAACAAGAAGCTTACGGACAACCGGAAGCCGTCCAAGCGTTCGCCGAAGCCATGAACTTGACGGGCTTGGTTCCACAACGCAAGCCGCCGCCCTCTAGCACGGTATTTCCGATAAGACTTACCGAGCCGATGTTCCCGATAACTAGAGAAGTCGCGAACCCGCGCCAGGTATTGCTGTGCGCGACGACTAAAGCGGTCTCGCGAATTATTCCAGAAATTCGCGTTCCCGTAGACGCCTGACCTGAGATCCGGTTGTTGGTTAGATAGACTTCTAGCGCCGACTGGATCGTGATCGCCGGTTCCTGCAAGCCGGTATCTCGAATCGTATTGTCCGTGATCCGGATAATCCCCGGCAGCCCTGCATTGTGATGGCTGGCCGCGATCACAGACCCAGGCTTGTCGCTCTCTCTGAGCAACGTGTTGCCCGAGATAAGAATATCATCGTTGGCTTTTACCAGGCCTATTGCAGACCCTAGACCGCGCTGGATAATTAAATTGCCAGTGATTTTAGCCTGGGTGACGTTGTATAAATTCAGCCCGCGCCCGTCGACAATATTATCGGCGAAGATGAGTCGATGGGCCGAGATCCCGGCGAACGCTGCAGCGATGCCGCCATTGCCTGCCGGGTTGCGGAAGATATTCTGCGCGATAATTAAGTCCCCACCGCGCCCGGTACCGGTCATCTCCATGTCGATGTCTTGGTCGCCCGACTTATAGAACGTGTTGCCCGAGATTCGCAGGCCGTAGACCCCGCGCTGGATGCCGATGCCACTGCGATCGCAGTCTAGAAAATAGTTGTTGGTAATCAGCGCGGAGACTTTATTTGTTTCCTCGCCTAGTAGGCGAATGCAATCTCCATTCGGTACAGGTCTGGCCGGATGCCTGAGATGCAAGCCGGTTAATAAAGCCCGCTCCGCACCCAGTACTTCCACTACGTGGGATTGCTCGTCTGCGATCGAGAGCTGCGAGGCATCAAGAGATAGGTCGGCAAGTACGGCGTCGTCACCCGTGATTTGAATGCCGCGCCAGTCTCCGGCACTTGACCCAGTGAACTCTAAGACCGTTGCGGGTCCGGAGCCACGAAGACTAGCACCGCGAGAAATTAGGCCGAGAACTGGCAAGCGCCCTGATGGCCTTGCTAAGGTATATCTTCCGGGACCTAATCGCACACAGCCGTTATTTGTCAACGCCTCTTGGATCGCAGGTCGATCGTCCATGCGATCGTTCGGGAGCGCGTTCGACACCCAACATGGATCTGTGGGATCTAGAGCCGCGGCTAATTTCCGGCCTGGCGTAGACCCAGAACACGCTACCCATAACAATAGGAACCAACCATGAAAACCACCAAGCAAGGTGTGCGAGATCTTGGCGGTTCGCATCGTCCTCGCAAGCCCTTCAAGAAATGCCATCACATCTGGGAGAATTTCACATCTCGAGACGAGACGACTAGCGAAATAATGTACCTAAGGAAGTGCCTGGTATGCCAGGAAGTCAGATAAAGACGATGCTCGCTAAGAAACGGAGAATGAAGTGACTGATACCCGCCCTATCCACAGCCAGTTTCTCTACAAGCACTATAAAGGCGACGTGTATCTCGTACTAGGAATCTGCGAAGACATGACTGGTCAACGCGTGGGCTGGCGCGAGGGTCGTGGCCTGGATATCGGAGTAGCCACCGACAGCACCAACGGCCCATTCGAGGGTCGGGTCATGCGAGTCTATATCGGCAAAAATGGCCGCCTACTAGCGCGAGCGATCGATCCAAAGGCGCTACCCAGACCGTGGTTCGATGGCTCTGCGGCTCCTAAATTAACTCTTTATATATCGGATGCCCCGCACGGCATGCATGTCCGAGAGACCCACCAGTTCCATGAGCTAGTTCGGGTGCCGGACAAAGGCATGGTTCCACGCTTCGAGCGGATTTATCCCGACCTCGCGAAGGGGCTGCTTGCGTGACCCTGAGAATGTTTCCAAGGAACTGGGGAAATCAGCGGATGCGCTTCTTCGTCGTAGAAACTCCCGTCGGTGCACTATGTCCGTATTGCGACGACGCGATCAAAGCTGATGACGAAGGGGTCGTATTTCCTCACATCGGCGATGCCTTCCAGCCCAAGACTCTTGCTTGGCATCGGGGCTGCTTCCTGCAATCGCTCGGCCTTGCAGATAGGTGCATTTAAACATGATGACTGCGCTCGCGTTCTTCTTCCTGCTTGATACGGGCGAGTGCCCGAAAGACACCTGGGTTAACGGTATCCGGCCCGATGGGGCCTACGAGTGCCGATCCCAGATGCTCGGACCTGATGACAACAGAGAGAAGTACCCGGGCATGGTCCTAGCTGGGCAGCTTAGTTGCCCACCCAACCGCATTCCTATGGTGATGTCGTGGCGCCGCGTTAGCTGCGTGCGTCCGCCACCAAGTTACTGGAGAGGGTCATGAGTTTTGATAGTACCCGCGCAAAGCTGCTAGTAGGTCGCTGGATCAAAGAGTGCGAACTAACAAGGAACGATACCACCGAGGTTCTCACGATGTTTCCAGAGCTATTGAAACTCTGGCAGGAACGAGGTAATGAGAACGCTCGGCTCCGTAAAGAGATCGAAGACCTTCGTAGCGAGATCAACGACCAGGTCGAAAGCTACGAAGACCGAATTTCCGAGGGGATACTCTTCATCAGTAAGCAGCAAGATGAAATCACCGCACTGGAAGAAAAAACCTCGAAATTAGAGAGTGAGCGACTCACGCGTCGTGACGAACGAATTACGAACAGCAAGCAAGACTGGGATAAGCTTCACGCAGCTAATAAACAACTAGCCCAGGAACGCGACCATGCTGCCTGGGAAGCCAACGAGGCCGCTCGGCTTCTAGTAAAAGTCTCGAGCGCCTATGAGAAGAAGATCTTAGAGCTGCAGGCCAATAATGGCCAAGAAGCGCCGTGCGACAAGCGCTACCACGACTACGACGGCGCGCTTCGAGCCAGGCTAGATGCGCTCGAGCCGGTAATAAAAGCGGCGCTTGCCTGGCGCGAGGCCAAGCAAGCTATAGATCGCTCGGAAATTCAAGAGCCGCTCGGAGTTCTAGAAGTTAAAGTCATTGAGCTAGATGCGGCTATCACTGCATTTCAAGGGAAAGTCCAGTGATCAATACCTGGCGCGATGCATCCACTTACAGTAGTGGCGAGCGTGGAATAGTAGAACCAAGAATCTGGAAGTATCAGACTTCTGTCCAGTCATTAGAAGTTGTCGTTCATCGCAAGCATCAATTAGAAGGCGGGTTCCTGAGTTGCCACGCAATCACAATCAAAGACTTCCCACTGCCGGTAACCGACCTAGAAGCCGCAAAAACAGAGGCCATTAGATATGTCCAAGCATGGCTTAGCAGGGCCTTCAAGGCTCTGCCGTGAGAAAGAATAAATCGCTGCTTATTCGACTCGAGATTGAATACAAAGCGACT
>JACCDR011364320.1_pt1 | contig 12454 bp, 9 predicted proteins | sample 7446431 | NCBI WGS metagenome assembly JACCDR01 (sample SAMN15323443, study PRJNA562643) | freshwater metagenome | isolation source: river surface water | place: USA:Blue River Watershed | collected 2017-08-17
CCATCGAAGAACTGCGCACGGTGTGTGATGCCGAACTGCTGGAACTGCGCAAGACCGTGTCTTTGCTGCGCGCGGGTGCCCACGGCGGCGAAAACTCGCTGGGTGCGGCCTTGCAGCGGCAATGCAACCGCTACGCGCGGCTGTTCGACATCCAGGTGGAGCTGCAGGTTCCTGACGAGCTGCCCGTCAGCGGCACGGTGGCCGGCGCCGTGCTGCACATGGTCAACGAAGCCCTGAACAACGTGCGCCGCCACACCCCGGCCAAGCGGGTGTGGGTCAGTCTGAGCAGCGCGCCGGGCGCACTGCAGCTGCTCATTCGTGACGACGCCGGGCAGCGCGCCGGCAAGGCCGTACCCGCCTTCGAGCCGCGCTCGCTGACCGAGCGCGCGCGCGAGCTGGGCGGTGCGCTGGAACTGCGCCTGCACAACCAGCTGGACACTGAAGTCCTGATCACGCTGCCCCAGTGAGGTGGGTGCCGGGCAAGGGCAGAGCCGAACGCTCTAACGTGAAAAATTAACGTCATACCGTCGCCACCAAACCACCATCGCCAGGCCGCTGACGATGTGCCACACGCCCCACAAGCTGCAGATGACGAGCATGCCCAGGTCTGAAGCGAACTGCACGGTGACGATGCCCAAGGCCAGCGATGAATTCTGCATGCCGCCTTCGATGACGATGGCCCGCAAGTCGGCCTGGGCCACCGCAAAGGCGCGCGCGCTCAGCCAGCCCAGCAGCAAGCCGCAGGCGTTGTGCGCCATCACCACATAAAGGGGCAGGGGCAACAAGGCCAAGAGCTGGTCCCAGTTTCGCAACAGGCTGGTGACCACAAAGGCCAGCAGGGCCACCATGCAGACTCTCGACAACGGCTTCTTCAGGCGTTCGGCCACCGCAGGGTAACGCTGGCCGACCAGCAGGCCCAGCGCCATGGGCGCGCCCAGCATCACCAGCAGTGAGGTCAGCACACCGAAGGCGTCGACATCCAGATGCCGCATCCACTGCGCCGTGGCGGGGTTTGCCGCCACCATCCAGGCGAAGTTAAAAGGCGTCATCACCATCGCGATGACGGCAGACACGGCCGAGATGCTGACGCTGAGCGCCGTGTTGCCGCGGCCCAGGTGCGTGACCACGTTCGACAGGCTGCCGCCCGGGCAGGCGGCCACCAGAATCATGGCCGCTTCCATGCTGGGGGGCAGGTCCAGCAGCAGCGTCGCCAGCCAGGTGCCCACGGGCAACAGCGCAAACTGTGGCACCAGGCCCGCCACCACGGCACGCCGGTTGTGCAGCACGCGCTGGAAGTCGGCGGGTTTGAGGTCCAGCGCGACGCTGAAGATCAGGCCGAAGACGATCAAGGTCAGCAGGAACTGGCGGGTAGGGTCCATGGGTGCTGCTGATGATGGTACTCATTTGCATCTCAGGCCCCTGGTGGTGCTCGGTGTTCGCGAAGAAAAAGGCTGTTCGCACATCTCACCCTCACCCCAGCCCTCTCTCTGGAAGGGAGAGGGCTGGGGTGAGGGTGGAATGCCGGCACCGCCCAGGCTGCAACCCTTTTGTTTCTTGTGAGATGCCGGCGGCTGGAGCATCCGCCCGCGCCAGTACGCTGCAGCAAGACGGTGCTCTGCAGGCCCTTGATTGGCAAGCAGTTGCGGCCCTGGCGCGGCACTCGGGCTAACGACGGTGTTTCTTTATGAGCTCGATACAACAGCAGCTAGCCGGCACAGACACGATAACCGAGCCCGTTGTGTTGGTGTGCTTTATGCCTTGGCTGGCTCTTGCTTGACATGATGTAAAGACAAAGGCATCCTGAAGCACACAAGAAGGGAGCGACGGCATCTGTATGTTGTCGCCAAAAAAAGGGGGGCCCCGATGTGCACGATCGCTTGCCCGTTTGGGCATGCAAATGCGGTGAGGCCTCGAGCTACGGGCCCTGGGCGGACTGCGGCACCAAAGGCGCTAGCCGACGCATTCCGTGGTCCTGCTGCCGTCAAAGAGGTAGAGACGACCGGTTTGCGATCCCTTGAAGACGGCTGTCTTGGTGCCCCTGACGTCAAACATGTACTGCAGGAAATCACCTTGCCGGCCCAGCAGCAGGCGGGGTTGCTGCGACGTATCAAGCCCATAGGCCCAACTCTGCCTTTGCGCCTGCCGATCGAAACCACTCACAACGACGGCGCTGAGTTCGGCGCTGTAAACCGCAGCAGACCGCTGGCAGCCATTGAACCAATGGGTCCAGAAGCTGCAGCGTTCGCGGTAGAGGTGCGCAAGCCTTTGCACAGGCGCCAAGCGTACCCGGCCTTCGGCGACGGTCAGCGCAACCCGGTAAGTGTCACGCGTGCCGACAACCCATACGCCACCGCCCGTATCCTTAAACAGGCCGGTAATCTCACCGCCGTCGAACTGCTTGACCGAGACTGCAGCGTCGGCCTCGGCCTGGCCCTGGCGGGCAAAGAGAAACTCGTCGGCGACGTTCAAACGTACGCCCGCCTTGACCAGTTCCAGTGGCCCCCTCTGCCCCAGCGCCGATTGTTCGCGCAGCACCTGTGCCCGGTCAGGTCTGTGGATGGTGCTGCAGATCGGGTCGGGCAAGGCTGCGGCTTGCGCACCGTTGCCGCTGCAGGCCGCAAGGGCCATCGCTGTCAGTACGGTTTGGGCGATAAGCAGCCGCTGCGATGGAGTGTGCATGTCCGGTCCTTTCGGCTTTCGTACTGCGCCCGCTTTTCAAGATTCCGACATAAGAAGTCTACAGACTGACCATGGATCGGAGCACCAGCCTCGGTGAGGCTATCTCAACCCAAACGAACTGGAGGAACTGAACATGAACGTCGACGAGCTGGCACTGACCAAAATGCTGGTGTTTGGGACCACGACTCCCGACCCCAACCCGAACCGCCACATCCGCGCCGACGCGCCCCCTTCTGCCGCCGAGCCGCGACCGAGGCAGTCGTACAACATGCTGGAGTACTTGACCACAGGGGCAGGGCGCTATGCCTTGCCTGCCGATGCGCCGTTGATTCGCTCCTTCTTTAATGACTCCCTCTTGCTGCCGACACTGGTTGACGGCACTTATTCGGCGCAACAGGTTCGTAATTTGCTCAAGCTGACCGTTGACGAAGGTTCGCTCGAATTCAGTGTGTCGCAATATTGGACGGATCCTCTGTCATCAGATTTCATGGAGCGTGCCTACGTCTTTGGCAGCACGAGCTTTCTGGTCAAAGAAAGCGGGCTGCTTTTCAAGGTCTCTGGCGGAAGCTATTCTGTTGAGAGTGTAGAAGTAAGGGCATACAACGACAACTTTGACTTCCAATCTTCGAACCCGATCGCTGCAACTGCCAATGTTCTTTTGAATCAAGCGCTCGATCCTTATGGATTGATTCCTGTAGTGGGCGGCAACACCACGTCAGTGGAGATCGTTTTTACTGGGGACGGACGCCTGGACAGCGTCTATACGGCTGGCGAGTACGCTATCGACCGAGCATACATGGCGTTGGCTTCCGGTCCGCTGCAACTGCCGGCCGCTGGTGTGGTGTTCTCCGATGCATCGGCGGGTTTGGCCACCAATACCGGCTACCTCGGGCAAATCAATGCAGATTTGCTGTTTCGCTACTACACCGCCGACGGCAAGAAGGTCATTTACGGAACACCTGGTGACGACAACCTCAACGTACGCAGTGCGGAATTGACGGCAGATGTCTATTTCAGTTACCGAATGGTCGGCGGCGCGGGCAATGACACCATCAAGGGCGGTGTCTTCGGCGATGAACTCTGGGGCGGCGATGGCAGTGACGTGATCAACGGTGGGCTGGGCGATGACCGCATCATCGGAGGCTCTGGCGATGACACCATTGAAGGCGGCTCTTTTGTGCTGGGCACGTTTGAAGGCAATGACGTCGCGGTCTATGGCAGCGCCTTCGCCGACTACCGCATCCTGTTCCAGCCTGGCGGCTGGGTCGAAGTTATCGACAACAACGCTTCCCGCGATGGCCGCGACAAACTGACAGGCGTCGAACGCGCGGAGTTCTCTGATCGAACGGTCAGCTTGAGGCCCGGGCAGGATTTGGCCTTTGTGGTTGACACCACGGGCAGCATGTGGGACGACATCGATGCGGTGAAGGCTCAATCGAGCGCGGTCATCAATGCCATCTTTGAGCCGAGCCGCAATCTGCTGGACTCTCGAATTGCTGTTGTTGGATACAACGATCCGTACACAGAAACCTTCCTCAACTTCACAGATCACCCTGATCCGGAAGACCGCAAAACGGCTGCTCAACAAGCGATCAACAGCCTCTACGCGGCTGGCGGGGATGACTTCGAAGAGCTGACTTACAGTGGTTTGCTGCGGGCGCTCAATGGCGGTGCCGGTGAGTGGCGGCCTGAGGCGAGTTCCAGAAAGATTATCCTTTTCGGTGACGCTACAGCCAAAGATGGACACCTGGCATCGACGGTTTTTGCGTTGGCTGCGAACCTCAATGCAGACATACGTTCAACAACGGGTGCAGACTATTCAATCACGAGCACTTCACTGGGCAAGGGTATCGAAATGACATCCATTTCCATCCGTGAATCAGATACAAGCTCCGGCGGTACGCGCATCTTGCCTGTCCAAATATTCACCGTGGCCATTGGCGGTTATGGCCCGACCATTGACGAGTTCGAAGACATCGCTGACACAACAAACGGAAGCAGCTTCACCGTGACGGGAGCGTCAGAGATCGTAGAGGCGCTCTTGGCTGTGATAAACCTGCCCATCTACACCGTCTCGTCTGATGTTGAGTCCATCATTGAAGGGAACACAGGGGTCACGCGGGTGTTGTTCACCGTTTCGCGTGATGTCGCTGACCGCGCCGCTGAAGTTACGCTGGGATACTCGGGTTCGGCTGATGCACAAGACGTGCTTCAATTACCGTCATCGGTCAGTTTTGCCACAGGCGAGACCAACAAGCAGATTGAAATTTTTGTTCGCGGCGACGTGAGGCATGAAGCCGATGAAGCACTGACTTTGTCCCTTGATGCGGTTAGCGAGCCCTCCACTTTTTCGGGCGCCGCCAGCACGGTCATCATCGTCAACGATGATCCTTTGGGCAACCAAGCGCCCGTGGCGTGGGCTGACAATGCCTTCACAAAGATGAACACTGCGGTCTCGATAAAGGTGTTGGCCAATGATTCCGATCCGGATGGTGACCCGCTCACCGTTACAGGAATTACCCCGGGAAGCAGAGGCAATGTCAGCATTGAAAATGCCGGAGTTAGCGTTCGCTATGTCCCCAATCCGGGCTACAGCGGTTTTGACAACTTCAGCTACACCGTCGGCGACGGTGCAGGCGGCTCTGCCACCGCCAACGTGCAAGTGCTGGTGGCCTCCATCACCGGCAGCAGCGGCAACGACACCCAACTGGGCACTCAGCAGGTGGACCACGTTCTGGGCCTGAACGGCGACGACCGCATCCTGACCCATGACGGTGCCGACTACGTGGACGGTGGCCGTGGCGCCGACACCATCACCGGCGGTGCCGGTGGCGACACCCTTCTGGGCGGAGATGGCCCCGACACCTTCTTGGCCACCAGCGCTGAACTGGCAGGCGACCAGATCGATGGTGGCAACGGCACCGACATCCTGGTCATCGGCAACGCACTGGCTCCCATGCCCGCCAACTTCAGCTTCACCAACCTGGAACAAATCAGTTTCAGCGGTGGCTTGCTGGTGGAGCACACCAGCCTGCTGGACCTGTCCAGTCTGGTCTTGGCCAGCGGCAGCAGCAACAACATCACCGGCGGTGTCGCCCACAGCCGCATCACCGGCACGGGCAGCGCTGACAACATCGTTGACAGCGCCGGTAATGACAACTTGCACGGTGCAGGGGGCAACGACACCATCCAGGGCGGCTTTGGCCAGGACACCATCTTGGGTGGCACCGGCAACGATGTGTTGTACGGCGGCAGCGCCACCACGCCCAACGACTTTGCACGCGATGTTTTTGTCTTCGACACGCCACTGAACGCGGCCACGAACGTCGACCAGATCATCGGTTTTCAGGCCAGCAACCAGGACCAGATTCGTTTGGACAGCAGCCTTTTCAGCGCCGTCACGGGCGGCGCCACACCCGGGCTGGATGCAGATGAATTCCGTTCGGTCAACGGCGGCAGCGCGCAAGACGCCAATGACCACATCGTCTTCGACCCGCTCACCGGCAACCTCTTCTACGACGCCGATGGCAACGGCGGCGGTGTGAAGGTGCTGTTTGCCACGCTGGTGGGCCTGAATGGCACGCTGGATGTGACGGACTTTGTGGTGGGTGGAGCGCCCTGAACGGCCGCTGCTGACGCAGCATGAGGCGTACGGACCCATGCGGTCCGAAGTGCCACACGCTGCCGTCGGCAGGTCCTACACCGGCGCCACCGCCAGCAACGCGTCAGGCCAATCGTCCCTGTCGTCAGGCAGCGGCGCGCCATCCCCCAGCAGCAGCGCCAGCACCGCCGCGTAGTCACCACCCGGCTCAGGCTGGTTGATGGCGGCGTGCAGGCAACTGCCCAGCGCGGTGCCGCCAAAGCCGTTGGTCTCGTCCCAACGTGCGCCGTGCTGCAGCAGCACCTGCACCATTGGTGCGTCGCCCCTGAAGGCGGCGTGGTTCAAGGCGCTGGCGTGCCAGTCGCCGCGCGCCGCCACGGGCCAGCCCAGTTCCAGCATCAGTTGCACCGCAGCAAGGCGGCCGCGCTGCGACTGGTCGGGCAGCAGGCGCAGGTTGTCGGCGCCCAGGCGGCTGATGGCGTCAGGGTGCGCGGCCAGGTGGGCGCGGGCTGCAGGGGCATCAGCCGCTGCGCAGGCGGCCAGAAAGCGGCTGGTGGTGTCTTGCGGTGCGGCGTCGGCGCTTTGCCCGGTGATCGCGGCCAGCGCGGCCGCGATGTCCACTTCACCCAACCGCTTGGCCAGCGCCGCAGGCGTGCGGCCCTGGTCGTCCAGCACGGTGGGGTCGGCGCCCCGGGCCAACAGCCGTTGCACAAAAGGCAGCGAACGGCCGCGGGAGATGGCGTGGTGCAGCGGGCCGCCGCTGGGGCCTTTTTCGTGCACGTCGGCACCCAGGTCCAGCACCTGTTGCAGGTGCTCCAGGTTGTCGTGGTCCAGCTGCCGGTACAGCGCGTTGGTGGCCTGCCAGCGTGCGCCGGCCTGCACCAGCGCGGCAATGATGCGCCGGTCACTTTGTTCGGTAGCGTGGTACAGCGACTCGTTGTCATTGGGGTTGGCGCCCGCCTGCAGCAAGGCCTGAACGGTGTCGAAACAGCTGGCACGCGCCACTGCGCTGTACAGCACCGGCAGCTGTGCTTCGGGCTGCTTGGGGTCGGCCCAGCGCGTGTTGGGGTCGGCGCCCTGGGCCAGCAGCCATTGCACGGTGGCCACCAGGCTTGGGCGCAAGGCCGGCAGGCGTGCCAGCGAAGAACCCGCCGCGTAGGCCAGTGCCGGCATGTGCAGCGGGGCCAGCGGGGCTTGCAGGTCGGTGCCCGCCAGCGCCCGCTGCACGGCGGGCAACGCGCCTTGCACCAGCAGCAGGGCCAGGTGTGGCGTGGTGGGCCCCGTGCCTTGCAGCGCGCCTGGGCGGCTTTGCAGCAGCGCCCAGGCGCGCTGGGGCTGCGGCACTTGCCAACCCTGGCCCAGGGCCAGCGCCAGCACGCGTTTCACAAAGTCGGCGTCGTCGGTTTGGGTTTTGGGTGGGAGCGATGTGGCCATGAATCCCTCATGCGTTTGTGCCTGGTGGCCCGCGCCGACCCCCACACCGTAGGGAGTGGCAAGCGCAACCGCCGGCCCTAGTCTCGCAAACTCTTGCAACCCTCCAGAAAGGTCTGAACCATGGTCACCACCAAAGCCGCCGGCCTGATACGCGGCAAAGAGTTCAACGAAGCCGTCGACAAAGCGGTGGCACTTGCGGCCAAACGACATGAGATCGCCTTGACCGACGAGCGCAACTTCATCGTCAACTGGGACCTGGTGGGCCGCCGCATCAAAGACAGCGTGCTGGCCGACCAGTTTGCGGCTGATGTGGCCAAACAACTGGGCACTGCCGGCATCAAGGCCACGCCTGCGGTGCTGAAGTTCAACAAGTGGATCTGGGTCGGCTTTTACGAGCGCAACCGCATCCCCGTGATCCGCGAATTCGGGTTCTGACGCCATGGCACACGCTGTGGGCAGTGAAGGCCGCAGCGGCGGCGGCGCCTTGGCGCTGTCGCCCTATTCGTGCCCGAGCGCGCAGCCCGACATGCACGAAGCCCGAGTCATCGGCGTGCTGGCGGGCAGCGCTGACGAGCCGCGCATCGCTTACCTGGCGCAGGAAGCGGTGATCACCGCCGCCGACGTTCCACCCACCCCGGGTGTAGACCCGGTCGAGGCCTTTCGCTTTGCCGCGCGCTGCGAAGACCACCGCTGCGCCCAGCACGTGCCGGGCGCGGCGGGCGGGCGCTGCGGCTTGGGCGCGCGCATTGTTGAACAGCTCGACCCGGTGGTGGCCAGCCTGCCTTCCTGCACCATCCGCGCCACCTGCCGCTGGTACGCTGAACAAGGCCGCGAGGCCTGCCTGCGTTGCCCGCAGGTGGTGACACTGATTCCGCGCGACGGCAGTCGCCTGTCGCGTGCGGCGCAGCCGGTGGGGTGACGCGGGGCTTGGGGGCCTGCGGTGCTGCCCCGGCAACGCCGCTACACGCCCGCCAGCGCCCCCTGCACCACTGCCCCGATGCGGCGGCAATCGTCTTCGCTCAGCGTCAGCGGCAGGCGCAGGTCGCACAGGCCGGCCAGCACGCGTTCGGCTTGTGGCAGCACCTGCGGTTCACCGCCAAAAAAGCGCCAGTGGGTCCACACGCTGGTAAAGCCCACGGGCTGCTCGGCGCCGAACCACTTGATGTGCAGGCCGCTTTCGGCGCAGGTGTTGATGAATTGCGCCATGCGCTGCGGCTGCAAGCCCACCAGTGAAAACTGCAGTGAACTGGCCACGAAGTTCTCTTCTGGCGGCCGGTGCGGCAGGCGCAGGTGCGGCGCGCCGGCCAGTGCGGCGGCCAGCCAGGCGTAGCGCTGGTTCCAGCGCCGGCAGCGGTCTTGCAGCACGGCACCCAGTTGCGGGCGCGCCAGCGCGGCGGCCAGGTTGCTCATGCGCAGGCTGAAGTTGGGTGTGCGGTACTTCCAGCGTTCAAACACCGCGTCATCGGGACGCGCCTGGTGTGACCGGTACAGCATGTAGCTGCCCGAAAACAAAATGGCCTGCGCCGCCACGTCGGCGTCGTCGGTCACCAGCAGGCCACCTTCGCCGCTGTTGGCGTGTTTGTAGCTTTGCAGGCTGAAGCAGCCGGCGCGGCCCCAGGTGCCGGTGGGCTTGCCGGCCCAGGCCGCGCCCATGGTGTGGGCGCAGTCTTCGATGACCTGCACGCCGTGCCGCTGGCAGATGGCACTGAGCGCTTGCATGTCGCAGATGTGGCCGCGCATGTGGCTCAGCAGCAGGGTCTTGGCGCCGCTGGTGGCGGCCTTGTGTTCCAGGTCTTGCAGGTCGATGGTGAAGTTGTCGGTCACGTCCACCAGCACCGGGCGCGCGCCAGCGTGGGCCATGGCGCCGGGCACCGGGGCCAGCGTGAAGCAGTTGCTCAGCACAGCGTCGCCGGGCTGCACACCGGCGGCCTTCAGCGCCACAAACATCGTGGAGCCGCAGGAATTCATGGCCACGCAGTAGCGCGTGCCCAGCTCGGCTGCAAATTCGCTTTCCAGCGCTGAAGCTTCGCTGGGCTTGCCACCCACTTCGCCGTAGCGGTGCAGCTTGCCGCTTTCCATCAGCGCCAGCGCGGCTTGCACGCCCGCAGCGGGTATGGGCTCTTGTTGTGTCAGGTCCAGCTCAAGTCGGCTGCTGCTGTTCACTGTGCTGTGATCCATCGCGCTGTGCTCTCCTCTGCGACCGCCGCGCCGCCCCGATGCGGCTGCGGCCGGTTTACTTGGTGGCGTTGGCCATTTCGCGCAGCTTCGGGTCGGCCTGCACCAGCTTCATGTACTCGTCGGTCACGAAGTCGGCCACCGCCGGCACGGTTTGTACGGCACCGGTTTCGCGCATGAAGCCGGCGAGTTCGGTAAACCAGCCGTCCACTTTTGAATTGGCCGTGTTGCCGGTGCGCGCCATGTTGCCCAGTTGTTGCGCCAGGCTGAAGGTGGGCCGGGTTTCGAACTCTTTGTTCATCGCGGCTTCGCTGATGCTGACGCCGCCTTTGGCGTAGAAGTCTTTCATCATGCGGATGGCTTCGGGGCGGTTGGCGCCCATCCAGGCCCAGGCGCGCAGGTACACGGCCAGGAAGCGCGCCACGTTTTGCGGGTTCTGCTTGGCGTAGTCGCCGCGGGCGATCAGCGCGCCGGGCACGATGGCGCCGCTGTCCTTGCCGCTGCACAGCATCTTGGCGCCTGCTTTTTCTTCCACCGTGTAGGTGTTGGGCGCCCACATGCCGGCCAGGTCGGAGTTGTTGGACGACAGCGCCGAGATGATCTCGGCCTGGCCCATGTTTTTCATCACCACATCGGCCTTCTTCAGGCCAAACTTCTTCAGGCAGGCCTGCACGGCAAAGTCGGCGGTTGAATTTTGCGTCAGCGTGATGGTCTTGCCGCGCAGCGCAGCGGCCGGGTCTTTGGCAAATTCAGCGGCGGCCTTGCTGCTGCCCACCAGGCCGTTGGCGGCCGATTCATCGTTGGTGATGCCGATGGTCTTGATGCCAAAGCGCACATGGCCCAGCACGGCCGGCACCGAACCCGTGCCGCCCACGTCCCAAGACCCGGCGGCCGAGGCCGCGATCTGCGGCACACCCGCAGGGAAGGTGGAAAACTCGGGCGCCAGGCCCACTTCTTTCCACCAGCCTTTTTCGGTGGCAATGTGGAAAGGCAATGCCCAGTACAGCGAAGGCTGGTAGCTGATCTTGATGGGTGTCAATGCCTGGGCTTGCGCCAGACTGGTGAGGCTCAGGCTCAGGCCTGCGGCGGCCACTGCAGCGGTGACTGCTCGGGCCATAACGGCGGACTTCTTCATGGTGCGTTGTCTCCTTCGGGTAATGAACATCAATGATCTGTGCCCGCGTGTTCTTCACGCAGCGACTTCCAGATGCGGGTGCGCAGATGGACAAAACTCTCCAGGTCCATCACGTCTTCTATCTTGCTGTGCCGGTCCCACGACTCGGCCATGCGTACCGACTTCACATCCAGCACTTCCTTGATGGTGCCGGGCCGGCTGGTCATCACCACCACGCGGTCGGCCAGGTACACGGCTTCTTCCACCGCGTGGGTGATGAACAGCACCGTGCGCGGGTTCTTGCGCGCCAGCTTGACCAGTTCTTCCTGCATCACCACCCGGGTCTGCGCGTCCAGCGCGCCGAAGGGTTCGTCCATCAGCAGCACCTGCGGGTTCAGTGCATAAGCCCGCGCGATGGCCACACGCTGCTGCATGCCGCCTGACAGCTGGTGCGGGTAGGCGCTTTCGTAACCCTTCAGGTTCATCAGCTCGATGTAGTGCGCAATCAGCTTTTCGCGCTCTTCTTTGTTGATGCCTTTGCTGCGCAGGCCAAAGTCGATGTTGTCGTGCACCGACTTCCAGGGAAACAGCGCAAACTGCTGGAACACCACCGCGCGGTCGGGCCCGGGCTCGGTGACCTCGACGTTGTTGACCTTCACGGTGCCGGTGCTGGGAAATTCCAGCCCCGCCGCCATGCGCATGCAGGTGGTTTTGCCGCAGCCCGAGGGGCCTACGATGGCCACAAACTCCTGGTCCTGCACGGTGAGGTTGATGCCGGTAAGCGTCAGGAAGTCTTTGCCGTCACGCTGGAAGGTGCGGGTGACATCGGTGAACTGAATCGTGGCCATGGGGGGTGTGGGTGGGGGGGAAGCGCGGCTGCAGACGCTGCTGGGGTTTCAGGCGTTGCGGTGCTTCAGCAGCACCCGTTCCAGCCGCCGTATCAACACGTCGATCACCACGCCCACCATGCCGATGGCGACCATGCCGGCCATCACGGTATCGGTGGCGATGGCGCTTTGCGCGCGCACGATCAGGTTGCCCATGCCGCTGCTGGCCACGATCAGTTCAGCGCCCACCAGCGACATCCAGCCCAGCCCGGCGCCGATGCGCAAGCCCGCGATGATGGACGGCACCGCCGCCGGGAACAGCACTTCGGTGATGGTCTTGAAGCTGCCCACGCCCAGCATGCTGGCGGCTTCAAGGTAGCGGATGTCGACATTGCGCGCGCCCCGGTAGGCGTTGATCAGGCACGGCGGAAAAGCACCCGCAAAGATGATGAGCGTGGGCCCGCCGATGCCGGTGCCAAACCACAGCGCCGCAAAGGGCACCCAGGCCACGGGCGCGATGAAACGCAGGCTGTCGAACAGCGGCGTCACGATGTCGTCCAGCAGCCGAAACCAGCCCATCGCCAGCCCCAGTGGCACGCCTATCAAGGCCGCCAGGCCAAAGCC
>JACCDR012043840.1_pt1 | contig 12454 bp, 6 predicted proteins | sample 7446431 | NCBI WGS metagenome assembly JACCDR01 (sample SAMN15323443, study PRJNA562643) | freshwater metagenome | isolation source: river surface water | place: USA:Blue River Watershed | collected 2017-08-17
CCTGCGGCCAAATGAACGATTTGCTGGTCGTCGCGCCTTTGCGAGACGTGGTTTTCGCCGCGTTCTCGACAACCACTTCGAAGCCGTAGAGTCGGTCCGGCAGTCCGAACAGAACATTGCGGCCCGGCAGTTCGCCACGAACTTGAGCGAGTGCGTCTGGAGACCCCTTGATGTGGTCGACGATTTCCTGAGTCAACGCCAACGCGGACGCATCATCTGGACCGATGACGAGACGGAGATCCTCAACATCGACCGCTGACAGGGTGTCGGCCATGATCTTGAGAGCGGCATAGTTCAGCGATCGCTTGATGTCCTGGCGTGCGGTCGTCGACGCGGCCCACGTGCCAGAACAGCCACTGATCGAGGCGGCTGCGGAGTAGTGAGACGAGGCGTAGTTGCTGGTCGTCGTCAAAGCGGTCACAACGTCCTGAGTTCGGGACGTCATGGCTTGCTGAGCCTTGATGTTCAGATGCTGGTTGCTGATGTTCCAGCCCGCTTGATCGACGGCATGGTCGCCGAGACGAACCGCATACGCCTTGCGTTGTGTGCGAAACTCCTTGAACTCGAACGATTCGGTGCCGTCCGTGCCATCGGGAGAATCAGCCCCATCCGGCCAATCAAATTCGGCCCCGTCACTGTTCAGCAACCGACCAGCTTCCTCGACGGTCATTTCGAGGTAATAACCCGCCATTTTCTTGGTGGGGATAATCTGGATGTAGTTGTTCAGCGCGAACTTTTTGGGGTTGCGGCTGAAGTCGATGACGAGTCGACCTGATCCCTCGTGGTCTTTCACGAAGGTATTAAAACCACTAGGTAACGCTGCAACCATGGTTGCTGCCCTTTCTGGAATGGGCGGCAGTTTGTTACGCTGGCTGCTGTGTAGGGCTGGCCTGGCGTTTGCCGCTGGGTTGGTTCGCCCCGCGTGTGGCCCTGGCAGGCTGCACGCGGTTTTTTGTTACACCGTCAAAAACAAAGGCCGCGAAGTCCCTGAGAGACGTTCGCGGCCTGAGTGCTTCAGTACCGATATCAATTCAATCTGGCATCACGCTGGCGTCGTGATCGACCCGATGGCTACTTTGACCTTGACCAAGGAACCGGATGCCGCCGATTCCAACGCGATGGCCCCGTAGTATTCGCGAGTCCCCGCCGTCAAAGTGCATGGAGTCGCATAACTGTTGGAGTCGCTCTTGAGCTTGTCGCCTACCGTGATGCTGGCACCGGCGCGCACTTGGCAATAATCGCCGTCCTGATAGACATGAATGCTCTGCCCTGCGATCCCCGCCTGTGGTGGATCGTCGGTGACGTCTGGAGTCTGGGCCGTTCGGCTACCCTCTTGCGAAATCCCGAAGATGACACCACCCGAGCCAGCAGCAGCAATGCCGTGGTTATTGGTGCCGTCCAACTTCACAAACGTCGACGTTACGACGGTTCCGCTGCATCGAAATGCTGTTGCCGAACCCATGGTCTTGCTCCTTGTAAAAGTGAATCCGACTATCAAACTCGCCGATAACCGGCGTCACTTGCCCCCGAGAATTTCCTTTTTGGCCCGTTCCAATGCGACGGGGTACGCAATCGATTCCAGTTGAGCGAGTTCGACAGCGCGTCGGCTGTATCGCTCAACAACGGCTTCATCGACCTGCTTCTCTGCGGCCAGAGGTTCGATGTGCAAAGGTGGCACGCCGCCATTTGGATCACGTCGCGAGTACCGGGCTTGGATGCGTTCCAGATGCTTCGTGAATGCGGCATCCGTCATCGACCGGCAGTCGTTCGCTTCCTCGTCGACGTCCAATTCGAACATCTCGCCAAGATCGCGAATCTGTGAGTAACGATCCTTGAAAACGGCCTCGGCTTTGAGCTTGGCCACTTCCGCCGAGAGTTGTTTGTGTTCACTCTCGATCTTCGCGTATCGGTCGCGTTCGGTGCGTGAGTAGCGAGCTGGCCCGCCACTCATTGCACCGGCTGGAGCATGTCGTCGACGCGCCTTCATGTAGCCGTACTGATGAGACGGTGAGAGTCGTGAATACTCTTCCTTTTCATCAGGTGGCATTTGGGCGAGTTCGTCATCGGTTGCCCCGGATTCGTCCTCACTCGTGGCCCCAGGTTCGTCTCCGTCGCCATCAGGTGGCATCGGCGTTGTTCCGTCTGGCCCCGGCATTTCGTCGCCGTCTCCGTCTCCCATGGCGGGAGCGGGTGGCATCTGTCCACCAGGTTGTTGCCCATCGAACAGCCCCGGCTGTGCCCCTCCCATGTCATCAGGAGAAACATCGTCATCGGCGGTTGATGGTGGCCCTTCGTCCTCGTCCTCGGGAACGGGGTTGCTTGCCGTGCCCATCTGATCGGTCAGATACGCCCACTGTGGGGTAGCCGTGATGCCTTCGAGGACAGAAGACACGATCTCATCGATTGCGTTTTGATCGAGAGCCATATCGGAAGATCCTTCCTGTGAGGCACTCGCCATGCTGTTACGTGATGGCTCGTGCGTTGGAGTAAACGTGTTCATCGCTCCCGGCATCGCTGCGCCGTAGCTGTATCTCGCGACGTTGGCGTAACGTGCGGAATTGAGTCGTCGGGAGAATCGCCCGATGCCTGTGTCGAGTCGTGGCGTTTCGGCTCCCAGCACCGCAATCGGATCGAGAATTCGATCTTCCATGCGTGGTTCCATCCACACCTCGGGAGACCGGCGCGGCATCTTCATGACTCTCGGCCATTCGTCCCGGAAAACATGTTCGTCGCCGAAAATACACCATCGAGGCTTATCGTTTCCGATCATCCCGAGACGGAACGGACCGGAGAAACCGACCATGTCCGGCATCGCCATCCCGGTTGCCTGTTGTTCGGCGGTTGGAGTGTGACCCGCTGAAAGTGCCGACAGATCACCCGTGTCGAGAATCCGTTGATTGAGGCGGTTGACGATGGCCCCGAGTGCCTGGCGGTCGTATCGCTGGACTCGACCATTGCCGTCGGTCGTTTGATGTTCTGGGAAGATCGGACGGTTTTTTCGAGTGACGAAATGCTTGCCGACTTCGTCCGGTTTGCAGTCCACGGCGGAAGCCAAAGCGTATCGTGTTCGCTCCTGTAATTCCGATTCGGCCCCGCTGTCGTGCCATGCCTGCATGATCGCAGACATTCGCGAATTCCTGTCGACGAACCTCTTCCGCAACGCTCGGTCCGCGCGGTCGACGAACTGATCCTGTCGCTCGCCCCTCATGGGGACGATGACCGGAGTTCGTTGTGTTGGCGGCACTAGCGTGATTTGTGACAGGATTCGTTCCAGTTTCATGAGTGATCAGTTGTCGCCGAGATTGATCCAGACCAGTGTTACAGTCCCTGTGACAGACACCGTGTCGCTTGCTGAAGACCCGGCATCGGGGACCGCGATATTCAAATAGGCGTCAACGGCAGTAGCCGTTCCGTCCAGAATTGCACTCGCAGTCGATTCACCATCCATCGCCCCGACTCCACCTGTGAGCGTGGCAGCTGTACTTGGAACGATGTTCGCTTCCGTGCTCGAAAGCGTGGCGTTGTCGGTGCCGATCGCTGCTGAGCCGATAGACCCGACGACAGACGCGGTATCGGTAATGCCGCCCGATCCCGCTGTGATGGCGAGGTCTGTCGTTGCGCCGAGAATCATGATGTTCCCGGCGGGGAAGTCGTAGATTTTCTGGGAGCCATGACACCCCGCCGTTGTTGCGTCGGTCATCGTGATCGACATGGCGGTCATCGTCAGGACAGTCGTATGGACGTTGCCTCGCTGCTCCGTCGCGACGTTTCCGGTCCCCGCTGCCGCTCCATTGCCTGCGGCCACAGGAGATTGTCCGTCCTTCGTGACCCACGTCGTACCGTTGTAGACCAGTTCTACGCCAAGGGTCGTGTCGAAGAACCGTTGACCTGCTTCCGCATTGGTCGGACGGTTGGCTGTCGGTCCGCTGATGTCGTGGCCATGTTCGACGAGCATTTCGCTACTCCGAAAACGAAAAAAGGCCGCAAACCTAATGGCTTGCGGCCTGAGTGATTCAGTACCGTTTAACGGTTGTGTCGGGGAATCATCCCCTGTCGGCGCGTAGTGGAAGTAATTTCGCTCGATGAGTCAATAGCGAAGCATCGAAAAAAACGATGTCACTTCGCGTTGGGTGTCATCGCTGGATCTGGAGCCTTTCCGTTTCCAGCCAACGCCAGTTCCTTCGCATCCTTTGCTGCTTCGATCGCTTCCGGGTTGGCGTTGTTGTTCGTCAGGTTGATCATCATCAGACGAAGAAGATCATCGCCAGCATGGTATCCGGGTTTCTTCGCCACTTCGCGATTGATTGTGCCGTTCATGATTCTCTCCAGTGTTCGACTCGATTGTTCGTGCCCTCACTAATAATAAACGACATCCCGCTCGCTTTGGATCGGCAAAACGAACGAGATGCGATCGATTTCACCAAAAAACTACCAAGAATCAGACTTGTGGCTTACCCCAGATTCGAGCCCCAGCAGAACCACCGGCCTTGACGGCTTCGGGAACATTCGGAGTCGTATCGAGAGCTTGCAGGCATCGAGAATACAACGCTTCCGGGTCCATCGTCAGCATCTCGGTTGGAACCTGATTCAAAGGAGATGGCGTTTTCTGTGTGTTATCGAGAACAAAGGTTCTAATCGCTGGATCATTTCCGAATTTCTGCTGGAACTCGTGGAAATTACGTGCTCCGTGTGTGTAGGAGTCAGCAAACACCCGAGCATCGACCATGCGGCCTTTCTTCCCGGCCCTCTCGATGACGCCTCTCTGCGGATTCTCCCACGTTTCTTGTGGATTTGAATGGACGAACACGGCAGTCATCTTGATGCCACGCTTTTTGCATTCTTCTGCAAGCCATGGAAGCTCTGTCGAGTTTTGTTCGCCTGCCGAATCCCATGTTGCCGCTGCGAGCTGTGAAATCTGATTTACTGAACCGACATTGGCGATGGCGTAGCCTTTGCCAGCCGCCACGCCACCCGCTGTGACCAAGACCTGACGCTTGTCCTCTGGCAACTTGGACACCACCTCGTCGAGATGCTGCAAGAACGCTCGTTTCGCCAACGCATTAGCCGTCTGGTGTAGTGCCGTGTTGAACTTGCTCCTGAATGCCTTCGTTTCTGGAGACAAGTCGGACTTTCCATCTGGACCAGTTACCTTGCTTCCCTTCCATTCGTCGAACAGGTTTTTCATCTCGTCCGTCGCGAAGATTGTCGGCCCATCTCCCATGCCGTTATTCATCGCCTCTCGCGCCTTGCGAGCCATCCCATCAGGATCGGACTCGAACATGGTGGCGAACTTGTTTTCGACGGCTCGTTCGTCTGGATTCAGATTGGGGAGCCGTGGAATCTCTTTCGGGGGAGGCGGCACAACGTCACCAGGCACACCCACGCGAGCCGCTTTGCCGTCTGCCGGGTTCGGATTGTAGACCTGTCCCGGAGGAGGTGGCGTCTTCGGGTCGTTCTTTGGGTTGGCATCCTGCATCGCCGGGGATGTCGACCCCGATGGAGTCTGTTGACCCGATTCACTCAACGGAGTCAGATTTCCATTCGCGATGTTCTCGCCGAGGAAGTCTCCTTTATATGATATATTCTCGCCGGAACCGTTTCGAAATACAGTCGTCGTTTGTCCGTCGTCACCCCTACCACTACCCATGAACGTCCACACCGACCCACCGCGCAGCTTGAATTTGTGCCCCGGTTTGAATTCCTGTTTCTGTGATGTCCCGGCGTTCTTTTTGCTGGCGCTGCTCGCTGTGGTCCCGGATGCTTTGCCTGACGACCCGGCACCAGAATTACCACCGTTACCACTGGACGTGAATTGCCCCCCTCCCGGCCCCTTGCCCTTGTGCTCGTGACCGTGTGCGTCCTTCGTGTACCGAGACACCTTGCGTTGTGCCGCATATCTCTCGACGGATCGAGCCACCATTTTGGCAATATCTGTCTTCGCTTGTGCTGTCAGCATGGTTTCGTCCCTTTCTGGACTTGATTGTTTGTCAGGTATCGCATGACCGATCGAGACACGGCTTCGCGAATAGATTGATTGGCGTTCCTCGAATACTTCTCCGTGGTGACTTCCGGCGCTGGCGTGATCGGATCGGCTGTTCCCTTCAGTTCGTCGTTCAATCGTTTCAGTTCGTCCGACTTCTCGCGGAATTCATCCGCGCGGCGATACGTGCCACCGATTTGGGATTTCACACTCTCCAAGTCGGTTCGCTTCTGATTGAGTTCCGCCACAGAATCGGCGTGCTTTTTCGAGAGACCACGAATGACAGCGGAAATTGATGCCGCGTTCGCTCTCGCCTCGTGCTTGATTCCGCTTGGACCAACAACGTGAACTCGTGTCGGATCGAATCGGTAATCATTGGGGTTTGCGGCATGGATTTCGAAACCGCGATATTCACCCAGCTTCGTCGCCGCGTTTTTCGGACGCATGTAATAAGGCTGTTCTGCAATCGCGGTGAGTTTGGATTCCAGCGCTTCGTCTGCATCAGCCTGTTTTCCGTGGACCATCCCACCGATCGACATGGCGAACTCAGTTGGTGTGTTAGCGGACGCATGATCCACATCGCGCGACATTTCCGACACATGCGATTCGAACGTCGGGATGACGTGCTGTTGATAATGCTTCAACTGGTCCCGCAATTTGGACTGGTTCTTCTGATGCCGATCCATCCCGGAACGCAAATCGCGAATATCGGCTTCGAGCTGGACCTTTCTCAAAATCCGCTTGTCGCCCGATGCCGCCGCCATCACCTGCTCGGGAGTGAGAGTTTCGAGATCCTCGTCGGACACGGCTCGATGCTTGTTTGTTCCGTTCATCACTTGATTGATGAAGTGAGCCTTGTTCCCCACGATGTTCCACATGAATTCGTCGAGAGTCTTCTCGTGAACGTAACGGTAGATATCGACATTCTGTTCATGTGCCTTTTTCGTTGGATCGTTCAGATTGCCCTGTCGGTAGCCTCGACCGTCCCGCTGTTCGATCTGTGCCGGTTGCCATGGAACGTCTAGATGATGCAACGCGGCAACACGATTTTGGACATTGACTCCTGTCCCGAGCTTCTCACTCGATCCGATCCCGACAACGATGTCACCTCGCTTCATGGCTTGCTGCGCGAGATCCTTTTTGTGGCCTTCGAGGACTGAGAAGTCTGCGATTTTTTCTCGTGGAATCCCACCTGCCACGAGCTTGTTTATCAGTTCGCCATAGAGATGGAATCCGGTTTTGGTGGACGGATTCACCCCAACATCGCTGAACACGAGCTGAGTGACGCCCGGTCGTTCCTTGTGCAACTTCAGGATATTGTTGACGCAATTATTGAGTTTCGAGTTCGGATCGTCTTCGGCGTCGGGATAGATCATGCGAGCATCAATCGAGGCTTGCCGTCCATCGGAGCAGACAACCGCCATGTTGTCTTCACCCTTCCCCGGACGACGCCCTTTAGACTTGAGTGCCATCGAGCGTTGGCGGATGTCGGCCATGAGTCGTCGCGAAAACTCATTCTCGGGGGACACCACGATCTTATCGTGACGATGTGGCCTGACGATGACCGGAGATCCGTCTGGATTCTTCAGATTGTCCGCTCTCTGAACGTCGATCACACCGCTGGCAATGTGCATCAGTTCTGGAATGTTCACAAACTTGCTGAATCGCGTGACTGCCGCATAGTCGCCTGATGCGGTTGGCTCCATCTTCGTTTGCCGATCCCCGAACGTGCTCGCCCATGCGTCGAACGACTCGATACCGCGTTCCTTCAACGCATCAGGCTGGAGATATCTCTGCATGTTGTAGAGTTCAGCCATCGTGTTGGCGACTGGAGTTCCCGTGGCGAAGATCACGCCTCGATTCCCGTTTCGCTCCATCAACCAATTGGTTCGCATCAGCATGTTGATCGCTTTATCCGACTCGGACTGAGGCACACCCTTGACCTTGGCCCCATGGGTGTAAATCGGAAGCGACTTGTAGTGATGTGCCTCGTCGACAAACAACGTGTCGATGCCCGTCTCTTCGAAGTGAACCGCGTCGTCCTTGCCCTCGGCATCGATTGCGTCCTTGAGCTTCTTTTCTAGCCGTTCCTTGGCCTTTCCAAGTTCCTTGACGATTCGATTGTTCTTGGTTGGGTCTTCATTCCATGCCTCTACCTTCGCCGCTTCGAGTTCTTCGAGCTGTGCTTTGATATGCTTCTGGACCGTCTCCGGCCTCATCGGCAAGAGATCCATGTGATCGTGAGTCATCACCACCAGGTCGTAATCTCCCGTGGCGATTTGCGCGACCGCTCGCTTCCGGTTCTTCGCGTCGAACATATCAGAGGTAGAGAGAATCTTGATTCCAGGATAGAGATTCTTAGCCTCTTGCGTGAATTGCTCAATGTTGGCCTTCATCACCGCGATAGCTGGCTTTCTCGCGAGCCCCAGACGTCTCAATTCCATCGCTGCTGCGATCATGCTGGCCGTCTTGCCAGTTCCAACCTCGTGGGCGGCAAGGCCACGTCCTTCTGTGACAATTCGCCAGACGAAGTTCTTTTGGATGTCTCGCATGTTGAAGTTCGGATTCATGCCGGGGAAATCGAGATGGCTTCCGTCATACTGAACCGGGACGATGTTGTTGAAGTTGTCGTTGTAGAATCGTGACAACCGTTGACGCCTGTCGTCATCCGACCAAATCCACTCGCTGAACTTTTCTCTCAATTCGTCGGCTTTTTCGTTTGCGGCATCCGTCTCCTCTTTGTTGATGTAAGTTTTCCCGTCCGAGTCGGTGTCCCTCACAGTCAGATCGCGGTTGTTCAACACCGCATCGAGGATGTTGATGAAGTCGCGACGTTCAGTCCCAAGCTGCTTCGCCTGTTGTGTGTGTACGCTCCCCTTGGTCCAGAACGCCTTCCACTCGCCAGTTGCCGGACTGTATTGCACCTTGATCAAACGGCTGTGTAGCCCAGAGATTTCGCTCGCAAAGTCCGCCACGTCAGATGCGGGTGTCCATGGTGCACCGAGCTTCGCGTCGATGTCTTGGTAATCGATGTCCTCGGGCTGAGTCTTCTCCAATGCTGCCACATTTGCCGCGTATTTCGGGTCGGCTGCTGCTGCTGCTCTTGCCAATGCCAGTTTCTGCCGGACATTACCGCTCAGATACAAGCTCGCTGCCGTCCATCCGTGTTGCGGATCTTCGAATGCCAGTCCAGACTCGGCCAATTCCTTGTGAACATCTTCCAGAGACTTCCCTGTCAGGTCTGCGATCTTCTGCGGATCGATCTCTCCCAATTCGTTCAGACTGACGCCTACGGCCTCGGATACACTGTCAGCCTTCGTTACCGCTTTGTGCGGTCGGACTGTTTCCTTGGCGAAGATATCGGCCTTCGTCGCTGTTTTTGACTTCTGGTCGTACTTTTCGAGCGCCAAAAGGTTCGGCGCGTCCGGGTCGCCCTTCATCAGCTTGACGTTCTCCTTGCTGGACAACGGACCGTTTGCCGACACATACGAGTCGTAGAGGGAATTGAGTCGCTCTCGCTCGCTTGTGGCGGATTCTCCGGCCAATTCATTGTCGATCACGGCTTGTCGAGCATCCCGGATTGCTAAGAGTGCGTCGAGCTTCTTGATCGTGTCCTTCGAGGCGGATTGCTTGAGTTCGGCCCCGCCCTCACGTCGATAGAGCTGGCCGTCGCGAATCACGTAGCCACCATCCTTGACGGCACTGTCAGCCTTGCGGACCGATTCCTCTCCCTGTGCTTGCTTCGCTGCTGGTTTGAACACGCCCTCCGGCAACCGTTCGATAGCGGCCTGCAAACGATCTTCGTAATCGTCTGTCTTGCTGACGTTGACGTTGTTTCCTTGATACATCGAGCCGGTACGGTCAAGTGTCCCGAGAACCTGTTCTGGATGCTCGGCAAAATACTTGTTGACCGGAATCGGATCTCCTCCGGCTGGGTCTGGTACGGTCGTGATCGACATCCAGTCTGGACCGGGAACTCGCTTGCCGTCCACCCAATGGTAGACTCGCCCCAATGAGTCGGTCGTCGTTCCAGTGAAGCCTGGCTTGTCTGGATTCGCCTCAGAGGGAGTGACTTCGAGGTTTTCCGGCCCCTCGCCCGGATGGCGTTTCCGCAAAATCACCAAGTCGGTGACGACCTGCGTTCCCGCGTTCTCCTGATGTGTGCCTCCGGGGAATCGCACTGCTCCGACGAAGTCGCATTGTTTCGCCAATTCCTCGCGAATCTTGCTGTCGCCCTTGTCCATCGTGCCCGTCGAAGTGACGTGCATAATCAGCCCGCCCGGCTTGGCAAGATCGGCAGACTTCAAGAAGAAATAGTCGTGGATGTTGGCCTGATGCTTGTTGTACCGCTTGTCGTGGACTCCGTATTCTCCGAACGGCACATTGGACGCCACCAGGTCATAGAACCCGTCGGGAGCGACGAAATCCTGTAGCCCTGTGACCTCGACATTGGCCTTCGGATAGAGCTTCTTGAGCAATCCGCCCGTGGTCTTGTCGAGTTCGACGGCGCTGATTCGCGTTTTGCGTGCCAATTCTGGCGGCATCTGACCAAGGTAGTATCCGATCCCGGCGGATGGCTCCAAGAATCGCCCGCCGTTGAATCCGAGCTTCTGCGCCATCTTCCAATGAGCATCGACAACACTTGGGTGCGTGAAGTGACTGTTGAGCGTTGCTCGTGTTGCCGCTTCCCATTCGTCATCTGACAATAACGACTTGAGGAGTGGTCGTTCTTCGTTCCACTTGTCGCGTTCGTCGACGAATTCCTTGTACGAAACCTTGAGATCCTGACTCCAATATTCGTTAAAGAGTCCGGGCATCTGGCCCCAGCCAGTGAACCGACTCAGAACCTCTTGCTCGGCGGGTGTCGCCTGCTCGCGGCCCTCGTCCTGCATGTTTCGCAGAACCTTGATCGCTTCGAGATTGGCCTTGAACTTGGCTTTGACGCCGCCCTTGGCGAAATCGCGAGTCATGTATCGCCAGTTCGCTGCGGCGCTGTCTGTTGGGTTGTCCGCCGTCGCTGGCTGATTCAGCGTGTGAGAAATCTCTGCACTGACTCCGCTACGGTGTCCAGTGCCTCCGCTGCCTCCTCCGTCGCTGGAGTCTCCTCCGGTTGCAACAGTTCCGTCAACGCCTGCTCCCTCGCTATCTCCTCCGGCATTCCCGCCGCGATCAGATCCCGCATCGTTTCCTCTGCCGAGTTCACCATCACCTTGAGGTAGCTGCCGAGATCCCCCTCGTCGATCAGACTGAGCATCTTCTGGGGATGTGCTGCTTTCAGGTTTTGACGGAGTAATTCGATCCATTCCGGGTTGACCGGCTTCTTGATTGCTTCCGCCATCTGTTCCCACGTTTGCATGATGCTTCCCCATTTGCTCGCGGTAGTCGTTCAACGCGAGGAGATTTTCTGTTGTCAATTCCATTCGCGACCGCTTGGCCATCTTAGCGGCCCATTCCGGCGATTCGCCATAATTTTCGAACGCCTCGCGCCGTTGCTGTTCTGTTAAACCGAGAATCGTGTCTTCTGTAACGGTCTTTTCGGCTTTCGGCTCTTGTTTCTGCTCCTCACGGTGCCACCGTCCGTCATGGAACACCAATCCGTCCTCGTTTCGGTCGCCCTCGTGTGGCCCCTCTTCGTTTTCGACCCGTTCGGCCCATTCTGGGTACTTGTCGGACAACGCCGCCATCTTTTCCATGAAGATTTGGCTTCCAACCTCGTTCGGAGTGTACTGATTCGCCTTCTTGAACAGAGATCCGTACTCGTCTCGGAACTGTTCGAACGTGAGATCCTGCTTTTTCGGCTGCGGAACCGCCTCGGGAGCTGGTTCGGGAGCCTCGTTCCCCTTTTTGAACGTCGCTTCAGCGTCATCCACGCCGAAAACGGTCTGGAATTGACGTTGGACCTCTTCAGAAACCGGCTTTCCGTGTGCCGCGTGGTCGCGCACCGACTTCCAGTAGGCTCGATTCGCTGCTGTCACGTCGTAGCCTGGATTGCTCTTTTCGGCTGCGAGGTGAAACTCTCGTCGAGTCTGTCGGAATACGTGCTCAAACGGTTCTGGTTCGTCCTCGTGGACGTCGTGACCCGCCGCGCGAATGTCGTTGCTCGCCATCTCGATGGCTTTCGCCTTGTCGTCGTGGCTGTGAGTGATTTGTCGACCATCTGGCAAATCCGCCATGGCGTACCATCGCTTACCGCCGAAGTTATCAGCCGAAATTCGGACCTTGTGACCGCTGCTTCCTCCGGTTTTCGACGTGAACTTGCCGCTGTCGTCGCGAGGATGCTTCTTTTCGTCCTCGTCGGTCCAGTCTGCTGACCCCTTCGAGTACCGTCGACGGTCTTCGAGCCCCGCCGCCGTTGGCTTCTCTGCGATCAGTCCCGACCCTTTGTTGCTCCCGGAGATTGAGCCCATTGATCCGTCTCCGTCCGCACCGTGGCCCGTCACGCCCATGTCGCCGTTCGGCCCATCTGGTTGATCC
>JACCDR011604627.1_pt1 | contig 12453 bp, 13 predicted proteins | sample 7446431 | NCBI WGS metagenome assembly JACCDR01 (sample SAMN15323443, study PRJNA562643) | freshwater metagenome | isolation source: river surface water | place: USA:Blue River Watershed | collected 2017-08-17
GTACTCACCAATGGGGCTGGTGGGGGCCATTTACAACTGCTGATTAATGCGGGTCAGCGAGCCCTTTTGACAATATTATGCCTTTTTTTGCTGTTTGTAGCGAATTACTTTCGTCATATCGCCAGTGCGGGCAGCTTCTTCGCGCAGTCGCTCCAAAGTGGAATCAATCGCACCAGATACGCGGGCAGTCCCTGTTACCTGTTTTTCAGGCGGAGGTGCTGGTTTTCTGCTTGTGACTTTCAATTCTTTCTCCAGTTTTGCGACGGCGAAGGCAAACTTCACCGGGTCTTTGATCTCTGCAAGCTCTTTCGCTTTCTTTGCGTTTTTGCCTACAGCATAGATAACCAATGCGGGATTGTCTGCACCTTGTAGCACGATGCCCTGCTGGGTAACGCTAAACAGTTCCTGGGCCACGGCTTCGGCATCATCAAAGTCGCGCACTTTCAATGCTGACTTTGCTTTGCTGTACCCTTCCAGCTTTGCAGCCCATTCCTTCTGCTGGCTTTGCAGCTCGGCTTCTTGCTTTGCCGTGGCTTCATCGGCCTTGCGCTTGCGCTCAAACCAGTCGGACAATGCTTCGCTGTACTTGTCCGCGTCGTAGTCGAACTCGTCTAGCGTTGGCTTTTTGCCTACCACTACGGCAGGATCTGGCTTTGCTTGGATGCGACTCTCTAGCTCGCGGTTCTTCCTTTGCAGCTCTCGATTGGTCTTGCGCAGTTCACGCACCCAATCAGGCGCGTGGGCTGGCTCTTCAACTGGTGAAGGCTCGTCACCGATTGAAACTACCACCTCTTCCTCTTCTGCTACCTCTGGAACTTCTGTAGTCGTTTCTTCAACTTCTACGGGCAATTCCTCAGTGACAACCTCTACAGCTTCATCTTCCATGATTACTCCTAAACTCGCCCATTAATGCGGCTGGGCGGTTGCCGCTTAAAGTTGTACCTGCTGGCTGAATGCTTCTCCAATTTGCTTTGCCATGTTTACAGCATGATCTTGCTCGTCCATATCAATGCCTGCAAGCGTTTCTGCTGTTTGTGCCCGCTTTAGCTCTGCGCTTGCTACGGTCTCCACAGTATCGGCGCGTGCTTTTGCTGCCATTGCCTGGGCCTTTTCAGCTTCAGCCTGCAAATAGACTGCGCTTGGGTCTTGCGGCTGGCCTTGCATTTCTGCCATCAATTCTTCGGCTTCTTTCTCCGTAGGCTTTGCAGCGCCCATACGGAGCAGCTTCTTGCGGAAGTAAGGCGTGTACTCGCTCAGTCCTTCGCCTTCCATGTTCGCCATTGCCATGCTTGTCAATACTTGGATGGTTTCAGGGTCTTGCGTTACTTGCAGCATGCCAGTAATAGCTCTCACTGTAGCCTGACGCTTGCTTTCACTTGTTGGCCCAACATCCACGACCACCTCAAAGTCAGCGTCTGATAAGTCGTTTTCAGTGATTATCGCGCCTGTTTCTTTGTCCAGTGATTGCTGCATCAACTCTACGGCATCAACTTCGCCATTAGGTGATACGGTCTTCATTCGGCGGTCAGATTCGGTGTACAGCTCTTTTGCCATTGATAGCCATATTTCCCCACAACGCTTCATGCCCTTGGCAAAGTTGCTCATATAGATGAACGACTGCATATCAATGCGCTGCTGAATCATTTCCACAGCTTTGCCGCTGATGTTGCTCACCATCTTTTCAGCGCCAGCCGGGTTCCCGAGAATGTCCTGCATGTCAGTCTCGGTGATCTGAAGCAATGCAGCCATCGCAGGTGGAATGCTTGGCGACTTGGTGTAAGCCACTGGCCCGGCAATGTTTTGCTCTCCGTTTGGCCCTGTGATCTGGTTAATCAGCAAGTAAGGGTAATCCTTTAGATTGTCCTCTGACCACATCGGTTGATGGCCTGCAACCTGCTCAGGAAAGAATATAGGCTTTTCAATGCTAGACAATGCGCTGATCTCGCCAAGCTTGGAGAGCTGCATGTTTTTCAGGCGCTGCGCATCCTTTGCCAAACGTACATGCCCCATGCATCGCTCGATGTTGTCAACAAACCAGCGTTTTCCATACACCACGACAATAGGGATGCACTTGCCAGCGATGTAGCCGCAATCCTCCAGCACCTTGCCACCGGATAGGATGTACTTGCGGACCTTGCAGCGGCGCACCTTCTTCTGACGAACCTCCACAGAACCGACAGCCGCTAGGGTTTCTTCTAGTGTCTCGTCATCCTCGAATTCGCTCTCAGAGTAGCGGTCTTCCTCTCCGGTGATGGTGCGGAAAATGCGGATAGTTTCCTTCTTTTCCTCTACCCGGTAGTACTCAGCGATGTAAACAATATCAGGCGTGCACCAATCGAACTCGGTTTGCTGCACAGTCTTAGGCCAGCTTGCAGGATCGTCGCCCCATTCTTCCATGTAGGCGCTGGTTGTCATACTGGTAATGACAAAACACCGCTTCGCGTCTGCCTTGTCCTGGCGCTTGGATCTCAGATCAAAGAAAACAGAGCTATCTGCGTCATAGATTGGTTCGATGTAGATCCGCTGGCGCTCGTCCTCGTCATCCTCATCGTTTTCGTACCCAGCACGCAAGCGCCATGCACCAATGCCACCGCCTACTGCCTCTTCAAAGGCGTTATCGTAGGCTTCATTCGCCACGGATGCCTGCTCGTCAGCACGGTACAAGCCATCGCAAACGTCTGCAAGCTTGTCGTTCTCCGTCCCATCCTTGCTGACAAAATCCACAGTTATGCGGTTGTTGCGGTATTCGTTGATGACACGAATCACGGCAAGCATGATCTTGTTGACTTCAAACTTCGGTTTGTTTTCGTACTGCTCGCCTAGTGGCCCTTCCCATTGGGCGCCAGCAATCGAGTAAAAACGTCGGTCCTGCAAACATTGTTTGCGCTCATCCTTCAGCGCAGATTGGATATCGTCAAACTCTGCCAGCGCTTCGGCGTGGATGTTCGCCAGTCGTTGCTCGTTAGATATGCGTGCCATGTTTATTCCTTACGTTGCCGCAATTATCCCCATTTGTGGCGGGTGGGCAATGGTATAACTGATTGCAGCTTTACAGGTGCTGCGCGCCTTGCACCTTCGCACGCATAGCGCAATGCGTCTATTACGTGGTTGTCCTTGTCTGCCAGCACTGGTAACACCTTATCGGTCAGTGCGTCGATCTTGTAGCTGTAATGGGTCAGCTCGTCTATCGTATGAACGCACCTGGGATGCACGATGATGTCGTGCGATTGCAACCATGCAACGCCATCCTCTACAGACTTTGGCCCTTTGATTGCTGCTTGTATCTTTGGGAATCCATGCTTTCTAAGGTGCGATACAGTCTCAGGACGTGCTGAATCTGCGACCATAGGCCACTTTTCAGACTCCGGTACGCTCATAAAAAGCGATGGAGTGTCGATGATCTCGCATCCTATTTGATACGCTTCGTAATCAATGTACAGCTTTCGCCCAATGATGTGACAGCGTACCAGCACTGTTGGGTCAACGCTAAAGCCAAAGTCAGCGCCTAGCCTATGAATCGCATCCGGTGGGGCTTCAAAGTCCTTGATTTCCCAGTTTTTAAACACCTTGGACTCTGAGCGCTGGACATAAGCGCCTTCCCATACGTGGGCATACTTGTCTAGGTCACGCTGACGGTCATACTCCATCTCAGCGCGCAGCACCTCGGGAAAATGCGGGTTGTCTCTCCAGTTGGCTTGAACTACTACAGTTCCAGGAGGAGGGTTATGGCTGCGCAGCAGCATGTCTATCGGGTCAGACGCTGCGTTAGGGTTCCAACCTGCCCATATCTCCGAGCCTTCATCCCGGATTGTCGGCCTAAGCAGGTCTAGGCTGCGCTGGCTAATGCTCTGAGCCTCTTCAATCCAGGCCACATCAAAGCCCTGCAGCGACTTGATTGAGTCGGCTGTATGGTCTTGCATGCCCTGGAAAATTATCAGGCTTCCATTCCTGCCGATGATCTTCGACTGCTGTATCTCGAACAGGTGACCAACTCCAAGCGCCTCTATCTTTTCCTCTAGCAGCTTCTTAACGGATTGGTCTAGCGTCTTTTGCACCTCACGAACGCAAACAATGTGCGTCTTTGCCATTAGGCATCGCTCTATAGCCAGTTCAGCGAAGAAATGCGACTTACCAGAACCACGACCACCATAAGCACCTCTATACCGTTTGCCATCAGCTAGCAACGGCAGGAATACTCTCGGTGTCTCCAGTTCAATGTCCATTGGGGTCAACAATGCGCCGTGTGATTGTCTTAATCTCTACTGGCCCGCCATCGTTTCCGGTGACTTCAGTTCTCGCCAGCTTAGGAATGTGATACTCAACCACGGACTGGAATAGCTCGAATGCCTTTGCAGGGTTTGGCTTTATGTCGTGCTCTGGGTTTCCATCAGCTACCTCAGTAAGCCATTGCTGAAGCTTTGAGGCGTTATCGTTGACAAACAATGCTATGGCTTGCCTTGCGTCTTGCGTGGCCTTGTTAGGCACTCCACGCGGCCTCCCATTAGGGTTATTCGTGTGTCCTTTCCTTGGACCACCGCCAATTTGTTTACTGTTGTTATTTTCTGACATTTTTGTCATGTGACATTTTTGTCAGAATCCGCCGTTACCCTTCTTACTTACGCATGTGACGCTTCCGTCTCCATTACGCCAGCAATGAGTAGTAGTGTTTGCGATAGCAGTTGCAGAAAAGATACAAATTGCGATTGTGATTAGGGCTTTCACGGTTTACTCCTGTTGGTTAAAGTTGATGGTAGCATGTGCTGATCTCATGCTTTCGTGATCCCGCCTCGACGGTCCCTGCACGTTTTCACGCCAGTCTTCTCTAGTCCGCAGTGTTGCGCAAGCCGATCATTCCTGCGACTTATGTTACCTTGCGTATCAGCCTACGCATTTACCATCACAGAAACACCGGACAAGCACGCTGGATTTAGACACCTTCGGACTCGGCACCAGCACACCCGGGAGCCACCCCGGACCTGTCTATTCCACCCTGAAGCAACGCAGGGATCGCATTGGTCCGCTATCGCTTGCCGATGCTTCTGTGATAGTTGATGGCGGCCGGGAATTCCCAACCCTACGCTGCACGGGTTTTCGGACCCTGCCGTTGCGCTTAACCATCACGGCTGCGGACGAGTTAGGCAGTGATCTCAACTGCGATCCACCCGTGTCACTTCTTCCGGCAATCCCATCCGCATGCGTGATAGTTGATAGTGCGCTTTTGCTTCTAACGTGCGACTGGATTCGAACCAACTTCTCCAAATGTACCTTGGCGCTCTCCAATAAAGCCACGACACTTCCCGATCAAGTTTTAGCAGCGGGTACTGCCATGCATGAACCGAAGCTATTGCACACCATCATGGCGACCTGCTGTTCTGGTTTAGCATCGGAATCCACCGATATTCAACCATACTACACGCCAACAGGCTGCCATGATGGCCCTTGTCTATCCAAGGTGTTTACCATCAATGATGCTCACTCGCCTCACATGAGGACTGGCCCCCGCCACTCCAAAAAAAGGGTTAAAAAAATGAGTAAGCATCATTCATGGCACAAAGCAAAAAACCTCTAGGCTCTGCTTTCAATGGGTGGGTCATTGCGCCATTTAAGGCAGAAAGCAGAAGCTAGAGGCTTCTAAAGTCTGTGATCCCCACCAAAGACGATGCAATGATAACACTGTTTTAGTCGTTTGCAAGTCTTTTTTTAACGTCATCCAACAAATCATGTTCGGCAAACCCGTAATGCTTTGCAAAACCGCGAGTGCCTAACCCATGCACGCCTAGATTGCCACGATGATGCTCTACGCACAGCCCTATCACGTCCATGTGACTAGCGCGCTGGCCCATTCCAGCCCCATGCCTAGGATGGTGCAGCTCTACCATTGCCGGGTTGTGTGGGCCGTATAAGCGCCAGCACACAGCGCATCCAAGCTGTGCCACTTGGTTCATGTGCTTTTTCTCTGCTGCTGTAGTCATTCTTGCGCCCTAAATTTCACACCCTTGTCGGCTCCGAAGGCTTCCATCAAAGCTTGTAAATCGCTCATTTCCTGTTTGGTCATCTTGCTTGTGGAAAGCCCAAGCACTACAAAGCCTGAATCTATCCCTGGCACAACGTCTTGCTTTCGCAAACTTGCAGTGAACATTATTTTCCAGTCATCAGGCGATAGTTTCCTGCCGTACCAGTCCACTTGCCTGCTGATGTCGCTCAGCATGGCCCATAAACGTGAGTTCTGAGACAAGCTGCGCTTCTCTTCTTTGATCGTGAGCGTTAGCTTTTTCCCGGCCTGCAATGCCTCTTTGACCCTGGGCCACGTGTCGCGCCATATCGCGTAGGCTTGCTGCACTTCTTGTAGGGCTACTTGCATAGCTCTGCAAAGGCTTTTAAGGCGCTTTCCACGTCCGTTACAAGTGCCATTGGCAGTCCATGTGCTTCCTGCTCTTGTTTTGCGTTTAAACCGCGTTTACCGTAGGACGTTTTCAGGTTTTTGACCTCAAGGTACATGGTCTTGTCACCGTTCCATATTTGCAGGTCAAATGGCTGGTGTATCACTTTTACCGTTGCGCCGTGTTGCCGTAGTGCTGCCACTATCGCTTTTTGATTCATATCCGTTCTGCGTGCGAATCGCATGTAAAAACTCCTCATCGAATCCTGGTGATGTTTCTGCTATCTCTTTTGCCCTGTGCCATACGTAGGCTTTCCACCCCGGCTGCGTTGCTAGGTTTAGCAAGTGGGCTAGGGTTTTTGCCAGTTGCTGTTCAAGCATCGTATGTATTCGTCCTCACAAGTTATCTCCTTTCTTGTAAGGTTTGCTAGGAGGCTCGCCATCCCACTGTGCAAATCGTGTTTGATCTCCACCGTAGTAAAGGTGGATGTCTGCGCATCTTCCTTGGCGGTTCTTTGCTATCCGCAAAAGCGCATAGTTCGCCCATTCTGCCCCCATCTCCGGGCTAGCCATGATTGGCCTATGTATGAATCCAACAACGTCAGCGTCTTGCTCAATGGCCCCAGAGTCTCGCAATTCATGCAACCCTGGAGGCTTATTCCCTTCTGCTGCACCACGATTAACCTGAGCCAAACACACAACCACGATGCGTAGCTCTTTTGCCAGCGACTTTAAACCACGGCTTATCTCTTCTATTTGGTATGCCCTGGGAGCTTTTGCATCTAAACCAGACATTAAACCAATATAGTCAACTATTAAAACATCTAAGCCCTTTTTGCGCTTTAATGCTTTTGCCATTGCTCGCACTTGCAAAATATTTAAACCGCCGCGTTCTGCAACTTCAAACCGAAGCGATTTAGAGCGCTCTACTGCGTCAATAATTCGATCATATTCCAACCCCCTGGCCGGGCGCTTAATCTGTCCTAGCGGCACGTATCCAAGCAATGCCGCCTGACGGTCGCTGATTTCCTCGCGTGTCATCTCCATCGAAATGAAGCCTACGCAATGCGTTTTGGCGATGTGCAATCCAATGCCCAACCCAAGCGCAGATTTGCCCATGCTTGGCCTAGCCCCTATGACTACCAAATTACCGGGCTGGAAACCGCCATCTAGGGCCTCCGTGAGCCCTTCTATGCCTGTAGCAATTCCCCCATGTTTGCCATCGTGCCGTTTTTCTATGATTTCTAGGTGCTTAACGGCTGACGAATACGCATCCTGCCAATCGTCAAAAACATCTCCATCCAATGCCATCAATGATGATGTCGCTTTGTCAATCCTTGATTGAACTGGCGTTGATTGATCGAATGCACAATCTTTTAGTGATTCGCCAATCTCAAACATTTTCCTGCTTTTAAACGCGTCAACCAATAATTCAATGTGCCTTTTTAATGTTCTATTGCTGTGGCTGTTAAATACTGAAATTGAGTGAACTTCGGCCAGATCACAATCTTTGATTGCTTTGCCGATCGTTACTACGTCATATCCTGCGCTTGCCTGTTTTCGTATTTGTGCAAATATCTGCTTGTAAAGCTCAAAGCTAAAGTGATCGCAATTTAACTCTGCACAATCATCAAGTGAATTCGGAAAGTTAAGCAATATCGATAAAACTGTTTTCTCTGATTCCAGAGTCGCAAAACTTGATTCATTCAAATAGCCAGGAAAGTACGGTACATCGTTCATGCCGCTAACCTCGTTTTTTCTATTACTTGTGAAATTCCTTTTTCTGACAATAGGTAATCAATATCTGCTACCCAATTTGCGTGGTTACCTATTTTTGGTAAACGCCCCATAACAAAATCGTTATCCCTGGCACGCTCAAAAAATCCAGACACCCATTGCAACCCAGTCTCACGATCTATAGCCCTGCGTTGGCCATCGGTTCGCTTGCTTGTCAAAACGAAACGCCAGAATTTTTGAACCAATCTTTTCCGCTTGTCGTTCACTACACGGATTTCCGGAAGTTCTGGCAAGTGTTTGCCGTACAAACTAAAAATTTCATCCGTTGGGCATGTCGGCAGCTTGTCTGGCGACGAAGAATATGCCTCTTTCTCTACCTCTCTCTCTACCTCTCTCTCTGTCTCTGGGATAGCATTTGTGTGCAAGTTGCTAGCATCTGCTAGCACGCTGCTAGCATCAAGAAAAAACCCCTTATCAATCAATGACTTACGACCAATCTGCAATTCTTTGACTGGAAAACGCAGCCGGAACTCTAATTCATCGTCGCTGGCGTCAAAAGTGCCATCTTTGTGTTTGCTCTCACTTGCTAGCAACCAGAATAAAGGTGCTATCGCCTTGCTAGCAGTTGGTAGCAACATGAAAGCACGGTCGTTAAGAAGGTCACGATGCAGCTTAATCCAAGGCGGGCAACGGTCTTTGTAGTGCTGGAATTTCTCCCAGTTCTTAGGCTTCAAAAGCATTTGTCAATCCTCGCGCCCCTCCAAAAAAGACTTACGGCAGGCGGGAGGTACGCTCTTCGGAGGGCTCATGACTTCCCCCCTAGCCGGGTCTAAATTAAATTCTATCGCTACTTGTCAGCCCTCGCAATAGCCGCAGCATCGTTATACCCTTGTGGGTATCTTTTGGATAACTTTTCCATGTTATGTCGCATGGCATCATCCATAGTAAAACCGCACAAAGATAATAGGCCAGATACGTAAAAAAGAATATCTCCACATTCTTCTAGTACGTTTTCTTTGTCCAGTGGTTTGCCATTTACCCAGTGCTTTTTGATGGCGTCTACAACCTCTCCAGCCTCGCCAGCAATGCCCATGGAGGCATGCACCATGCGCAAGGTTTTATCTTCAGGTTTTACAAGCAGGCGCTGTACATTTTGCTCAAAGTTCATTTGTTCTCCTTACATTTCATATTGTTCAAGTTCATCAGAGCCAAATAAGCTATCCTGCTTCATTCCTTCGCCGTGAAAGCGTGCATGCGCCAGCGATAGATTAATTTTTGCTTGCTTGTAATAGCTGTCCTTCAGTTCCACGCCTATTGCTTTGCGTCCAAGGCTTACCGGGCTGTAAACCTCGCTTCCAACACCCATAAACGGGGTTAGAACAGTCTCGCCAGGGTTGCTATACAGCTCGACAATGCGGTCAATAACATCCAACTGCAAAGGGTGAACGTGCTTCTCATCGTCTTCCTCTTTGCTATCACGAAACGGCAAAACATTGTCAATCCTTATATCATCCCAGACGCTGGAAGCATATCTCTGCCAAATGTAGTGCGATAGTTTGTTAGAGCGTGCATCCTTGTGGTCCGCGTAATTGTTTTTCAGGTATTCCCAAAGCTCGTCAGCGTTGAAATTTGTCTCATTTGTGCTGTTGAATATCCTAAGCATTTCAGGAAGTATCGGTACTGATCCATGGTATCTGGTGAATCCACTCTGGTGCGTCACTGGAACTTTGTTGTCACCGTTACGGGTAAAAATAAGGACATAGTCAGGCATTGCAGTAAAGCAGCGGGTTGAGTCTTCAACAATGAATTTGTGCATCAAGCTTTGCACCATAGTGCGAGTACGAACGCGCAGCGGTTCTTTCCATACGGTTATGCGGTTACGGTAGGTAAATCCATACTTTTGATGGATAGCAATAACTTCGTGAGGGAAATCCCAGAGCCTGCATGCGTGATCAAAAACATCTTGACAATGAACTGCGGTAATACGTCCAGGCTTCATAAGCCTTGACATTTCCTTGATCAGAAACTCATATTGCTCCAAGAACTGTTCCCGCGTGTCGCAGTTTGAGAAGTCATTAGGGCTGCTGCTGTATTGATAAAGCCCGCAAAACGGCGGAGAATAAATCGACAGGTCTATGGATTGACTCGGTAACGCTGGCAAAACCTCCATGCAATCGCTATTAAAAATGCTGTAGTTTTCGGCATGTGTTTGGTCTTTGGTTTTCATTTCAGGAACTCCGGTAGTTGAATAGATTGGTTAAATTCTTTTGCTGAATAGGAAAAATCACTGTTTGCAGCTGACACTAGATTTCCATACAGCTCTACGGCCTTTTGTGTCTTCTGATCGATTGCTTCTAATACGCGGGTCTGACCTTCACTTATCACCATGTCACACGTCACCTCGCGCTTTTGACCAAACCGCCAAAATCTACGGATTGCTTGGTAATACTGCTCATAGCTCCATGTTGGGAAAAATACCGTATGGTTACAGTGTTGCCAGTTAAGCCCCATTGATGTCATCTTCGCTTTCGTAATCAGTCTGCCAACCTCACCACGCGCAAACGCTATAAGAATCTCCTCTTTTGCATCAATAGACATGCCGCCGACAATTTCTACAGCATCACAGTCAAGCGTCTTTAGTAAGCTGCTTTCCTCGTTTAGGTTGCACCAGTAAACCGACGTTTTCCCCGCTGCGAGTTGGACGGCTTTTTCGCAGCGCTCATTAACGGTTGATTTTTGCTCTTCCTTTACCTCCGTCATGGTCCTGGCAGGCATCACAAATAAAGATGATTGACCATCAATGCACCACTGCCTAGGATTGTGCGCAATATGCTTGTTAACGTGTAGTTGAGGAAGTTCGTATCCAACATCGGAAAAACCAATATCCGAAGGCTTTTTCACCATTACGGACCATTGGTTTACCCATGCAAAAAAATCACGTTCCGCATGCGCCAAAAGCCTGAACTTGTTGCCGATATTCCTGTTATTGCTATCCACATCATTCTGTGTTGACTTAAAGAAGCGCCCAAGCATGTCCATATAGCCCATGTACCCCAAAGCTTCGGAGCTATTTCCAAGCTCAATGAAGTCGTTAGGACTGGGCGTAGCAGTAGACAGGAAGCGGTAAGGAACTTTCTTGATAAAGGCGACGATTGCGTCCCGCGTCTTACCTGCAAAGTTTTTGAGAATGCTGGACTCGTCAAGCATTACGCACACAAAGTCATTCGGGTCAAGCAAGTGCAACCGTTCGTAGTTGCAAACTGTGATTTTTTTGGTCAGTGTCCCATCCTTGCTGTGCGCTATGTCAGAGACGCCAATCTTTGCAGCTTCATCAATGAATTGGAACGCCACTGCCAGAGGCGTAAGAATCAGTACACGCTTGTTTGTGTATCGAATGACGTTCTCAGCAATTGCCAGCTGCATCAGCGTTTTGCCTAGTCCAGTGTCGGCAAACTTCCCTATCCGGCCCTTGCGTACAGATTTTGCAATGATGTGCTCCTGGAAGTCAAAAGCACAATCAGGGAACCATACAGGCTCAAAGCCAAACTCCCCAGTGCTGTGAGTTTTTCGCCTCAAGAATTCTTCATAGTTCATTTCTGCCCCTCGAAAATTTCTCTGATCTGCCTTTGCCGCTTGACTGGCGGATATTCGCCCCATGCATAGATAGACTGCACTGTTACGCGCAGCAGTTCAGCGAGCCTCCTAACGTCCCCAGCCCAAGCTACTGCCTGGGTAGTCGTTATCGGTTTGTGCTTACGATGTGTCGTCATTTTTCCCTCTTTGGTTGAAACGAGTCTGGATTATAGGACTAAAAAAAATTGAAAAAAAATTTATTTTTCCTGTTTTTAGTGCTACAGTACATCCCATGCCGCAAACAACGGCAAGCAACGGGAAAGCCCCAACGCAAGCAGCTACCACGGCTGGAAACATGGAACAGGTCTGGAGACAGACAGAGCGCCCTGGCGATGGCGACGGATTGAAAAGCGCATTCAATAGAGTGCGTTTCCCAATCAACCAAGGAGAAACCACATGGACGATATGACTGAACTAGAAGCCCGCACCAAAGACATCACAGACACCTTCGCGCTAGTGCGCAAGGTGCACCCAGGTAAGTTGGCACTTGACGTAGTGCAATATCACAAAGGCGGCGTAAATGTTGGCAAGTACTCTATGAGCGAGCACATTGCTGATTGCATTTATGACGGCTCAAAAGCGCACAAATTGCTACTTGACGCTATACACCTAAGCGATTGCCCGCATGTAGCAAAGCTGGTTGATTTGATTAAAAACTTATACATAGAGCAAAACGCCGATGATCTGGCGCTGTACTTTGAGGA
>JACCDR010261379.1_pt1 | contig 12450 bp, 9 predicted proteins | sample 7446431 | NCBI WGS metagenome assembly JACCDR01 (sample SAMN15323443, study PRJNA562643) | freshwater metagenome | isolation source: river surface water | place: USA:Blue River Watershed | collected 2017-08-17
ACTCGTTTCTGACATTGGTGATTCATACACTGATGAGATTGATTCGGTCCTCTCCCGGTTCACAGAAGAGCTCAATGATGTCATGAGTGAGTACGGTAGGGCACTCCGCAAAGACGATGAAACTCGTGCACGTGAACTTCTCATTGATCTCGAGGAAATGAGGTCGCGTATCATGACTGAATTGCCGAAAGGAGACGAACAAAATGAGGTGCTCATTCGCATAGAAGAGTACATTGAAAAAATGATGACTGAGCTCCAAAGTCGCACGGAGCGAAGTGAGGCGCTCATCAAAGAGCGACTCGGTGCCGATGTCATGAAGGATTCTGACAACGATGGTATCTCTGACTACGATGAGGTGAGCCTCTATCAGACCGATCCAGAGAGTGCTGACACAGACAACGATGGATTCATCGATGGCATCGAGGTCCTTAATGGATATGACCCGCTCAGCTCAGAACGCCAAGCAAGTATCGTCTATGAATCACCAAAAGAGCAAGGTGTCGTACGCGATGACATTCTCTCGATTGCACACGTCACAACAGTACTTGATGCAGTTGGTGAGCGACCAAAGGCGCACATCGGTGGTACCGGTCTTCCAAATAGCTTTGTGACCCTCTATATCTTCAGTACACCAATTATTGTGACAGTGAAGACCGATGAACACGGAAACTGGAGCTACATTTTTGATAAAGAACTCGAGGATGGTGAACATCAGGTGTACGTTGGTATGACTGATAACGCAGGTAAAATCGTGGCAAAGAGCAACCCACTTCCATTCGTAAAGACTGCCGAAGCGTTCACTCCAGTAGGCGCTCCTGCTATCGTAGCAGTGGCACCAGCAGAACCGTCACTCATGAATGAACGTGCGTTCCTCGTCATTGGTTCTATTGCGGTCGTTGCGCTTGGACTTGTTCTCATTCTCCTTGGACTCCACGTTCGCCCTCGCGAAAAGGTGTCACTCGAGTTCGCACAACCTGCAACATGAGCACAGGAAAGACTCCATTTGTGCGCGGGGTCGCATACGTACGTGAGCACCCGCAACTCCTCATGACGATTGCGCTTGCCATCGTCATTCCGATAGCATTCCTTGTGAGTGGTCAGCAGTTCCTTTCTGCTGCTCGTGAAAATCAAGAACAGCTTGAGAAGGATCGTGTCGGAATAGTCCATGACCTCATCGCTGCGCTCATGGTCGCAACTTCATTTGATATTGACCGCGTGCAAACAGAGCTTACCGGGCTCGCTGAACAGAACCCTGATATCACAAAGCTACGTATCGGCCGAGAGGAGGGAAGTGGTGTGAGAATTGTTGCATCCATCGAGCCAGCACTCATCGGAACTTTCGCTGAAGAGCCGAACACGTATCGCCTCGGAAATACGAATCCGAATGAGTCACTCATCATGCCGTATGCAGATAGCGGCATACGGTACTGGCAGAGTTTTAGGCTCGTTCGCACACAAGGTTTTCCTGACCACTACATTTTTATTGAAACATCCCTTGAACACATTGATACGCAGCTCGCAGGTAGAATCATCCATGCGTACTACTGGCTCATAGGCCTCCTCACTATCATTCTCTACATGCTCTTTCGTCACGTGCGCCTCATTGATTATTCGTATCTCTACCGCGAGACGAAAAAGGCGAATGAGATGAAGGATCTCTTTACGAACATGATCGCTCATGAACTCCGTGCGCCGCTCACCGCAATGCGTGGCTATGCGAGCATGATCCGTGAGCGGAGTGGCATCGACAATGAGACGAAACGGAATGCTACAGAAATAGAATCTGCAGCAGGACGTCTTGTCACCATTGTGAATGACCTTCTCGATGTTGCACGTATTCAGTCAGGGAAGCTCCATATAGAGGCTGGTACTGTTCATGTGTCAGGGGTCTCTCGCTCTGTCGTTGAGGCGCGCCACCCAAGTGCCGACGAGAAGCGCATCACACTCCGCGTAAATGATGCGAGTGGTTCAATTGTCATACCCGGAGATGAGAAACGGTTCTATCAAGTACTCACCAATGTTGTCTCGAATGCAATCAAGTACACAAAGGAAGGAGAGATAGCAATAGAACTCACGGATGCCACTGATAGGGTCGAGATTCGCGTGAAAGACACGGGTATGGGTATCTCGTCTGAGAATCAAAAAAAGATGTTTGCTCCTTTCTTCCGTGTCGAAGGCGAGGAAACCGCATCTATCACTGGCACAGGCTTGGGCATGTGGGTGACGAAGCAGCTCGTTGAACTCATGGGTGGGTCTATTGGTATTGAGTCCATAAAGGGTGTAGGAACACATGTCGTGCTTACCTTTCCGAAGCAGAGTGGCACAAAGTCCTAGGTATCGGTATACTCAACGTACATACATACCCCGACCCGTCATGGTTGGGCGTCGTGCTGTGGTCATATGAGTGAAAAGAAAAAACCAACAAAAACGGAGTGGAATGCAAAAGACGAGAAGATAATCATTCGTGGTGCGCGGACGCACAACCTCAAGAACATTGATGTCGAAATGCCGCGAAACAAGATGGTCGTCATCACCGGAAAGTCGGGGAGCGGTAAATCATCACTCGCGTTCGATACCATTTTTGCCGAAGGCCAGCGACGATACGTCGAATCGCTTTCGTCGTATGCACGCCAGTTCTTGAAGCAGATGCAGAAGCCAGATGTCGATGAGATATCAGGTCTTTCACCAGCAATTTCGATTGATCAAAAGTCAGCTTCACGAAATCCTCGTTCGACCGTTGCGACCATCACCGAAATATACGATTACCTTCGTATTCTCTACGCGCGCATCGGTCGTCCGTACTGTCTCGATGTTGATGTGCCGATTGAGAAGCTTTCTCAAGATGAAATTCTTGGCATCATCACAAAGTCGATAGAATCACATGAAATAAAGAAGGCAAAAAAGGACAGTACTTCGGTAATGGGTGTCGAAGTAAGTGGCGCACGTGTGTCCATATTCTCACCAATCGTCGTTGGTCGGAAAGGTGAATACTATCAAATGCTCTATGACCTCCTTGGGAAGGGCTTTGAAACTGTTCGTATTGACGGTGAAATTAAGCGACTTCGCGAGAAGATCGTTCTAGAAAAGCAGAAACGCCACGATATCGACGTGCTCGTTGATGAGATATACGTGAGTGAGTTCAAAGATTCACCAAAGAACGCGCGCGAACGTCTCTCTGAGGCGGTCGAAATAGCACTTCATCACTCGAATGGCCTCGTGAAAGTCCGCACACCGTCCGGTGAAGAGCGTATGCTCTCAGCGAAATTCATCTGCCCGACCGATGGTTCCTCATTCCCAGAGGTAGAGCCACGCCTCTTCTCGTTCAATTCACCCTATGGTGCGTGTCCAGAATGTAATGGTCTCGGCATGGTCGGCATCTTCCAGAATGACGAGTGTCCCGCATGTAAGGGTGCACGCCTCCGTCCTGAGGCGCTCCGTGTGTACATTGGTGGCGACGGTAAATCACTCGGCGTCAACATCGTTGACTTCACGAACATGACCATTGCAGAAGCGGTTGCATTCGTTACCTCGCTCAAACTCTCGAAGAAAGACCAAGATATTGCCTGGCCAGCGCTCCGTGAAATCATCGATCGTCTCGACTTCATGGTGAATGTCGGTATCGAATACCTCACGCTTAATCGCCGAGCAAACACCCTCTCGGGTGGTGAGGCCCAGCGTATTCGTCTCGCTTCACAACTCGGAAGTGGACTAGTCGGTGCCATGTATGTACTCGACGAGCCGACAATCGGTCTTCACCAGCGTGATAATGACCGTCTCGTGAAGACGCTCACGTCACTCCGTGACCTCGGGAACACCATCATCGTCGTCGAGCATGATGAGGACACTATTTTCGCGGCTGACTATATCGTCGACATCGGCCCTGGAGCAGGGATTCACGGTGGAGAGGTTGTCGTTGCAGATTATCTTCAGCCACTTCTCGATGCAAAGAAGAATGACTCGAAGTCGCTCACGCTCGCGTATCTTCGTGGTGAAGAAGAAATAGAGGTCCCTCGTGAACGACGTCAGGGTGAAAAGGGGAGCATCAAGATTCGTGGTGGAAAGGCATTCAATATCAAAAATCTCAATGTCGATATCCCGCTCGGGCGCCTCATCGCGATAACAGGTGTCTCTGGAAGTGGTAAATCGACATTCATGTACGAGATACTCCACAAAAATCTCCTCGCACGGCTCGAACGTAAGTACCGCTCAGCAAAGACATATAATGTCGCATCAATCACCGGTACTGAGTATCTCGGTCGCACGGTACTTATCGATCAGTCTCCCATCGGTCGCACACCGCGTTCAAATCCTGCAACATACACGGGCGCCTTCACGTTCATTCGTGACCTCTTTGCGTCGTCGTCAGAAGCGCGTGCTCGTGGCTGGAAGCCGGGACGCTTTTCCTTCAACGTGAAGGGTGGACGATGTGAAGCGTGTCAGGGAAATGGAGAAATAGCCGTCGAGATGCACTTCCTACCGACAGTCTTCGTCGAGTGTGATGTCTGTGACGGAAAGCGCTTCACGAAGGAAACGCTCGAAGTTCGCTATAAAGGAAAGAACATCCACGAAGTGCTCCGTATGACCATCGAAGAAGCATACGAATTCTTCAAGGACGTGCCTGCAATCGAGGAACGTATCAAAACACTTGTTGAAGTCGGACTTCAGTATCTCGAACTCGGACAGAGTGCGACAACGCTCTCTGGTGGGGAAGCACAACGCGTGAAGATTGCGTCAGAGCTCTACCGTCCGCACACGCAGAAGACCATCTATCTCCTCGACGAGCCGACCATTGGTCTTCACTATGATGACGTGAAGAACCTCATTCACATTCTTCAAGAACTTGTGAATCGTGGGAACACCGTTATGGTCATCGAGCACAACCTTGATCTCATCAAGTGTGCCGACTACATTCTCGACATCGGTCCTGAGGGTGGTGCAAACGGTGGCAACCTCGTCGCAAAGGGAACGCCCGAAGAGGTTGCGGAGAATCTGAAGTCGCATACGGGGAAGTATTTGAAGAACGTACTTAAACGGTAGTATGGAACTGAGAGACCTCCAAAAGAAAAAACTGCCTGATACGCCGGGGGTGTACTATTTCCTTGGTAAGCGGAAGGAGATACTCTATATCGGCAAAGCTACATCACTCCGTTCACGTGTGCGAAGCTATTTTGACAATGACATTCGAGAGAAGCGAAGCGCGCTCATAGAAAACATGGTCGCTGAGGCAAAGTCTATTGCATGGACAGAGACGCCATCAGTGCTTGAGGCCCTCATCCTTGAGGTCAATCTCATTCGCACGCATAAGCCGAGGTGTAACACCATTTCGAAGGATGATAAGAGCTACAACCATCTCGTTATCACAAAGGAGGAGTTTCCTCGAGTACTCGTTATTCGTGGGAAAGACCTCGAAGGACATCATGATGAATATGCGTACACCTTCGGTCCATTTCCCCAGGGTGGGTTGTTCAGGGAGGCGCTTTCACTTGTGCGGAAGCTCTTCAAATTCTATGATGCGCGAGCAAATCTTGATGAGAAACGCTCGAAGCTCGCACGAGGCACTGTCGATTTCAACCGGCAGATAGGTCTATATCCTGACGGTGTCTCAAAGACCGAGTATGCACGTACCATCAGGCACATACGCATGTTTTTCGAAGGAAAGAAGGAGGCTGTCATCAAGGATCTCGAGAAGGAGATGATGCGCTATGCAAGGCGAGAAGAATTCGAACAGGCGAATATACTCAAAAAGCGAATCTTTGCGCTCAAACACATTCAAGACGTCTCCCTTATGAAAGAGGAATTTCGCTCACATAAGGATGATAGAAAATTCCGCATTGAAGCGTACGATGTCGCACACATGGGTGGAAAGGATATGGTCGGTGTCATGACGGTTGTTGTTGGACGTGAGCAGAGTCCCGGCGAGTACCGAAAGTTCATCATTCGCGACTGTGAGGGTTCGAACGACCCGAAAGCACTCCGCGAGATACTCACACGAAGACTGAGGCATCCTGAATGGCCGTTCCCTGATCTCATTGTCGTTGATGGTTCGACTGCACAAAAGAATGCTGCTGAAAGGGTTCTGAAGACGTTTGATCTCCTCGTTCCGGTGGTTGGTGTCGTAAAGGATGAAAAACACCGTCCAAAGCGCATTATTGGTCCAGCGAAAATCATAGCCGAGCACGAGCGAGGCATCATTCTGGCGAACGGCGAGTCACATCGTTTTGCCATCACATTTCATAGAAAGAAGCGCAAGTTGTGACGCCTCGGCTAATCTGGTAGTTATAGAGCACGACTATCAGATAATTTGGAGCACATATGCGCGTTGGTTTTATAGGACAGGGTTGGATTGGTAAACATTACGCAGATGATTTCGTAACTCGTGGTATCGCAGTTGTTAGATATTCTCTTGACCCACAGCACATTCACAATCGTGATGACATTGCTACATGTGACATCGTCTTCATTGCTGTTCCTACGCCAACGACACCAGATGGTTTTAATGTAAACCCAGTTCGTGACGTCCTATCACTCGTAGGAAAAGGAAAGATTGCTGTCATCAAATCGACCATCTCTCCTGGGATGACCGAGCAGCTCCAACACGAGTTTCCAAATATCTTCGTGACGCATAGCCCTGAGTTTCTCGTCGAGGCGACTGCCGCATACAATGCTGCACATCCAGACAGAAATATCATTGGCATCCCACAGATGAACGCAGAGTATGAGGAAAAGGCCCGACTTATCCTCTCGGTACTCCCGCGTGCGCCATTTGAAACCATCATGTTCTCTCGGGATGCTGAGTTGGTGAAGTATGCAGGAAATTGCTTCCTTTACACAAAAATCATGTACATGAACCTTCTCTACGACCTCGCAAAGCGCATGGGTGGAGACTGGGACCGTATCAAAGAGGCGTTCACCAATGATCCTCGTATCGGCACGAGCCACACAGAGCCGATTCATAAGACAGGGCGCGGGGCCGGTGGTCACTGCTTCATTAAGGACTTCGAGGTATTTCGCAACATGTACGAAAAACTGACGCATGATGAGACGGGAACGGACATTCTTAAAGCACTCGCGTACAAGAATATTCAACTTCTCACAGAATCAGGGAAAGACCTTGATCTCCTCGCTGGAGTGTACGGTGATACTAATAAGCATCGAACTTGGAAGCGTCTCTCTGACGCCAATCTCTAGTGGCGGTAGGAGTGTGTGGAAAGAGAAGTCGTAGTGCGTGATACACTGTATAGATGACGAAGACACGCGTGGCTGTTCTCCGTGGTGGACCAAGTGATGAGTACGAAGTCTCACTTCGTACGGGAAGCGCCGTACTCGACTCCATTGATACGACACGCTTTGAACCCGTCGATATCATCATCACGAAAGGCGGTGAGTGGCTCCATGATGGTCGTGTTCGGTATCCAGAGCATCTCATTCCAGTAGTTGATGTTGTATTTATTGCCCTTCACGGCGCATATGGTGAGGACGGCACAGTACAGCGCCTCCTCGAGCGTTTCGGCGTACCGTACACGGGAAGTGGCCCATACGCGTCAGGTCTTGCGATGCATAAGGGCTACACAAAAGAACACCTGAGAGCATCAGGAATAAAGCTCCCGCAGCACTACACGGTACGTCGAGAAGATGGTCTGTACCCGCGTGTCCATGCAGGGCGTATTCGCGAACTTTTCGGTCCGTCGTACGTAGTGAAGCCAGTTGCCTCTGGTTCATCTGTTGGTGTCGAAATCGTCCGTGACACACTTCTCCTTGGCGAGACACTTGAGCGTGCGCTCAGTGAGTACCCTGAAATCCTCGTTGAGGAATTCATCGAAGGACGTGAGGTCACGTGTGGAGTTATCGAACGTTTCAGGAATCATGAGCTCTATGCGCTTCCTCCGATTGAGATAGTGCATGCGAAGCAGCACCCATTCTTCAACTACGATGCAAAGTACGATGGAAGTACGAATGAGATATGTCCTGCGCCCATCGCACAGAATGAAAAACGAGCAGTCGAACACGCTTCAAGAATAGTCCACAAAGAGCTCGGCCTCAGTCAATACTCACGTTCGGATTTCATTCTTGGGAAGGACGGTCTCTACTTCCTTGAGGTGAACACGCTTCCCGGACTCACAACGGAGTCGCTTATCCCAAATGCGCTCCGTGCCGTTGGTTCGTCACATCGCGAGCTCGTTACGCATCTTCTCGATGACGCCCTCGTGCACTGCTAGCGTGATACAATTCAATTATGAAGACGAAAGTTCTCACAGAGGCACAGATTCTCAAAAAGCTCGCGAGCATCTCGGGCTGGATGACGAACAAGAAACAAACAGAACTCTCGAAGGAATTTAATTCAGATTCGTTCGTTGACGGTCTTTCACTCATTGCCCGCATTACCGTCCATGCGGAACTCCTCAACCATCATCCAACAATCGAACTTTCATACAAGAAGGTGAAAGTGACGCTCACGACTCACGATGCAAAAGGTCTAACATTGAAAGATTTCGAGCTTGCAGAACGCATCGACAAACTGAGTACATAAGAAAAGGACTCCCGGGGGAGTCCTTTTTCGTTCGTGTTCACGAACAGAAGTACTTCAAGACCTCAATGAGGAGGTCACGTGAGCCGGTCGGTGACGCAGGCTGCGGGTACGCTCGCTCCTGTGCGTCACGGAGTGTGTACCGAACATCCTTGTTGTCGAGCGCACGCCAGATCGCCCTAGCAAGAACGGCCGGATTCATCTGATCGACCGGGATACTGGCATGCGCCGCAACGGTCTCAATGATCGGGCTGCCGCTCTCCTCGGTGAATTGCCGCATCCAGACCGTAGGAAGCACGTTCACGACCGGGATGCGTTGGTACGCCGCCGCGACACTTCCTGAGCCAGTGAACTCGACAACGACGTCGGCACCAGCGACCGCATCGAGCATATGGATGAAATCCCGCTCGAAAAAGTTTACACGCACCTTCCCTGATGCGAGGTGAGGTAAACTCTCCTCGTAGAGTTCGAGTGGCTTCCGTGAGACCGGATCGACCGCTTGAATGGTCTTGTCGCCGGGATGCGGTGTGTAGCCGATACAGACCTTCCCGTTGAACTCCGCCACCGCTTCAGCGAGAAGCGACCAGACGATGGCATTGCCCACCATGAACTTGCCACCCGGTGCGAGGACGAAGATTTCGTCATCGGCGATACCGAACTTCTCTCGAACCTGAGCTCGTGTGAAGCGCGGGAATGCCATGGAGTCGCGAATCGGGTTGCCGGTCTTCCTCACCTCCGCTTTCGGGAAGAGAACCATGGTCTCGGTGGTGTCTGCTGGGAGCAGTCCCGTGAGGAGCGAAGCCTGCTTCGCGACCTCATGGAACCACGCGCCAGGACGGGCGCGCATCGGACAGAGTGGAACGTCGGCATAGAAGCCGAACGGTACGCCGAGCTTGATGGCCATCAGGGCTGCACGCACCTCGATCTCCGCGAAGAGCGGGGAAGAGGACATGCCAATGAGCATGATGTCGGCGTCCTTGATGCCATTCTCGAGCTCGAGGTCGCTCACCGTCACGGTCTTGCCGTAGCCGAGGAGACTATAGATCTCAGTGAAGGACGTTTCGAGCTCGATCGGCTCCAGGAGGAGCTCGAAGCACTGCGAGGGTGCCATGTCGTGTGCGATGAGTGCGATTCTACTCACGTGGACTCCTTTCGAGTCGTTTTGTTGAACAAATGAGCCGAAGCTCAGCCAGCAGGACTATACAATGAAAAAATGAATTAATCAATTCTCTGGTCTACAGGTATTGTCTACATCGACAGTGCCCCGCACTGTCGGAAAAAAGCAAAGTCGGGCTACCGAGAATCGAACTCGGTCTACATCCACCCCATGGACGCGTACTACCGGTATACTATAGCCCGTTTTGTGCGTGAGATTGTACCAGAGTCGCTAACTCTCGGCGACTATCGCAGTGCAATCATCACCATGCCGAGATAGAGCGCAAGTAATCCAAATGAGACCACCGCATACTCGAGTGTGAGCGTGTGAAGGGAGAAGATGGTCAGTACGAGCGCTCCGCTACTCATGAGCCATATCCATGCACTCTTTTGCGCTATGTGTCTGTTGTGCCAGTACTGAATTGCCTGAGGGAGGAGCGTGAAGAAGCAGGCGACAAGGTAGCCGACGACGGCTATGAGTGACGTCGAAAGATGCCACCACGAGAGCGCAAGGAGGAAGAATATGAGAGAGAACGTATCGGTGCGGCTCCAATAGAATCGTTTGTGGAGGGTAATCGCGGCGATACAGATGAGTGTATCCGATATGACCCATGCTATGTGAATTATCGGGTTTGAATTCCCTGTACCGAATGCGAACGTGAGCCCAAGAACATCGATAGCGAGTATCATGAGCCACGTCGCAGTATTGATATGGAGTTTCTCTCGATGCACCTGAATCGCATAGCCGACTGCAACCACTGCCACAAGCATCCCTGCGCCGTACGCAAAATACTCTCGGTCATAGATTAGTCCTGGAAAGAGCGAAAATATCTCAAGATTCATGGAGAAAGTATAGCAATGCGTGGATGTCGCGGTGGTGTACTATATGTGTATGATACACACGATTCTCAAACACGTGGCACTTATTGTTATGTACGGTGTCGCGTCACTCATTCTCATGTGGGTTGGACTCAGCATATATGGTACATGGCATGATGAATGGAGCGGGTACAATGCAAGTGGCTATATTGGCGATGGATACTGCAATATCGCGGTACTCCCGGTCCTTGGAGAGATTCATTCATACGGTGCTATGTACGATGAGTTTGGCAACCTCATGGTTTCAACGAACATGCGTGATTCGCTCACGTATCTCAATCAAGCTGAAACAGAACTCGGCATACTTGGGGTACTTGTACTGGTTGATTCACCCGGAGGCTCACCAGCGGCGGGAGGGCTCATTTCGGCACGGCTGAAGGAAAGTACGCTTCCGAGTGCAGCATTCATCGTCGATCGTGGTACGTCTGCTGGATACCACATCGCAAGTGGTGCAGATACTATCATCGCCTCGCCATTCTCTGACGTCGGTTCTATCGGTGTCACGATGTCCTACCTCGACTACTCACGACAGAATGCAGATTCGGGAATAGACTACGTTTCGCTCGCATCAGGAAAGTTTAAGGACTACGGTAGTCCTGATAAACCACTCACCGACGAAGAACGAGCGCTTCTCGAGCGTGATCTTAGTATCTGGCATGATGAGTTCGTACGTCAGGTCGCGGCAAATCGGAATCTCCCTATAGAGGATGTCGCAACAATTGCCGACGGCTCTTCGGTGCCTGCATCACTCGCCCTCGAAAAGGGTCTTATAGACAAAGTCGGGGGCCTCGAGGACGTCCGCGCATGGTTTGCTGAACAGCTTGCTCTAACTCCCGAGGAGGTCGTCTTCTGCCAGTGATTCTATTGAATAAGATGAGCTAGTCATTATGAAGATTGACAAGAGCTTTCCCTAATTTGTCTATCACACCAACGACCAGTGCATTCCCCATAAAGAACGCCCTCCTCGCGTCACTGTGTCCTTCTGTGTGTTGTGGAGGGAACATACAGAGTTTCTCTAGTTCGATAGGAGTCAGTCTTCTGAGACCTTTCTTCGTTCTGACCACGTGCTTGAAACGAGACGGTGTCTTCCCGCCCTCACCAGTAATTATCGTTCTTGAAGGTTTGTCTAATGGGTCAGGGAAGACCATTCCTCCCTCCGTGTAGAAGAACTCAAATCCGTCTCGACCCTTTCGTGGCTCGTTTTTTGGACCCTTCAGATATTGCCAACGCTTTATATCGTCCTTTGAAATATAGAATTCATCAGGAACATCCTCGTCATCGAGTAGGACGTCTCCAATGGTCATGAATGAACCATTGTAATTTGGACTCATTTTTGCAGTGTATATTTCGTAGTTATGTGCTATGCCAGCGTTCATGAAGGGAGAACTGCTTGGTTGATACTTGTCAAAATCTTGAGATATGTTCACCGGATCATGGTGAAGCACCTCTGTTCTTAGCTTTGTTTCAAATCGAGCTGGAAATGCTTTTGCCACCAGACCACTCTTGGCAAGCCAATCTTCTGCAGATCCGATACTCTTGAATCTTGCATGTATGGGTGACCCCTTTTTGTATCCGAGAATGAAGATACGCCTTCGTCTTTGTGGTAAACCGTACTCAGCAGCATTAATGACCCTCCATTCAACCATATAACCGAGTTCGTTCAGTGTAGAGAGTATGATTGCAAAATCACGACCCCTCTGTGATGCAGGTGACTTGAGGAGTCGGTCCACATTCTCAAGCATGAGGTAGTTCGGCGCATTCCTACCTTTGCTCTTTAGGATGTTGTAGATTGACCACCAGAGTACTCCTTTTTTACCCTCAAGACCCTTGGCGTCGGATAAGGTGCGGGCAACAGAATAATCTTGGCACGGGAAACCACCGACAAGAAGGTC
>JACCDR012344961.1_pt1 | contig 12449 bp, 20 predicted proteins | sample 7446431 | NCBI WGS metagenome assembly JACCDR01 (sample SAMN15323443, study PRJNA562643) | freshwater metagenome | isolation source: river surface water | place: USA:Blue River Watershed | collected 2017-08-17
AAGCCCAAATAGACGCCGTCCGATACGCCTCCTCCGGCTGGAAAGCAGGCACAAAAGAGGGTCTCGCTAATGCAGCGCGGTCAATTCTCACCGGAACGAAATACGTGCTGGTGGAGAACAACTACGCCGGGAACCAATGGGCAATCAACATTCGTACGCGCGCGAGCGAAACCCCCGACAGCACAAGTGTCGTAAACGCAATCCTTGCCAAGCACGCCAAGCCGGCGGGCTACGTAATTCTCAATGTCAACTTTTCGACGGCGTGGGACGTCCTCGAAACAGAAAGGCCGGTGTGGAATGACTGGGACGGATCAACCTGGGTCGAAATCGAAGAAACGGGGGCTCCTGGAGCTGATCCGGGAGATATTCCTGATCCTGAAGAACAGCCTGAAGAAGGGCAATACATCCCGCCCAAAATTCTAAGTTCCACTCCGGGACAACAAACCCCGGATTGGAACCCAACCCTTACCGGCCAAACCGCGTCGATCCGTTTCTCAGAGGAAATATCTTCTGTCGGAACATTTTCTGTTACGAGCAGCGACGGTAGTGCCGTTCCTGTTACAACGGAACTTGTCAACGTTCCCGACAACGACCCCGCAAGCCCGACGGCGGGGCAGTACCTGCATTTCTTGGCAATTACTGCCGATGACGACTGGACGCCCGGAGAAACTTTTACGATAACGGTCAACGATTATGTGAGTGCTCAAACAGGAAATACCGGAACCACTCCGTATACCGTCACATTTACGACTCTGGCAGTCCCGGCACATCCCGACGTGCAAGGAATTGTGCCTGCAGGGAATGCAACGAACGTGGCTGTCGACAGCACTGTGGTAGTCACCATGAATACGCTGATCGATCCAGCCACGGTCATCGCGGCCAACTTCTACATAGAGGAATCGATTGCAGGAACCTTGGTGCCTACGACGATCGACAACAACACCGACAGTTCGGTGGGATACGGCAACACTGTTGTCACTCTCACGTTCAACACTCCGCCCAAAACCGGAACTCTGTACCGGGTGGTTGTAAAGGGCAACGGCGTAAGTGGTGTTCAGGACGACATTTCAGGCGCGTATATGCAGCACGATTTTCTGTCGACATTCAAAACGGTCGGGACTGCTCCGGTTACTTCGACAGCGGCTGTTGTATCTACGAATCCGGCCAACGGTTTGCAGAACGCTGCGACGAACCTGGAAATCGCCGTGCGGTTCAGCCGTCCCATGGACGGAAATACGTTCACGCCTGCAAATGTCATCGTGCGGCAGGTCGGCACACTTACGAACCTGACATCGGGCGTCAGTTACAACTCGTCGCAGTATCGAATCTCGGTCACAACGACAACACCGTTGCAGAACTCGAAGAACTACGAAGTGGTTCTCGGTACGGGAATCAAGGACTCCGACGGTGCCAACTTCACGGGATACACGTACTCGTGGGCCACAGTCGCAGCTACTTCTACCGGCGGCGGATCGGGCATTGTCGAAGCCAACTGGAGAGAGACGTACTACAACGACTTCAAGGCGCCGTTGGATTTTGTAAACGACTGGTGGCAGCCGTACAACGGTCCGACGACAGCGCAGGCCGGCACTTGGCGGCCGTCGCAGGTGCAGGTCGACACCTCAGGTATCGGAAAGCTACGTCTCGTCGGCATCAACGACCCGACAAAGCGCCATGCCAATGCCAAATCGAACCTGATCACCGGTGCGGTTGCATTGGGCAAGAAGTCGCTGGCCGAGAACTGCTTCTTTGAAGTGCGGTCCCGTATGGACAAGGGCAACGGGTTCGGTAAGTGCGTCCTGACTTGGCCCGACGGTGACCGGTGGCCGTACGACGGCGAAGACGACATGATCGAGGTTCCCGACGGAAAACGCGACAAGGGTTATTCGACCTATCACTACGCAGATGCCGGCGGCGTGCACCGCCAGACAGGTCACTCCTACCCTGATGCCGTTACAGGGCCGATCGACTTTTCCCAGTGGCACACATTCAGGGTCGAGTGGATGACCAACCGCCGCACCTACTACGTCGACGGCAAGAAGACATTCGAAATAACAGACCCGGCCAAGTTGGAACACGCCGCAAAGATGCACCTGTGTATCCAGGGTGAATGCTCCACGCCAGGATTCTGGGTGACCCCATACGACAGCACGACGCCTGCTCAGGTGGTCCTGGAAGTCGACTGGGTGCGCCAGGGTGTTTACATCGGTTCGTGATGATTTCCGACAAGGAGTGCAGATGAAAATCGAGGCAGGAGAGCTCACAGAGGCTCACGAAGGCAGGCGGATTATCGACGGGCCTGAGGGATCAGGCATCTTGTCGGAGGTTTCTCAAATGCGGTCGGGTGTAGCTGTCGAGCAAGTAATCCGGACGGGCACCTCGCGCGAGACCTCGACGGCATATGTCACAGGCAAGCTAGAGGTTTTTGAGCTTGCCGACGATTGATCTCGTGCAGTCGTAGGCTAAGAGCCGGGGGGCATTACAAGTGGCAATCACATACGGTGACAGGTTCGGATTACCGAACTGGGGTGACGGTGCGGTCGATGGACCTACGCGCGCCCAATTCAACACCGCAAACGCAAGCGTCGAGGATCTCGCGGCTATCGACGTGCAGGACACTCTTGCCAACAAGATCCTCGAACCGGCGGGGACACGCGGTCGATACTGGTTCACCGAGGACACCGACGAGTTCTTTCGCGACAAGGGCGACGAGTGGATTCAGCTACCCACCTTCACCACGGCCGGGACATGGACCGAAAAGCAATCGATCAGCTCGAACACCCAACCGCAGTTCTACATCGAGACCGAAACGGCTACCGGAGCTGCCCAGGTTCTCCAGCGACGTCGCACTGTTACCGACGGGTCCACCTACACCGAGATTCTCAGCGAGGCCACCGCAAATGTGTTCCGTCTTGTGGCCCGCAAAAACAGCACTTCGGGGATCGGCAATGACTTTTCGGGCATGGAAGGTCGCTGGGCGATCAACCACAACTCGGACACCGCTCCTGCCGACACCCTCGTCATCAAGGCAAAGGCCGGGGCCGAAATCGCCCGGTTTACCGAAGGTGGATATCTCGGCATAGGAGTAGTTCCTACTCGTGCCCTCGACGTACGTTCTGCAGCAGACCGGACACCGGTTGCACGGTTCGGCGGGCCCGCCGGGAACGACCAGGAAAACGCACTGACAATGACCCCGATGGGGATCGGACGGATGCTTTTTGCGTTCGGGGCCGATGTCGTCGGATCGACGCACACATTGCGCGAGACGACCGCCGGAGAGCTCGACATCGCCGGCAACGTGTTCACCTGGTACACGGGTGCGGGTACGGCAGGGAACACCTTTACGCCGAGCAAGAAGTTTCAAATCGATGCCAACGGCACGGGCTATATCGGCGAGTTTCAGGTAGGCGCCGGAGCCTTGTCTGGTTCCGGTTTGCGCATGCGCAGTTTCAATGCCGACGGCACCGAGGCAGTGTTGTCGTCACAAAACGGCTCGACGACTACTCGCCTTGTCCTCGAGGCCCAAGGCAGTGATGCTCGTGTCGACATCAAGCCCGAGACCCAGCGCACTGCATCCTTCTTTCGTCAGAGCAACGGCAGTTTGATCTCGGCAAATCTCGGTTGGACCGTATTGGGATCGGCAACCCCGGTGGGTGACAACGTCGACGGCGTCAACTTCCCCGGATGTCGGCTCGTCAGGGCTACCGACATCATCGGGGGCGACGGGACCATTCACACCGTGCACGGCCTCGGCTCCAACCTGCCGCGACAGATTCTCCATGTAGATGCCTGGGCGCGCCGCTCCGACGGTTCGGCACAGGCCCTCATCGTCGACATCGTCGACGGGACTTCGGTTCATGCGCACACAAACGACCTGAGTTTTGTGGGCCATCGTGCATCGGTCGCTATCCAGTACGCACAAACAACGGTCATTTGGACCTGATCCACGACAACCGGGGGGATGAAATGGAAGAAGGCTTTTCCATAAAAGAGGGCTTTGACAAGGCTTGCGAGATGATCGGTCGTCAGATCGTGATGGAAGAATTGCGCGAGAGTCGAGCACTCGAACAAGCAGCGCAGGAACAAGCACTGACCGTCGTTCCTCCCGACGCGTCTGTGGAGACAGGCCACTAATCATGGCTATTTCGCTCGACAGGGTCGAACCCGACCTGCGACAGCGAGTAGGACGCGTTCTCATCATCGGCAAGGGTCGGTTTTGGGTCGCCTCGGCAGACCGCGACAACGCCGAACAAGTCAAACTCTGGAACGCATGGCAGGCCGGCATCCGTAAATACGGAAGCGAAGAAGCCGCCATGAGGGCGGGGGTTGCTCGGGCGGCGCCACCGGGGAAATCCAAACACGAAAAACGGCCTGCTGAGGCAGTCGATGTCGGGTGTCCCAATACACGCGAAGACAGAGACCTGAGAAGGTGGGCGGCTCGTGAATGCGGCCTGATTACACCGATCGATGGTGAGCCATGGCACATGGAGAAAAACCCGAATGCAAAGCCCCTGCCGCCCTTGCAGATCCCGACAATCTAGGAGGCACGTACGATGATGAACGGTGAACCGGTAGCGATTGCATCGACGCCGAGTGGAAACGGATACTGGATCTTTGCCTCCGACGGTGGGGTATTCCCGTACGGGGACGCCGAATTTCTCGGCTCCGCGGGAGACCTCAAGCTGAATCAGCCCATTGTCGCAGCGTGTGTCCGCCCCGACGGTAAGGGTTACTGGCTTCTCGGTGCCGACGGTGGAGTGTTTGCCTATGGTGACGCCGGGTTTCACGGACGGCCCGAGTTTCAAGGTCGACGCTAGTGGCCGAACTCGAACAGCCGACAAACGGCGAGCTGATGCGGGCTATCCAGAAAATCGAGGTGGCTCAAGGTCAAATCGTTGATCGGATGGACGCCCAGTTTCGAGAGTTCGCGGGCAGTCTGGTCGGCAAGGACATTTACGAGCGGGACGCGAAGCGCATCGACGAAGTCATGAGGGAGACAGCGACTCGACATGGTGAGCGAATGGGACGTTTGGAAGCCGAGAACCAAGAAATCAAACGTGCGCTCGAACAGGAAAAAAAGGACCGCAGGCTCGATGCCGACGAGCGTGACAAACGAGAACGCAACTTTCGCATGTGGCTGTGGGCAACAACCGGCGCGCCTTTGGTCCTGGGATTTGTTTGGCTGGCGCTCGGATTGGTGGTGAACACGTGACAACCCGACCGTTTGTCATAGCCAAGTGGTTCATAACGGCGTTCTTTGTTATTTCTCTGTCGGTACTGATGCTGATGATGGCGCACGCCCTCTACGACACGACACGATCACGCCAATCGAACGAGCGCGTTTCGGCGCAACAGTCCGAGCGTTCGTCGCGCCGTATCGATCTGCTCAACATGCAAATCGACATGCTCGGAACACAGCTTGCCGATGCTCGTTACAAGCAAGGGTTGGCCGAGGCAAGTTGCCCGGCCGTAAAGGAGTGAGAATGCACACTGATATCACCGGTACTTCTTCGCCGAAAGGCTCATGTCATGTCTGATGCACTACGGCGCGCTTCGCGTACATTCCTACAGGCATTCCTCGGGACTCTGATTGCCTCAGGTGGATTTTCGGCGGCCCAGAGCGAAGGGGTCGTCGATTGGTCGGCTCTTACCAAGGTCGGCATTTCGGCAACGGTGGCCGGGATCATCGCCCTCGTTTCTTGGGCGCAGAACGCCTTAGAGGACAAGACCGGGCAGTCGATCGCCGTTCGGAAATAGACGATGGTTGTCACACCTTCGGAATAGGCTTCTCGGGAATCCAAGGAATCGGGCCACTGGTACCATTGTGTGTTACAGTGGCTCTATCGAAAGGGGTTCTGATGCATGCCTTGAGTGAGTACGAGGGAAAAGAAGTCCCGCCGGAAGTCACCGTTTTGCAATTAGCGGTCTCCTTGTCGGAGAAGCGGGCTGTCGATGCCGAAATCGAGGAGTTTCTTCGGTACCTGTGGCGCGATGGCTTTCTGCAAATCGTGAGTAACCAGAACGTGGCCGCTATCGTGGCTGAAAACGACGGGGTCGCCGGGCTGACCGAACAGTACCTTTGTGACTTCCTGGACGACATCGGGTTCTCTCGCTGCACGATCTGCGCCGGAGATCAGGGCTGTGACTGCTGATGGCCCCTCCCGTTGAATTACCGATCGAAGGTGTGGATGCCAAGATCATCGACACTACCTCTCTTACCCGAGAGCAATGGCTTGAACTGCGTAGTCCTTACGTTGGAGCATCTGAAGTCGCCGCCATTCTCGAGGAATCCCCCTGGGGCTCTCCGTGGTCGGTTTGGGCAAAAAAATCGGGGTTAATACCGGTAAAGAATCTCACTGACGATGTGGTTATGACAGGCAAGTACGCCGAGCGAGCTATCACCCCTTGGTTCGAGGATCTGACCGGGCTCCATGTACGCGGAGAACAGACTCTTTGTATATCGAACACGGTGCCCTTTGCAGCCGCCACCCTGGATGCTTTCGTTTTCGAGAATTCTCTTGATCTTGTGCCTGTTGCCGGCGGCGAATGGAAGACGGCGGCTCCGGGTGCCTCGTGGGCAGAGATTCCGGTTTACTACCAATGCCAGGGTCAATGGCAGATGTTGGTAACAGGTTTGGATGTTGTCTACTTCGCCGTACTGAGTGGTTGGCGGATAAAGCCTGAAATCATCCGGCTCGAAAGAGACCAGAACGATATCGACTTTCTTGTCGAGCGCGTCGGGCAATGGTGGGACCGTCATGTGATCGGCGGTGAACCTCCTCCCGTGACCGGCCATCAGGCCACGATCGAGGCAATGGGCGATGTTTGGCCGGAACATGTCGAAGGTCTCGAAGTCGATATCACGGCCCATCAAGACATTTGGGATTCCTACCAAGAGGCAAAAGAGCAGGTTCGACAAGCCGAAAAAAAACAGAAGGAAGCTCAAGCGCTTTTGCTCGATCTCGTGAAAGATGCCGAAGCGGCGGTGGTTACGGTGCAGAACCCGGACCAGTCTTACGAGACACGACGGGTGTTCACCGCGAAAGCTCAAACTCGGGTTACTACCGACATGAAGCGATTGGAAAAGGAACGGCCCTTTATCGCGAAGCGAATCCGCGACGAGTACACGACCGAAACAAAATACAGAGTGCTGCGGCCTTGCAGTACCAAGAAAGAGAGAACCCCCCAATGAGTATCCGAAGCAAAGTCGAAGAAAAAGAAACGGCCGCAGTTGTCGTGCAAGAGGAGCGAAAGGAACTGAGTCCCGCTCAAAAACTGAAGAACGCCGTAAATGCGCAGTCTGCTGCATTCAAAACGGTGCTCCCCAAAAGTGTCGACCATGATCGTTTCAGCCGCCTTGTCTTGTCTGCTGTCAAATCGACGCCGGATTTGATGAAGTGCTTTCAGACCGAAGGCGGCCAGGTCTCTATCTTTCTGGCAGCGATGCAAGCTGCCAGCCTTGGTCTCGAACCCAATACCCCTACTCAGGAGTGCTGGCTTCTTCCTCGCAACGCAAAGGTTCCTGGGACCAAGGACAAGTACCGCACCGAATGCCAACTGAACATCGGTTACCGCGGTTACATCAAGTTGATCCGCAACGGTGGGGGGATCGAGACCATATACGCCGAAGTCGTACGGGAAGGAGAGGACTTCTACTACGAACGTGGCCTCAAAGAGGACAAACTTCGTCATGTCCCGACCGGCGGTGACGACGGCAAAATCACTCATGCCTATGCTGTGGTTCGTTACTTGAACGGGGGTTACGCGTTCATTGTTTTGGATGAAGCCGCGATTCATGCACGACGCGCTATGTCCGATGGATGGAAGAACGAGCGGTCTCGGCCTTATAACCCCTGGACGACCAGTTACCCGGCTATGTGCAGGAAGTCGGCTATCCGAGCGTTGGTTCCGTTCTTGGAGCTCACCGCCGAGGCGGCCCGTGCCGTAGCAAACGACGAGCAATCTTTTACCAAGGACGAGGACGGCCTGATTCTGGCCACCGAGACGGACTGGACGCTGAACGCCATCGAGGCATCAGCGGTCGACTCCGAAACAGGGGAAGTAAATCCGGACGTGGTTGCCGACACGACGGACGTCAAAGAGCAGCAGGACGACCCGCAAAACACCGAACAGGAAGTTGCAGAACCTGCAAAAGAGAACCCCATTGAGGTTCTTGCCGTTGTTCTGCGAGAAAACGACATCCTTGGCCCTGATCGCTTGAAAAAGGTCGGGGAGGCCACAGGTAGCCAACCGCGTAAGTGGGAGGACGTAACCGAGGAGCAGGCTCAGAAGACGATCAAGTTCATCGAATCAAGGCTCGTTTAGGTCAAAAGAATGACCCCAGAACCGCTACCGGCGCTGGGGTCATTCTTGGTTTTACGGAAAAGTCGTACGAAAGAAACAGCGAATGTCGGGTTTGACCAAGATGAACCGGTAGTCTCGGAATTGCCCGAGGCGTTCGATTCTGATGACAATGAAGGACCAATCGGAAGCGTCAGCGTCGGCGCTTCGGGCATCGATACCGGCGAACTTGCGACTGCCGAGCAAATAGCCGAGCTATTGAGCTACCGGACCCAGGCCGAACTCACGGGCCCCTTTTGGTCGGACTTCGCTACGAAACATCTCGGCCGCCCGATCAAAGTGTCCGAAAGGCGCTTTACGGCCGTGGAAGTTCGCAAGCTCATCGAGGAAATACAAAAGGTGGCCTGAACAAACCCACCCCTGATATCGACAAAGATCCCTACGGCCCGAGTGTCTCGTTCTCTGCCCCCCAGCCGACGAGCCTCGGGCCTTTTTGGTCCCGGGTACGGAAATGGGCGACCCGCCCTGAAACCCCGGGAGATCCGAACCTGTTATTGACAGGGTGTCGAGGTCTCCCACGACGGATCATGCCCGAGCGTTCCAAAAGAGATCGCCCATTTCTCTGGCCGTAACCCATATAGGCAAGTGGAACGGCCTTGTCCGGTACCTGCTAACCGTGACTTCGACCAGGAAGTCACGGTTACTTAATTATTAAGCCAACGGAGGCATAATGCACGCACTTAGGATGCAGGAACCAGACCGGGACATCCTACATCGCAGGTAGACTTACCGAGAACGAAATCGGGGGGTGCTCGTTCATGGAAGAAGTCGACGAGGTTGCCCTGTCTCTGCGTCAGGCAGTAGCGACCGAGATCAACGACATCGTCGACCCCCTTCGCTTCCGAATAGCGCGCCTGCAGGCAGCTCTGGAAGGAACGACTGCCACACTCGAAGTCGTCATCGAACTACTCAGGTTGTCGGCAAAGAACGAGTCCATCGACCGGGTCGTCGAGGATTACTGGCGCTCGAAATCCAAAGCCCCGATCCCTTCGCCTTTGTTGATTGCCGACGAGGAGTAATCACCGAGTACGGCACTGCGGACACATCAGGTGCGCCCGCTCCGCTCGTGGGTGGCCCGACACATACGAATAGCGGATCATCAGACCGTCGGCTCGACATCCACTACGACACGGGCAACGGAACTTTGTGCCCGCGAAAGGTGTGATGTGTCGGGGCATCGACTCCCGTACCGAATGCAGGCGCTCGGTCGCCTTTTGGCTCAACTGCATGCGAGAAACGCCTTGCCGATGTATTCCGTATATGCCGGAGGAATGGCCTCGTTGATATCGGCCTTTCTCATCCAGGAGATCCCCATCGCATCGCGGGCATTGGCGATCGTGCAGTTGCCGCCGCCGGTCACCTGGACAAAAGAAGTGTTCTGATCGAGCTTCCCGTAGTGGCCTTTGCGCTTGTCGTGGGTGAAGACAAGGGGATGCGCCGGATGAGGGGGCGCGTCGAGCAGGAAGGACGTCTCGAACAGACGATGTCGCAACACCCGCAGGCCGGGGAACATCGTCCCGCACAGCACCGTCGGGTCGAGTAACGGCGCTCCTTCGACGTTCTCGATCACGTACGGAATCCCGGTGCCCTGCAGGATCTCTCGAACAGGCTCGATCAACCGAGGCCAGAGATGCCCGTTACGGTTGCGCTTGGCAAGGTCCGAGTAGCTCTGGCACTGCGGGCTCGCATGCACAAGATCAAACTCGTCTGAAAAGACCCACGGCGCCAGGTTCAGAACGTCGTCTTGGATGAAAGTGAACGGATAATCGGGCTGTGGCTTGATGTCGACGCCGACGACGTCGAAACCGGCCAGGTGGTATCCGTAGCCCGCACCGCCGGCCCCGCAAAAGAGGTCGAGAACCCGTGGTTTCACTTCTTCTTCCCCCCGGTCTTGGGCGCCGGGCGCTTCTTCAGGAAGAAAACACCCGTAGCGATGAGAGCAAGTGCGAACCCGGTAGAAGACAGCTCCGGGGACACCCCCGAAAGCTGGGTCCAAAAGCTCTCTAGTTCATTCATCATTGGCGATCTGACTCACGAGTCGGGCCGTGCGGTACATAAACCGACACTGGGCAACGGTTTTGAGTGTTCCGCGCATGGGCTCGACAATGACATCGGCATGATCGAGTGCGCTGAACTCGTCGGTGGCGTAACCCTCCTCGAGGAGAAACGCCGCTACGAGATTTACATCGGATCTGTCGATGCGACGAACGCGATGCCGGAACATTATTCGAGGAAGTCGATCGTAAACCCGGCGGTCTCTGCAGCCTTGCAAAGGTCGCCCTTTGTGAGCCTCGACGACCCATCCAGGAGATCGGTAATCACTGCAAGGATCGCGCCCATTGCCTTGATGCGTTCGTCCTCATCGACGTGCGGGCCGGTGCATTTGGATATGTCGCCGGCAAGGAGGAGCTGAACTTCGCTCAGACCGCCGGGATTGTTTTCTGATGACGAGTGAAGGACCATGGCAAAAACTGTAACATACAGAGGTTACAAAGGTCCGGTGCCGGACGAGAACGGGCTAAAAGGCTTACAAACCGGAGGCTTTTGCCATCTTCTTGGAAGTCTGAAGACGTCGAAGCCGCTTGCGGCGTTCCAGCATGACTTCGAGGATCCGCTCGGTATCAGATCCGGCAACGCCTGGAGCGTCCGGTGGAATCAGACTCATCAAAGCCACCGGGTGGTGATGGTGGCCGTACGTCAAGGCCAGGTGATGCCAAGGTGCGGCCTCGGCGCAGCGCACTACCTCACTGTAGACAGCTCCGAAGTCGCGAAACGTTCGGTAGTAGCCAAGGGCAGTCAACTTTACGATTTGGTCATTGAGCTCGGAATCGGAAGCCTTGAAGTCGGAAAAAGAGATCAAGGCGTCGGGAACGCCGCGAAAAGCCACGATCACATGTTCGCTGTTTTGCTTGGCCTTTCTGAGGAGTGCACTTGTGGCAAGGCGCTGTGATCCCCGGCCCCGAAGGCCGGCGGCATGAACTATCGGAATGTGATGAGGGGCCGTCGTGGTCATGTCAGTGAAGAACTGTAGCATTTCGGTGTACTGTTGTCGCAATGAAGCAACCCAAAAACCCAGGCAGGACCATCGAGGCCGAACATGTGGCCCTAGTAGTCGAGGCTCTCAACGGCGAAGCAGAACGACGTAATGCTGTGGCGAAAAGGCTTCTCAAGCAGCCCGATCCGGAGTTCAGCAACGATCAATTGGTCGAACTCCTACGGTCGAGCATCTTTATGGAGAATCTGGCGGCGGTACTCACTCTCCCGGTGGGCCCGACCACACTCGAAGAAGTATCGGCTCCTGCCGAGCCCGAATCCGACAAACCTCGTCGTGGTCGGCCGCCAAAGGTCAAAGAGCCCGAGCTCGTTGCGCTGGACTCTGCCCACATAGGGGGCACGGTCAGGGCTACGGACCCTCAGGGAAAGGTGTTTCCGGTGGTCGTAGAAGAAGCGGTCAAAGTCGGCGACACTCTCGAAAAGAGCAAGGTCGCCGATCGGTGGCATGCCCGAGCAGTGCCATCTCGGCGAGGACGTCGTCCACGACTGGCGAAGCCGGCCCAATGAGCAAATGCCCGACCTGTCTAGGACGAGTAGCCGTCGGTGGCGACACCGGGGGTACGCAGTACTTCATTCCGCTCGGCCCGCCCGGCTGGAAGCTGAAATCTCCGTGTTCGACCTGTGGGCGTGAGCCCGAGGAAGCCGAGGAATAGCCGTGCAGGAACACTTCGGCTTTTTCGAGCGCAACAAAGTCGAGGCCACGTTCGTGCGGTTCGGCGGTGAGCCTGATGCCATCATCCAAAAGAGCGAGTACGGCGAGAAGGTCGCTTACATCGTGCTCGGCGAAATCAATCGGATCGAGTTCCGTAAGGACAAAGAAGGCACAATGGCCCGAGGTCAATGGTGCGGGTTGAGACGCGTGATGCAGATCGATTACGCGGAAGGCCTCTTGATGCTCGACGTCATCGACAGACAACGGCGTGAGGCTCAGGGAGTCCACGAGTTGCCGTTTGCAGGGGATACCTAATGAGCTCGCTGATCGATCCGGAACTACTGGAGGTCGCCATTCGCGGCATACGCAGGGACGGCCTTAA
>JACCDR012404954.1_pt1 | contig 12448 bp, 39 predicted proteins | sample 7446431 | NCBI WGS metagenome assembly JACCDR01 (sample SAMN15323443, study PRJNA562643) | freshwater metagenome | isolation source: river surface water | place: USA:Blue River Watershed | collected 2017-08-17
GAACGTTCTCAACAAACACTTATGCAAATAAATGCAGAGCTTCGTGCAAGAGTGGAAGTATCAACAGAGGAGCCAAAGCCTGATGCGTGATTACTGCACAGATGGCCTTGATATAGTGTGGCCTTGGAATGATTGCTGTTATCAGCATGACCAAAGCTATGTCGCACAAACACAGGCCAGAAGTGAAGTAGATGCGGTTTTTTATTCGTGCGTAACTGATGAAGGTGGCTGGTGGTATGCGTTATTAGCTTTTCCTATTGTGGCTATAGGCGGTGCTTATTTATGGTTTAGAAGGAGGTTCAAGTAATGGCTGATTTAAGAAATTTTGGTGCGATAGATGCAAGATTTAAAGCTGTAGATGATAAATTTGCTTCGGTAAACGAGAATATAGGCGAAGTTAAAAACCGCGTTGATAAGTTAGAAAACACAGCTAATAATCATTCCAACGATTTAGTGGGGCATAAAAGTTCTATTGATAATATGGCAGAGGACTTAAAGAGTATCACTCAAACGGTTACAGATATTTTGACCAACATGAACAAGGGTATCGGCGCAATTAAGGTTATCAACATCTTTTTTGGCGTGGCTATAACGCTTATAGTAGCATGGATAGGGCTTAAATAATGGACATAACCCTAAACAGATTAGCATATAAACCAGATGTTACGCTAGGCGTAATGACGGACACTGCAACTGGTCATTTTATTTGCTGCACATTGGAAGAGCCTTGGAAAGATAACCAACAAAAGATTAGCTGCATACCAGAGGGCGTTTATCAGTGTGAGCCATATAGCAGCATGAAGTTTGAAAATGTTTGGGAAATAACTAACATCCCAAATCGTAGCAAGGTTTTAATTCATTCTGGCAATACAACAGACGATATTGAAGGTTGTGTATTGGTGGGCATGAGTCATGGCGTTTTAAAGGGCAAAGACGCGGTGTTAAGAAGCAAAGAGGCTCTACTAGGCTTACGGTCTAGGTACGTAGGAAAGTCATTTAAGTTAACAATAAAGGGAATTAAATAATATGAAAAAGATTTTAGAACTATTGGCACAAAACTCAACTTGGCGCGGTATTATTGCAATTGTAACCGCCGCAGGTGTTCAGATAGCACCAGAATTGCAATCAGCTATTATCACGGCTGGCCTTGGCGCAATCGGCCTTATCAACGTTATTCGTGACGGCCGTAAAAGCAAATGATAAAAACTATACTAGAAATCCTTGCTGGCATCTTTAAGTTCTTGACAAATAAGCAACTTCTGGACGCTGGCAAGGCTCAAAACGAGCTGGAGGCTAAAAATGAAGCAGAAAAAGATATCGCAATTGCTGAGGCTATTCGTAATAGCGATAATGTTGATTATAGCTTCTTGCTCTCACCAGAAGATAGAGCCAAGCTCAAAAAGTAGTTGCAAGATATTTAAGCCTATTTATGTTAATATTAAGGAGATTAAGATTTTCTCTATTCTAAAATCCTATCCTGATTATAGGAAAAAGATAAACGACCATAACAAAATATGGGAAGATATATGTCTGCCAAAATAGTAAAATTCCGCAAGAAGAATAAGTTTGATGCAGCGCAGGACTTCAAAAGGTTTATTGCGTCAACAAAGGAAGATGAAAGCTACGCTAGTGAGTATGAAAAGAAAATACTCAAGCATATGATGAGCGTAATGATTGGCAATGCCAACATAGAGCCTAAGGCCATGAGGTACTACTTCAAAAAGATTCTAGGATATAACAAAAGCGATATGGAAGCCATTTTAGAGGCTTACAGTAAGGTAGATATATTTACAGTATTAGCTTCTTACTTCCTATCCCAAGAATGGCTGGGAATGGAAAGATTTAGGGATTAATTCCCTAGCTAGTCTTTAGGCAACATGAAATTATAGTTAAAGCAATCATTCAATAATTTAACAGCCCTTTCCTCTGCTAAGCGTTGTTCTTCCTGCCGCTTCTCAACCTTAACAATCCAAGCGCAGAATTTCATAACATCTGTTACATAGTTTTTGTGTGTCATGCTGCGCCTCCAATAATTGAATTGAATTTCTGTAGTGCTTCAACGGTTCTAAGATATAACTCAGTTTCTGAGTAAAAACCAGTATTACCCCTATTATGATGCTCTTGCAGTACCTCCGCAAGCTTATCCGCAACATCGCGCAAGGCTTGAAAATCGTTAATTGGTGGGTTGGTCATATCTAAAGCTTCGTTATTATCTTTCATATTAATTCCTTTTTTCTGCGATTCTCTGCGTGCATTATTAAATGACGCATCCATAGCTCGCCGATTGTTTGCAATTCGTCATTGGTCATGTCTTTCACATCCCAAATTGCACCATTCTCTTTATCTTCTTCGATAAAATCAGGCAATGACGGTAGTTTGATAGTGCATTTCTTTTTAAATTCTACTGATATGCCCATCTCAATCTCCCTGTTTCTGGCTGGTTAGTGCATACTCAAGCAGAACCTTTGCAGCTCTTCTATTCAAACTGACATTGTTGTAAGGCTCAGAGCTAACAATAAATTGGTTTAGCACATATGCCATTTCGCGAACCAAATCATCCTTAATCTGCTCATCATGATGCGGCAAATACGCCCGAATTGCATTTTCCAGCTTTTCACCGCGCACGGTGGATTTTGCCATTTCGTACCGCGCATCTGCAAGGCCGTTTGGGTTTAGTTCTGTGTTGGTGTTCATGCTATTATTTCCTCAAATAGTTTATGCATTCTTGGCATTACATTGGTGTTAAAATGCTCTGCCATTTCATCGTCCATACCAGCAAGGACATCGCGGGCGGTCTTAAAGCCTTCTAGATATGCCCATATCACTAATTCAGCTAACTTGACTTTATTCATATCCTAATCCTTGTTAAAGTTATTTTGTTTTGTTGCAATGTTCACATTCATAAAATCTACGAGCACCGACTGGACCATTATTAGCCCGACTTCTGAATACATGGGTATATTCCCAGTCGTGCTCACATCGCCATTGTTTATAAATACGTTTCAACCAGCTAATCATGTTTGGCTCTCCAGATAGTTACTTCATTGTATTTCGTAAACAGCTTAACAAGCAATATTAGGTACGCTAATGGTCCAAGGGCAAATGCTACCACAAGGTATCCTAGAGTAATGTCTTTCTTGGCTACGGTAAGGATAACCCATAGACTTGCTAAAGCAAATACCACCCATATAATAATACCTGTGATAATCATGATTGCTCCTTAATTATGCGTTCCATCATTTCCTCTCGGGTTTCATAGCCAGATAATTTGGCCATAAAATCTTGGCCATGTAAGTAGCCAGCCGCTAGGTATGTGTAGACAAAGCCCACAACAAATCCAATGCCACTTAATATAAGTATTGGTATTAAAAACAACGCTATCCAATTACTAGTCTTTTTCTTCCTAATTGCCATCCCTAACCCCCTTGTTTTTCGTTGATGTGGTTGATAATTTCTTTAAGCTTGTCGTGATGGTATTCAATTGTGCAATATTTGGGGTACTCAATCTTGGGCTTGGCTATCCTTGCAACGCAAGCCTGAACTTCATCGTCACTAATGCGCCTACCCGCTTCGGAATCGCTTGGCGCTACTCCTTTAAGAATAAAGCCGCTGCTTGCTAAAGGGTCTGGTCCAGTACGACAATTGGTGTATCGCTCTTGCTGAGCCGCTTCTAGCTCCTTATCACTCAAATACGTATCCCGAAACTTTAACAAGCTTTGCATTAATTCAGAATCATCACCGTTGTGATAACCAATAATGCGCATTAAATCGCGTTTCCATTCTTCCATAATTCTCCTATTATTGTTGTTCCTTGGGGGTGGTTAGTAGTTGGTGGAGAAAGCTAGGATTTTACCTAGTCGCGCCAGAAGCATATAACGCTGGTTACGCCCAGCCGCCTCTCTCCATATTCTTACCCCTGATACCTCTCTTGATAATACCAGCCGTTCCGTCTTGCTACGCCTTTCTTTTCTAATTCCAGCACGGTTTTCCAATGCAAATCTAGCACTTCACCTTTATGAAGCAGCCTCATTTCATGCTCTGAAATTGGCAAAGAGTAGTTTTTAGTTATCGTCACCTTCATATTTCCTCCGCTAGTTTATCCCAAAAGCTTTGTTTCTCAGACTTTGATAGTAGTATAAACGAAGGAAGCGGCGCTATTTTGCCAGTCTGTTGCAAGCATGGCATAACCTCTAACTTAACAGGCGCACCATAGCGGCCTAGCGTAAAGCCTAAGATTAAGGCCACCGTGACAATAATCGTTAGTATAAAAAATGTTCTCTCCATACTTCCCCCCTAGTTTGGTAATATACTGTTAATACTAACTCCGAAATACTTGGCTATTTAATGCGCGTATTTCCTGCCCTTGCGCTCCCCGCTTTCAATATAAGTTACCATTGTACGCGAAACATTAAGCTGTTTGGCAAGTGCTACAACCGTACATTCGCGTAAACGCCTAAGCTTGCGTATATTACGTCCAAGCTCTACGTCATATTTATCTAGTTTCTTTTTAGGCATTGTTGTTTCCTTGTTATTGATTATTGCGATTTCGCCCTTGGTCTCCGTCTTGAATCCGACCATGACTCCGACCATGACCCAGACCTAGAACCCGAACACGACCATGACCACGCCCCAGAGTACGACCACGACCACGACCAAAATCCCCCTAACATAACTACTGCGCGCATATTATTTCGCCTCCCTAGGTAATTTATGCTCCCATTCTGTAGCGTCAATTAAAGCAGCGCGGCCTACAATTACATTGCTCTTGAACGGCTCAATTTCGTTTAGCTCTCCAGTATTAATTGCCTTATGAAAGCGACCAGAGTCAGCTATCCAGCTTGCAGAGGACAAAAGCAGCTCTTTATCAGTCACGGCCTCTAACTTTCCAAGTAAATGCATTGTCACGGTACGAATAAAATAAGCTTTACCTATTTGCCACAAACATTCTTGAGCCTCGCCTATTGTTAACTCATCTAGTTTAGTCATTTGTTTTTTCCTTTGTTGTTAATGGTTGGTTAGATTCGGTTAGGGCTTGTTGAGCATTATCTACTGCTTCAATCCAATCACTAGCGCTTGGCATACCGCTAGAAAGCCCTTCTTGTTCGCATTGATGCAGAAATGCTAAACGCTCTAACGCCCCACGCAAACGCGCAATTTCAGCTTGGTTGTCGTAATATGAGTTAGCTGCTTTGACGATAAATTCAGCGTTTTCCTTAATTGGAGCGATTGCTTTAATATCATGGCTATGCGTTCCGACACGATATACCGTGCCATCTAACGATTGGAATACTTCCCAAGCCTCAAACTCTGCTCTGGTTTTATCATTATTTGTCATACACTTCCTAGCCCTTTGTTTTTAATAGTTCAATTTTTGCAATAGCGTCCGCTAACAAATCATCATGCTCACACTCATATTGAAACTTAATATTATCCAATAGAGCATAAGCTGCGTTTAGCTTCTTAACTAACTCGACTGCCAGTATTGTAAGTTGCTCTTTTTCTTCTGTCATAATGCCCCCAACTCAGTTAAAACCCAAGCACCCATAGGGATTAGCACTATAGATGCCGTCATTAATTCCGCTAGCTTGTCTATCATAGTGCCTCCTTGGCCTTAATAAATGGCATATATTCAGATATTTCTGGCACTACTTTATTAAAGCTTTCTGGTTTTACATAAATACGCCCGTCTTTAGAGTAATTTAGTTTTACCGACAATTGCGTGGAATCCATCAACTCACCATCACGAGTTTTAGTTGTGCATAATCCATCCTTGTTTGCATAATAGCTTGGATATAAATTATATCGCACAGCCTTGCCAGCTACCCTGCCAGCTCCATTAGATTTTCCGCCCTCTATTACGTCCATGTAATATTCAAGCCCGAAATGCTTTGCCATGTAAATAGCAGAAGTAGCGCAGTCATAATAATATTTTGTCATATCAATACACCTCACTAAATTTCGTGTTAGACTTCGTTGCAAATAGCTCATGACAATGCGTCTTTTGCGTTTCATTGCGTGCGTTACCTAAGCATCTAGCTTTGCCATCCGAGGGCTCGTCTAAGGCTTGCGGAATGGCTATGTCTTCAGTTGTAGACACATTGGCGACAACTGGCGTGGCTGTTTCCGTTTCGGAAATAACCACTTGCTCGCTTGCCATAGCTTGACTGCCCATAGCCACCTGCACCCATTGCTTTTGAGTCATGCTAACTGCGCCTTGGATTGTTAATGCGGCAATTAGCGCAACTACTGTAAACTTACCCCAAATAGCAACCTTCGTGCCAAAAGGTATTTCAGGCTTTTTCTTTTCTTCAGTTTCATGTTTCATAATTAATCCCTCACGTTGTTAAGTGTTTGCCATTTATAATCGCTAGCCTCTGCATTATCCTCAGTCCAGAAATCCTTGGCCATGCCATTAACTGAATGAGTCATTGTCACGGGCGTATCACCAGAAATATTGTAGGAAATATATTCGCTATTAAATACATCGTACCCACGCAGTTCTTTGGCTATATACTCCGCCGCTTCCTGAATATCCGCAAAAGTAAACACATCACGGTTTTCATCTATTACTATTATTGTTTTCATGCTAGCTCCCCATAAACGGTAAAAGGATTAAAAAGCCGCCACTGCTGCTACAAGTTCCATACTATTCACCCCCCATAGCTTTTCTATTCTGGTTAGCAATGTAAACACCAAACGCAATCTTGGCATTTTGGTAAACACTGGAATCTTCTGGGTAGTTATCCCTAAGCTCCCTGAACATGTCCAGCACATCCTTAAACGTACTTTTCTCTGTTATTCTTAGTTTCATAGTTTCTCCTTTGTTGTTATCTGACAACCCTATGTTATCACATGGCAACAAGGGAGTCAAGGGGAAAATTGAGGGGTTATGCATTTTTATTTGGGTGTGATATTAATATCTCTAGGCATTTATAAACAGCTTCTAGGCAGGTTATTAGTTGGTTGATTTTCCTAGCGTGAGAATCAAATCTATCGCTATCTAGGCTTGCCCAATAATCGCTGTATTTCTCAGGCAACTCAGGCAGCGGCTCTAATTCTGGTTGGCCATAATCTTCATATGCAGACTTGCCTTTTGGCAGCGGTTCTATAGAGGGAGGGTTGGGCAACTCACCTAGCCAATCACCTAGTGGACGACCCATGCGGGGTTTATCTAAGTTTATGGCGCTTGGGGATAAGCTTTCATACGATTGAAATACAAAGGGGTGGTTCTTTGAACTTGCAAGTGCATCGCGGATATATTCATCTCCGGCCTTTTGGTTTTCATCCTCCGCCTTAGCTTTTTCGTACGCTTCAAATAATTGCTCCAAAAACCCCCACATCTCATCCGCAGAATATAAAATAGTTTCGTTCAGTATCCTATTATATTCACCCCTAGCCGCCGCTAATCCTTTTTGGTTGACGTTTGTCATGTTATTTGCTCCTTTCTCTGGCTGATGTTCTAACTATACGCGCTTTGCCTCTTAAGACTGCGCCTAATTTATAAAGCAACGAATGTGATTTATTCCAGCCATAATTATGTAACCAATCTGCTTGCTCTTGGCCGAATGACTGATGCAACTCTGGTTTTCTCCCTGTACTTCCCATGTTATTTCTCCTTGTTGAAAATTACGTCAATGGCGGCTTTTGCTTCTTCCATATAAGGTATGTAGTCATCCTCTTCATACCATGCGCCAATAGCCTCTTTGGCAATAGCCCTAGCCACCACCTCTAAATCTGGCCTTGGAACGTATGCGGCTTGGAAGCCAAATTCCGCGCCTGCAATAAAATCGGCTGTTGCTTGTTGCTCATTATACCTTAGCTGCAAAAACTCCTCACGCATCTTTTGTTTTTGTTCTTCGTTCATATCGCCCCCTTTAGTGTTGATTCTTTTATTACTGGTGCAGTAGGAAGTGGCATCCAGTGAGTCGGTGCATAATTCTCATAAGTATCACCCCATCTACGCCAATGCCCAGCATCGCACCACCAAAGAACTTGATGTTCTTCGCAATCACGCACCCAGCATAATATCTCGCTTCCATCTCTTGGCGCAGTTTCAATATCTCGCCACTGGTTAGCCCCCCTCAAAGCCTTATATGCGGTGAGTAGGTCTTGGATTAGCTCCCTATCTTGTGTATAGGTTTGCACTGGCTTTTCAGCGTCAGAAATATTAGTTATCATATCAATATATTTTTCCGCACGTTCTATCAGTTCTTTGTCGTTCATATTTCTTGCTCCTCCCCAAGCTCAATATCTTCTGCATCTATAGTGATTACATTGCCTTGCTTTGGCGGCTTTGTTGCTGCAAATTGTTCTTCGTACCATTTAACAGCTTCACTATCTTCAAATCTATTGTCGTAGCCAACCTCTATAGTATAAGGCAACTCTATCTTAACGCCCTTTCTAAACAACACTAGTTGCTCTAAATACGCTTTTTGCGTGCATGGCAAATTTGGCTCTATCCTACGGCTACTATACGCTTTACCAGTAATGTGGTTAATACTGGAATCAGTAACTAGCTTAACTAGCGGATACTTATCATAATATTTTTCTTCCGTTTTTGTTTCTTCGTGTTTTGTTATCGTCATTTTATCCTTCCTTTTTATTAGTTGTTGGTTTAGCCCCCACCTTTACTGTGCTGGCACTAACTTTCCTGTTTACTAAAAAAGCGCGACCTTGGTGGATTATAACCTCAATATCAAATTCCTTTGCTATGGATTGCAATAGCAAATTAGTTGAATCAACTTGCGACTGCAAATCACTGATTCCAAGTTTCTTGCGTAAATATTCAAACATTTTATACTTCCTTTATATTTAGCCAAAACGGATTCTGGCATATTAATTTCTCATCATAACCGTTCTCTCCGCAATTACAGGCATGAGGATAACAATGAACGTAGCTATCATTATAATTACAAACAATATCAGTTAATTCTTCTTCTGTATGCGATAACATGAATTGTTTTAGCCTCGTTCCTTTAAGCGTTAGCCATGCGTAACGTGGCGAAGTGCCGTATTCCAAAATATCAGCATTGCCCAATATATTAATCAACAACCAAGCCACGGTTGGGCTTAATTCCTCTTCTAATTCCTCGTAATCATATTGATTTTCATAACTGCCATTCCTGCAAAGCCCTAAGAACTTTCTAAGTGCTGGGATAGTATATGGCTCACCACTACCGTAACCCATACCAAAAGTATTTGATTCCCAATCCCTGAAATATTCTTCTATTGTTTTCATTTTCCCTTCCTTTTTATAGTTAATCCGTTATAATGTTACTGGGGCTGTCTGGTAGTTCTCTACCCTAAGTTATCTGACGAGGCTTGGTTTGGATAGATAGCCCCGCTTTTGGAGGTGGCACATTTCCCCCGCGCATCTCACATTGCTTAATACCCTCATCAATAGCTTTACTTAGAATCTCAATAGACGCTTTCTCAAAGCTATAAGGCACAAATACAACCGCCTTTCTGAACTGCACCCATTCGCCGTAATTAATAAGCACCTTAAGGTAATATTTTGCCTCCGCCTCGGATAAGCTATTAATTTCCCCAGCTTCGTACAGTGCCAGCATAAGCATAGGTAAAACCGTACTATGCAAATACCCTAGCTGCTCGTGGCTTTTATCCAGTGGCCGCAATATCATAACAATAGGCTTTGCGTCATCTGATTCAAACCGCTTTGCTAGCATTGTAAAGATAGCTGGTAATGAGGTTTTGCTAACTATGCGCTTGATTTGCTTCATCCAAAAACCCTTTGCTAATAAGATTAGATTTGCGCTCATTTAGTTTGCTCAATAAGCCGCTTAACTCCCCTTTAAGGTTCAGGATATATTCTTCATCACGCGCGACCCTAACAATCAATGGCGGCATATCTGGGTGATAAGACATAAAGTCACACCAAGCCCTGCCAGTTATCATAAGCTGCCCCTGTACCTGCGGAATATAGCCAGTGTCCATTTTGCCAGATAAAAGATATTTAACATGGGTATGCGCTAGGGGGCATTTAATCTCTAGTAAACCATCTTCTCCAACAAGCCTATCAGGGCTGCACCCATATTGCTCTGCATCATCTACACAAAAACCAATTTTTACCAAATCAATATTATTAAGCATTTCGTAATAATCGGCAGCTTCCTGTTCAAGCTCGTTGCCACGTTCCATTGCCTCTGTTTTCTGAAACGTATTAACGGGCTTCTTTGTGAGAAGCTCAGCTAGTAGCTTATTAATATAATCGCTTGCTTGCGTTGATTTACTGCCAGTACCAGTTATGATTTTATCAAACTCGCTTGCCGTTGGCTTTCCAAGTCTAATTTGCAGCCATTCCTCGCTGCCCTGCTCAAAGTCATATACCTTCATTGTATACCTGCCATTTTCTTGTCTTCAAGTTTCTTAAGTGCTTTCGCATAATCTTTTTGGAGTATATTTTCTGTAGAGCTATAACCCATAACTTTCAAAAACCGTTGTTTATTTGTATTTGTAGAAGTAATTAATTTCTCAACTTGAGCAATCATAGATTCGGTTAACCTCTCATTGTTGTAAGCCGCGTCATTGTCTTCGTCCTCAGTCACAATATTTAACAGCATACCCACCAAGTAACGCTTAGCGTACTGGATAGTAGAGCCTTGAGCTTGTACACCATTTTTACTGCCAGAATTATCTGCTGGCAAAACAATTTCTGCTTGGCGTGAGTGCCCTTCCTTATGTGAGATAGTCCCGAAATAATGGATTGATTCACCTTGCACCTTACTATTAAAAGATAAGCTAAAACCATGCTTGGTATATAAAGGACGTATCAGCATATCAATTTGCTCATAAGGAGCGTACATATAATTATGCCCCTTCTTTGTCTTCTTGATAGTAGGAAGCAAAGGCTGTAATTCTGACATAGCAATATTGAAATTAATCTCTGCCTGTTTCGCAAGAATGCGCTCTTGCATATCTAGTAATTTTTCTAACTTTGCTACATCTACGTTAGGGTCAATAGCAGCCTTTGCAATAATATTTATCATTGCGCTAGATTCTGGTTGTGTAACTAAATCTGTCATAGTTTGCTCCTTTGTTGTTATCTGACAACCACAAGTTACCACATGGCAACATAGCAAGTCAACCTTATTTTGGTATTACTTGAATAATAATTGTATTTGTGGCATTATTGTAAATCATGAAATACCGTAATAAAAAGGTAGTATATAACGGCATAAAATACGATTCAATCAAAGAAGGGCTGCGCGGCCTAGAATTGCATCAACTACAGAAAGACGGTAAAATATCAGAGCTAAAAACGCAAGTGCCTTTTAAGTTTGAATTGAATGGGGTAAAAATCTGTAAGTATGTTGCCGACTTTCAGTACGTCCAAAACGGTAAACTAATAACGGAAGACGTTAAAGGATTCAAGACCGCCACTTATAAGCTTAAACGAAAAATGATGAAAGCGTTTTACAATATTGAGGTGCTAGAAACGTGAATTATACCGTTAAAATACAATTGCATATCATTGCTATTATGCTGGTGGTGGTGCTGGTTTATGAACTTTTTAGTTGGCTTATCCCTGAGATTTCAACAGTAAGGAGGACACTGCATGATAAGCCTGCGGTAGTTATTACAGACACCCACCGCTTGTCTGCCGCAGCTAGCCTATTTTAGCTATGGTTTTCCCGTCATCATTAAGGATATATGCTTTGGTAGGAAATATAACGGCCTTTTTCTTATCCAGTATAGCATAAGAATACATTGGCACACCGTACCACCCACTAGGTAATTTCTCATTATCAATCGGGCTTGGCTGCGGTAAATAATTGACAAAACAGCTTGAAACTTCAGTATTATTAGGAAACTCTCTCCATTCCCCATCATCCCAATAAACATGCCGATTAAAGTTTATTATATCCACTTCTCTATCAACGTCTAAAGAATCAAATAATTTCTGCATCCCTAGTGGAATAAAAGGCGACCAATAATATGAATTAAGTTGACCCTTTTTCTCAGTGGGGTGCAAAGGATAGGGTGAATCTGAATATTGAATTGAATTGGCTTCTCTTATATCCCAGTTGCCATCTGGTGTTTGTATTTTAATAAACATAATATCTCCGTGTGTTTGTGTGTAAGTAATACTAGGTCTTAAGCTAGTGAGGTATAATACCACAATTGCAATGGCTAAGCAAGAACATTTCGCCTATGGCGAGGCTTGCTAAAGTTTGTACAGTGGCCTGTTAGCCATAAATGTTTGCTTGCGCTATATAGGGCGCGCTGCACATTTATTGGCGGACTAAGCTTGGGAACAAGTGATATGTTAAAAAAAGCCAGTTTAATATACAGATTCTCTAAACATGTATAGAAAAGTCATAAAACTAGATTCGAGGTTGAGGGAAGTATAGCCCCCCTATCAAACAATAGAGGCTGCTTGATAAAGGAGGGTTATAAAACTGAGTTCTCGGAATCAGTCGTTTTGTAA